>Ga0187783_10000901_pt1 | contig 21862 bp, 13 predicted proteins | sample 1015_SJ02_MP02_2_FD_132471 | JGI IMG/M metagenome (GOLD analysis project Ga0187783, IMG submission 132471) | Tropical peat soil microbial communities from peatlands in Department of Meta, Colombia - 1015_SJ02_MP02_20_MG | ecosystem: Environmental > Terrestrial > Soil > Wetlands > Peat | place...
ACTGTGTCAGAGGGTGCCGGGTCAGACAGTGCTGCGATCGATGGGGCTGCGTCGTATCCGGACGCTCCGCGGCAGGACATCACCGAATCGATCCACGGTCACGAGGTCGCGGACCCGTACCGGTGGCTCGAGGACGCGGATAGCGGGCCGGCCAAGGAATGGCGGCGCGCCGAGGACGAGCTGTACGCCGCGTACCGGGCGCGCGTGCCCGGCACGGACGCACTGGCGGCGCGGCTGACCGAGCTGCTCGCGGGCGGTGAGGTCGGGCCGCCGGTGTGGCGCGGCGATCGGCACTTCTTCGCCCGGCGCGAGCCTGGTCAGGAGCACGCCGTCGTCTACACGGTCAGCGCGGAGGGCGCCGAGCGGGCCCTGATCGATCCGATCGCGATCGATCCCACCGGCACGACCACGCTGGATAGCTGGCGCCCCGACCGGGAAGGCCGGCTGCTGGCCTACCAGCTCTCGCAGGGCGGCCGGGAGGAGTCGGAGCTCAGGGTCATCGACGTGGCGACCGGCCGCCGCGTGGACGGCCCGATCGATCGCTGCCGCTACACCGATGTCGCGTGGCTGCCCGGCGGGGAAGCCTTCTACTACGCGCGGCGGCTGCCTCCCGAGGCCGTCCCGGCTGGCGAGGAGCAGTTTCATCGCCGCGTCTACCTGCACCGGGTAGGAACGCCCGCAGATGAGGACGTCCTGATCCTCGGCGACGGCCTGGAGAAGACGAACTACTACTCCGTGGAGGTTAGCCAGGACGGCCACTGGCTGGTCGTCACGGCGTCCGCTGGCACCGCGCCGCGCAACGACGTCTGGGTCGCCGACCTGACGACGTCCGCTCCCGGCGCGCCGAACCTGCAGGTCATGCAGGAGGGAGTCGACGCGCAGGCGTGGCCGAGAGCCGGCCGGGACGGCCGGTTTTACGTGCTGACGGACCGCGGCGCGCCGCGCGGCCGGGTCGTGGTGGCCGACCCCGCCGACCCGGCGTTCCCCGAGTACGCCAGCTGGCAGGAGCTGATCCGCGAGGACACCGAGGCGGTGCTGCACGATCTGGCCATCCTGGACGGGCCAGGCCTCGGCGAGCCGGTCCTGCTTGCCGCCAGGGCCCGGCACACGATCAGCGAAATCACGATCCACGACCTGGCGTTCGGCGACCGCATCGGCCATGTCGAGCTGCCAGGACTCGGCACCGTGGAGGGGCTCCGCGAGCGCCCGGAGGGCGGCCACGAGGCCTGGTTCAGCTACACCGACTACGCCACGCCCGGCGTCGTGCTCCGCTATGACGCCGCCGAGGCCGACACGCACGTCTGGCAGCGCGCACCGGGCGCAGTCGCGGTCCCGGCTATCCATGCCCGGCAGGTGGCGTACCCGTCGGCCGACGGCACGACGATCCGCATGGTGGTGATCTCGTCCGACCCTGGCGACGGACCGGCGGGCGGCCCCGGTCCGGCCATCCTGTACGGGTACGGAGGGTTCAACATCAGCCTGACGCCTGCCTTCTCCGCGCCGATCCTGGCCTGGGTCGAGGCAGGCGGCGTGTATGCCATCGCGAACCTGCGCGGCGGCAGCGAGGAAGGCGAGGAGTGGCACCGGGATGGGATGCGCGAGCGGAAGCAGCACGTGTTTGACGACTTCCATGCGGCCGCCGAGATGCTCATCGCCGACGGCTGGACCACCAGCGACCAGCTGACCGTGTGGGGCGGCTCCAACGGCGGCCTGCTGGTCGGGGCGTCGGTGACCCAGCGGCCCGACCTCAGCGCGGCCGCGGTGTGCTCGGCGCCGCTGCTGGACATGGTGCGCTACGAGACGTTCGGCCTCGGCGAGTCCTGGAATGACGAGTTCGGCACAGCGGCCGACCCGACCGAGTTCGGCTGGCTCCTCTCCTACTCCCCGTACCATCACGTCCAGCCGGGGACCCGCTATCCGGCCGTGCTGTTCACGATCTTCGACGGAGACACCCGCGTCGACACCATGCACGCCAGAAAGATGTGCGCAGCCTTGCAGTACGCTACGAGTTCCCCGCCGAGCGAGCGGCCGGTGCTGCTGCGCACCGAGGCGGAGGTGGGGCACGGCGCGCGCGCGGTCAGCCGGACGATCGGCCTGTCGGCCGACACCCTGGCCTTCGCCGCCGCCCAGACCGGCCTGCGGCTGAGCTAGGCGGGCGTGATCATCGACCCGGTCACACCGGCTACCCTGGAGCGGTCATGACCGAGCCGAGCGCTGCCAGCCTGTACGAGGCGATCGGGGGAGAACCTGCCTTCCGCCGCCTGGTCCACCGGTTCTACCAGGAGGTTGGGGCAGACCCCGCGCTGCGTCGCGTCTACCCCAGCCGGGACCTCGGGCCAGCCGAGGAGCACCTTCGGTTGTTCTTGATCCAGTACTGGGGCGGCCCGGCTACGTACAACGAGCTGCGCGGCCACCCGCGGCTGCGGATGCGGCACGCGCGGTTCGCGATCGGTCCGGCCGAGCGCGACGCCTGGCTCCGGCACATGCGGACGGCGCTCGACGACCTCGAGCTCGACCCAGCTCACGACGCTCAGCTATGGGATTACCTCGTCATGGCTGCGCACAGCCTGGTGAATGAGCCAGGGGAGCGCACCGGCGGGCCGGATCTCGGCCTGACACCCGCCTGATACCAACCTGATACTGGCCGGAGCCGCGGTTTCCCGCCGTACCGTTTGCGGCGGCCACGCAGGCCCAAGATACTGGGAGAACTCGTTCGTTCCTGGCACGACCTCGACGGCGCTGCCAGCGCTTTGCCCAGGGCGCCGATTAGCCCTGCCGCTGGAGGCTCGCAGTGACACACGATGTCCGCTCAGGGCCTGGAGACCTCGCACCCGGGGATCAGATCGCCGGCTACCGGATCCAGGAGCAGATCGGCCGTGGCGGCATGGCGGTCGTCTACCGTGCTCTCGACCTGAGGCTCGGCCGCCTGGTCGCGCTCAAGGTGCTCGCCCCGGAGCTGGGCCAGGACGAGGCCTTCCGGCAGCGCTTCATCCGCGAGTCTCGCGCCGCCGCCGGCGTCGATCATCCCCACATCATCCCGGTATTCGAGGCCGGCGAGTCGGCGGGCGTGCTGTTCATCGCCATGCGGTACGTGAGCGGCGGAGACGTCCGCACGCTGATCGAGACCGAAGGCAGGCTCAGCCCGCGGCGGGTAGCCGCGATCGCGAGCCAGGCGGCCGCTGCCCTCGACGCCGCGCACGCCCACGGGCTGGTGCACCGCGACGTGAAGCCGGGCAACATCCTCCTCGGGGAGGCCAGCGGCGGCGGTCTCGACCACGTGTACCTGTCCGACTTCGGCCTCAGCAAGCACTCGCTGACGCCGTCCACGCTGACCTCCACCGGGCAGTTCCTCGGCACCCTCGACTACGTCTCGCCCGAGCAGATTCAGGGTCAGGCGGTGGACGGGCGGGCGGATCAGTACGCGCTGGCCTGCGCGGTGGTGGAGATGCTGACGGGCGCGCCGCCGTTCGAGCGAACCGACACGATGGCGCTGATGTGGGCGCAGCTGCAGGCGACGCCGCCGCGGCTGACCGACCGGCGGCCAGAGCTGCTGCCAGTGGTGGACCAGGTGATCGCGCGGGCGATGGCGAAGTCGCCCAGCAGCCGGTACCCGACGTGCCGCGCCTTCGCCGACGCGCTGACCACGGCGTGCAACGTAGTGCCCGACCGCTCCGAGCGCTCTGGCCGCGCCGCGGCGCGCGCGGACCCTGTCCCGCCCCAGCCAGCCCAGGCGCAGCGGCCGGCGGACCCATGGCCCCCGCGACCGCCGGCGGATATGGCCCGCGAGGGCTGGCCGGTCCCGGCCGACGGGGTGGCGGACGAGACGCAGACCGCCGGGGCCGGCTGGGGGGGACGGTCGGCCGCTGGGCCCAGCAAGCCCGTTCCCGCCAGGCCCCAGCCAGAGCTCGCGCGGAACTTCCTCACGCCGGGAACCCCGGCCGCGGAGTCCTGGCAGCGTCAGCCGCCGACGTCCCCGGTCGGCGCCCAGCAGGGCGGAGCGTGGCCGCCTCAGCCCGGCCGGGTTTCCGCGGGGCGTGGCCGTCCGGAGCGGCACACCGCGCGCACGGTCACGATCGTGCTGCTGGTGGCGTTGTTCGTGGCCGGAGTCGCCGGCGCGGTGGCGTACCGGCTGGCGCACCGCACCGATGCGGCCAGCAAGTTGCCGCCGGTCACGGTGACGAAGACCGTGCCGCCGCCCCAAGGCCCGAGCCCCGCCCTGACGGTGCGAGAGTACTTCGCGGCCATCGACCACGGGCGTTACGTCGTCGCCTGGCGGCTCAGCGGCGAGCAGGAGCCATTCCAGAAGTTCGTGGCCGGCTTCGCCGGGACCGCGCATGACGCGGTGACCATTCTGTCGGTCAATGGCGACGTCGTGACGGCGCGACTCGTGGCGACGCAGACCAACGGCACCGTAAAGACCTACGAGGGCACCTATACGGTCACCGGCGGCAAGATCAGTTCAACAGACGTCGAGCAGACCAGCTGACGGCTGCTCAGGCGGCGGGCGCCCGGCCAGGCCGCGGTTGTCCCGGCCGGCCGTTGCCCAGCAGTGGTATCACATCCGGACGCGCTGGCCCGCCGGGTCATACGCCGGGCGCAGCGAGACCCGGGCCGGCGCCATCAGGTCACCGATCTGCACGCTCCACTCGCCTGCGTCCAGCCAGGCCTGATCGACGGGGCCGCCGCCTGCCGTGACCATCGCCAGGCCGACGGAGCCGCCCAGCGTCCAGCCATAGGACGCCGACCGGACGTAGCCGACCTCCGCCCCGTCGCGGCGCACGATCTCGGCGTGGAACAGCAACGGCTCAGGGTCGGCCAGCAGCACCTGGACCAGCCGCCTCGACGGCGGTCCGGCGGCCAGCTGCGCCGCGACCGCCTCCCGGCCGACGAAACCGCCGGGCTTGTCCAGCGCGACCGCGAAACCGAGCCCGGCCTGCGGCACGGTGTCGGTGTTGTCGATGTCGTGGCCGTAATCCCGGTACGCCTTCTCCAGCCGGAGACTGCCGAGCGCCTTCAGCCCGGCGTGCCGTAGCCCGAGCGTACGCCCCGCCTCGACCAGCCGGTCGTACACGTGCACCGCCTGATCGGCCGGTATGTGCAGTTCATAGCCCAGCTCACCCACGTAGGTGATCCGGATGCAGAGGACCCTGGCGAGCCCGATGTCGATGTGCCGGGCGGTCCGGTAGCCGAACGCCGCGTCGCTGACGTCGGCGTTCGTGACGGCCGCGAGCAGCGCCCGCGAGCGCGGGCCCTGGATGCTGAGCAGCGCGTACCCCGAGGTGACGTCCGTGGCAGCAGCCCGCGCGTCGCGAGCGTCGAACTGGCGCCGCATCCAGGTCAGCGCGTGCCGGTGCGCGGTGTCCGACGCCACCACGTAGAACTCGTCGTCGGCGAGCTTGGTCACCGTGAGGTCGGCCTCGATCCGGCCGTCGTCGTTGAGCCACTGGGTATAGGTAATCCGGCCCGGCTCACCGTCCACTCGGCCACCGGACAGCCGGTCCAGCTCGCGGCCCGCGTCGCGGCCCTGCACGGCGAATTTCGCCATGAACGACATGTCCATGAGAACGACGCCGTCGCGGCAGGCCCGGTGCTCGGTCGCCCAGTGGCCGTACCAGTGCTGGCGACCCCAGGAGAGCCCGGCCGGATCAGCAGCCGCCGCATCGCGGCCGCGCGTCGCGACCGCCGTGTCGGTCTCGACCGGCGCGTACCAGTCGGCGGACTCCCAGCCGCTCACGTCGCGAAAGAAGGCTTTGCGCTCGGCCAGCCGGTGGTGGACCGGCGACAGGCGCGCACCGCGCGCGGTGCGCATCGTCCGGCCGGGATAGTGCGTCGCGTACACCAGGCCGAGCGACTCCGTTGTCCGCGTCGCCCGGTACTCGGGGTTCGCCTGGTACGGCTGCAACCGGTCGATGTTGATCGCGGTGACGTCGATGTCGGGCCGGCCCGTCACGATCCAGTGAGCCAGCACGCGGCCGACGCCGCCGCCGGTCAGGATGCCGATCGAGTTGAGGCCGGCGGCGACGAAGTAGTTCCGCAGCTCTGGCGCCTCACCGACGACGGGGGCCAGGTCCGCGGTGAAGCTCTCCGGCCCGCAGAAGAACGTGCGGATGCCGGCGGTGGCCGCGATCGGGATCCTGGACATCGTCTTTTCCAGGAACGGCCCCATCCGGTCCCAGTCCGGTGGTAGGGCGCCGAAGGAAAAGTCCGGCGGGATGCCGTCCACCCGCCACGGGGCGCAGACCGGCTCGAACAGGCCGAGCATCAGTCCGCCGCCCTCCTCGCGGAAGTAGCCGTAGTTCGCCGGGTCCTCCAGCACGGGCCAGTCCCGGTTTACGCCGTCGATCGGCTCGGTGAGCAGGTAGTAGTGCTCGGCGGCCTGGAGCGGGATGCTGACGCCGGCCAGCTCCCCGAGCTGGCGAGCCCACATGCCCGCGCAGTTGACGACGTACTCGGCCTCGATGTCGCCGCGCGGAGTGCGTACGCCCGTCACCGCGCCGTTCTTGCGCAGGAACCCGGTAACCGGGACACGCTCGATGATCCGCGCGCCCTGCAGCCGGGCACCCTTGGCGAGCGACATGGTCACGTCGACAGGGTTCACCCGGCCGTCGGCCGGGACGTAGAACCCGGCCAGCACGTCGTCGGTCCGGGCCAGCGGCCACAGCTCGGCTACCTCGCTGGCCGAGATTTCGTGCACATCCACGCCGCAGTGCCGGTTGAACGCCGCGACCCGCCGGTACTCCTCCAGCCTGCCCGGCTCGATGGCGAGGTCGATGAGGCCGACCTGGCGCATCCCGGTCGCGAGGCCCGTCTCGGCCTCGAGCCCCTGGTACAGATCCCTCGTGTAGGTCCGCAGCTCGGTCGAGGTCTGCGAGGTTGAGCCGAACGTCGCCATCAGGCCGGCCGCGTGCCAGGTCGTACCGGAGGTCAGCCGGTCCCGTTCCAGGAGCACGACGTCGACGCCCAGGTGCGCCAGATGGTAGGTGACCGACGTGCCGATGATGCCGCCGCCGATGACGACCACCTGAGCGCGCTCGGGCAGGTCGGGCACGCTGGGCAGGTCAGCCACGGTGGTCAGTCTCAGTCTCTGGTCAGCTTGCGGTAGGTCACCCGGTGCGGCCTCGCCGCCTCGGCGCCGAGACGGTCGATCTTGTTCTTCTCGTAGGACTCGAAGTTGCCCTCGAACCAGAACCAGGTCGCGCCGCCTTCCCAGGCGAGGATGTGCGTGGCGATGCGGTCGAGGAACCACCGGTCGTGGCTGGTGATGACGGCGCAGCCGGGGAACTCCAGCAGCGCGTTCTCCAGCGAGGACAGCGTCTCGACGTCCAGGTCGTTGGTGGGCTCGTCCAGCAGCAGCAGGTTGCCGCCCTGCTTGAGGGTGAGCGCGAGGTTGACCCGGTTGCGCTCGCCGCCGGACAGAACGCCGGCGGGCTTCTGCTGGTCGCTGCCCTTGAACCCGAAGGCCGCCACGTACGCGCGGCTCGGGATTTCCGTCTTCCCGGCCGTGATGTAGCTCTCGCCGTCGGAGATGACTTCCCACACGTTCTTGTCTGGGTCGATCCGGGCGCGGGCCTGGTCAACATAGGCGATCTCGACCGTCTCGCCGATCGTGATGAGGCCGGCATCCGGTAGCTCCTCGCCGATGATCATCTTGAACAGCGTGGTCTTGCCCACGCCATTCGGCCCGATCACGCCGACGATGCCGCCCTGCGGCAGGCTGAAACTCAGGCCCTCGAACAGCTCCCGGTCCCCGAACCCCTTGGCCAGGCCGGCGACCTCGACGACCTGCGTGCCCAGCCGCGGGCCCGGCGGGATCTGGATCTCCTCGAAGTCGAGCTTGCGGTGCTTGTCGGCCTCCGCCGCCATCTCCTCATACCGCTGCAGCCGGGCCCGGCTCTTGGCCTGTCGCGCCCGCGGCGACGACCGGACCCACTCCAGCTCGTCCTCCAGCCGCCTGCGCCGCTTCGCGTCTTTGGCGCCCTCGACCTTCAGCCGAGCCGCCTTGGTGGCCAGGTAGACCGAGTAGTTGCCCTCATACGGATAGGCGCGCCCCCGGTCAAGCTCCAGGATCCAGCCCGCCACGTTGTCCAGGAAGTACCGGTCGTGGGTCACCGCCACCACCGTGCCCGGGTACTTCTCCAGGTGCTGCTCCAGCCACGCCACGCTCTCGGCGTCCAGGTGGTTGGTCGGCTCGTCCAGCAGCAGCAGGTCCGGCTGCGCCAGCAGCAGCCGGCACAGCGCCACCCGCCGCCGCTCCCCGCCCGACAGCACGCTGACCTCGGCGTCCGGCGGCGGGCAGCGCAGCGCGTCCATCGCCTGCTCCAGCTGGCTGTCCAGGTCCCACGCGTTCTTGTGATCCAGCTGCTCCTGCAGCGTCCCCATCTCCGCCAGCAGCTCATCGGAGTAGTCCGTGGCCATCTGCTCGGCGATCTCGTTGTAGCGGTCCAGCAGCGCCCTGGTCTCCGCGACCCCTTCCTGCACGTTGCCGAGCACGGTCTTGGAGTCATCCAGGGACGGCTCCTGCTCCAGGATGCCCACCGTGAACCCGGGCATCAGCCGGGCCTCCCCGTTCGAGGGATGCTCCACGCCGGCCATCATCCGCAGCAGCGTCGACTTGCCCGTGCCGTTAGGGCCCACCACGCCGATCTTGGCGCCGGGCAGAAACGCGAGCGTGACCTCGTCGAGAATGACCTTCTCGCCGTGTGCCTTGCGGACACGGCTCATCTGGTAGATGAACTCCGGCATGTCATCAAGCGTAGGGGCTCCCGGCCAAGACTCCGAACGTGATAGCGGCCCCTCCGTCTGCGCTCAGCTGCGCCGAGCCGCGGTCGCCCCGCGCCCGGCTGCGGAGCTGCCAGATCCCGCCGCCGACCGCGGGCAGGAGGGACCTAGCCGCGCCCGACGCGGACCGGCAGGGACCAGGCCACGCCCGGCGGCAGACCGCCGTGGCCGGGCAGGGACCAGGCCACGCCCGGCCCGGACCAGGCGACCACCCGACCACGGCCGGGCTACCGACCGGTGCGGGCCGGGCCGTTGGCGCGGACATCGGGTGATCCGGTCAGACCAACTCCTCCGCCGGCTCAGTCTCGGCTCGGAAGCTATCCAGCTCGGGCACGTCAGCCACGTCCGGGTCGTCGTCCGGGTCGTCGGCGTCGGCCGGGACGGGGAGCTCGCCGAGCTCCGGCGCTTCGGATCCGGCCAGCGCGGCAATGTCGCCGGGCAGGGGGTCACGCTCACCAGCCTGGGACCGCTCGTACTCCCTGGCCGTCTGCTCCGCACGGTGGGGCAGCTTGCTGAAGATCGAGATGCCGTGGGACATGTCGTGGCCGAGGGTGTCGGCGGTGACCTCCACCGAGTACCGCTTCACGCCGGCCTGGTCGGCGTACTCCCGGACCCGGAGCGTGCCCTTGACCGTGACCGGGTCGCCGCGGCGCAGGCCGAAGGCGGCGTGCTCGGCGACCTTGCGGAAGCACGTCACGCTCACGTACGACGTCTGCTGATCGGTCCACTCGCCGGTCTGCTTGCTGATGACGCGAGGCGTCCAGCCGACTCGCATGAACAGAATGGGCGTCCCGTCCTTGAGCCTGCCACTCTTCGGCTGCGTCGCGACGTAGCCCTTCACCCAGAACATTGCCTCGTTCGCCATCCCTGGCCTCCTCGAAAGAGCTGCCGCAGGACCGAGGCCGAGCCGCGACCCGCGGCGCCAGCGAGCCCTACGTCGCCGGCGATCGGTCTCAGCCTGGGGCCCTGGCACGGAACACCGCAGCGGGCGCGCGCCGACTGTGCACGGCAGCGCCAGCTTGACCGAGGCCTGTGGACAGCCCAGCGCGGACCGACTGGTAGCTGCGTGATGATGCGCCGCGCTAGATCAGCGCGCGGCCGCCGGCGGCGATCCGCAGTTCCTCGCGGAACGTGCCCAGCTCGGCCAGCTCGAGCTCGGCCGGGGCGACCACGAGATCCCTGGCGACCGTCGTGAGCCGATGCTGAATGTCCTCGAGCAGCTCCTGGGTCTGCCGCTCGGCCGCCTCGCCGACGGCCCTCGTGCACAGCCGCGCGGTGAGCCAGCCGCCGACCAGCCCGACCACCACCATCGCGGCCGCGACCGGCAGCAGCCGGGGATCGGCGAACAGCCTCGGGATCCCGGAGCCGACCCCGCCGACGCCGAGCACCAGGAGCGCGACCAGCCACGCGAATCCCACCAGCACCAAGCCGAGCAGGAGACCCTGCAGCAGGCCGATGGCGCGCCACCACGGTTCGACCGATGGTCCGTCAGGCAGCGCCGCGCCGATCTCGGTCCCGACGGCGGCCGGGATCTCCCCGGCCCTCGACCGCAGCGCCGCCCGGACCGTTCGCGACCACGGCCTGGGCAGCGGCGGCACGCGGTTGTCGGCTACCCAGGTCAGCGTGTTGTCGATCTCGGCCTGCTGGGCGCCCGACGGTCCGGCCGTCACCTCTCGGAGCTGGTCCCACAGTTTGCCGAGCCTGATCTTGCGGGCCGGGTCGGGGCTGGTGAGCCGCGTGACCACCCAACCGACGGGCCAGCCCACGTAGTCCGCGGCCCTTAGTTCCCGCGCAGCGCGCACCGACTCGCCGATAGCCTGCGCGCCGGCCGCCTCCACCAGCGCGATGCCGACCTCTCGCTCGGTGCTGTCAGGCAGCAGCTCGTCCGCCCGCGGATCTGGCCTGGCAAACGGGTCGGCGGTGGCGTCGGATACCGCCGCTGCGTAGGGCTCGAACCGCGCGACGACCTTGTCCACATCCGCCGCGATGCGAGCCGACGCGGCCCGGCGCGCGGTCACCGCTTCGATCAGCAGCTTGCGCAGCTCCTCGATGCCCTCGCCGGTCTTGGCGGAAGTCACGAGGATGGGCGCGTCCTCGAGGCCCTCCTCATCCAGCAGCCGGCGCAGGTCGTTGACGCAGTCCTCGACCTGACCCGGCGTCAGCAGGTCGCACTGGTTCAGCACGACCGCGACGACCTCGGAGTGACCGGCCAGCGGCACCAGGAACCGGCGATGGACCGCCGCGTCCGCGTACTTCTGCGGATCGAGTACCCAGACCATCAGGTCGGACAGCCCGACCAGCTTCTCCACGAGATCGGTGGCGTGCCCGACCACGGAGTCATGATCGGGCAGGTCGAGCAGCACCAGCCCCGTCATGGACTGCTCGCCGCCGCCGAGCGCGCTGGCCCTCGCGTAGCGGTACCTGCGAGGCACGCCCAGCCACTCGAGCAGCGGCCCGGAGCCAGCCACTCCCCACACGCAGGCGTGTGCCTCCCTGGTCACGGGCCGCGTCACGCCGACGCTCGAGAAGTCCGCCCCGGAGAGCTGGTTGAAGAGCGACGACTTACCGCTACCCGTGCCCCCGGCGAGAGCCACGACGGTGTGGCTGCCAGACAGTCGCAGCCGCTGGCCCGCCCTGGTCAGCACGTCGCCGGCTTGCACCAGCAGCTCTTCGCTGAAGCCGTCGGGCCCGGTGCGGGCGCTGCCGATCTCGGTAATCCGGTCGAGCGCGGTCAGCCGCGCGGACAACTCGGCGCGGTCGGCACCGTCGGCGATCTGCGTCGTCATCAGCGTGGCGCTCATCGCGCTCCTTCAAGCGCGTAGCCCGCCTGCAGCAGCTCTGTGGCCGCGGTCTCGTCGGGCACGCCAGCAGAGTCTATGACCTCGAAGAACCGGCGTGCCTCCGCCTGGAACAGCACCCCGACCCGGTCTCGCAGATCCTGCCGCACCCGGCTGCCCATATCCCGCAGCAGGCCGGCGCCGAACAACGACGACAGCAGGCGCTGCGGCGCGGCGCCCGGCTCCTCCGGCACCTCTTCCTCGGAATCGTCAGCCGGGTCGACGTACCGAACACCCCACGAGTCCACCGCGGCCGGGGCCGCGGGCGGCGGCGCAGGCGCGAGCAATGCGATGGTCAGCACGAGGGCGAGCGACTCGTCGTCGAACGACACGACCCTCGCGATCGAGCGCTTGGTGACGTTCTCCGCCCGGACCAGGTCCAGCACGCGCGCCTGCCAGCCGGTGACCGCAGCCGCCGCGGCAGCTGCCAGCCCGCCAGTCGGCCGCGACAGCGCCGCCGAGTCTCGCCGGTCCTGATCGACACCCGGGTCGGCCAGTCCCAGGTCGGCGAGTGCGGACGCGACAAAGTCCGTCTCGCTGAGCCGCTCGGCGCCGGCCGACCCGCCGGCCGACCCGCTGGCCGCGTCGAGCTGGCCGAGCAGGCTGGCCCCGGCGGGGCGGAGCTGCCAGCCGGCCACGACCGACTCGGCAGCGCGGCCCGCCACGGCCACCACCAGCGACTCGATGCTCGCCTGGAGGGCGTCCTTGAGCGCGCTCGCCCGGGCCGGGGTGTGCTGCTTCTTCTGCCGGGCGCCTCGGCCGCGCCGGACCTGCAGGGTTCTGAGCAAGTCGCCGGTACCGGCGAAATCCTGCCAGCGGGCGAGCACCTCGCCCTGCAACAGGGAACCGCCTCTGGTCGCCTCCTCGATCTCGGCTAGGCCGGCGCCATAGGCCTCCTCGACCGCCCAGCCGAGCGCCCGCCGCAGCGCCAGTTGCTCGGTCACCTGGTCAGCGAGTACGGGTACCCGGTGGCGGAACGTGTCCAGGACGCCGGACATGGTCTGGGTGAGCACCGCGACGCGCCGGTCTTCGCGCCTCGCCGTGTCCGCCAGCCAGTCCCGGACCGGCGCCGCGACCCCGGTCGGCAACATCGCGTCCCTGACCGTGGTCTCGGGAACGATGAACCTGTGCACGTCGCCCAGACCGTTCGCGTCGAGCATGGCGTCGAAGTGCGCCGACAGCTCCGCGGCGGCCGGGGACGGCACTCGCGACAGCGCTACCGCCAGCGCCGCGCCCCGGTCGCGGGCGTCCTTGAGCATCTCCCAGACGGCGGCGTCGGCGTACCGGCGCGCCGTGGTGACGAACAGCCACAGGTCCGAGGCATCGAGAAACTGGTGCGCAAAGTCATGGTGCGCCTGGACCACCGAGTCGATGTCGGGCGTGTCGAGGATGGCCACGCCCTGCGGCATCCCCTCGCTGGCCGCGAGGACCAGCAGACCGTCGCGGCCCGGCATGGCCAGGCCCTGCTGGCGCACGCGCGGCAGCGTGGGCAGGAACACGTTCTCGGCGAACCAGCGCATGTCATCGGGATGGCACGCGAGCACCGGGCTGTTCGTCGTCGGGCGCCTGATCCCGGTGGCGCTGACCTGCTTGCCGACCACAGTGTTCATCAGGGTCGACTTACCGGCCCCGGTCGACCCGACGAGCGCGACCAGGATCGGAGCGCCCGACTGCCGCAGCCGGGGCAGCAGGTAGTCGTCGATCTGGCTCAGCAGCTTGACCCGCTCGGCGCGCGCCTCGGCGACACCCGGCGCCTCCAGCACGAGCGGCACGGTGACGATGGGGTGCCGCAGATCGAGCAGCGCAGCTTCGAGCCGGCGGGCGTCGACCCTGGCGAACGGTTCGTCCTCGGCGCCGTCTTCAGGGGGAACGGGGTTGCCTGGACCGACGCCGGCTTCGCCGGCTGCCGCTGACCACGAGCCAGGCGGATCGGCTGGCAAGCCAGGCCCGCCGTTCCCCGGTACCTGCGGCCAGCCGGGCGAGCTCGATTCGGTGCCGGCGGGCCGATCCGGCGCGGCCGCGGGCCACCCGGTGCCTCCGTTGCCCAGGCCAGCGCTCCCCCGACTCACGCCCGTGGCGGGGACCGATGGCATGGCCGCGAAGCCGGCCGGCCTGCCGCGGCCGGACCCGGCAAGACCCCGGTCAGGGGCGCCTGCCGCGCCGCCAATCAACGGCAGCGGGGCCGTGGCCGCGTCCTGTCCCTCGGTCATGCTTCCGGGTCTCCTGCCCCAGCCGTATCCCACATCGCAGCTCAGTCCTGCAGTCGTGCGTCTTCATTCATTACCTGATGATGCGGCGTGGTCGCGCCGCGTCACGCCCGATCGCCGACGGCCGCCCACGGCCGCCACTCCACACCCTCCACGACTTTCAAACCCGCAGGCCGGCGTTGTCAATCTTCGGGTCACGGTATCCGGCCTTGAGGTAATTGTGCGCCGCTAGCGCAGATTACCGGCAGTAATGCAGGAACATGACCGAAGCCCGGCGGACGGGCACCGGCCGCCCAGGTCGCCGCGGCGCTGGCGGGGCGCCGCAGAGCTACTTTTCTGTCACGCCGGCCGCGTCAAAGGTGGCCACATCCCTGAGCACCCTGGCGGCGCTCTGCACGATGGGCAGCGCCAGCAGTGCCCCGGTCCCTTCACCGAGCCGCAGATCAAGATCAACTAGTGGCCGCAAGCGCAGGTGCGCCAGGCTGATGCTGTGGCCGGGCTCCGCGGACCGATGGCCGGCGACCAGGCAGCCGACCGCGCTGGGAGCCAGTGCACAGGCCGCCAGCGCGGCGCTGCCGGAGATGACGCCGTCCAGCACGACCGGGGTCCGAAGCGCCGCCGCGGCGAGGATGAACCCGGCCAGCGCCGCGTGCTCGAAGCCGCCGAGCGCCGCCAGCGTGCCCACCGGGTCGGCCGGGTCCGGCCGGTGCAGGTCCAGGGCACGGCCGACGGCGGCTACCTTCCTGGCCAGCGTCTCGTCGTCGACCCCGGTCCCCCGGCCCGTGGCCGCCGCGGCGTCCGCCCTGGTAAATGCACAGATCAGCGCGGCCGACGCGGTCGTGTTGGCGATGCCCATGTCGCCCGTGAGCAGGCACCTGTTCCCTGCGGCTATGAGGTCACGGGCGACCTCGACGCCGATCTCGATCGCGGCCACGGCCTGGTCACGCGTCATGGCCGGGCCCGTCGTGAAGTCCGCCGTGCCCCTGGCGATCTTGCGGGGCAGCAGGCCAGGCACCTGATCGAGATCCGCGGCAACGCCGACGTCGACGACAACTACCTCCGCACCGGCCTGGGCGGCGAAGGCGTTGACCACCGCGCCGCCCGTCAGGAAGTTGGTGACCATCTGGCCGGTGACCTCTTGTGGCCAGGGTGTCACCCGCTGAGCGTGCACGCCGTGGTCGCCGGCGAAGATCGCGACGGCGGCCGGCTCGGGCATCGGGGGCGGGCAGGCGCCGGCTAGCCCGCACAGCTGCACGGACACATCCTCGAGCACGCCGAGCGAGCCCGCCGGCTTGGTCAGTCGTGCCTGCCGCTGCCGCGCGGCGTCCTCGGCCGCGGCGTCGGGCGGCCCGATGGTGGCGAGCACGTCATCGAGCACGCGCACGGGCGGGCGGCCGGGCAGACCCCGCCGTCCGTACTGCTCGGCGTGCACGGCCCAGCCGAGCGGCCGGCGGCTGGCCCAGCCGGCCAGGGCAAGCTCTGGTTCTGGGGTGAAACTGGCCACGTAGCCCACGCACAGGTAAGCCGAAACCTGCAGGTGCGACGGGAGACCGAGCTCGGCAGCGAGCTCTCGCTCGTCGAAGAAGCTCACCCAGCCGACCCCGAGCCCTTCGGCGCGAGCTGCCAGCCACAGGTTGGCGACGGCGAGGACGCTCGAGTACGCGGCGGTCTGCGGCTGGGCGTGCCGGCCGAGCGTGTGCCGCCCGCCCCTGGTCGGATCGCAAGTGACGACGACGTTGATCGGTGCCTGCAGGATGGCCTCGGTCTTCAGCCCGTCGAAGGCGCGCGCCCTCGCGGCGGGCAGCGACGCGGCAAAGTCGCGCCGGGAGCGCTCGGCCAGGGCGCGGATCCTGGCCCGCCGGTGTTGGTCGGTGATGACGACAAAGTCCCATGGCTGGGAGAAACCCACCGAGGGAGCGAGGTGCGCCGCTGCCAGCACGCGCTCGAGCACCTCGGCCGGGACCGGGTCGGGGCGGAAGTTCCGGCGCACGTCCCGGCGCTCGCGAAGGACGCGGTAGACGGCGTCCCGCTCACGGGGCGGAAAGGCTAGCCCGTCCGGGGCCAGCCCCGGATCGGCGTGGTCCTCAGCCAACCCGGCCTCCGTCCCGGCTAGGAATCCGCGCCGTCATCATCCGCCAGCCCGACGGGCGCCTCGGCGCCCCAGCCCGCCCGCGAACCGGTCACCGCGAGCGCATGCCGCAGCAACGCGCTGAATGCCGCCACCGCCACTGCCGGACCGCCCTTCTCGGACACGTTACTTACCGACGGCAGCCGGCTGGCGCGCAGCGCGTCCTTGACCTCGGCGGCGCCGACGAAGCCCACCGGGAATCCGATTACGAACCCTGGCTCGACGCGGCGGCTGAGAATCTCGGCCAGGGCGCCAGCGCCGCCGCTGACCACCCACACCGCGCCGGGGCCAACCTCGCCGAACGCGAGCCGGACCGCGGCCGCGGACCTCGTGATCATCGCCGTCCTGGCGAGCCGCTGCGTCAGCGTCTCGTTGATCTTGCAGACCACGGGCGTTGCGGTGAGCCCGGCCGCGACCATGGCCGAGTCGGCGACCACCGGTGCTCCGGCCGCCAGGGCGGCCACGCCCTGGGCGAGCCAGTCCTCCTCGCACGCCAGGTCGGTGAAGTAGTCGAAATCCGCGGTCGCGTGAATGACACGCTCCACGACGTCGCGGCTGAACTTCGGCAGCCGGGACAGATCGATGCGGGATCGCAGGATCCGGTAGGACTCCTCCGTTGCCGGACTCATGACGGCTGGCTCAGCATCGGGCCAGCTCACACGCCCCACCTCCCATGCCTCCGCGCCAATGACGGCGCCGTCGGCATTCCAGCATGGCACAGCCGTGCTGATCGGAGCGGAGCTGCGAAATTACCGGCGCGGTCCCGGCCCGGACGGCCCCCGTTCCCCGCTGTACACGGGCAGCGGGCCGGTGTCGCCACCAGCCGCCAGGGCCTCCGCGGGCGCCAGCTCCTCCGGGACGGGCCCCGCCGGGCCCCGGTCCCGGGCGGCGAACAGCACGTAGTGGAAAAACAGGAACCGCGCCACGAACGTGACGCAGTTCATCAGGAAGTACGCGCCCTGGACCACCAGGTGCTTCATCAGGTGCGTGTAGCCCATCGAGTGCGCCCACACGCTGGCGTAGTGCGACGTCAGTCCGAGGATGCCCCACACGGCGACGGACACGATCCAGAACGGCAGCGTTTCCCGCAGCAGGTCGGGCTTCCCCTTGCGCTCCCACGCCCAGCGGCTCAGCAGGTAGCTCACCAGCGCGGCCACCATCGAGGCGATGACACCGGACAGGCCGGCACCCAGGTTGACCGGTCCGGTCAGCAGGCCGAGCACGATCTGGCTGGTGATCACCGCCGCGAGCGCCGCGGGGATGAACCGGACGAAGCGCCGGCCGGCCTCGGTCTCCAGCCGACGCGCGATCGACGCGGGCAAGAAGCGCTGACCGAACTCGGCGACCTTGTCCGGCAGGGAAGCCATCCGACTCCTCGGTGAGCTGGCGGGGGCTGATTGCGTCACACAGGCATTACTCAGACAGACACGTATACAGTACGGGAGTCCCTAGACGGCTTCCGGTGAAACCCTCCGGACCCGTGTGGTGAGCGACAGCGCGCGAGCTTACGTTACTGATCCTGGCAGACGGCACATCAGAGGCTGAGGCTCGGCTGAAGGTCCGCCTGCTCGGCTACCCGAGCGCGACGGGCACGCTCCAGCCTGCGGCCCCCGTGAGCTCCGCCGTCCACAGCTGACCGCCCAGGCCAATCCAGAACACCGCGAGCGGGCCAGACTCGGAACCCGCGGCCGCGAAGGGAGCGGACGCCAGGCCGCTGATCCCGGCCACCGGCAGCGCAGCCGGCCACGCGCCGTTCGCCGCCTTGGTCGTCACCCGCAGCCCGCCGAAGTGGCCCTCGAACAGCAGCCATTCCCCGCCCGCAGCGAGCGCCGGCCACGGCTGTCCGACCCCCGCAGAACCCCCCGGCACGGTCGGATCGGCCGGGCTGGCACCAGGCAGCAGGACGGTCGACCAGACGTACCGCTGGCCCAGACCACGCCAGAAAACGTCGATCTCGCCGGTCGGCAGGGCGATCGCCTCCGGCTGCCCGCCGAGGACGCCCATGCCGAGGTCCTGCGGGCTGCTCCAGGTGCCGGCCGACCCGCGCACCACCCGCCACAGGCTGCCGTACACCGCGCCGCGCCAGAAGACCTGCACCTGACCGGATGGCTGCTCAACCGGGTCCGGCAAGCCGTCGACGGTGCCGCCCAGATCCTGCGGTCCGGCCCAGCCGAGCCCGGGGTCATATTGCGCGAGCCAGAGGCTGGCGTCCTGCGTCCCCCGCCAGAAGACGTCGATCACTCCGTTCGGCTGCGCCACCGCCTCCGGCACGCCGGCCTGGCCAAGCTGGCTGACCGGCTGCGCCGGGAGCCAGCCGGCGCCGCTGCTGGTGACTTCGAAGAGATCGCCGTCACCGCCGAGATAGAAGACGTCGAGGGTGCTCGAGCCCACCTCGACGACGCTGGGTGCCCCGATCACGTCGCCGCCGAGATCAGTGGGCGTCCAGGCGCTGGCTCCGCTCGCGGACTCCTCGATGAGCTGGTGCGCCGGGCTGGCGTAGAACACGGCCGTCGAGCCTTTCGGCGTGACGACGGCGGACGACGCCTGCGCCGTGCCGCCGACGACGGGGAGCGTGACGTCCAGGTAGTCCTGGTCGATCACCATCGTGGCGCCGCCGAAGCTCTCCGATGCGTTCCCGCTGAATTGGTGCAGCCGCCGACCGCCGGTCCACTCACCCGGCAGGTAATGGCTGTCGGAAGTGTTTGCCTCGCCATTCCACAGCGCGTCGAAGATGACGTCCGGAGTCGCGTCGCTGCCGCTTGCGTAGGACTGGGCCAGGTCCGCGACGCCCGAGTCCGAGCTGGCGTACACGCCGGCGTCGTAACCGAGGTGGTGTAGCTGGATCGTCCACGCCGCGAGGAACGCAATGACCGCCCCTGCCTCGTCTGGCGGGTAGCTCTCCATGTCGTAGTAGAGCGGCGTGCCCGGCCCGAATCCGAGCCCCTGGGCTTGCGTCACGGCGTCGTCCGCGTCCGCTGCCCCCTGCTGAGCCGGCGAGGTCAGCTGGCCGAGCGCGGCCTGCGGACCCGCGTACATCGGGATGAACCGCCAGCCCGCGGCCGCTTGCTCCCGCACCCAGGCCGCCGTCAGGTTGGGCTGGTCGCAGGCACGCTCCGCGCCGCCGATGTAGATGCCCACCGCGCGATAGGGCGAGTGCAGCAGCCAGGCCTGCATCGCGCCGCTGCTCGGAGCGGTGCACGTGTCGAAACCGAGCCCGACATCGTTCGCGACGGTGGCGGGCAGTTCCGGCGGCGGAACGGGCGAGCTCGCGACCGCGGCGGCGCGCACGGGCGCAGCCGACGTGGTCAGCTCCCGAGCCGGCCCGCCTCTCCCGGCCGGCGGCGCGGCGGTGAGCCTGGGAGCGGGCAGGCCCGCGCTGGCCAGGATCTGGACTATCTCCGCCGGGTCGGTGTCGAAGGTCGCGCTCACCACGATCCCCGGTGCGCTGGCGGTGATCTCATCCGCGACCGGGTTCTCCGCCGACTGCCGCTGCATGCCGGCGGGGGCTGGCTGGATGAGGATTGCCTCGGTCGTGCCGAGCAGCCAGCCAGGGCAGCTCTCGTCGGCGCCCGGCGTTCCCAGATAAACAGCGTGCAGATCAAAGCGGACGCAGGTCTGCTGCTGCTGAGCCAGACTGATCACCGGCCATGACGCCGGCACCTCGAAACGGTAGCCCGCATACGAGACCGCCTGCAGCGCCGGACCGCTGGCCGCGACCGCGCTGGCGGTAGCGCAGGACAGCCCTAGTGTGCAGGACACGGCGAGCACAGTAAGGAGCCGCGCGAACCTGAGGGCCATGACCGGCCGACCCACCCAGCCCTCCACGCAGCTCCGACCACCGACGACCCGTTAGGAAGATCACGTTAGCGGGACGCGGCGGCCCGGCACGCGCGACGCGCCGAGCGCGGCAGGCGGGCGCTATCCGCCGGTAAGCGACCATCGGTCCGCCGCCAGGTCATGGCAAAGCTCGTAAATTGCCGGTGGCACCGCGCGCACCGGCGTGGCTTCCACTCGCCAGCACTCGCGGCCGGCCATCACTCCTGCCGCCGGATCGGCGGCTTCCTGCCACCGGTCGCGGACGAAGATCACGGTGTAGAAGCGGCCTCTCCAGACGAATCTGACTGGTCTGCCATCGCGTTCCCAGACTTCGGTCGGCTCGCTCTCGATGCCGCTCATCGCGCCGCTCCGCTGGGACAGGCACCGGGCTGGTGCCGCGCCGACCGCCCAGGGGAAGACAGGCAGATTTACTGGTTTCGAACATACATTCGTGCACCATTCCGCGCAACCTTTGCGGGTCGGCGCGCAGCGCACCGTTCCCCTCCATTCCGATCGGACCGCCAAGGGCCGCGAGAGTGTCAGCCACGCCCTTCTAAGGTCGTGGTTCGAGCACTCGCGCCCCTTCGTGGGGCTGGCCAGGCGCAGGTCATGGTCAGCCGGCCGCCGACCAGCCTGGCATCGGGAAGCCAGCCAGCAGTTCCGCGACCTCGCCGGCGATGCGCTGGATCGTTTCCTCGTCGTCCTTGGTGGCCGCGACGATCGCGTCGTCCATCCAGGCGGCGATCTGGATCATGTGCGGCTCGGTCAGGCCGCGGGTGGTGATGGCCGGGGTCCCGATCCGCAGTCCGGACGGATCGAACGGCTTGCGCGTGTCGAACGGCACCGTGTTGTAGTTCGTCTCGAGGCCGGCCCGGTCGAGCGCCCTGGCGGCCGGCTTCCCGCCGATCCCCTGCGCGCTGAGATCGAGCAGGATCAGGTGGTTGTCGGTGCCGCCGGAGACCAGCGTGTAGCCGCGCGCCAGCAAGGCGTCGGCGAGTGCTCTGGCGTTCGCGACCACCTGATGCGCGTAACCGCGGAACGACGGTTGCGCTGCTTCGTGGAGCGCGACGGCGATGCCGGCGGTGGTGTGGTTGTGGGGGCCGCCCTGCAATCCGGGGAACACCGCCTTGTCGATCGTGCTCGCGCGCTCTTCCGTCGACATGATCATCGCCCCGCGCGGGCCGCGGAGCGTCTTGTGCGTGGTCGTCGTGATCACGTCCGCGAGGCCCGCTGGTGACGGATGCGCGCCCCCCGCGATCAGCCCGGCAATGTGCGCGATGTCGGCCACCAGGATCGCGCCGGCCTCCGCCGCGATCCCGGCGAACGCCGGGAAGTCGATGGTTCGCGGAATCGCCGTGCCGCCGCAGAAGATCACCTTGGGCCGTTCCCGCAGGGCGAGGTCCCGGACCTCGTCGAGGTCGACCCGGCCGGTGTCGGCCCGGACGCCGTACTGCACCGCCCGGAACCACCTGCCGGTGACCGATACGTTCCAGCCATGGGTGAGATGGCCGCCCATCGGCAGCGCCATGCCCATGACGGTTTCGCCAGGGGCCAGGAACGCCAGGTACACCGCGAGATTCGCGGGCGAGCCCGAGTAAGGCTGGACGTTCGCGTGGTCGACGCCGAACAGTCGCTCGGCCCGCTGACACGCGAGTCGCTCGATCGGGTCGATGAACTGCTGCCCCTCGTAGTAGCGGCGGCCCGGGTAGCCCTCGGAGTACTTGTTGGTGAGCACGCTTCCGGTCGCCTCGAGCACGGCCACCGAGGCGTAGTTCTCCGACGGGATCAGCCTGATCTTGTCGCGCTGCCGTCTCGCCTCTGCCTGGATGAGCTCCGCGATCTCGGGGTCGGTGCCGGCCACGTGCGGAATGGGCGGCTGATGCATGGCGTGCTCCTCACTTCGGGCGGTGCGCTGCCCGCCAAAGACTGTCATCGCGCCGGATCCGGCCGGTCATCTCCCCGCGGCGCGGAACGCTGCCGCTACACCGCCGCCAGCAGCGAGTCTGCGACCTGCGCCCAGGGTAGCTGTCGGGCGGCGAGATCGAAGAGCCCGGCGCCGACGAGCGACTCGCCGGCCGCCAGCAGGTCGGGGCGCA
>Ga0187783_10000902_pt1 | contig 21860 bp, 39 predicted proteins | sample 1015_SJ02_MP02_2_FD_132471 | JGI IMG/M metagenome (GOLD analysis project Ga0187783, IMG submission 132471) | Tropical peat soil microbial communities from peatlands in Department of Meta, Colombia - 1015_SJ02_MP02_20_MG | ecosystem: Environmental > Terrestrial > Soil > Wetlands > Peat | place...
AGACTGTTTTTAAAGGAGTGCGAATGGCGTTTCAATTTTTCATCACCGAAGGAACAATTGAAAATGTTGATCAAATGGGCAAAATCAGAATTTTAACATTCAATTATCTAGGACAGCCCCAAACTATTTGCACTTACTGCGGAACAACTCAAAACGTTTAAGTTTGTGGGTATGGATAAAATAAATGATCGCTTTGTGTTTTATCAAGATGGAACATTGTATGATTCTCCATTGAATAAATTTGCAAAGCAACCAATAACACTTCCCAAAGGGAGCGAACAATTAACTCATGGTGAACGTTTTGATAAAATGATAAGTCCCACTCAATCTATATCATTATTTTTGAGTACCAATGGATTTTTGAGTACCAATGGCAATGTCTGGGCCCGAGTACAAAGGGAAGATGTTTACGAGTGGACTAAGCTGGTTCTTCCACATGATAAAGTCACTGATATTGCAATGGAACACTGGCCTGAATCGGGCACTTTTGGATTTGCATATATTAACCAATATAATCAAGTATTCTGTGCAGAGTTTCCCGCGACAGTTGATCCATTTATAGAATCGCTAAAAGCACCTGATTATGAGAAAGTTTATACGTTGAAAAGGAATAATACCTGTGAACGACTTTATGTGAAAAATAGAAGCATATTTTTATTGAGTAAAACAGCCGATTTTAAGTCACATGGAACTGTTTATGGACAGGAATATTTCACCGAAATACCCATAGGCTGGAGTCTCGGCAGCTGACAATGGGTCCCGGGGCCTGGGTAGGCCGATTTTCAATAGTCAGCTTGAAAAAAGTAAGAAAACCATTATATTAACTAGTAATTAAGTTTCGATGCCTCGCTTTAATGTTCCGTTTTAGCAGCGCTCAAGGCCCGACTTTAGAGGTCGGACGCGGCAGCGTCGATGCGTAAAAATTAAGCATATTAATTATAACCATTACGGGAACCAACGGTTATGCCAACGATAAATCAGTTGTGCCGATCTGGCCGCAAACGTGTTACGGCAAAGTCAAAAAGCCCGGCTCTCAAGGGAGGGGCTCAAGTGCGTGGTGTCTGCACCCGCGTGTTCACTACTACCCCTAAAAAGCCAAATTCAGCGCTTCGTAAAGTGGCGCGTGTCAAGCTTTCGACCGGTATAGAAGTTACCGCCTACATTCCTGGTGAAGGCCATTCCTTGCAGGAGCACTCGGTGGTTTTGGTGCGCGGTGGACGCGTAAAAGATCTTCCGGGGGTAAAATATCATATCGTGCGTGGAGCTCTCGATACAACCGGTGTTGAGAACCGCAAACAATCACGTTCATTGTATGGCGCGAAGCGCCCTAAAGCTAAGTAGGGGGTTAGAATATGCCACGGCGTAATAAAAAAATTTCAAAGCGTGCGATAGGAGTCGATCCACGCTTTAATTCATCATTAATACAAAAGTTTATTAATGTTACCATGCAGCGCGGTAAAAAAAATCTAGCGCGTTCTATTGTCTATGACGCGATGGATTTTTTAGTACGTAAAGCAGGGGGAGATGAAAAGAAGGGTTTGGAGCTTTTTTATAAGGCATTCGAACAGGTAGCTCCTCATGTTGAAGTGCGTTCTCGTCGGGTAGGTGGTAGCGTCTATCAAATTCCCGTTGAAGTGCGTCAAGAACGTCGCCAGGCGCTTGCGCTCAGATGGTTGTTAAAAGCGGCGGCAGCACGTTCCGGCAAAACTATGGGCCAGCGACTTGGGCCTGAGCTGCTTGAAGCAATTGAAGGTCGTGGCGGTGCTGTTAAAAAGCGCAGTGAAGTGCAGCGTATGGCAGAAGCAAACCGTGCATTCTCACATTATGCGTGGTAGCAGGGGTCAACTATGAGTACACCATTACAGCGCTATCGTAATATAGGTATAGCAGCACATATTGATGCCGGTAAAACAACATTTACTGAGCGTATTTTGTTCTATACTGGTGTTTCGCACAAAATCGGTGAAGTTCATGAGGGTGAAGCTATCATGGACTGGATGGAACAAGAACGTGAACGGGGTATAACCATAACTTCAGCGGCAACGACCTGTTCTTGGAAAGATCATCGCATCAATATTATCGATACGCCTGGTCATGTCGATTTTACTATCGAAGTTGAGCGATCGCTGCGGGTGCTCGATGGCATGATTGGTGTGTTTGCAGGTGTTGAGGGTGTGCAGCCACAGTCTGAAACAGTGTGGCGTCAGGCGCAACGATACAGTGTTCCGCGTATTGCCTTTGTCAATAAACTTGATCGTATCGGTGCCGATTATTTCGCCGTGATCAAAGATATGAACGCAAAGCTCGCGGCAAATGCGATCGCGATGCAAATTCCAGTTGGTGAATCAGAAGATTTTCGTGCCATTATCGATGTATTGACCCGTAAAATGGCAACATTCAGCGAAGAAAATCGTGGTATGACGATCACCTGGCAAGATGTACCCGATGAATATAAAGATCAAATTGAAGAATTGCGTACTCGCATTGTTGAAGTAGCGTGTGATTTTGACAGCGATTTAGAAGAAAAATATCTCAATGGGCAAGAAGCTCCGATCGAACAGATTAAAGCAGCGTTGCGTAAGGGTGTCATTGCACTCAAAATAACCCCAACATTCTGTGGTTCTGCATTCAAAAATAAGGGTGTGCAGCTCGCGCTTGATGCAGTTATCGATTATCTACCGTCACCGCTTGATATTCCACCGATAGAAGGTCATGTCGTTGGTACTGATGAAGTTGTCACTATTCCTGCTGATCCGGCAGGGCCGTTTTATGCGCTGGTTTTTAAAATTATGACCGATCAGTACGTGGGCGTCTTGAACTTCATTCGGGTCTATTCTGGTGAGTTGAAGGCCGGTTCTTATGTATATAATGTACGTACTGGATCGAAAGAGCGGGTAAGTCGCCTACTCCAGATGCATGCCAATAAGCGCGAAGAGATTAAATCGGTTCATGCAGGTGATATTGCGGCTGTTGCGGGTATTCGAGATGCAAACACAGGTGATACCTTGTGTGAAGAAGATAAAAATGTGTTGCTTGAATCGATCAATGTACCAGATCCGGTGATCTCTGCGTCGATTGAACCGAAAAATAAAGCAGATTATGAAAAGATGGTACTTTCCCTCAGAAAATTGGGGCAAGAAGATCCATCATTTAAATTTTCATATAACGAAGAAACGGGTCAGACCGAAATTTCGGGCATGGGTGAACTTCATCTTGAGATTATCGTTGATCGGTTAAAGCGAGAGCATAAGGTAGAGGTTGTACAGGGTAAGCTTCAAGTGGCCTATAAAGAGACCGTGCAGAAATCGGCTGATGCAGAGGGCAAATTCATCAAGCAGTCTGGTGGACGCGGTCAGTATGGTCACGTGTGGATTAAGATGGAACCACGTGAGCGCGGTGCCGGTTACGAGTTCGTAAATGGCATTGTTGGTGGCACTATTCCACGAGAATACATACCAGGTGTGCAAAAAGGGCTTGATGAGGCGCTGCACTCAGGTGTATTGGGTGGATACCCAGTAGTTGATATCCGCGTTACTTTGTATGATGGATCATATCACGATGTTGACTCATCTGAAATTGCCTTCAAAATTGCAGGAGCTATGGCATTCAGAGCTGCTATGACTAATGCATCGCCGGTCTTATTAGAGCCAGTTATGAAAGTTGTCGTGGTGACGCCAGATAGCTGTATGGGTGATGTGATAGGTGACTTGAATTCGCGACGTGGTCGTATTATGGGTACTGGCACTGAGGCAGGTAAACAGGTAATCACAGCAGAGGTTCCTTTGGGAAGTATGTTTGGTTACGTGAGTGACTTGCGCTCGATGTCAAGCGGTCAGGCTTCATATACTATGGAGTTTGATTGTTATCGTGAAGTACCAAAACATGTACAAGCGGAAATTTGTAAATCGAAATTGTAACAACTGAATAAATACTACATATGTAGGAGATTCGCATGGCTGCAAAAGGTGTATTTGAACGTAAAAAACCGCATTTAAACGTTGGTACCATTGGTCACGTTGACCATGGTAAAACTACGTTGACTGCTGCTATAACTACTTGTTTAGCAAAAAAAGGACTCGCAGAAGCCCGTGCATTTGATCAGATTGACAATGCACCAGAAGAAAAAGAACGTGGTATTACTATTGCAACATCCCACGTTGAATATGAAACACCAAATCGTCACTATGCACACATCGACTGTCCGGGACATGCCGACTATGTCAAGAACATGATCACCGGTGCAGCGCAGATGGACGGCGCGATACTTGTTGTATCTGCAGCGGATGGTGCGATGCCACAAACGCGCGAACATATCGTGCTCGCAAAGAACGTAAACGTACCAGCGCTCGTGGTTTATCTCAACAAGTGCGACATGGTTGACGATCCAGAAATGATCGACATGGTCGAAGAAGAAATTCGCGAGCTACTCAAAAAATATGATTTCCCTGGTGACGAAATTCCGGTCATCCGCGGTTCTGCATTAAAGGCATTGAACGGCGACAATGATGAACTTGGTACCCAGTCGATCGATCGCTTGATGAACGCGCTTGATACCTACATTCCAGAACCGAAACGTGAAATCGATAAACCGCTCTTGATGCCGGTTGAATCAGTGTTTTCAATTTCTGGACGTGGTACTGTAGCGACGGGCCGTATCGAAACGGGTATTGTTAAAATCAATGAAGAAGTCGAAGTTGTTGGTTTTGGATCAACGCTTAAAACTACAGTCACCGGTATTGAAATGTTCCGTAAGAGCATGGATGAAGGTCGCGCCGGTGAAAACTGCGGTCTTCTGTTACGTGGTGCTAAAAAGGAAGATATTGAGCGTGGTATGGTCATCGCAAAACCGGGTACCTTGAATCCGCATAGCGAATTCAAGTGCAAGGCCTATATCTTGAGTGACAAAGAAGGTGGTCGCCATAGTCCATTTTTTACTGGCTATAAACCACAATTTTATTTCCGTACTACCGATATTACCGGTATCGTTACATTGCCTGAAGGACGTGAAATGGTAATGCCAGGTGATACCGTTGAGCTTACGGTAAAATTGATTGCGCCGATTGCATTAGCGAAGGATGATCGTTTTGCAATTCGTGAAGGTGGAAGAACAGTTGGATCCGGTGTTGTGACACAGATCATTAAGTAACGAGTGTGTGATGGCAAAACAACGAATTCGATTAAAATTAAGATCATATGATCACCGGCTGCTTGAAAAGGCAGTCAAAATGATTGTTATGACCGCAAAAAGAACGGGCGCCCAGTTGATGGGTCCTGTTCCCATGCCAAATCAGTGTCGTCGGTTTACGGTGCTCCGTTCTCCGCACGTCGATAAAAAGTCGCGTGAACAGTTCGAATTGACCTGTCATGCGCGTGTGTTAGACATCGTTTCTCCCTCTGACAAGACGATGAATGAACTTATGAAGATTAACATTTCGTCAGGGGTTGATGTAGAGATTAAGTAACGAGAGGTGCTCACTGATGATAAGGGGCTTTTGGGGTCTGAAAATAGGGATGACCCAAATTTATACTGATGACAGTATGATTCCAGTCACCGCCGTGCAAGCGGGTAACTGGATTGTGACTGACATCAAAACGAAAGAACGCGACGGATATGACGCGGTCCAAGTCGGATTAATAAGACCTCGCTATCGAGATCAGGCATTTTCAATGGATTGGCTTAAAAAGTTATCCACCTACTGTGCATGGGTCCGAGAAGTTAAATTGACTGAACCGAATGATGCACTGATTGTAGGGGCGTCCTTCGATTCTCATCAGGTTGTTGCTGAGGGTGATATCGTCGATGTGACCGGAACGAGCAAGGGTATGGGTTTTGCTGGTGTTATCAAACGCCATCATTTTAATGGCCCTCCTGCCAGCCATGGTTCCACTATGGGCAGACGACCTGGTTCGATTAGCCATTTTCGTGCACATGGTCGTGTTATCAAAGGTAAACGTATGCCTGGTCGTGCCGGTGGTGAACAGTGTACAGTGCGTAACCTCGCGGTTGTAAAGACTGGCCTTGAAAATGGATCTGTCGTGCTCATCAAAGGTTCGATTCCGGGCAAAACAGGTTCACTCGTTTTTGTACGGAAGGCATAGAATAGGTGTTAAACTATGAATAAAATCAAAAAAAAGACGGCACCGGTTACTTCTGTACAAGGTTCCATGATGACTTTGGATGATATCGGGCTTCCTGCTGGTGTCATTTACGCGCCTCATGCGATATCTGGCTATGTGCGTACGTTGCTGCAGAATTGGCGACAGGGTACGGTATGGTCCCGTGGCCGCGCTGATGTGTCATTTAGTAACAAAAAACCGTGGAAACAAAAGGGGACTGGTCGTGCACGAGCAGGATCACCAAAGTCTCCATTGTGGCGTGGTGGTGGTGTCATATTTGGACCACAAGCGCGTACGCGGGTGTTGAAAACAAACAAAAAAATGCGTCAGTTCGCATTGCTGAGTCTTTTGAGTGATTACATCAAGCGCAATGCGATTACAGTCATTGAAAATGGCATTACAGGCGATAAACCGAGTACGGTGCAGGCACATACCATTCTTATGAATCATGGTCTTTTGGGCAAAAAAGTAACGCTCTTCATCACACCGGGCGATATGTTGCAGTATGCCTCATTTATGAATATTCCGAACGTTGCAATCATTAACTTTGATCAGCCGAACGCCTATGATTTGATGCGTAGCGCCCAGTGGGTGGTATTCAAGAAAGATGTGGAGTTATTTAAAGAAATGGTGGCACAATGGCTTTAAAATTATATGATGTAATTCTGGGTCCCGTTACCGCCTCTTCGAAGGCACAAATGCTGAACCAAAAGCTGCGCAAGCTTATGGTCTATGTGCATCCAGATGCGACAAAAACGCAAATTAAAGAAGCTGTGCAGAAACTGTTCAATGTGCAGGTTACCAAAGTTAATACCTTGATGACTGGTGATAAATCACGCCGCATCGGTCAACGTTTGGTAGTCCGTTCTGGCAGAAAAAAAGCGATCATCTCGCTCAAACAAAGTGCCCAAGCAGACAGCCTGTTCGGTCAGGTTGGCACAAGTGAAGTGGTAATGCCTGAAGTTGTGTCATCTTCAAACAATCATGGGCAATAGAGAGGACCAATAATGGCTATTATGAGAAGAAAACCTCGTAACCCTTCACTACGATTTCAGTCGTTTATCAGTTCAACTGATATCACCAAAAAACATCCTGAAGCATCACTGGTGGTACCCCTGAAAAAATCGGGTGGTCGCAATGCATATGGACGTATTACGACGCGCCATATCGGTGGTGGTGCAACGCGTAAATATCGCATTATCGATTTCACGCGTAATCATCGTGATGTGCCGGGTAAATTAAGTTCCGTTGAATATGATCCAAATCGCAACGTACGTGTTGGCCTTGTTGCCTACGCTGATGGCAAAAAATCATACATACTACTGCCACACGGCCTGAAGATAGGCGATCAGATCATTGCTGCAGAACAGACCGATGCAAATGTCGGTAACTGCATGCCACTCGAAAATATTCCGGTGGGCTTTACCGTACACAATGTGGGCATTAAGCCGGAAACGGCGGGTGTTTTTGCACGCGGTGCCGGTACATCAGTTGAAGTGGTGAGCAAAGAGGGTGATAACGTAGTGCTCCGCATGCCTTCAAACGAGATTCGCATGGTTTCTAAGCGGTGTTGGGCAACGATTGGTGAGCTCGGCAACGCTGATTATAAAAACATTATTTGGGGTAAAGCAGGGCGCACTCGGAATCGCGGTATTAGACCGACGGTGCGTGGTATGGCCATGAACCCGGTTGATCATCCGCATGGTGGTGGTGAAGGTCGTTCAAAATCTGGTTCCCATCCGACAACCCCGTGGGGCAAGGGATGCAAAGGTACCAGAACGAGACCGAAGCGCAAGAAGAGTTCAATGATTTTAAAACGTCGCAAATAGGTACGTAATTATGGCACGATCAGCCAAAAAAGGGCCGTATGTACAGCCCTCATTGTCGAAGAAAATAATGGCAGCAAAGACGGGCAGCAAGCGTGAGGCGATTAAGACATGGTCGCGTCGCAGTATGGTGACTCCAGAATTTGTGGGGTTGACCATTGCGGTGCACAACGGTCGTAAATTTATTCCCATTTTTGTAACTGAAAATATGGTCGGGCATCTTCTTGGGGAATTTGCTCCTACCCGTATTTTTAGAGCTCATAGCGGGAATAAATAGGTGTTTAGTGTGGTAAAAGGTAGTTGTCAGTCGGGCGTATATGCAGTAACATATGTAGTATACCTGCTGATGCCCTTTGTTCAGCTTAATTGAGGTTTTATAGCTATGCATTTTTCAGCAAAAGCTCTTTATATACCGATATCCCCCTACAAATTGCGTCCTGTCGCAGATGTAGTGAGGGGAAAAAATGTTCAGCAAGCACTGTCGTGGCTTGCAACTTGTGCGCTCAAAAAGGCCATTCCTGTGCGTAAACTCATTGAATCAGCTGCTGCCAATGCAAAAGATCAAAAAGGATTGCAGGCATCTGACCTTTTTATTCAGAAGTTATATGTTGACCAAGGGCCGATAAGAAGATATTTCAAGCCGGGAGCCATGGGGCGTGCCAACATTCAGCGCTCTCGCAAAAGTCACATCACCGTTGAATTGGCATCTATTAACAAGAGCGAGGTATAAGCGTATGGGACAGAAGGTAAATCCGATAGGATTTAGACTAGGCATTTATAAAATGTGGCCTTCACGATGGTTTGCGCGTCGTGATTATGGTGATCTGGTTATAGAAGATATAAAAATTCGTAAGTTTCTTGAATCACATCTTGATAAGGCGGAAGTTGCCAATATTGAGATAGAAAAATCGGGTGACAGCGTTCGGATTATTATTCATTCGGGTCGACCTGGTGCTATTATCGGTAAACGTGGTCAAGAAATAGATACTCTCAAGCAACAGCTTGCAAAATTTTTAAAGAAAAATGTTGAAGTCGCTGTGCAAGAAGTAAAAAAGCCTGAGCTTGACGCCACCTTAATCGCGCGTAATATCGCGGCTCAACTCGAAAAACGGGTGAGCTTTAAACGAGCGATGAAGCGTGCGGCGCAATCAGCGATCCGTGCTGGTGCTCGCGGTATAAAGATCTGTTGTGGCGGACGGTTGGGTGGTGCGGAAATTGCACGAAAAGAATGGGTTCGTGTCGGTTCAGTACCGCTTCACACATTACGTTCCGATGTTGATTATGGCTTTGCTGAAGCTATGACCACATACGGCATGATTGGTGTGAAGGTCTGGATATGCCGCGGTGATTTCCAAAATATTCGATAAGCGTGCAGAGGAAAAATAATGTTGATGCCCAAAAAAGTAAAATATAGAAAAGTGCAGCGTGGTCGTATGACTGGACGTTCGAAGGGTGCACGCTCTATCGCATTTGGCGAATTTGGATTACAGGCGTTGGAACCAGTTTTTTTAACAGCTGCTCAGATCGAGGCGATGCGGGTGGCGCTGTCGCGCCGCCTGAAAAAAGTTGGTAATTTTATCGTGCGTGTATTTCCCGATAAACCGTGGACCAAAAAGCCTGCAGAAACGCGTATGGGTAAAGGAAAAGGTAACGTGGAAAGTTGGGTTGCCGTAGTCAAAAGAGAACGGGTGATTTGTGAAGTTGGTGGCATTGATATGACTGAAGCACGTGATGTGTTGAAGCATGTTGCATATAAACTGCCGCTCAAAACACGATTCATTACCAAATTACCATCTGCAGAAGGATTGCGATGAATATGCAAGAAATAGTACCGTTGACAGACGCGCAGCTTGTTGAAAAACTCGATGAAACTCGTCGTGCATTATTTGCGCTACGCCTGAATGCAGTGACGTCCTCGGTCAAAGACTATTCACAATTCCGTAAGTTGCGTATGTCGATTGCGCGTATGATGACTGCGTTAAACGAACGACTATCACATACAACGCGTAGCGTATAAGGGATATTTCATGGAAGAGACGTTAAAAAACAGAAAACTTTTTGTGGGGCACGTGGTGTCTGACAAAATGAATAAGACCGTCACGGTGCGTGTCGATAGAACGGTGCGTCATGCCCGTTATGCAAAAACAATGTGCATATCGAAAAAATATAAAGTGCATGATGAAAAGCGCGAGGTGAAAGTTGGCGATGTGGTTGAGTTTTACACGTGTAAGCCATTGTCGAAAACTAAACATATGATGTTGCATCGCATCGTAAAAACAGATGCGCAACAGTAGGTGATATATGATTCAAGAGAAAACACGATTAGTGGTTGCAGATAATTCGGGTGCCAAAGAGGTTGAATGTATTCGCCTCAAAGGTGGTACTGGCAGGCGATTTGCATCGATTGGCGATCACATCAAATGTGCCGTCAAATTTGCAGTACCGGGTGGCGCAGTCAAAAAGGGTGATGTGGTGAATGCTATTATAGTGCGCACCTGCAAAGAAATTAGACGATCTGATGGCAGTTACATTCGTTTTGGCGACAACGCAGTGGTGCTTGTCGACGAAAATAATGAACCAAAGGGCACACGTATTTTTGGGCCGATCGCGCGTGAACTGCGTAGCAAAGGTGCGTCGCCCAAAATTATGTCACTCGCACCGGAAGTATTATAGGGGTTGAATATGGTACGTATCAAAGAAAATGATTTGGTGCAGATGATGACGGGGAAAGACAAGGGCAAGCGTGGAACGGTGATTGAAATTTGTCCCAAGAGCGGCAAAGTCAAAGTAAATGGTTTGGCGATGCGCACCCGTCATATTAAGGCTCGTCGCGCTGATAAAGCAGGTGGGATCAAAAGAGTGGAATCCTTCATCGACATATCCAATGTAATGCCGGTATGTCCTTCAACCGATAAGCCATGTCGTGTCAATGTAAAAATGTTCGAAGATGGCAAAAAGCGGCGTATTTCGAATCGTTCAAAAGAGGCGTTATAGGATAGGATATTATGAGTAAACCACGCCTTCAGGCTTTATATCAAGAAAAAATACGAGCACAATTACAAAAAGAGCTCGCTATTAAAAATATTATGGAAGTGCCGCGTGTGATAAAAGTGGTGCTGAACATTGGTGTCAAAGATGCGGTGTCTAATAGCAAAGCATTGACTGATGCAGTCGAGGCGTTGACTGTTATTGCGGGCCAAAAGCCAGTACGTTGTGAGGCACGCAAATCGATTGCGGGATTTAAGTTACGCGAAGGAATGCCAATCGGTACGATGGTGACCTTACGTGGTGCACGTATGTATGAATTTTTAGATGCACTCATCAGCTTGGCACTGCCTAAAGTGCGTGATTTCCAAGGGGTTTCTCGTACATGTGATCGTCAAGGAAATTATAATTTGGGCATCAAAGAGTGGACCATATTTCCTGAGATCGTCGATTTCGATATAAGTAAAAAAATTTATGGTATGAACATTTCTATTCATACATCTGCCAAGCGGGATGCGCAGGCGGTGGCATTGTTAGAAAAGTTCGGTATGCCATTCAAAGCGGCGTAAGATAGGGTTTCCTGATGGCTAAAAAAGCATTAATTGAAAAATCAAAAAAAACACCAAAATTTTCTGCACGTGCGTATAATCGATGCGAGTTGTGTGGTCGTCCGCGTGCATTCATGCGTCTCTTTAAGATGTGTCGTATTTGTTTTAGAAAAAATGCACTTGCGGGTGTTCTGCCAGGTGTTAAAAAGACAAGCTGGTAGTTTTTTGTAGGATTATATAATGGATTCAATAGCAAATTTTCTTACCATCATACGCAATGGCGTGAGCAGAGGGAAAAGTTCAGTACGAGCTCCCTATTCGGCTCAAATTGCTGCTATCGCAAATATTTTGTTGCAGGAAGGTTTTATAAAAGCCGTTGTGACAGTGCAAGAGCAGGGGCATAAAAAGCTTGAAGTTGTGTTGAAATATGTTGATGGTGAGTCGGCGATTCATGAAATTGATCGTCAGAGCAAACCAAGCCTCAGAGTGTACCGAGGGGTTGATAACATCAGGCCGGTGATTGGTGGTTTGGGGCTTTCGATATTAACGACGAATAAAGGTATTATTTCTCATAAACAGGCAAAAAAATTGCGCGTTGGTGGTGAAGTAATGTGCACCGTATGGTAAATGGAGATATGTATGTCTAAAGTTGGCAGAAAGCCTATCAATATAACGGGAATCAAGGTCGAGATACGTGGGCAAGAGGTTCATTTTAAGGGACCCAAAGCAACGGGTGTTTACGTGTTGCCTGCAGAGCTCCGTGCTGAACTGCGTGATAACGAACTTGTTATTGTCCCAACCTCTGAAGAAACGGCGTTAAAAGACAGAGATCTAAAACGTATTTGGGGATTGCACCGATCATTGTTGGCAAATAAAATTTTGGGATCGGCAAATCTGTTTTCAGAAGAGGTGCACATAGTGGGCCTCGGTTTTAAGGCGGCCTCTGCAGGAAAGGGTTTGGCTCTTTCGTTGGGTTACAGCCATAAGATCGATTTTCCATTGAGTGATGGGGTATCGGTGACTGTTGATAAGACTGGGCAAAAGCTTGTCTTTGCATCGGCTGATCGTGCCCGTTTGGGTGAAGATGTAAGTCGTTTAAAAGCGCAGCGTCCACCAGAACCATACAAGGGTACCGGTATCAAGAAAGCGACTGAAGAGATATTCCGTAAAGATGTCAAGAAAAAATAAGTTTTAAGAACGTGAGGTTTCTTGTGAGTGAGCATAAATCAACGCTGTTGCGCAGTAAACGAAGAGCGTTTCGAGTGCGCGAAAAAATAAAAAAGGTGAATAATCTTCCCCGGGTATCTGTGTTCAGAAGCCTCAATCAAACCTATGCACAGATTGTTGATGACATGCGTGGCGTAACGTTAGCAAGTGCATCTACCGTGTCGATCAAAAAAGAACGGGGCAATAAGAAAGAGATGGCACGAGCGGTCGGTAAACATTTAGCAGAACAGGCGCGCGCATTAAAGATCGATGTAGTGGTGTTCGATCGCGGTTCATATAGATATCATGGTCGTGTACAAGAAGTTGCGGAAGGCCTGCGCGAGGGCGGATTGACGTTATAACGCTGATAGGCGATTGGAAAACATAGTATGATACAAGAAAAAGAAAAAAATATAAAAGAAACCCAAGCATACGTAGATCACGTAGTGGCCGTACGTCGGGTAACTAAAGTGACCAAGGGCGGTAAGCGTTTTCGCATAGCGGCATTTGTGGTGACCGGTGATAAAAATGGCAACATTGGTATAGGTCTTGGCCATAGCAAAGAGGCGGCACAAGCAATTGCAAAAGCGACGGTGCGTGCACGTAAAAAAATGATAGCAATCCCGCGACGAGGTCGTACCATTCCGTATAGTGTTCAAGGTCGCCATGGTGCGAGCCGTGTGGTGATTCATCCTGCTTCTCATGGTACCGGTAATATTGCTGGTGGTGCCGCACGTGCATTATGTAACGCGGCGGGCATTGAGGACGTACTCATTAAACGCGTAGGTTCATCACATAGTATGAACGTAGCAAAAGCGACGCTGAATGCATTTGCAAAATTACGTACCGCGGATCATTTGGCGAGGCTTCGTGGAAAATCTGTTAAGCAAATGGTGAAGGAATCGGAATGATGAGTCTTAACAATTTGACATCGGCTGGTAAAGATAGAAAACGCATTGGACGCGGTGGCAGCAGAGGTGGGCAATCGGGGCGTGGACATAAAGGTCAAAAAGCGCGTACAAGTGGCACGGTAGGCATCGGTTTTGAAGGTGGCCAAATGCCATTGTATCGTCGTTTGCCAAAACATGGGTTCAACAACAAGCCATTTCGCGATGTTGTTCACATTGTCGATGTTGCACGCTTGAGCGCAATATGTGTTGATGGCCAAGAAGTGACCCGTGAGTTTATGGTCGAAAAACGGTTGATTAATGAGCGTAAATCGGGTGGCCCGAGTCGTATAAAATTATTGGGAAATAGCGATTTAGATAAAAAACTGATTATTCATGTGGATACCTGTAGCGAAGCTGCGCGTGCTCTCGTGGAAAAATGTGGTGGTGAGGTCAGATTAACGAGGGAGAGTTAAGTTGTGGTTTTGCTCAAGAACTTCATCAATATTTTCAAGGTTCCAGAACTCCGTAAAAAACTGCTTTTTACGCTCGGTGTGTTGATTGTATACAGACTTGGCAATCATATACCCATTATCGGTATAGACATCAGTCGCCTGGAACAGTTGATGGCGCAAACAACAAGTCTTCTTGGTGGTCTTTTTTCGTACATAGATCTTTTCTCAGGTGGTAGTCTACGCCAGTGTACCATCTTTTCATTGGGTATTGCCCCTTATATCACTGCATCTATTATGATGCAAATGTTGAGCATGTCGGTTCCTTTCTTAGAACAGCTGTCGAAAGAAGGGGAATATGGCCGCAAAATTATTAATCAGTACACGCGCTATTTGGCTCTTGCGGTGAGTATATTACAAGGGGTCATGTATGTCTCGGTGGTAGAAAATCAAGGGCTTGTGCTGACGCCTGGGTGGTTATTCAGAATAGTCTTTGTGCTATCATTGGTGGTAGGTACGATGTTTGTGATGTGGTTAGGGGAGCAGATATCGCTGCGCGGTTTAGGGAATGGTAGCTCTGTCATTATATTTGCCGGTATTATAGCCCGATTTCCCGATGATATCGTAAAGGTCATCGGCGCGGTACAAGAAGGGTACATCACTACGTTTGTTGCATTGCTCATCGCAGTTTTTGTGGTAGCAGTTGCAGGGTGTATCGTCTTTCTTGAAAAGGGCGAACGAAAAGTACCAGTGCAATATTCTCGTCGCATTGTGGGTAATAAAATATATGGCGGGCAAAGCAGCTATATTCCTTTCAAGATAAATCCTGCCGGAGTTATGCCGGTTATTATGTCCAATGCTGTGCTCAATGTACCGTTGTTCATATTATCCTGGCTTGCAAACCGGTTTGATGCATTGAAATTCGTTACCGAAAGCCTCATCAGAGGCGGATTATTGTATAACGTGATCAACTTTGTGCTTATTGTGTTCTTTACCTTTTTTTACACTGCTTTAATTTTCAACCCCGATGAGTTGGCAGAAAATATCAAAAAAAGTGGCGGATTTATACCGGGCATCAGACCAGGACATAAAACGGCAGAGTTTTTCAACTATATTCTGACTCGATTGGGCCTGGTTGGTGCTTTATACATAGCGGGCTTGGCACTATTGCCGTCGTTGTTTCAATATATTATTGCATTACCATTTTATTTAGGCGGTCTTTTGAGCGGTACCGCATTGCTTATTGGTGTTGGTGTTGCGCTTGAATTGGCTGCACAGATCGAAGCATACCTCATCGAAAATCGGTATGAGAGTTTCTTGATGTCGGGACGGATGAAGGGGCGGAGGCTGTAATAATGAACGCACGGCAGATCTATATTTTTCTCGGGGCGCCCGGGTCTGGCAAAGGTTCTTTAGCTGCACGGTGTGAGCAGGAGCTCGGCTGGTACCCGCTTTCGACCGGTAATTTGTGCCGGTATCACATTGGAGCGCGTACGCCGCAAGGTGTAGAAATGGATCTTGCTATAAAATCTGGTAAACTAGTTTCAGACGAGCTTATAACGGGCATGGTGTTGGATTGGCTTTCAAAGGACACCGGTACTACCCCCCTCATTTTGGATGGTTTTCCCCGCACGCTAGTGCAGGCGCAGGCATTCGAGCGGTATCTCGTCGATCAAAAAACAAAAAAATATGAGTGTATAGTAGTATATTTTGACATTGATGATGCCATCGTCATTGAGCGTATTGGCGCACGCTGTATATGCAGCAATAAAAAGTGCCAGGCTGTTTACTCATTGTTGCCGTCATCGGTGACAAAGCCGGCGCGAGACATGACCTGTGATCGCTGCGGTTCACCGCTGGTGCGCAGGGTTGATGACACGAAAGAGGCTATAAAAGAGCGGCTCAACGTGTATAAACAACACGCAGATGCATTGCTCGCTTTCTATAGTGATCGTGGCGTCAAGATTATAACTCTCGATGCACGCCATCCGATGCTGACGGTGTATGAAACATTCAAAAAAATGGTAGGTATTGTTCCATGATATACATCAAAGATGGAGAAGCAATCAAACGGATGAGCAAAGCTGGTGCTGAGCTCGCCGGTATCTTTGAAGATTTAGTAACGTTTATAAAACCGGGCATATCGACCGGTGCGATTGATGCATATATTGCGACGCAACTTAAGCAACGCAATCTGGTGTCGATGACCAAGGGACATATGGGTTACGCGCACGTCAGTTGTATTTCACTGAATGATGAGGTGGTCCATGGAGTTCCGTCTGCAACGCGTATTATTGGTGAACAAGACTTGGTGAAAGTTGATATTTGCGCATCGTGGCAGGGTTACGCAGCCGATGCAGCCCGTGCTTATTGCATGCCCGGGTTGCAAGATAAAAAAATCCTTGACATGGTCGAGACCGCGCAAAGTGCGCTAGATGCGGGTATAGCACAGGCGATTCCTGGTAATCGACTGAGTGATATATCAGCGGCGATCCAGACAGTGGTCGAACAGGCAGGTTATGGCGTTGTCCGTGATTTTGCGGGTCATGGTATCGGCAAGCGCATGCATGAAGATCCAGAAGTGCTTAATTATGGAAAGCCCGGCAAAGGTCCCGTGTTACGATCCGGCATGACGTTTGCACTTGAACCGATGATCACGCAGGGCAATTATGCAGTGTTTGTTGATGAAGATGGCTGGACTGCAAAAACGATCGATAGGGGCTGGGCGATGCATGTAGAGGATACGATAGTAATAACAGATGATAAACCTTTAATTCTTACGCGTAAGGTCCAATGATGGACAGACCGCCTATGGGTACTATGAATAAGAAAAAGGAAGATGTAATTCGAGTGGATGGTGTGGTGAAGGAGACATTGCCGAATGCGATGTTTCGGGTTGAAATTGAGGGTGGGCATGAAATTTTGGGGCACGTTTCGGGTAAAATGCGCATGCATTATATCCGTATTTTGCCCGGCGATAAGGTTGCTTTAGAGCTCTCGCCGTACGATCTAAAGCGAGGTCGCATTGTGTTACGGTATAAAACGTAAGGAATTGGCATGAAAGTACGTACATCAGTAAAAAAAATGTGTAACGATTGCTCGATAATACGTCGGGGGGGCATCGTACGCATCATTTGTAAAAAAAATCCACGACACAAACAACGACAGGGTTAATAAAAATAAGGCTATTGCATGGCAAGAATAGAAGGTGTTGTGCTACCGCATGACAAGCGTATCGAGTATGCGCTTCCGTACATTTATGGGATCGGTTTAACGCGTTCGCGTGATATTTTGAAGGTGGTTGGTGTGCATGTTGATATCCGGGTAAAGGATTTGACTGACACGCAAGTTGCTGCCATTCAAAATGAGATCACTAGACGCTACCGTGTCGAAGGTGCATTGCGTAAAGAGGTTTCTCTAAACATCAAGCGCCTGCAAGAAATCGGTTCGTATCGTGGTGAGCGCCATAAAAAAGGGCTACCGGTACACGGTCAGCGTACCAAAACGAATGCACGTACCAAACGTGGTAAGGTTCGAGGAACAGTGGCTAATAAGAAGAAGGCTCCGTCCAAGAAATAAGTAATACGTATGACGAGAGGTATTTAGGTAGATGAGTTACAAGAAAAAATCCAAAAAAGTAAAAGTGCGTGTTGATACGGCGATCGCCCATGTGCGCTCGACCTTCAACAATACGATTGTGTCAATCACAACGTCGGATGGCGATGTGTTATTCAGAAGCAGTGCGGGAAGGCTCGGCTTTAAGGGTGCACGAAAAAGTACCCCATTTGCCGCATCCCAGATCGCAACGACGCTGGCAAAAGAGATGAGTGATTACGGCATTAAAATGCTGGAAATCAATTTGCAGGGCCCGGGTTCTGGCAGAGATTCTGTGGTCCGTTCGTTGCAAGCTGCTGGTTTTAAAATTACGACGCTTCGTGACGTGACGCCGCTGCCACACAATGGTGTGCGTGCGCCAAAAAAACGTCGTGTATAAATGATTATCGATATGAGTGAGTGAAATGATATGGAAAAAATGAATCACAATGCACATCGCGAAAAGGGTGTGCAGGATAAAGAAAAAACATCGAAGCAGCCGGTTCGCAAGATGTCTGAATTCGGTAAGCAGCTTTTCGAAAAACAGAAAATTAAGCATATGTATGGTATGCGCGAACGGCAATTTAAACGCTTCTTTGATATCGCGCTCCGTGGTACCGGCGCTCCCGGCGAAACATTGTTGAGTATGCTCGAACGGCGCCTTGATAATGTGCTCTATCGCTTGAAAATGTCTACATCGCGTGCACAGGCGCGTCAAATCATAGTGCATGGACATGTTTTCGTGAATGGTCGTCGCGTGTCATCACCATCATATATGGTAGCTGTGAGTGATATGGTGTCGCTTGATCCATCAGTTATGAAAAAAGAACATTTTATAGAGAATGTGGTTGATAAACGATTGAAAATTGGGGTAAAAGTGCCCGAATGGCTCGAACTTGATAAACAAGCTCGTACGGGTAGAGTGTTACGAGTTCCAGTGCGTACCGATATTCAGACCCCGATTGAAGAACACCTCGTGGTTGAAATGTACTCGAAATAGAAAGGGAGGTTAAAATGGAAAAACATGAATATAAACCATTGACAATACCACACGTTGAGTGGAATCAAAAAACGTTGACGGCACAGTACGGTGAACTGATTGCACAGCCCTTAGAACCGGGTCTTGGTACTACATTTGGCAGCGCGCTTCGGCGTGCATTGCTTGGCACCATAGAAGGTTCAGCGGTCACTGCAGTCATTATCAAAGGGGTCAATAACGAATTTTCCGTGATCCCGGGCATCGTTGAAGATGCAATGCAAGTGGTGCTTAATATCAAACAAATCGTAGTACGCAACAAAACGGGCAAACCGGGCACTATGAAATTAGTCGTTTCAGGTGAAGCGGTTGCACGTGCGGCGGATATCAAAGCAGATAATCATCTTGAGATCGTCAATCCTGACTTAATCATTGCACACATTGCGCAAGATGGCATTTTAGAAATCGAATTTTTTGTAGGTAGCGGGCGTGGTTACCAAGCAGCACAATGGCCTGAAGGCAAGCCATATCAAGAAGATGATAAGATTTATCTTGATGCAATGTTTGCACCAGTGCGTAACGTTATTTTTGATGTGCAAAAGACCCGTGTTGGTAAAGATATCGACTACGATAAACTTACGGTAACCATTGAAACCAACGGTGCAGATACACCGATTGATGTGTATAACTATGCGGTTTCCGTGTTGCGTACGCAGCTTGAGCATTTCTTAATAAAGGCAGAGATTCCATTTAATGAAATTTCTGTCGTCGCACAAGAAAAGCAAAAAGAGGATGTGCTCGTTAACAAGACAAAAACATTGTCTCCTGAAGTGGTTGCGCTGTTACTCAAACCGATCGAGCAGCTTGAGCTTTCTTCGGCGCGCGCACAAAATTGCCTCAAACAGGCGGGGATCAAGCGTGTGTTAGATCTCGTCAACATGTCTGAAGATGATGTGCTCAAGATCAAAAATTTTGGTCGCAAATCATTGACTGAAGTTAAAGAGACAATCGAAGCACATGGTCTTACATTCGGCATGGGCATCAATGAAAAAGATTTAGAAGATATGGTTGAATCACCCGAAGAAGATTAAGAGAATTACGATGATACATCAGAATGGTCATAAAAAATTAAATAGATCTGAGCCGCATCGCCGCGCGATGTTGCGTAATCAGGTTATTCAATTGATCGAAAAAGGGCATTTGGTTACCACTAAAGCACGTGCAAAAGAGGCACAAAAGCTTGCTGAGCGTTGCGTGACGCTGGCGCGTGAAGGTAACACCTTCAATGCACGTCGTCGTGTGCAGGCATTGTTGCCCTACAAAACAGCAGCAGTTGTTAAACTGTTTACTGATATTGCCCCGCGCTATCAACAGCGCCCCGGTGGCTACACGCGGGTATTGCCTTTGGGCAAGCGCATCAGTGACACGGCAACAATCGCACGTCTTGAGTGGGTACAGTAACATGTCTGATGAGGATATTTTACAGCGTATCACCGTCGTGTTTGATGAACTTCGCCCCAACATTCAGATGGATGGTGGCGACATAGAATTCGTCAAATTACGCGAGGGTGTGGTCTATGTGCGCTTCCGCGGCGCCTGCATCGGCTGCCCCATGTCGGTCTACACGCTGAAAATGGGCATCGAAACTGCGCTGAAAGAACGCATCACTGAAGTGCACGAAGTGGTTGCACTACAAGATGACGAATTTCCTGATTTATAATTGAACATTATACGATAAGAAGGCGCGGGAGTGATCCTGCGCTTTTTTGTGGATGTCTATTATGCCGCTTTTTCTGGTGCTAGTTTTTTTAGAATTGTTTCTAAAAAACGCAAATATTCTATGATCTCTTGTGCAGCTTGTTCGGCGTATGCTTCATCATATATGTGAGTGGTTAAATTCCTGACCTCTACAATGTCCATGAGATTATCAGCATCTTCGCGTGAGATAATCTTTTTCGCGTGGAGTTCTTGGAATACTTTTTTAGGCGAAGAGACATCAGCTTGAAGATAAACAAGCAGGTAATGTTTGCCATATTTCCACAGAAGCTCATAACAGAGTTGAAAACGTGTGATAACCGAATCACGCCATGCTTCTTGTAACAGTTTATCAGTCTGAGCATCTTCTTGCGCTGCGATAAATCGCTTGGTAGTGGCATGTAATGAACGGCACGCCTGTTGCAGTGTTTCATATGCTACAATTATTTTGTCCATTCTATACCATCCTGGATTACTTGTTGGCGAAGCCGTTCAGAGACCCCATGAAAATCGATGACGTCGATCTTTTCTGGTAAACTTAACCCTTCAAGCACTTCCCGTGCACGGGCTATTTTACGTATCGATTGCTTTTCTCCTGCATCGATGGCGATATCGATATCAGAATATTCAGTATTGTCCCCGCGTGCACGCGAACCGTAGAGTATAATACGTGCTGTTGGGTATAGGACCCGTAAGAGGCCATAGATCAGATCATTGCTCGGAACTTTTGCGATATTTGGATGCATAATTACTCAGGTATTGATAAACAAAATCTAGTGTATAGCAAGAAGCGCCAGCAGCGCAAGGAGAGATCGATTAAATCCATTCACCGGATGTTGATTTTTGTCCTTTGTATCCGCGGCATCACCAGTACTGATAGTAGTTTTTGGTTCGATGAGCATAACAGTAACCTCTGAAACGGCAACGGTCAATTGAGTTTGATGCCATGTTGTTTCAGTAAGGCGTTATAAAAATTTTCATTTTTAACGGCTATTTCATAACGGATGCCTGCAAGCTTGGACAGTTCGTTTTCTGCTATGTTAGCGTAAAATAGAGTTTCTTCTGTGAGACGTTTTTTGAATTTTTGTTGTATTTCTTCTGCTGAAGCTTGAGGATATAATTTTTTGGTCTCATCGAGTTTTTGCTTGTGCATCTTTTTTATTTCCGGAAATTGAGTAAGTAGTTCATTGGTTTGAAGTTTGTACAATTGTGCTTGTTTTTGTTTTATGTCTATTTCTATTTGTGGCACCGAGAGACCCTGTTTTTTCGCATCAGTTTTTCCCTTTTCAAGATCATCAATTCCTTTTTGCAGTATTGTATCAATATGGTTACTTGTTGCGGTATAAGTATCTGGTTTTATAAAAGAAAAAAGGCTCGGAACAGTAAAAATTTTAGGGGCTGTCCTAGATAATTGAATGTTAAAATTCTGATTTTGCCCATTTGATCAACATTTTCAATTGTTCCTTCGGTGATGAAAAATTGAAACGCCATTCGCACTCCTTTAAAAACAGTCT
>Ga0187783_10000903_pt1 | contig 21859 bp, 17 predicted proteins | sample 1015_SJ02_MP02_2_FD_132471 | JGI IMG/M metagenome (GOLD analysis project Ga0187783, IMG submission 132471) | Tropical peat soil microbial communities from peatlands in Department of Meta, Colombia - 1015_SJ02_MP02_20_MG | ecosystem: Environmental > Terrestrial > Soil > Wetlands > Peat | place...
TCGGTTATTCAGCCAGTAAAAGCGATCCGCTGTTGCCAGCAAAAGGTAGGGATCATCGGAGCTAATGTTCGCGCTTAACTCATTTCTGATTCCGACTTGACGATCGCCATTCTTACTTAACTGCAGCTTAGTAGATCGACATAGGAAGAACGACAAGACTGCGAACACGAAGGCAACTGCAATGAGGCTATATCGACTAGATATCATTGGGTGCTCTTGCTCACTTCGTCGCTAATCACCCACAGGCGACCGACCGAGAAAGAAATCTGTCAAGTGTGAGCGCCTAACCTACATAGAAACCCTACTGCTTACACGACTCTAGGTATCAACCGATAAGACAACAAGTAGTTCGTGGAGCGATCTGCCCGACAACATTTTCGCGAATGCTGTTGAGCAGTTCCTCCGTGCCCCTGGCGAAGGGGTGACAAACGGCGCTTGCCCTGTCACGCACATGGGCAATCTTGCCCGGAGCTGCAAACGTTGCCCCACAAAGTACTACTGCTCTTGCTGCTTAAAAGTTCCATCGTAATGCTAGAACACCCGAACAGGAAATCGGACCCAGTCTAGGTCCGGCAGCCGGACACCAAGGAAACATGAATCGCGCGGCACAGTCGAAAGATCGATGTCTGCCTTCAAGATCGTCACATGGTTCTCGAGTTGTGCCGACCCTGTCGTGCGCAAGAGCTCATCTCCTGTGTCCTTCATAAGCACGAGCTCGTAGCGTCCCTCCGTCGTCCCCATAGGCAAGTACAGAATCAAATGCCTAGTGTGTCGGTTCATCTCCAGATATGTTTGCTTAGTTTGGGCTTGAGAGCCACGCTCGGTTGAATAACCACGCAGATCAAGTATGGCTGTGTCGTCAGCGACAGGCGCGAAGTGGGACTGACTAAACCACAGCGCTAAGGCCGCCAGCAAAACCCCTACTGTGCTTCCTAGTGCAATATTCCGACGAGTCTGGAATCCTTTGCGAATAGCATTGAATTCTGCGAAGCATGCACTGCATGATCCAAGGTGGTCGATCCATGGTTCGGCTTCCGCAAGCGTGATCCTATGCAACGCTATCCCTTCGAGCACCGCTGACTCTGGACAACCGAGGCGACTCGGATTACGGAACTCAGTAGATAGTCCTTTCGATAGAACTTCGAGGAGTCGCTTCTCGTCTTTTGCACATCGATCGTGATCTGTCACCGGTTCACTAGCTTTCTTTAACAGACATCGTACTCGAATTGTCGAGGAACGATCCCGGAGTCATGTGTGTATCTTTTACTCTAGGTCGAAGCCAAATGCGGAGTGCGGAGAGTTTATACTTGAATTTCAGTTGGGCTTTCTTTTCGTCCATATCCATGTATCCAGCAATGTCCTTCCATGAGTAGCCATACTGCCGGGCAGTCCACACTCGCCTTAACCAACGGTCCATGAGGCTGAAGACTTCTCTTGCGAGAATATGACCTTCGATATCGCGTGACACGCGCAAACCACGATTCCTGGCTAAAGCATCCAGCTCACCAATCGAAGCGACCAGCTGAATTGTCTGCTCCCTCCTCTTCTGAAGACGCCGGGAGCGATTAAAGCGATGCCAAAACGCTCCAATAAGGTATGAATCCATATTCGCAATTCCTGCACACGAGATTCTGAGTCGACGAAGGCTGCGGGCAATCGACTGCAATACTGCCTCCCACACTTCAGCAGCCAGCGTGGCATTTTCAGGATCATCGTGCCTTCGACCGAGTTCTCGTCTGGCACACGCGTGCACACGAGGCCACACACGGCGGGCAGAGGCTAACAGCTCATCGCGGACATTGTCGTGGATCGAGGTGGTCGAACAAGAGATTATCCAGTTCGGGCTGGAATCGTCGCTCGGCATGGAGGTGCCTCACAAGCTTGCTGCCCATTGGGCAGTGCCGCAATTGTGACAGAGTGCCACCGGACACCAAGCGTGTCAACCAAAGAGAAGATATGGATCGGTTTCGGGAGTTTTCAAGATGCTCGGGAAAAGATGAACAAAGAAAATTTCCTACTTTTTTCATCTTGGAAGTTCCTTTTATTAGGTGAGGGGAGATTCGGGTGGCAGCAGCCATATCTCGTGAGCAGAATGTGATTGAAAAAGGACAAGCAAGCGAAATATTAGAGCTGCGTGTTCCGTCGAATTGCCTCGTCTACTTAGCAGTGTGACAAAAAGAGTGAGGAGTACCTGCCATGGAGAAGGATACAAAAGGATCTAGAAAGTCTATCAAATCAGCGTGGCTGCCGGAAATGGATCGCCTTTTGTTGGTCGGTATGAAGCACGGGCCGGCAGGAATACAGCTAGTGACCAAGCGACTTAGGCAACTGGCACCTGCCCTCACTCCCGGTGAAATCTGGGGCCGGATGCGTCACCTTCGCGAAAACGGGAGCAACGTACATCGTGATCCAAGCCGGTGGCCGCTAGAGCTCATTCAACTTCTTAAGGAGGGCTACAGAAGCGGCGGCGCAATCAAGAAAGAGGCCTTTCGGGTTTGCAGGACGCACTACCCAGGGGTACCAAGCTATGTGATTTCGCGATTTGCGCGGCAGGAGGGATGGTTAGCAACTGCGGTTCGGGCAACAAGGAAGGTGCACCGGGCATGGAGTGAACGTGAGGATCAACTCTTGTGGCGGCTAGCGGGTTATGAGCCGCCACAACACATTGCACACAAGCTCAAGCGAACGGAATGTGCAGTTCGTTGCCGACTGAAGGCACAGGGTCTTAGCGGAAAAGTGAAAGACGGCATTTCCCTCAGGTCCTTTCAGGAGATGTTCCATATGGGTCATCGCAAGGCTTATGCTCTAATTGCAAGGGGCATGCTGAGGGTTCGGGATGCCCGAATATCGGCAACCTCACTGGTTGCTCTCCGCAAGCAACGCGATCCGACCTCAACAATTTCTAGCGCAGGCGACTTAGATACAGTCAAGGGCAATGGCACGACGAGTTTGTCTTGGGAACGAGTCGCAAGCCTGCTGGATGCTTCGCTCGAACAGGTCCGCATATGGCTTGCGACGCGACAACTAAGAGTGGTGGACACGTTCGTGACCGAGAAGGCACTTGAACAGTTCTGCCGCAGCTGCGGGAGGAATGGCGGCCCGAAACTGAATTATCGACTTCTGGACCCAAAGGTATTGCAGTGGCTTAAGGACTTCGGGATTACAGTTCCCGCTCCTGGGACAAACTCATCAGTTTCTGGATTTGTGAAACACGCCCTTGTCACAAGGGTCTGTGGAAAGTGCGGGAGAAGTTTTCGCGGAAATGCATATTTCATTCATTTCAAAGGGTGTAAAGGAGCTCAAGCTAGCGATCGGAAGGTCTACGGGTCAATAGCGGGAATGTCTTGTTCTGTCGAACAACCGCAATATCGGTCAGGATTGTAAAGACCTACCTCCAGACCTAGCGTCACCGCTCACGCGACTTCCTCTGAAACCCGATTGTTGAATGGTATGGCTCAAATTGATGCAGAGCAAGTATTCAACAAGATTCCCGAGATCGGCTGTGATTGTGACGGCCGGAGATCCGGCCATCTACTAATACACTCTTTGCGCCGTTGGGGCATCGGTCATGTTTGTTGTACATCTTGCTAAACATCACTCGCGTGTCTTGAGAACACTTCTCAGCCACTCGATAACTATGGTCATTCAGGCAAATGACTCGCTGACGGGATTGGTGGTGATTGTCGCCGAGGATAGGTCGTGCGAACGGGTGGTACGGCAACCACCCACTGTGCTGTCGGAGAAAAAGAGCAAATGAAGTGACGCACATCAGGGTTTGACTCGGTTTTTAGCCAAATTGAGTTCGCGCTGAGTAAAGGTTGTTCAGAGTTAACCTTAACGCTTTTCGCTACTTATACCCTCTACCTCCTAAATCGATTTCAGCGGGACGAAGTGCAGCAAGAAAGACGTGGACATGTTTACATCGATGGCCGAGCTTGCAGAAAAGCTTTACGCGGTACGGTACATAGTCGATGAGGTGACCGTTCATGTCGTTTTTCTCGCAACGCAGATGCAAAAGCCGTTGCTGATAGAGGGGCCGCCAGGTTGTGGGAAGACTGAGCTTGCCTATGCCGTGGCTGAGGCCGCAGATACGTCTCTCGAACGTCTGCAATGCTTTCAGGGCATTACCGAAGAAAAGGCCATCGGAAAATTCGATGAGTGCTTGCAGAGACTTTTTGTGGAAACCTACACTGAAGACCCGAAGAATGAATGGAGCACCATACGCAAGCGACTGCATACGTTGGAGTTTTTTGCAGAAGGGCCTCTCGTGAGGGCCTTGCAATACGAGGACCGTCCTTGCGTGCTGCTCGTAGATGAAATCGATAAGGTCGATCATTCATTTGAAGCTTTGTTGCTCGAAATCTTGAGTGCATGGCAGATCACCGTTCCGAAACTGGGAAGAATTACCGCCAAAAACGTGCCGTTCGTTGTTCTCAGCTCGAACGAGGAGCGTCGCCTAGGAGATCCGTTACGCAGACGATGTTTCTACCTCCGCTTCGAGGATCCTACAGTCGAACGAGAAGCAGAAATCCTGACCTTGAGGAGCAGGAGTAAGAATCCTCAGCTCCAAGGCCAGATTGCTGGGCTGGCGCACGCATTACGCGGCTGGAATCTGGAAAAGCCGCCATCGATAGCAGAAATGTTGGATCTCGCACAAGCCTTGGAAATTCTTGGAGTCCAAGAGGTATCTAACAATCAGCGAGACTTGCTGATGCCGCTTCTGGCCAAGACCGACGCAGATCGAAAACGACTATTGCTCAGAGCTGGTTTCGAGGGGCTTGTGGCCGATTCGAAGCGTTACCGAGATAGGTTCATGATGAAAAAAACAGGCCGAAACCGCCTTTGAGAGTCAGCGAATCGGAGACGAAGATCAGCGTGAGCTGGGAAGTCGTTCGACGTTCTTGGATGCGGCACGCTAAAGTCATGGCGACAACTCAAATCTTCGAGATCAGATTGTCCCCTACGAGAAATGAATCTCATGTTCTACTTCGAGCAACTGTTTCAAACGGCTTTGAATGGGATCGATAGCCAGGGAATAGCTGCAGCTGCCGTGCATATTGGCACTGTAATTCTCATCATAAGTCTGTTGTTTGCCGTGTATGAGGCCTACAGCAACGGTGGAGAGGTACGGGCTCTTGGTCTTGCTGGGCTAAAGTATCTGGTTCTGGGGTTGGTCTTCCTTAACTATCAACAGGCATTCCGTGCAGTGAACGGCATGTTCAACATGGTCGCCGATTTCATGTACAACCTTAGTGGGGTCGGTGACATTTATAAGAATTGGCTAAATGCGGTCGCGAACTACGTTCAAACTCAGGGATGGGCCGCGCTGTTTTCTCTGGTACCGGGTCAAGCAGGTCCTTCCGGTCTCCTTAGTGTTTTGCTCATCTTGATCGGCTTCATCATCTTCCCAGTCTCCTACACACTGTTTTCGTTATCTTACGCCGTGTATGGCTCTGTCTTGTACGTGACCGGCCCCTTGGTACTCGCTCTGCTCCCATCCCGCAGCTTTGGCCCGCTAGCGCGAACGTACATGGTTAATTTGATGACTTTCCAAGCTTGGGGCTTGATCTACGCGATTCTGCAGGTGCTGATGAGTGCCGTTAATCTTGACAGCCCTCAGGGAGTGCTACAGAGCAACGGGATCCTTAGTGGCTTCGTGGGCTCTAGCCAGATGATCCTGTTGGCGGCCAGTACCATTATCTTCTCGGTGACAATTGCACTTATTCCCTTCATAGCAAGCCGCATCATTCGAGGAGACTTTGGTAGCACACTTTTCACGGTAGCTCACGCGATGACTATCGCTGCTGGAACTGCAGCCATGCTCGCGACAACAGGGGGAGCAACATATTCGGCAGGTTATGCGCTGAGTGCAGAGGTGCCACGCCCGCCGTCTTCAGGGGTGAAAACAGGCATTGATGCATTCGATCGGACAGTAGCGGGGCGAAGGCTTGAGAGTGACTCAGGAGCTGCGGCAATGGCCTCGTCAAGACCACCATCACCTTCATCTGGCGATGGATGAATCTCGGTAAGAAACCTATTGCTTGATGATGACACTCACCGCAAAGTGGATCACGACGAACGGACGAAACGGTTTGGCCGGACTGCTACTTTTGCAGGAGTTGAATCAAGGCGATCGTATTGATCCCGTGGATGTTGGTCTTCTCGCGGGGGACAAATCGTCTTCAACTGTAATGGCAAGGACCAGTTGTCGGAGAAACACAATTGTCTTACAAGATCGCATCGCCTCGAGAAAGTTGTCCGACAATTGTCAGATCTTTCGAGGCAATCTTTGGGAGAAGCACACACAGCGCAGGGGTTCGTCAACTCCGCGAACATGTGATACTCCTGGACCTCTCACTAGGAAATCTGCTGGACATACGGTCCTATCGGGACGATAGCTTTGTTAGCCATTTGTCGGTAACCGCGAATCGGGGGCCTGACCATAGACAATTTGCGAACCTGAGAGGAAGCAATGAAAGCACTCAAACACGCTGAAATACCAGAAACGGCGCGATTCACCCGATATTACGAACATGACGGCATGCTTCGAGCATACGCAAACCGGGCTATGTTCCTCGCCATATTTTTCGGAGTTATGGCGTTGGGCGCCCTGGGCTTTGCGATCCACGTGGGTATCGCGCCACCCACAGTGATCCGCATAAATGAGAAAGGAGAAGCGACGATTGTTGGTGGAGGTGTTTCACAGGATCGCGCAGCATCAAGGCTGGCACTGGTTTTGTCGCTGCAAGCTTCACACCCGAGTTCAAATGACACTACAGTCACTCCCACTGGGACATCAATGGATATCGAAGGCAAAGCAGTCGTGCGGCGGTTTTTGGAGCACTATCTGGCTTATACGCCAGATTCAGCGGCCAGGAATTTTGCAGAAGCGCTCAATATGATGACTGTCAATCTGCGCACTTACACTATGGGCAAATTGCGTGATGAGGACACAATTGGGAAGATTCACGCAAATCACATCATTGCGGATTTCCGAATTCGTTGGATCGAACCGCTGAAAGCAAGCCCATGGAGCTATACGGGTTTTGGCGTAAAGGAAGTACATCGGCTGAATAACGGCTCGGAGGTAACAGACCGCATTGTTGCACGCTACGACGTGCGGTTAGTTGAGGAAGAGCGTTCGGAATTCAATCCGAGCGGCTTGTTGGTTGCCGAATATACCGAAAGGGAGATGGTGGGTGATCACGAGACTGGGCTGTTACAAGAAAGTGAACTTAACCCATAGTGCCAAAGCGTGCACCATTCTTCCTGGGTAACGACTTTGCGAGAATCTTTTATACCGCCCACGATAGATAAATGACAGAGCCAGCCGCATCACGGCGCCTCAGTTTTGCTTACCGAGAAGTGAAAAATAATTGTGCCTGTGATAGGGGCTATGATCGCAGACAGGCAATCCGAGTTCTAGTGATTTCGGAGCACCACTTTCACGATCTTGCTGAGGATGCGAGATTGATGGCTCATTGCTTCCTCCTCGAATGATGTGTCGGGATCTCACGGGCCTTTGGACGAACGAGGAATATTTTGTGCCTACGATGATTGGCTTGACTCCCGCCAAGGCCGATATTAAAAATAATGATCCGCAATCTTACGAAAGCACCAATCACACATGCCGCACTGCAGAATGCTCAAGACGGTTTCTTCGCTAAATGTACTTGAACATTCGCTTGATTAGCGGTGCAGCAAGACTTTGGCAGTGAGCACAGGAGCCGCAATGAAATATTGGAAGCATCTTCGTCTTCGAACCTTGCTGGCAGCAAGCGTAGTACTGGATGTTTACCTTCTGTTTCATTCCTTAGTCGCCCTATCCCAGCCGCAAGCACAAATGGGAAGGGATCAAGCGATGGAGGCATTCGCGGCCCTGCAACCGATTGATGTGCATGTGCACATCTTTAAAACAGATCCCTCATTTCAGGCCTTGCTCGAACGCTTGCACCTAACGGTGATGGACATTTTGGTGATGGATGACACGCAGTCTTATCGCAAGCAGCTTGAGCCCCAGATCACGGACGCAATGGCGCTCGTGCGCTCGAGCCATGGTCACGTCGCTCTGTGCACAACCTTTGATCCGTACAAGTTCGCTGACCCGTCCTTTGACGTCGATGCGGTCAAACAAATCGACCGAGACTTTTCCCAGGGCGCCGTAGCGGTAAAGATCTGGAAGAACATCGGGATGGAAATCAAGAATCCCGACGGCAAGTTCATCCTGCCTGACGATCCGAAATTCGCACCGATCTATCGGGATATTGCACAGCATGGCAAGACGCTCATGACGCATGTCGCGGAACCAGATGTCGCATGGGGCCCACCCGACCCGTCCGATCCCTCCTGGTCCTATTACCAGGAAAATCCGCAGTGGTTCCTGTACAACAAACCAGGTTTTCCTTCTAAACGGCAGATCCTCGACGCACGGGACCGCGTCTTAGCTGAAAATCCGCAACTTCGCATGGTTGGAGTGCACTTGGGAAGCATGGAGAAAAATCTAGACGAGATCGCAGCCCACTTCGATCGCTACCCGAACTTCGCGATTGACACGGCGGCTCGGATGGAATACCTGATGATAGCGCCCCCCGCTAAAGTGCGCTCCTTTCTGACCAAGTACCAAGATCGCGTGTTATATGGAACCGACCTGGATATAGTCGCCACTGCGAATGTCCGAGAATCACTGGAGGAGTGGCAATCCACCTACATGCGCGACTGGAAGTTCTTGGCAACGAGTCAGACCGTCGATTACGCAGGAAAGAAGGTGCAAGGCCTCGAGCTGCCAACCCCGGTATTGCAAAAAATATTTCGCAGCAATGCTCTTCATTGGATTCCTGGACTGTGATTCCTACTTTCGCTTGTGTCTGCGGTGCCCCGGCTAATTTTCCGGATATGCTAAAGCCGGCCGTGAAACGCCCGGACGTCACAATAGGAATAGGATTGAGAACCAGAGACTTAGAACGATTCACCTCGGAAGAATGCTGACTCGAAGGAACTGTGCGAAACCCGGCATAACTCATGGCACGTTGGTGGAACACTCTGGCACGGACGGGCTATTCCCAGGGGGCTGAGGAATGACTTACTTTCATAGGTGAGCAGTTCTGGGGGAGGGCTGCCCGGGCGTCCGTTGACTCATAGAGTCTGGACGCCCGTTTTATTTTTGCTGGTCTATTATCGCATCCTAACCGCTCGCTCACTCACGTCACTTCTGCTTCAGGCAACGATTGCACGAAAAGTGGGCCCAGCCCCACCAACAAGGCTGAATGTTGGCAATGCCAATCGAATCGGAAAAGAAAATGTGGAAGAATTGATAGTCCGATGAAGTTGGTCTCGGTTTCCTGAAGGACCCTTCGGTCGATTAGGCTAGTCGAACCAGATCGCCTTTTACGTTAGCGATGGTATGTGCCCATCAATTCGGCTTTGGCCAAAATGTGTCCTTGCATCGCCTGATCTAGCTCCTTTCGACTGGCCCCGGGTTTCAGGCCTACTTTCTTGTCCAGTGCGTAGACCCGAAAGAAGTATCGGTGTGGTTTGCCGGGAGGCGGGCACGGACCGCCATAGCCTATTTGGCGAAAGTCGTTGCGACCTTGGCGTCCTCCTATGGGAGGTTGCTCCACTTTCGCAATGCCTTCCGGCAGAGCCTTGGTTTCAGCGGGCAAATCGAACAAAACCCAGTGAATCCAGGTCCCTACCGGAGCATCCGGATCGTCCGCAATGAGCGCCAGACTCTGGGTTCCAGTAGGGGGTGGGGTGAACTGAAGCTCGGGAGAGACATCGGCACCATCGCAAGTGAACTTCTTCGGTATGGACGCGCCATTCTGAAAGCCCGGACTGGTTACAGCGAATGCCATAGTTTGCGCCTCCCTAGCCGTACCTGTACGATTCTTTGCGATTCCAACTGAGAATGGCGGGAGCAGAGACGCAGCCAAAAGCGCGATTATCCACCTACGCTTCGGCTGACACGCCAGCCTAAAGGTCATCTACACATTAAAGCATTAGTAGGTCGAAATGGTGAAGTTGACCGTGATGCGAGCTTCGGTCTCGACCGGAGCCCCGTGTTCATAATACGGCTTGAAGCGCCATTGTCGAACCGCCTCACGGGCGGCGGTAGCCAGAATGTTTGGTCCGGCAAGAACGTGTAATTCCTCAATATTGCCGGTCCGATCGATGAGCGCTTCGAGGACTACCGCTCCTTGAACCTTCATCTGCTTTGCCAGAAGCGGGTAGTCAGGCTTTACCGACCGCGTGACTCTTTCGGCTGTTGCGGGTGAGAGGCTGACTCGGGCCTCTGCATTCTCGGTTATGGCGGGGCTTGGTGGGGCTTCGACAGCCGGGGTTTTCCCGTCAAATGCTGCGGAAGCGCTCGACTGCATGTCCACCTTGACTGAATTGTTAGTGGTTGACAACGGTCGATGCTGGTTACCGGCCTGAACCTCGACTTCCAAGGGCAGCAGAATGGTACGATTGGTCGTGGTAACCACGGGTCCGTCCGCAGAAGCCTGCGAACTCTCTACCGGAGCCGGCGCCGGGGCGGCCTGGGCGACCTGGGCTGGAGCCACTTGCGCTGGGGCGACTCGAGCTGGGTGGTGGGAGACCCGGTTTTTCGTCTTCTTGGCCTTGGACGCTACACTCGGCGGCGCGGCCGGCTTAGAAACAGGCGCGGCCTGGAGTTGGGGATTCGTAGCGGTGGTCGGAGTGGGCGTCGCCGTCATGGCGGTCACCGTCGGGGCAGTCGCGGGTGCCGATTCCACCGGCTCGGAGTCGACAGACTGGTCCGAAGTAAACCAAAATTCGCGATCCTTAAAGAGCAGTACCGCTAGGGCGACAACCAGAAGACCGAGGGCGATTAGCATACGCCGACGTTGTCGCTGTTCAATGGTCATATGAATCGGGCCAGATCTAAGCTCGAGATTGCTTTCTGTCGCGGGCATGGCGCACTCCTCGTCCACGGGGGCGGGTTGCCACAGTATGCCTCGAAAGCACCCGCACATGCCAGGGGTTTTAACCCCACTGAAGTGCCATTCCACTGCCTTTTAGTGCCATTGAATCCAACCCATGTTCAGCTGCTCGAACATACGGCTCTTATGGATTCGCCGTCAAAGAGACCGCGAGTTCGAGGGTCTGGGAGCCAATTTCAAGTCGCAAAGCGATCAGGTCCTCTTTTACTCCTTCCCCGAAAATTGCCCTGCCAGACATAAAAAGCTCCAAGGGTCGCCGAGATACTCAAGCTCAAGGATAAGGCTTTATACCAAGACAAGGGAAGGGGACTGTCGGGAAGCTAAGACTGCCGTAGGCGCGAGATTCGACCGCACTTGGCCGTGTCCCGACAAGGGCAGTCCTATGCTTGCCAGTCCTTACTATTTTTGCAAAGTCGCATCTAAGCTCTAGGGAAGGCCGACGGGTGTTTTTCATCAGGGTGACCTGACGAAAACGGTATAATCGAACCTGTTGAAAATGGGAGGACAGTAAAGTTATGGACCCGCATGCAGGTCTCTGGGGGCACCTGAAGGCGAATCGGCCTGCTTATAGCCTTACGATCGTGGCTACTTTGGCCATCGGTATTCTGACCGGAACCATCATCTCCAGGGGGGTTCGGGGTCAGGAGAATAAGAAGAGCGCAGATGGTCCGGCTCCGCTGAGCGTTCCCTCCCCCACGCAGCTCTCAAATCAGTTCTCGCAGATTGCCAAGGAACTGGAACCTTCGGTGGTGAATATCAACACCGAATCCGTTATCAAGAACCCGCCCCACCGGCGTCGCAATCCGGGAGGGGACGATCAGAATCCTTTCGACGATTTCTTCGACCGGTTCTTCGGAGGTTCTCCTCGACCCCCGAGGGAGACATCTCTCGGGTCCGGAGTTATCGTGGACACGAAGGGGTACATCGTCACCAACCGACACGTGGTTGAAAAAGCCGACCGCATCAAGGTGGTCTTGCAAGGGGATACCCCCAATGTAACCCACGAAGCCAGAGTTGTCGGTACGGACGAGGAAACAGACTTGGCGGTGATTAAGATCGACGTCGATAAGTCTTTGCCGGTCGCCAAGCTTGGCAACTCCGACAGCATGCAGGTGGGGGACTGGGTTCTGGCGGTGGGTAGCCCATTCGGATTAGAGGAAACGGTCACAGCCGGCATTGTTTCGGCCAAGGGCCGCAACATAGTCCCCCAACGTCAATTCCAGTCGTTCATTCAAACCGATGCGGCCATTAATCCCGGTAATTCCGGAGGACCGCTGGTCAATATGGCAGGAGAGGTCATCGGTATTAACACTGCAATTCTCACGGACACCAACGCTTACGCTGGAGTAGGCTTCGCCTTGCCGTCCAACACTGTGGTCAGTGTTTATAACCAGCTTATTAGCCCAGACCATCGTGTTTCTCGCGGTTCGATTGGAATTGAGTTTCCACCACAGCAGAATCCTGCGATTACCCGGGTTTACGCCGGGGGCAACGACGGAGTGACCATTGGACGCGTTCTTCCTCATACTCCGGCTGAAGCGGCGGGACTGAAGGTCGGAGACACGATTGTTTCGGTCGACGGCAAGCCGGTGAAGAACGGAGATGATCTTGTTTCTTATATTGCCAGTCGCAAACCCGGGACAAAGTTAGCGATCGGGTTTATCCGGGACGGCAAACAACAACAGACCAGCGTAACCGTTGCCGATCGCGCCAAATTGCTCGGGACGCGTCTGGGTGAGGAAGAGGAAGGCAGTGAGGAAGCCTCGCCTAAGACCGGCAAACTGGGGTTATCCGTGGGCGCTGTGACCAACGAAATGGCTGAGCATTTTGATATTCCGGCGGGTAAGGGCGTGGTTGTGCACGATGTGAAACCAGGCTCGTTCGCCGATGACCTGGGCGTCGTCCCCGGCGACGTGATTCTGGAGATCAACAAACAGCCGGTGAATGCGGAAGAGGATTTCGACCGCATCGCATCGGGCCTGAAGAGCGGGCAGGATGTAGTCTTCCTCATCCGTGAACTTCGCACCGGACGCGATGGCGGCACGAATTTTTTGGCCGGTACACTTCCGTAACCGGGCATGCAACCTTGGAGACTGGCGGGCTCAGGATGGAATCCCGCATCATACTGAGACGTGTGGAGCCAGTCTCTTGGCTTTTTGAGGTGAACTCTGTCTGACACCGGCTTTCGGAAAATGTTGCTTTTAGGCGCTCTGGCGCTTACGGCGTTGCTCTCCCAGGCCGACACGAGTCAATCTTCCCCAAAGAGCACCGCCTCGTCGACCCCTGCTCACCACAAAGCCTCGCAGAAGCATAAGAAGTCTCATAAGACGGCGAGCTCACATCAGCGGGGACAACAGAAAATCGATTCGCAACGGGCGAGGCAGATTCAGGAGGCCCTGATCCGCGAGCACTATCTTTCAGGAACAGCTTCGGGCGTCTGGGATAGTGCCACAGCGGATGCGATGGAGAGGTATCAGGCCGACAATGGCTGGCAGTCAAAAACCACACCCGACTCGCGTGCGCTCATCAAACTAGGGCTGGGACCGGATCACGAACACTTGCTCAATCCGGAGAGCGCCATGACCTCTCAACCGGCTCCGCACAGCGTTCCCTCATCCTCCACGACCCCTGAGGCATCGAGCACGCCGCCGCAAAGATAACTTGACGTCGCAGCTTGCGAAGACAGATACGGTTTCCGGCCGGCCGCTGCAGCTCTTTCTTAGGCTGAAACAGAACGGGCAGATTCTCGCCGAACCGAGCGCTTCTTTTTTGGGCCTTTGGATGCAGGGCCATGCTTGGCGGAAGCCGGCGTTCCCGCCTTTAAATCTGCGCCGAGCGCAGTACCGTCCGGCGAGCCAAGTCCGCTGGCCGCATCCCATCCCGGTCCCGCATCGTAACCAACGTTCTTGAATTGCTGATAACTGACGCGATTGTTTCCCACGGTAATGTCATGCAATGCTCCAGACCCGGAGGCAAGGGCATAGAGCTGTGGATTCACAAATCCGACTCGTCCGTTCAGCTTCTGGTTAATGAGAGCAATCAGCGCGGCCCATAACGGAGCCACGGCGCTGGTCCCCCCTACCTGCTCTTTTTGCCCGTCCACGAGAATGTCGTAACCCGTGTCCGGATCGCCGTCGCCGGTAACATCGGGAACGCCCCGGCCTTTGAATCCCGCTGGGTTCGGAGCTGTGGGCACATTCGCTTGCTGCTGATAGTCCGGCAGGGAAAACACCCCGCTTACGCCCCCACCGCCCGCTCCGAACGAGCCGTCAGGTCCGGCATCGGGGGATACATCAGCCTGGTTCTGGTTCCACACGGACTCGGCTGAAATAGCGTCATTTGCGGTTATGAGGTGGGTTCCGCCACAGGAAAGCGCAAACGGGCTTGACGAAGGAAAATCCACATGCGCTTTGCCGTCCCACATTCTTGGCCCCGCGTCGGCTGCACCGTTGTCCCCGGCCGCAACACACACGGTGATTCCCAGCAAAGCCGCCGCTTGCAGCTCCTTATCAAACTGTACTTGGAAGCCGTTGGTCGGTATCTGTTCCGGGCCACCCCAACTTATGGAAATTACTGAAGGGTTATTTTCAGAATCCTGGACTGCTTTCGTCAGCGCGTCCAGAAAACCGTTGGAGGCGGCATCATTGGGTGCGAAGTACACCACGAACTTTGCGCCCGGAGCTGCCGCGCCAGCCACTTCGATGTCGAGAACAACCTCGGTATCGGCGCTACTGGCGCTGCTTGGCGCGTTCGTGCCACCGTCCACCGACACGGGGATGACCGTGGGTGCGTTGAGTCCGAGGCTCGAAAAGTAAGTGTCTAGGTCCGACGGTCGATAGCCGCCGCCTAACTCGATAATGCCGATTGTTTGCCCGGAGCCGTCAAGTGCAGCGGGGAAATTGTAGATTTTTGCGACCTCTGCCGCGGTGAACAGACGGGCATTGCCTGCCGCGCGAGGGCGTGAACCATGCCGCCTGGCAACGGGGCGGTTGTCCAGACCAAAAACTCCTTCCACCACGGGCGCGAGCTCGGCAGGAATCTGCACCGGCCCCGTGCGCCCCCGATAGGTTCCTTGCGGATACGCGTAAATTTGAAGAGACACTCTGAAGGCACGATTGAAATCGGCGACGGAGCCCGAAAGGATGACGCTGCGCCGCGAAGCACTTTCCCGAACCACGCTGAGGTTGTGTTGCTTCGCAAACTTGCTCACCAGGGCCAGATCCTTGGCATCAGCTCCGTAGCGTTCCTCATATTGCGCATGGGTCAGTTGCTTCAAGGGAACACTCGAGAGCTTCAACATGTCCTGTGCTCTAGGCAAAGCATTCTTGGGACGAATGCGAACCGTTACCTCAAGTCGCTCATCGGGTGGAGCAGGGGCGACGACGTGCGCGCCGGGCAGAGGTTGCTTTTCGCTTCCCGGAATAGAAGTCATCCTTTTCGAAGCCATCGTCTATCCTCCTGTTTCTGCAGCTCTTCATACTCTACGCCTAACGGTGGGCAGATCAGTCTGCAGAGTCGAGCAGAGAACACGTGAGTTATTCGCAGCGCAAGGCGACCATGGGATCGACCTGGGTCGCGCGACGGGCGGGAATCCAGCACGCCACCAAGCCTACGGCGGCTAGCAGAACCGTTACCACCAAGTACGTAGTAGCGTCGGTTGGGCTCACGCCCATGAACAGCTTGCTGAGGCCGCGGGTCAGTCCACAGGCTGCCAGCAGACCTGCAAGCACGCCGGCACTTACGAGTGAGAGGCCCTGGCGCGAAATGAGCATCAGGATGTCGCTCCGCGCAGCGCCCAAAGCCATGCGAACACCGATCTCATGGGTGCGCTGCGCCGCGCCACAGGAAACCACGGCGTAGGTGCCTACCACGGCAAGCAGCAAGCCTAGGATTCCCAGGACGCCGGCCAGGGAAGCCGCCAGACGAAAAACGAAGAAGCCGGCGAGCCCCTGCACGATTTGCTCCATGGTGGCAGCGTCGATAATAGGTATATCCGGCGCCAGGCGGCGGATTTCGCGCTGCACCACAGGAATCATCGGTCCGGGCGGGCCGGAAGTTCGGACCACGACCGCGGCCGCCGAGTCATAGTTTTGCGCAAGTGGCAGATAGAAGTATGACCGTGGGTCGGGAGAAATAACCCACCAGTACTGCCCGTCCGCCACCACGCCCACGACTTCGACGAAGGGCCCGCCGGCGCTCTTCATGCTGAAGCGCTTCCCAACCGCATCCTGGGAAGGCCAGAACCGCCTGGCCATGGTCTGGTTAATGATCGCCACCAAGGGCGCCGTCTCATTGTCAGAATCGCTGAAGTTGCGACCACGAAGAAGGGGAACTCGCATGGCCGTGAGGTAGGCGGGATCGACGCTATTAAAGGAGATCTGTGGCAGCTCCTGATCAGGAGCGAGCGGCTGGCCTTCCACGTAAACCGGGCCGCTCTCGCTAGGATAAGACATCGGCACGGTGCGGGCCAGGCCTGCCGATTCTACCCCGGGCAGTGCCCCAACCTGGCGCAAAAGCTCGCGATAGAAGCTCGTGGTTCGGGCCGGGCCATATCCGACCTGGTGCGGGTCGAGCATGACCCGAAGCACATGATTGGGATCGAACCCCAGAAACATGTGCTCGACGTGATTCAGACTGCGCGCAAAGAGGCCGGCGACGATCAGCAACATGAGCGAACCTGCCACCTGGGCGACCACCAGTGAACTCGCCACCCGACGGCGGCCCGGCGCAGCTTGGGCAGTATGTCCACCTTCATGCAGCACGGTGTTCAGATCGGTGCGCCCCGCCCGCAGCGCAGGCCATACGCCAATGACGGCGCCGGTGATTACTGCGGCGGCCATGGAATAAGTGAATACCCTCCAGTCGAAACTGCAGTCCATTCGGAAAGCGAAGCCGGCGGAGCTCGTTGTAATGGGGCGAAGAAGACGCCCCGCGGCCAAAACTGCAAGTTTCCCCAGAACTGCGCCAGAAATGCCACCGAGAAGAGCCAGGGCCAGGCTCTCGGTAAACATTTGCCGGATCAGTCGCGATCGGCTGGCTCCAATCGCGGCACGGATGGCAAGTTCCCCCTGGCGGGCTGTGGCGCGGGCAAGAAGAATGTTGGCGACATTCATGCAGGCCAGCAGCAACACCAGAGTCGGCAGAACCAAAAACAGCCCGGCGATGATCGGGACAAAACTGGAGACCAGGGGTGCTGGCCTCGCCAGGTGCTCTGGAATAACTCGCACTGCCAGCCCCTTATCGGTCGTGGGATATTGGGCTGCCAGGCGCCTGGCGACCACGTCTACCGAACTCTGCGCTCGAGCTGGGCTGATGCCCGGCTTCAACCTGGCAAAAAGCATCAGTGAGTGATCGCCGCGGTCGGACCAGAACCCACTAGTATCTTCCTCCATGCTCAGTGGCAGATAGCCGTCCATATCGAAGGCGAACAGCAACCCATGAAAATCAGGCGGTACAACGCCAACGATGGTTGCGGGCTCGCCATCCACTTTGACGTGTGCGCCCACGACCGCGGGGTCACCTCCGAATTGCTTCTGCCAGAACGCATATCCCAGGACCAGCTTGAGCTCTTCACCTGCTTTTTCACCCTCACCGGGTAGAAACAGCCGGCCCAGCAACGGCTTTACTCCCAGCCCGCGAAAGTAATTACCAGTAACGGCGCTGTAAGCGAATTGGACGGGCATGCCATTGGCAGCGCTAAGGCCCGCCGAACCGCTGTCATAGCCCAATACCTCTGAGAACACATCGGTCTGATTGCGAAAATCGATCATGTCCAGATAAGAAATTCGAGATCCCCCGGACTCTTCCCCGGCTTCCTTGGCCAGGTCTACGATTTGTTCAGGGTGGGGAACAGGGAGGGGACGCAGGAGCCAGCCGTTCAGCACGCTGAAAATACTGCTGTTGACACCGATCCCGAGGGCCAGAGTGATTACAACGATGGCAGTGAGACCGGGCGCCTTGCCGAGCATGCGCAGAGCGTAGCGCCCATCCTGCAGCATGGAGTGCACCAAGATATCTCTCGAGGCAAACGCCTAGGCAGGCGAATCGGAATTGAAGGTATCGGCGACGACTTTCCAGCTTCCGTCCGCCTGTTTCACGAAGACCGTCAGATACTTTCCCTTGTCGGTCTTGGGCATCTTCGTCTTCGGGTCGGTCATGGTCAAGACGTAGGTACCCTGAGAATAGACCATGTCCCCACCTTTAGAGGCCATCGCCCGCGTGGATTGGAAAGTCAAAGAAAAATTTGGATCGCTCAACATCGGTGCCACAGCTGCCCTGATGGCAGCCTTTCCGTTTAGGATCTCGGCCCCGGGATACAGCCCGCTTCCATCTTCCGTAAAATAACTCACCCACTTGTCGGGATCCTTAGTGGCGATGTCTTTGACCCAGGCGGTCTCCACATCCTTGACCGCCTGCAGGTCGGCGGCCCGCGTGTCGGGAGGTGGAGCGGAAATATTCGAACAGCCAGCACCCAGCAGCGCAAGCGCCAGGTATGCAATCAGCAACATGTTACGCAGCATCGTTTCTCTCCATTGCGCGCGCGAACAGTATAGCCGAGCTTTTCATCGAATCGAGCGGGCCACTTCGAGAACTGCCCTGTGCATTGGCTGCACCGATCGATTTGAAGCCGCATCCGTCTGAGGAGTAGAGTGACGCTCATCCGTCTCTGGATTTGTTGCTGACGGCGGATTGTTCCGGGAGGCTCGGACACACAGTTGTTGGTTCGGCTCTCCGGACAATCGGGTATTTCCCAGATGAACTGCTCGGACTCCCCCCGGTCTCGACGGGTGCAAGATGCCAGCCGCCGTCGCTTTTTCAAGATGGCTGCCCTCGCGGGCGGCGGTGCGTTGATCGGGGCCGCAGGCCTGAACGAAGCATTCCCCAAGGTCTGGCCTGAACCCATGGCATTTGAGTCGAACCCAAGTTTCTGGGCGAGATGTCAGCCGTCTCAAAATTCGCCCCTGCGAGACGACGTCACGGTCGATGTCGCCATCATCGGTGGTGGCTTTACCGGACTTTCCTCAGCATATTACATTCGCACCCTCTCGCCGCACAGACGGGTCATCGTTCTCGAAGCCAAAGGTTGTGGGAACGGAGCTTCGGGACGGAATGGCGCCATGGTGTTGACGATGACGGCTGACCGTTACATGAAGTTCGGTTCGGCTCCGGCAATGGATAAGAAGATCTATGACTTAACCGTCACGAACATTGGGAGACTATCGAACCTCAGTGCCGCGACTGGTATTGACTGCGAGTTGGAGACCAATGGGGCTTTGCAGCTGCTAAACACCGACGAGGACATTCGAGCCGCAAAGACCTATGTACGGCAAGCGAGGTTGCTAGGTATGCCGGTCGAATTCTGGGAGCAGCAGCAGTTGGTTAACGCGATCGGCACGGATGTCTATGCGGGGGCGTTCTTCGATCCCAACGGCGGGCACATTCACCCCATGAAGCTCGTGCACGTGCTCAAGGCAGCCGCGGAAGGTGTCGGCGCTGAGATTTACGAAAACACCATTGTCATGAACATTAAGGAGGGCTCCGAGCACGTTCTTCATACCAGCGAAGGGTACAGCGTAAAAGCAAGGTCTTTAGTATTGGCCACGAATGCATTCACTTCCCGGTTGGGGTATCTGCGCAACTCGATCCTGCCCGTCCGCGAATACGTGGCCATGACGCGACCCCTCAGCGAGCAACAACTGGCCGAGATCGGATGGCAGAAGCGAGTACCATTCAACGACAGCCGCACCGAAGTCTATTATCTGGGGCTGACGCAGGACAATCGCATTCACATCGGCGGAGGCAGTCCCAGCTACCGCTTCAATAGCGGTCCGGACGATCCCGGAGCTGGCGCCTCTCACTTTTCACAACTGCGGCGCGAGCTCATTCGACTCTATCCTAAGCTGGATGGCGTCGAGTTCGAGTTGGGATGGAACGGTGTCGTCGATTGGTCTCTCGACGAATCCCCCTCGGTGGGACGAACGGGAAGGCATAACAACATCTTTTACGGGATCGGCTACAGCGGTCATGGCGTGAATTTGAGCTCGGTCTTCGGGAGCATTATTGCTGATTTCGAGGCAGGCCGAGAGGACCGATGGAAAGACTATCCCTTCGTGAATGCCAGCCTGGACTACATTCCGAATGAACCTCTACGTTGGCTCGCTGCCCAATCAGGGCTGGCCTGGTATCGCATAACGGGGTCTTAGACATTCGGCTGCGCTTTCACTGCGAGGGCACGCTGTGGTCAAAGCACGGCCCACCACATCCTTTTCGTTTTCGGTTATTGGCAGCGGGGATTTGGCGGGGCTTTCCGCACTAACCGGAATTAACCCGCTTGTTGACCGGCCTGCGGTTTGGTGTGACGGCGTACGATCCAATGACATTTGCCTCCGTTGCCCGCCGCCCTCCTGATCTTGGTTGCGCGTGCAGCATGCTACATTCCCGCTCGCCGCGCGATGCTCGTCAACCCGATGGTGGCGCTGCGGCACGAATAAGTCTTTTCCTTGTCATTCCTCTGAACCGTGGCTACTACCGTAGTGGTTCTGACTAACCGTCAGCCGGGTTGGTATGATTGTTTGCCCGTCCGGTTTCCTCAACCCTGCTCACGAATCCATCCGCTCGCCGTCAACCCAGTGATGAGGTCTTTGATCCGTTGCGCTTCCTAGCACATCTTCTCTCCGTCGCTTGGACAATCGTAATCGGCACTGTTGTCTTGGTCGCACAACAACCATCGGTACGACGGCTCGACGGCAGCAAAATCTCATCTTCGCAGATCGACAGTGTTGTTACACGGTTCATAACGGCGGCCCGTGTGACGGGCGCCGGCATCGCAATTTGGAACGACGATCGAGTTGTGTACCTCAAAGCTTACGGTGTCAGGGATATGGAAAGGCAACTGCCGCTGACTACAGATTCCGTGATGACGGCTGCATCCTTGACCAAACCTGCTTTTGCCACGATGGTCATGCAACTGGTCGAGGAGCGCATCATTGCGCTTGATAAGCCGGTGTATGAATATTTGCCGAAACCTCTTCCGGAGTATGAGGCCTATAAAGACCTCGCCGATGATCCGCGATACAAACAAATCACGATGCGCATGCTGCTCGCCCACACGAGCGGGTTTCCAAACTGGCGCTGGGCCATGGATGACAAGAAGCTGAGAATTCACTTCACGCCGGGTTCACGTTTTGCCTATTCGGGAGAGGGCATCGATCTGGCGCAGATGGTCGTGGAGGCGGTCACCAAGAAGTCCATCAATGAGCTCATGAACGAACGGATCTTTCAACCCTTGGGTATGGTGCGTACCGCTATGATCTCAGAACAGCGCTTCGAGGATGATCAGGCAAATCGCTATGATGAACAGGAAAAAGCGCTAGGTTTGGAACAGCGGCGAAAGGGCGACGCGGCGGGATCCATGCAGACGACATTGCGGGATTATGCGCGCTTCGTCGAAGCCGTGTTAAGCGCCGCGATTCTCGACCAGAAGGATCGAGAGCTGATGTTGAGCCCTCAGATTCAGATTATGTCAAAGCGCGAATTCCCCTCACTTTCAAGCGAAACGACGACGGATAATCAAGCCATTCATCTCAGCTACGGACTGGGTTGGGGCCTCTATTGGACGCCTTACGGCAAAGCCTTCTTCAAAGAAGGGCATGACGAGGGCTGGCGTCATTACGTCGTCTGCTTCGACCAACCTAAGGCCGCAATGCTCATTATGACGAACAGCTCGAATGGAGAGGATATTTATGGCGGCCTGCTCGAAAGGCTGCTAGGAGACGCATTCACGCCGCTCGAATGGGAAGGATTCAAACCTTTAGCCGGGGTTGGTCCGGACCATCCGAATGTCCGCGAATGAGGGCGGGTTTCGTGGGACCTCATCCCCCGCTCAGCGGATCAGCCGGAAA
>Ga0187783_10000904_pt1 | contig 21858 bp, 16 predicted proteins | sample 1015_SJ02_MP02_2_FD_132471 | JGI IMG/M metagenome (GOLD analysis project Ga0187783, IMG submission 132471) | Tropical peat soil microbial communities from peatlands in Department of Meta, Colombia - 1015_SJ02_MP02_20_MG | ecosystem: Environmental > Terrestrial > Soil > Wetlands > Peat | place...
CCCGCAGATGACCGATTGGACCGACGCGGCGCCACCACCCGAGAAGATCGACACAATGGCAGTCGAGGGGCTACTGGACGTCCCTTACGGGATTCCCAATGTTCTGGTGGAGCAACATCGCCTCGAAATCGACGTGCCGGTGTCGGTGTGGCGGACGACCGGCCATGGGCCGAACAATTTTGTGCTCGAGAGCTTTATCGACGAGCTGGCGTTTGCGGCCGGCAAGGATCCAGTCGAATTCCGGCACTCTCTGCTGAAAAACGATGGTCGCGCGCAGCGCGTCCTGAGCGTGGCGGCGGAAAAATCAGGGTGGGGTGGCGAGACCCCCGACCGCGGCTTCCGCGGCGTGGCCCTTGCCAAAGCATTTGGCGGATATGTCGCGGCGGTGGCCGAAGTCCTCGTGACAGGCGCGGCAGTGAAAATCCGTCGACTGACCATGGTGGTTGACTGCGGCAAGGTGCTCGATCCCGGCATCGCGGCATCGAACATTCTAGGCGGTGCCATTTGGGGGCTGTCTGGAATGAAGACGGCGGTCACGTTCGATCGTGGTGGCGTGGTCGAGACCAATTTCGACACGTTCGAACCACTGCATTTGTGGCAATCGCCTGATACCGAAGTGCACTTCGTGGAGAGCGAAGGAGCGTTAGGCGGCACCGGCGAGCTTGGCCCGGTCCCGATCCACGGGGCTGTGTGCAACGCCATTTTCGCGGCGAGCGGAAAGCGCATTCGTTCCCTGCCACTGTCCGATGCCGGTTTCTCATTTTTATGAGGCTGCCATGACCACTTTAAACATCAACGGACTCTCCGTAGTGATCGATGGGGACCCCGACACCCCGCTGCTTTGGGTCATCCGCGAGCAGCTGGGCCTCACGGGGACGAAATATGGCTGCGGGATAGCGGCGTGTGGCGCTTGTACGGTGCACGTCGACGGCATGGCGGCCCGCTCGTGCACGTTTCCTCTCGGAGAGGTCGGGACGCAGAAGGTCACCACGATCGAGGGGCTATCGCGCGATCGTTCGCACCCGGTGCAGAAGGCCTGGATTGCCGAGCAGGTGCCGCAATGCGGGTACTGCCAGAGCGGCATGATCATGGCCGCGGCGGCGCTGATATCCGAGAAACCGCACCCGACCGATACCGACATTGATGCGGCGATAACCAACATCTGCCGATGCGGCACATACCAGCGCGTCCGACTAGCGATTCACGCAGCAGCGAACGCATTGTGATGCACGGGGCTCAGAGTCCGGTCGGCGTGGTCTGATCGTATCAAGGCTTCGGCTTGTTTCGAGCCTCCGGTATGCGCAGCCGAGGCTCTTGATCCAATTCGGTCACAACGCAATGAACAACAGGGCCAGCGTCAAGGCTCGATTTCGATTGCATCGACGCGGTCGGGATAGAAGGCGAGGTAGTCTTTGATGGCGGCAACCGCCGGAAATGGTTTCTCGTAGGTCCAAACAGCGTTGTTGGATCGCTCTCCACCGAGTGCGATGCTGTAATAGGCGCAGTCTCCTTTGTATGGGCAGTATGTAGCATGGGTGGTCCGCTGCAGAAGCGACATATTGACGTCGTCGCGCGGTATATACTGTACTGCCGGATACGAGGCCTCGCGCAGCGTGAGTGCGCCGTGGGTGTCCGCAATTACATGTCCGGCAATTGAGACAACAATCCGCGCCTCGTTCGGTTCGATTGTGATCGGGTGATCTGGTCCGGGGACCTTCATCGGCTTGTTCATGGCTTAGTTTCCCTTACGTCTAGGCTGAGGGTCTGGCCGTCACGAGCCCACAAACCCGCCGCAAGATGGTTCGTGACAACCGTTGAGATCTAATGTCCAAGAGCGGCTAATGCCACCACCATAGCTGTAGATGTGCTCGCAACAACAGCCGAAATCGCTCGCAGGGGCCGCCAGCACGTTCGGTCGTTGACCACCGCGTTGTGTGGATGCAAAGAATGAGTGTTTCGGAAGGCTCAGAGCTTGGAGCCACCGTCAACGCGGATGATGTCGCCGGTAATCCAGTGGGCATCGTCGGAAGCCAGGAATGTAATGACCGAAGCCACGTCGGATGGCTGGCCAATCCGCTTGAGCGCTTGAATTCCCTGGACGGCTGCTCGCCCCTCTTCGGTCTTGGTGAAATTCGACATATCGGTGTCGATTATACCAGGCGCGACGGCGTTAACGCGAATACCGCGTGGACCGAGCGCTACCGCAAAGTACTTGACCAGCGTGTCAATCGCACCCTTGGTGGCCGCATAGGCCGACAGTGCGCCGACAACGGCGTGTCCCCCCAGTGACGAGAGGAAAATGATGCTGCCGTTGTTAGCCAAGATCGGCAGCAATTGCTGCACCAGAAAGTAGGGTGATCTGACGTTCACCGCGAATAGATTGTCGAAATCGCTAACCGTCATCTCTTCGATTGCTGCAGCTTTCGAGATGCCGGCGTTCGCCACGATGATGTCGAGTCTTTCACCGACGAGGCTGCGGGCCAGCGCCGCAAGAGTATGCGCGCCGTCGGGTGCCGAGAGGTCGGCGGCTACGGCATCGGCTCGACCACCGCTGGCTCGGATCTGTTCGACCGCGGACTTGGCTTCATCGGCATTGCGGCCGTAGTGCACCACGACGCGGGCGCCGGCGGCTGCGAGTGCCAAAGCAGCGGCACGACCCATACCGCGCGAGGCCCCGGTGACCAGAGCGGTTTTGTCCGCAAGCTTGTTCATGACGGCGTTCTCCTATCGCCTGGGTGAAGCATCTTTGCAGAGCATGATAATGGGGTATCGTTATCGATGAGACCAAGACTTTGTATGTTCGAGCCATGCTTTATGGGTATGTGAGCAGGTTCATGGGCTTGAGAATCTGCGCTATTTCGTTGCGGTGGCCCAGTAGGGCAGTGACCAATGCAGTCGGGCGGCGGCTCCACACCGCTCAACCATCCCCGACTCGTCAGATTCGCGATTTGGAGTGAGAAGTCGGTGTCAAATTGATGAAACGCTGTGCGCGCGGGATCGATCTAACCCCAACGGATCGCATTTTTTTCGACTGCACACGGATTGGGTTGCTGCGGCTTGATGCTGCCCGAGAGGCGCTGTGTCAGATAGCCAGAAAAATCAACCTTCGTCGTCGGCTTCTTGGCGGGTCACGGAGGGGTGTGGCTACCAAAGGCAGTGCGCGAGGAACAATCCGGCCGTCGAGATGATGACTCGACCGACCTAAAACTGATTGCCTCAATCACTCCGTCCTGGCTCTTAAAAGTGCAAATTTGGTCCGAGTGACTCTCCCCATTCGTAAAGTCGTCGCGGGTGCAAACAGTCTGGTTTTCGAGAAGGACCGAAATCGTGCAGCAAGGGCGCGCCCGTTTTGAGGAGCGGCCAATCGATTGCTTGATGATCCTAGCGGCCGGCACAGTGCGGGCGGGGCTCCATCTGAGCGCCGATGCCTATTTGATTAGATTAACTCCCAAATCGCCGCCAAGACGAGGGCGCAAACCAGTACAGCGACGACTAAGTGGATGGTGTAGTTGCGCGGCTTCACGGCGTGGCTGCCAAGTCCGCGCTCCAGCACGGTCTTCTCAATCTCTTTAGCGGCGGCGGCGTAATAGCTCGGGTTGACCTTGGCGTCTACGGCGTGTCCGCCTGATTGGATGTGACCGCCGCCCATTCGTACTCGCCTTTGCTTTCCGGATTGCTGGGCAGCAAGACTAAAAGATATCCTCCCGCCGGACACCGGCGACGCACCTTAGCGATCTCTCCGGTCGGCACAATTGATTTTCTTGGCTCCCCGGGCCGGACTCGAACCAGCGACCCAGCGGTTAACAGCCGCTTGCTCTACCTGCTGAGCTACCGGGGAACACCTGTCCCATATAGCCGACGCAGGCCTGATTTGCAAAGCCACAAATCACACTCAAGAGGGGGTGGCAGCGAAGCCGACCTACCGGCAAAGGCTTAGTGCGGTGCCATTGGGACAGGCCGGGGAGCTGCAACGGGCCGACCCTGAACGGAGCGCGTCGATCCGCCCAGACGTCGATCAAGGCGGTCGAGCAGAAGGTAGATCACCGGCGTCGTATAGAGTGTAAGTGCCTGCGAAACAATGAGTCCGCCGATGATGGTGATACCGAGGGGTCGGCGCAGTTCGGATCCCGGGCCGGTGGCAATCGCCAGGGGAACTGCACCAAGCAAAGCCGCCATTGTGGTCATCAGAATGGGTCGGAAGCGTTCAAGACAGGCCTCGTAAATCGCTCGCTCCGGGGTGAGGCCGCGCTGGCGTTCACCTTCGAGGGCGAAATCCACCAGCATGATGCCGTTCTTCTTGACGATGCCGATCAGGAGAATGATCCCAATGAAGGCTATGACGGTCAGTTCGGCACTTGCCACCTGCAACGCCAGCAATGCGCCGACGCCGGCGGACGGTAGTGTTGAAATGATGGTCAACGGGTGCGCCAGGCTCTCATAGAGCACTCCCAACACGATATAGACCGCAATAAGGGCTGCGATAATTAGCAGGGGCTGCGCACCGATCGTCTGGGCAAAATCCTTGGCATCGCCGGCGGCTTCGGCGTGAATTGTGTCCGGAAGATGCAGTTCACTGACCGCCTGCCGAATGTTCGACGTGGCGTCATCGATGCCGGCGTCGGGCTTGAGATTATAGGTTACGGTAATTGATGGAAACTGCCCCTGATGGTTGACTACGAGCGGCGTGATCGATTTGTCAAAACGGGCGATACTTGAAAGGGGTACTTGGTTTGCGGCAGTGCCGACGCTGACCCCGGGGCTGGTATTTGAAGTCGCGGCACCCGCTGTCCCAGCAGCGCGAATGCAGCCATTAGCGCCAGGACTTGACACGCTGGCGGCCACATAAATTCTGTCGAGATTCGAGGGGTCGCGCTGTAGGCGGGGGTCAATCTCGAGAACGACCCTGTATTGATTGCGCGCAGCATAGATAGTGGAGATTTGCGCCTGCGCGAAGGCGTTGTTGAGCGCATTGTCGATGTCCTGAATTTGAACGCAGAGTCTCGCGGCGGCGTCACGGTCGATGACGACATTGGCTTGGAGTCCGCCCTGCTCGCGATCCGTCGAGACGTCGGTTAACCCGGGCAGAGTCTTTAACCGGTCGACAACCAGCGGTGTCCAGTGTTGCAGATCATTGATGTCGGGGCTCCAAAGCGTGAATTGGTACTGGGACTTGCTCTGCCGAGCGCCCACGCGCAGATCTTGCTGAGGTACCATGTAGACTTGGAGGCCGACGAGTGGCGCCAGTTCACGACGCAGCCGATCGACGACGCGCGCTGTGCTGAGCTTTCGCTCTGAGAGCGGCTTCAGACTGATAAAAAGGCGCCCCTGATTGGCTGAGGGATTGAAAGTTGAGGTCCCTACCGAGGAGGCGACTGCCGCCACGGCGGGATCGGCCATGACGATGTCGGCAGCACGCTGCTGCAGGTCGGACATTGCCTTGAACGAGATGTCCGTCGAGGCCTCGGTACCACCAGAGACCAGGCCAGTATCATCTTGGGGAAAATAGCCCTTCGGTGTTTTGATATAGAGTTCAACGGTCAGCGCGACGGTTGCCAGCAGCACCAAGAGCGTAATCACACGATGGCTCAATACAACGGTCAGCGTGCGGCTGTAAAAGGCAATCATCGATGAGAGCACGGCCTCCACAAGACGATCGAGGCGCGTTGCATCCGGGCTCGGTGGGGTGCGCACAAAATGCGCGCAAACCATCGGCGTGACCGATAATGAGACTACAGTGGAGACCGCTATGGCAAAGGCAAGCGTCACCGAGAACTCGCGGAACAGGCGGCCGACGATTCCGCCCATGAATAACAGCGGGATGAAGGCGGCGATCAGAGAGATGCTGATTGAAACAACGGTGAACCCGATCTGGCGCGCGCCTTCGAGCGTGGCTCGCAGGCGTGATTTTCCCGCTTCGAGGTTGCGGAAAACATTCTCAATCATGACAATCGCATCATCAACCACAAACCCAACCGATACAGCGAGTGCCATCAACGACAGGTTATCGACAGAATATCCGGCCGCCCACATGGCGACACATGTGCCAGCGAGCGACAGCGGCACGGTAACGCCGGCTGCGACTGTCGGGGCGACTCGCCGAAGGAATAGAAACACCACGACCATGACCAACAAGATCGCGAGCCCCAGGGTAATCTGCATATCGTGCACGCTTGCACGAATCGTCAGGGTACGATCCGTAAGCACAGAAATCTTGAGATCCGCGGGAATCCAGCCCTTGAGATCGTCCATGACCTGGTGAATATGATCGACCGTGTCGATGACGTTGGCGTTTGCCTGCTTGGTAATGATCAGAAGCACCGACGGTTGCTGATTGAACCAAGCCGCTGACAAGGTGTTGCGAACGCCGGTGTGGACCGAGGCGACGTCACCCAATCGTACGATCGTGCCATTGGCGGTCCTCACTACCAGGGGATCGTACTCAGGTGCTGTGTGCAATTGATCATTCGTTGCGATGGTCTCGGCTCGCTGCGGGCCGTCGAAGATTCCGACCGGCCCGGCCGCGTTGGAGTTGACGATCGCGTTGAGCACATCCTCGGTGGCCAGTCCCATTGAAGCCAGTGCGGTTGGATCAACTCGAACGCGCACTGCGGGTTGATCTGCGCCGCTCACCGTCACTTCGGCAACGCCGTCGACCTGCGAAATGCGCTGAGCGATCACGCTGTCGGCGACGTCATACATGGCGCTTGGCGCAATCGTGTCGGAGGTCAGTGCTAGAATAAGGATCGGCGCCGCGGCCGGGTTGGATTTACGAAACGTGGGCACGGTCGGCAAATCGGTCGGCAGGTCGGCCGTGGCGGCGTTCAGCGCTGCTTGCACATCGCGTGCTGCGCCGTCGATGTTGCGATTGAGGTCGAATTGAACGGTGATACTCGTCGAACCAAGCGAACTTGTAGAAGTAATTTCGGTCACGCCGGCGATTTCCGCGAGTCGTCTTTCCAATGGAGCAGCAACGCTTGCAGCCATGGTCTCTGGATCGGCTCCCGGCCGGCTGGCGGAGACGCGGATGGTCGGGAAATCGACGGTGGGCAGGCTTGCAACCGGAAGAAACGAATACGCAACGGCACCGACGAGGAATAAGCCGATGGCCATCAGCGTGGTGCCGACCGGCCTTCGGATGAACGGATAGGAAAAGTTCATCGACTATTCCGCGAACGCCGAGTCAGCATAACGTTTGCCAGTCCAAATTTAATCAGCCGACGAGGCCATGATACTCTCAGTGTGCCCCCCTGATGGCTGGCAAATTGCGGGCCTATGACGTGAACCCCGAGCATCGGATCACTCTGCCGCTCGCTGGGGAATTTCTGGTGGCAGATCGTCCCAATCGCGAGGTGGCTCGCCGCGGCTGTCCCCGGTCGCCCGCGTCTTGAGACGTTCCATGCCCAAATAAATGATCGGCGTCGTGTAAAGCGTCAACAACTGGCTCAGCAGTAGCCCGCCGATAATGGTAATCCCAAGCGGAAATCGCAGTTCGGAACCGGTACCGTGCTCCAGAGCCAGCGGCAAAGCACCAAATAGCGCAGCCAGGGTCGTCATCATGATTGGCCGGAAACGCAGGAGGGCTGCCTGCATGATGGATTCGCGTGGCGACAGACCTTGAACCCGTTCAGCCTCCAGCGCAAAGTCGATCATCATGATGGCGTTCTTCTTAACAATGCCCATCAGCAGGACGATGCCGATGAGAGCCACGACGGAGAGATCCTGTCCGGTGACCATCAAGGCGAGCAGGGCCCCTACACCCGCTGAAGGCAAAGTGGACAGAATAGTCAGCGGATGAATGAAGCTTTCATACAACACGCCAAGCACAATGTAGATTGCGATGGCAGCCGCGAGGATCAACCACGGCTCGCCCGCTAGCGATCGCGCGAATTCTGCCGCGTCTCCCGAATAGCTGCCGCTCACCGATCCCGGGACGCCAATGGACTGTTCCGCGGTGGTGATGGCTGCGACCGCGTCACTTAGGGCCGCGCCGTCGGCAAGATCGAAGCTGATCGTGGCTGCAGGAAATTGCGCCTGATGACTGATCGCGAGCGGTGCGGTGGTGTGAGTGACAGACGTGAAAGAGCCCAACGGCACCTGCGATCCGTTAAGCGATGTCACGTAGAATTTGGTCAGCCATGTAGGGTCGCGTTGGAATTCTGGCGTTGCCTCGAGAATCACCCGATACTGATTCGCTTGGGCATAGATGGTCGAGATTTGACGCTGGCCAAAGGCGTCATTGAGCGTATCATTTACCACCTGCATCGAGACTCCGAGGCGGCCGGCTTGTACGCGATCGACATTGATGTAGGTTCGCAGGCCGCCGTTTTGCTCTTCTGAGGCGACGTCCTGCAGTGCCGGATCGGAGCGCAATCGTTCGGCGAGCTTTCTCGACCAGTCGGACACTTCCTGAGCATCAGTTCCTGTGAGGGTGTATTGGTATTGGGCGCGGCTCGCGCGTGTACTGATTTGGATGTCCTGAACTGGCTGGAAATAAACCACCATCCCGGGAATCGGGGCCACCGCATGCTTAAGCCGTTCCACGATCTCGGTCACGAAGGCCGAACGCTGGTCGCGCGATTTTAATGTGATGGCGAGGTGACCGGCGTTGGGGGTTGAATTAAGAGGGCTGACTCCAATGACCGATACCGCGCCTGTGACATCGGGGTCCTTTTTAATGGCGTCAACCGCCAGCCCCTGCAACCTCTGCATTTCGGCAAACGAGACCTCCGGACCAGCCTCGGTCACGGCCGAGATGAGGCCAGTGTCCTGTATGGGTAGAAAGCCCTTGGGAATAAGGATGTAGAGCCAAATCGTGGCAAGCAGTGTCAGCAGCGTCGTGAGCAGGGTGGCGGGCTGATGGCGGAAGACCCATTGCAGACTGTGACGATAGCCTTCGACGGTGCGATCAACGGCACGATTGAAGATGTTCGATATTCGACCGCCGGCGCTGGCCCGAGTCCGTCGCAGCAGGCGACTGCACATCATCGGCGTCAAAGTCAGCGAGACAATTGCGGAGACCACCACCGCGATGCTGAGGGTGAGCGCAAACTCGCGAAACATCCGGCCGACCAGGCCGGTCATGAACAGCAGCGGGATGAAGACGGCGATGAGCGATAGCGTCAACGAGATGACGGTGAAACCAATCTCGCGGGCACCTTTCAAGGCCGCACTAAACGGCGCAGCGCCTTCTTCCATGTGCCGAACGATGTTCTCGATCATCACAATGGCATCGTCGACCACGAAGCCGGTCCCGATCGTCAGCGCCATCAACGACAAATTGTCGAGGCTGAATCCGCAAAACCACATGACGCCGAAAGTCGCAATCAGCGACAGAGGCAGAGCGACGCCGGCAATGATGGTGGCACGGATCGTGCGCAGAAAAAGCAGAACCACCAGAACCACCAGGACGACGGCCAACACGAGAGTGAACTGCACGTCGTGAACCGAGGCGCGGATGGTGCCGGTGCGATCGCTCACAACCGTCAGCTTGGCATCGACGGGCATTGCCCGCTGCAATCGCGGTAATTCGTGGAGGATCCGTTTGACAGTGTCGATCACATTGGCGCCCGGCTGGCGCTGAATGTCGACGATCACCGCCGGCAAGCCATCATACCAACCACCGACCTTCACATTTTCCACATCATCCAGCACGTCGGCTACGTCGGACAATCTCACCGGAGCCCCGTTGCGGTAGGTGATGATGACCTGCCGGTAGGCGTCCGCGACGAAAATCTGATCGTTGGCCGCGATAGTGTAGGATTGGTGTGTGCCATCGAACGCGCCTTTGGGGCCTGCCACATTGGCAGCGCTAATGGCATTGCGAATATCCTCAAGACCGAGCCCGTAGGCCGCGAGGCGGTGGAAATCTGCCTGGATTCGCACGGCGGGCCGGATACCGCCCTCCACCGAGACATGTCCAACGCCGGAGACTTGGCTCAGGCGTTGTCCGATCATGGTATCGGCGAGATCACTCAGTTCGCGTAGCGAGATTGTCTGTGACGTCAAGGCCAGGGTTACAATCGGCGCATCGGCCGGATTGACCTTGGAATAAGTGGGCGGGTAGGGCAGCGTCTTCGGCAAGGTTGAGCCGGCCGCGTTGATTGCAGCCTGGACATCCTGAGCGGCCGCATCGATGTCCCGGTTAAGTTCGAATTGCAGCGTGATTTGACTGATTCCGTAGGAACTCGACGACGTCATCGTCGTGAGTGCGGAGATCTGGCCGAACTGGCGCTCCAGCGACGCGGTCACCAGGGAAGCGATGGTATCGGGACTCGCCCCTGGCAATTGCGTGGTGACTTGGATGGTTGGAAAGTCGACCTGGGGCAGTGCGGCGACCGGAAGCAGCCAATAGCCGAGCACCCCGGCAAGCATGACGGCGACACCCAACAGCGATGTCGCAATCGGCCGATGGATGAATGGCGCCGATACGCTCGTCGAGACACTCATGGAGATCCGCCGGACTGCGCCGACGATGTCTGGTTGCGATGTCGCTCCGGTCGACCGGAGTGGTCAGGCCCCCCGGACTGATCCGATGAAGTCCGATTATGATGTCGCTCCGCTGGACGACCGGTGTGGTCGGCATCGCCCACCGCGTCAGCACGTCTATCGTGTGGCGTGGCTGCCGGTGCGGGTGAAGCCGTTTCGTCGGCTTTGGCGACGGTGATGGTCTTACCGTTGGCAAGTTGTGCGAAGCCCGAGGTAACCACTTGTTCCGTGGACTGCAATCCGCTGCTGATGACCGTTTGGGTCTCGTCCTGCTGCGATACCGTGACCGCTTGAACTTTGACGGTGCTATCCGGCTGAGCGACGTAAACGAAAGCGCCATTCGGGCCGCGTTGCACGGCAGCGGTTGGCACAACCACCACCTGCTGGAGCGTGTCGACCAGAAGCCGGATGTTCACGAATTGGCCGGGCCACAGTTGCAAGTCCTTGTTGGGAAATTCGGCCTTGAACTGAACTGTGCCAGTTGTCTGATCGACCTGATTGTTGATGACCTGCAACTTACCTTGGTCGAGCTGGGTCCCGAGATCTGGATCGACTGCCAGAGCCGTGAGTGGCCCCTTGGTGAACGCTTTGACAACCCGGCCCAATTGCTGTTGCGGCAGCGTAAACACCACGGCGATGGGTCGGACTGTCGTGACGACAACAATCACGGTTCCAGCCGCACCATGGACGATGTTGCCCTCATCGACCTGCCGGATGCCGGTTCGCCCCTCGATAGGGGAGATGATCGTACACCATTTGACGTACGCCTTTGCGTTATCGATTGCGCCCTGGTCCAGTTTGACTTGCGCCTCCAACTGATCGACCAACGCTTTTTGCGTGTCGAGCTGTTGCGTCGTGACGGCGTTGGTCTTGACCAGATTGGTATAGCGCACCAGATCCAACTTGGCGTTGGCGAGCTGCGCTTCGTCGAGAGCTTTCTTGGCTATCGCTTGATCGAGCTGAGCTTGGTAGGTGACTGGGTCGACGCGCGCCAAGACGTCGCCGGGCTTGACATCCTGCCCTTCTTGATAATCGACGCTAAGCAGCGTTCCGTCGACCAGCGAGCTCACGCTGACCGTATTGAGCGCTTTGGTGGTGCCGACACCGTCCAAATAGATCGGCACGTCGGCGGTATGCGAGCCAGCAACAAGCACCGGCACCGGCGCATTCGTATCGCGGCCCCGGGCGCCACGCTGTTGCCTTTGCTGGTCGGGGCCGGGGATCGAGCGGTCAAACGGCTTGAGATAGGCAAACGCTCCGCCGATCAGCAGCGCGAGACCGGCGAAGACTGCTAGGCGACGCAGGGTACTCATCGACTACTATCCGAACTCCCGTGATGATCCGAATGCGAGGCATGGTCCTCGGTCGTGCTGGCCAGTTCGGTCGCCGGATTGATCTGCCAGCCACCCCCCAACGCCTCGAACAGGCTCACATACGCCTCGAAGCGTGCGAGGCGAACCTGTGCCAGGGTGTCCTCGGCCGTGAACAGGGTCTGCTCGGTCTGTAGCACAGTCGTCATATCGACGGTACCGGCACGCAGCCGATCCTCGGTGAGGTTGAATGCGCGGCGGGAACTCGATACCACTTCGGTCTGGTAGCGCTCCTGCTCGGTGGTTTCGCGAATAGCAATCAAGGCTTGGTCGACGTTCGAAAAAGCGGAAATGACCGTCTTGCGATACGTCTGCAGGTTCTGCTCTTGGATGCCCTTCTGCTGATCGAACTCCCCCATTAGCAAGCCACCATCGAAGATCGGCTGGGTCAGACCGACCGCCGCCGAGTAGAAGCCGGCGCCAGGTGCGAACAGTGTCCGAAGCATGGCGCTTTCGAATCCACCTGACGCCGTGAGCGTAATATTCGGGAAGAATGCCGCACGGGCGGCCTCAACGCTGGCATCGGATGATGCAAGGGTAGCCTCAGCTTGGCGGACGTCGGGCCGTTGCCAGAGCAGCGCGGAGGGCAGGCCTGGCGATACTTGGGGCAGCTTCAGGCGCGTCAGGCTGCCGCCGTGAATGGTTACTTGCTCCGGAGCTTTTCCGACCAGGACCGCTAGCGCGTCGATATTCTGATGAACAGTCTCGATCAACGGTGGGATGGAAGCCTGTACGGTTTCGGTCAGTGCTTCTTGCTGGGCCACGTCAAGGTCGGCTGCCGTGCCGGAATGGAAGCGATCGCGGATCAGCTTCAGGATCCGGTTGGCGGCGGTGTAATTCTCCCTCGCGATCCGCACGCGGTCTTGGGATGCAAGGATCGTGAAGTAGTCATTGGCGACCGTCATCTCAGTGGTCAGCGCAACGACTTCGCGATTGTAACGACTGGCGACCGCAGTCTCCTCGGCAGCCCGTAGGTTCGCGCGGTTCTTACCCCAAAAGTCGACGACGTAGCTCGCGCTAAGCGGCGCGATGTAAAGAGTCCGATCGGTCACGCTGATGACATTGGTGCCGGTTCGCGACGATGTGCGCGAGCGAGTGTCGGAAGGCGAGGTGGTGAGAGTGGGAAAGAGCGGAGCCTCCGCTTGTTTCGACAGAGCGTCCGACTGAACGATTTGTGCGATCGCCACGGCGATGTCGAGATTGCCGATCTGCGCCTGGCCCATGAGACCATCAAGCTCTGCGGACTTAAATCCGCGCCACCAATCAGCCGCCGGCAGATGACTGTTCGCCGCACTGTGGGGCTCTCGATAGGAGGAAGGAATGTCGAGAGCGGGATCCGCCTTTTCGGCCGAAAGTATGCAGCCGCTCAACAGGGGCAAAACTGCGAGGCGGCACGCGAGTAAAATCGTTCGCCGGCCGGCGGGTCCTAGTGCTGAGAGTGCAGACCAACCTTGGCGGGACCAGTCAGTAATCATGTCGAGCGAGGCCTCCCCCGTGAGGGCCAGGGGTCACACGTGAGGTCATTGCTTAGCTTCGGCGCTGCTGCCGGAGCCGGACCGGCGGTCGGCGAGCTTGGCCCGACCGTCTTCGGACATCGCGGTCGCCGCCGGAACGATGACACCCTGCATGGTTTCTTCGAGCGCTTGGCGTGCTGTTCGAGTTGCGCTCATTGCGGCACTGAGCTTCTCTGGGTCGAACGGCTCGGTCCGCAGCGCTGTTTTGATCGCCTCATGCGACTGACGATAGGCGCCATAAACTGCCTCAACCTGCGGTTCACGTTCCCGAAAGCTCGCGCGCAGCTTCTCCGCATCATCGGGGGGGAGGGTCGACGCGATGCGGTCAATCATGGCGGCCGCCGTGCGGCGAGTGTCGGGGCCGGTCGGAGAGGCTTGAAATTTGCGAACAGCGGCGGCGCCTTCGATGCCAATGAAGAACAGGTTGAGTGCCAGTGACGCCAGCAGGGCAATGCGTGACACTCGCAAACTCGGCACCGCCGCCGGAGAACTCGTCATAGCGGCCGTACTCCTGGCAGCGGATCGGCCTCGATCACCATGGCACCGAGATCCACTGCTGAATTGGATGAGGGCTCATTGGTCGTGACCTGAACGGTCAGGCTTGGAATGATGTCGGTCAGCCCGACGGCAAACCCCAGAGCGGCCACCGCCGCCAACGCCGCGAGCCTGGACCAAGCCGGTCCAAAATCGAGGTCGAGAAACTCCGCGGGCCACCAGCGTCCCAGCCAGCGGTGTTTCTGAATAGGTAAGGCGCGCCCAAAAGCGCCAGCCTTCGGCCGAAACGACGATTGTTCAGCGGCCTCGGCGACCTGCCGCAAAAGTGTATCGAGCTTGCGCGCTCGCGCGAACGCCCCGACAGCGGCCGGATCGGTTGCCAGTAGTCGCTCGGCCGCCCGCCGCCGGCTGGCCGGCCATGCCGTCATGTCGGCGCCGTGGGTATCAGTCAAACGCGTCAACTCTGGAACATTCATTGGCCTTCCTCGCAGTCGCTCAAGGACAGTAAAGAGTGGCAAGGTCATGACACTGACGTCCTCGCTGCGCCCCTCAACATGAGGCCGAGTCGCCCTCTAAATGGAAGCCTCGATATCGGCACTACCCTAGATTTCGAGCAGGGCAGCCAATGACCGGCGCAGCGCGGTTCGGGCCCGAACCAACAAGGTTTCCACCGCGGATACCGAGGTCGCCAGCACCGCGGCGGTCTCGGCATTGCTAAGTCCCTCTTGGTACACGAGGATGACGGCCGCTCGCTGACGATCGGGCAGGGCACCGATGGCGGCCGCCACCAGGCGGTCACGCTCGCGATCTTCGGCTTCCCGACACGGATCAGGGCGCGGATCCGCAGGATCGCCGGCGGACTCAAGCGGGGCCAACGGCGGGTGGCGCCGATGGTTGAGACACAAATTGACGACGATTCGGTAGTACCAGCTGCGAAAAGGGGCGAGGGGCCGCCAACGCGGGGCATTTGTCCAAACACGCAGGAGTGCTTCCTGGACGATTTCCTCAGCCTCAGCCTCGTTGCCAATGAGACGGCGTGCCAACCCGAGGCCGCGGGGGAGGTAGCGGCGGGCCAGTAGCCGGAAGCTTGGCTCGTCACCGCGAGCGGCGCGGGCCATGAGCTCCTCGTCGGTGTCTGGCTCCATGCCCATTTGGACCCGCCGTTGTCCCTTTGAGCATGGCCGCCGGTCGGCCAAAGGGAATCACCAACAGTCTCGGGCGCCATCATGGTCGTCTCGAGGGACGCGGGATAGTCCTTTGGGGCACAACATTGATGTCGCAGCCTCCCCGGCGCGCAGGGCTGGCCTTCGAATTTGCCATCCGCAACGACGAGTAACTTTCGGCCGCGGGAACGGAGCATCGCCATTACTTTCAAGAACCCGGATAACCTGAAAACCCTGCGGCAACAGGCCTCGCGTGTGCGGTAGCGATCACATTCCAGCGGGCCAGATGGTGCGACCGACTGAGACGCGGATAAGCGGCCGCAAATCGTTGTGGAGAACGACCGACAGCGGCAAAGCTGCGGTCATCAATTCCCGGATGGGACGTCGCCCACGTGCGGCTTGTTGGTCGCCTTCGCGGTCCGAACCACCGCGCGCCGCGATACGCCAACTCTGGGCGCGACTATGATTCCTCGGCGCAGCGAGCCATAGGTGACACCATGGATCGTCGACACTTTGTATTGGGAACCGCCGGGACGGTGCTTCTCGGATCGGGCCGGATTGAGGCCGAGGCCGACGGAGAAGCCAGCGTGAAGGTCAACGCCGAGCATCCCGGGATTGCCATCGCGGCGGACTTCGTGGGACTAAGCTACGAGGCCGCCGTGCTCGCATCATCCGAATACTTCAATCCAGATAATCGCTCGGTTCTGGGTCTCATGCGGGAGCTCGGTTCAAATGGCGTGTTGCGGATAGGGGGCAACACGAGCGAGCGAACAGTTTGGCAGTTCAGCCAAGCCGGCGACCAAACGAACACTTACATTATCAAACCCGAGGCGATTGACGCGCTAGCCGCTTTCTTGCGGGCGCTCGGCTGGCGACTGATTTATGGTCTCAACCTTGCACGCGGTACTCCCGATGAGGCGGCCGAGGAGGCCGCATATGTAGCACGCGCCGTCGGTTCGCGATTGCTTGCCCTGCAGATCAGCAACGAACCAGATGGTTTCGGGCGATGGTCAGCAGTTCGTCCGCCAAGCTATGACGCTGCTGCGTTTGTCAGAGAGTGGCTGACCTTTTACGATGCTCTTCGCACGCGCGTGCCGAATGCAGCGTTCGCCGGCCCCGACGTCGCGGCTGAGACCGGTTGGGTCCCAATCTTTGCAGAAGCCGTCCCGGGCGGTCTCGTCATGATCACGAGACATTATTATTCGGATGGGCCCGCGGGTAGTCCGAAAGTATCACTTACCAAGCTGCTTCGTTCAGCCCCTCAATTGGAAGCGGTGCTCTCCGAATTACGAAGGTATGGGCATCGCTATCAGCTACCCTTTCGTATCGCTGAGACAAATTCCGTCTTCGATAATGGGCGGCCCGGCGTGAGCGACACGCTGGGATCCGCCCTGTGGGGCATCCAAACGATGTTTCAAGTTGCTTCGGCCGGCGGCGTCGGTATCAATTTCCACGCCGGCGATGACAAGGTCTACACACCGATCGGCCCCGGGCGCGGCGGGCCGCCATCAGGCAAGGTCTCTCTATTAGGCGATGTTGATGTTCGCCACGACGGCCCGCGACGGTGCCCTGGTGCCGGTGATGTTGGATGCAGGGGATGTCAACTTGGCCGCGTGTGCGGTAAGGGCCAGCAACGGAACGTTGCGCGTGTGCCTCATCAACAAGGACGGCCAGGCGGTGCGCGTGCAGATCGATCCCGGCCGAAGCTCTGGAAGGGCTTCGGTATTGCGAATGGTGGGACCCGGCCCCGAGGCTACCGCTGGGATTACGCTTGGAAGCGACACCGTCAGCGATTTCGGTGTTTGGTCGGCAAAATCCTTGGAGGCCGCCGAGCGCCTCGACCCCGGGTTTATCACAGTCATGCCGGCAACGAGTGCGGCCATCATCTCGATCGACACCGCATGAGGAAGCGCCTTGCGCGACCCGAGACGGTCGCCACTGCGAACAGAGACTTTGCGTCGATTTGTTATTTTCTGCGAGTGTCTAGCGGACGGCTTTGATGTCCGGGTTAGTCACGTTGACTTTGCGACCTTCGACTGGGCATCAGAATGACAAGGCCTTCGGGCATTTCGTTTGTTTTAGTCGAGTGGTATCCAAGCAATTATGCTCAACGTCTTGAGAAGCTTTTGAGTCGATGATGCAATTGGAGGTGCTTCCACCACAGCCATACATTTGAAAAAAGAACGCTTGCCGCTGGCTTGGTCTAAAAGGCAATATCGAGGTGCAGGGCGTTTGGCGAAGCGATAGGTGTAGCCATGTTTGATCGATATTTTATGCGTTCGTTCTTTCTAATCCTGCTGTTAGGGGAGACGGCAAGCGTGCCTGCAACAGGGGCGGGCCGCTGTGATAAAATTTTGAATCAACTTGGTAGCCAGTTGGCCGACGTCACGTGCTTCGAGAGCATTGATCTTACCACCAACAATCCGGCGACAACCCCCGTCGATAATTCTCTGCTGGGGCTGCCGGCCTTCGCTTTTACGCCACAAACCGACCGCGCCGTCATCTCTCCAAGTCCGCCCAACCGAACTCCAATTACGATGACCGTGCCCGGGGTGCAGATCCAGGCTAGAATTGCTGACGACCCTGCGGGAGAAGCTCGAGTTCTTATTCGACTGCCAGATAGCTGGAATGGCAAGCTCGTGGCCGCCGGTGCGTCGGGCACCCGCAGCGAATTCAATGGTGATTTCGCGTGGAGCGATTACGTCATTCAGAAGGGTTACGCCTATGTGTCGCAAAACAAGGGTATCTTCAATCTATTCCTGACGATTGCCGCCGATCCGCTCGGATGCCGGCTCAACCCTGCATCGGCGATCTTCGTCCATTTCTACGCCAATGATCCCGCGACGCCGTTCACCCGCTGGACAGAATTCATGCTTGAGGCGACCCGTCTTGGCCAGCAAGCGGTCGCGGCGCATTATGGGCGCAATTCGCAGCGGACCTATGCCGTCGGGACCTCCAATGGAGGGTATCAGGTGCGAAGGGCTATGGAGACAGCTCCGGAAATCTTTGATGGTGGCGTTGACTGGGAGGGTACTTTCGTGGACCCCGTTGCGCCCAATATCCTAAGCGGGCTGCCGCCGGCGATCCTCAATTGGCCTGATTACGCCGCCTCGATTTTCAAAGCGCAAGTACCGCTGCAGAAAATATCATTTTGACCGGTTATCCGCCGGACATCGTGTCGAGTGCCATCTCATTATGGGGACTTTATTGGACCCAATTCTGGGAAGTGACCCAGTGCCAGTGGCAGAAGCGCTTGGATCCTACCTACAATACCTACGGATCAGGAACCGGAAATTACAGCTATGTGGCTCGTCTCTCGGTATCTAACGTGGGGGCAAATCTGGCGGCAATCACCACGACAGGCGATATCCAACGGCCGCTGCTTACGGTCGCGGGGACCATGGACGCTCTTCTGCCGATCAATCTTCACGCTCGAGCATATGAGCGTAGTGTGATGGCGGCGTTCGCCTCGCGCGACCGCAAAGACCCGACGCACGAGGCCCAAAATAGCCACCCACCCTACCGCTTGTATGAGGTGCAGAACGGTAACCACATTGAGACCTATAAGGACAGCCTCGGGCAGCTGGAGTTGATTCAGCCTCACGCCCAACGGGCCTTTGATCTCCTCGTAGAATACGTTGAGCATCAGGCCGAACTTCCGCCAGATCAATGCATCGCGCGCGGCGGGGCAATCGCCGACAAGCCGGCCCAGGCCGGTCATTGCGCGGCTCTATTCGTACCTTGATCGAGACGAGGTAGTGACAAATTATGAACGGAAGACGACCGCGATGGGCGTCGGATTGGCTCCAAACATACGCATCATGCGCTCGCAGAGCAAGATTTTTACATTCTGATCGCCGCCGGCTGGCGCTTTATGCGCGTGGTCGCGGTGACTCTAAAGACCGAGGGCTTGACTGCTGTGGTGACTGCACTCGAACAAACGTCTACAAGTTTCACGGGCGCTCTCAGGGCTCTTTGTCGATTAGCGCCTTGGCATCGGATCTGCTTGGCGCAAAGACCAAGGACTTGCTTTGCGTCACGATGTTAAGGCCTGATCGCGAACTTCAGCAAGGGACCAACAATGGTTGACAGAAGTCTTGGTTTTATCGGCGTCGGTCGGATGGGCAGCCACATGTCGCGGCGGCTGCTTGAAGCCGGCTATGAAGTGATTGTCTGCGACACCGACGCTCGCGCGCTGCAACGGGCAACAGCGAACGGGGCAAGCGTCGCCCATTCGCCCGCCGACGTCGCATCCCAGGCGGAGATCGTCATGGCGAGCTTGCCGACACCGGACATTGTTAAGTCCGTCGCGCTGTCCGCGGAAGGCATTGTCAGTGGCAACAGAGTGAAGATCTTCGTTGATTTATCGACCACCGGCCCACGGGTCGCCGGCCAGATAGCCACGGCTCTCATGGAGAAGGGTATCGTTGCGGTCGATTCGCCGGTCAGTGGTGGTCCCGCCGGGGCCGAAAACGGAACACTCGCCGTAATGGTGGCCGGACCGACGCGACTGTCGAACGAATTGACACCTATTCTGAGCACCCTTGGCAAGGTATTCTGGGTCGGCGAACGGCCCGGGCTCGGTCAAACCATGAAGCTCTGTAACAACCTGCTTTCCGCCGCGGCCATTGCCATCACGTCGGAAGCCTTGGTCATGGGCACCAAGGCGGGTCTTGATCCCGCGGTCATGCTTGAGGTCATCAACGCGGGCAGCGGTCGAAATACAGCAACACTGGATAAATTCCCGCGGTGTGTGCTTCCGCGTAAATTCGATTTCGGCTTCAGCACCGAGCTTCTTTATAAGGATGTTCGATTGTGCCTGGAAGAAGGGGAGCACCTTGGCGTGCCGATGATGGTTGGCAATGCCGTTCGGCAGCTCATAGGCATCGCCAAGGCACTTACGGGAACAAACTCCGACATCACCCAGATTGTGCAGCCGGTCGAACAATGGGCCGGCGTTGAAGTTAAATCGCGCGGCCGGGTGTGAGCGACGAAGGGACAACGAGCGGGAATCCCGTGCGCTTCGCTGCTCGGCGCGACTTCACGAAGTGGGAATCCGCGGGAATTTTGTGGTGGCCATCAGCCGCGTCGGCGAAAGCACACCGTCAAGTTGCCCACGCATTGCCCGATGCCGGACGACGCCAAGGTGATCGGAACGGCTGTGATGGAGGCGGCTGATGAGGGCACTTCGCATTCAGCTCGTTTACATTGTTGAGGCCGAACCGGTCGAGGAACATCCGGCCGAACTATTTCGGCGAGCCCTGAGCGAGCTCGCCTGATATTGGAGTTAGCTTACCTTCGGCCTCGTGTCGAACTGCTCGCCGCCCCGTCGGCGGACGTGGCCGATAGGCGTAGCGGTTGTCCAAGCCCCACCTCCTGACGAGCTGCAACGCATGTCTGACGACCCCCAAAACCAATTCCCACGCCTCTCCTTCTTTGTTCTATGTACTCATTACAGGGAGTTGGAAGAGATGAGCGCGGTTGGAGCAAATGAAGAGGACCATTAGCTTCGATCTTCCGCGCGCAATTTATCTGGACGAGGAAACGCCGTTGGGCATTCGGATAAAATTGGCCATTGCCGGCCTGCTTTTGAACGCCCAAACTCGGGGTGAGCGTCAATGTTAGCTCCGATGTACTTAGTGGCGATCGCCGGGTCCTTTCCCTTCAGCTGGCGGGCTGAGACCGGATGGCCAAAGCATCGTTGGCCGCCCGTCATCAAGAGCTATGGCCGGAAGCTCACCAATGAAAATGGGTCCCTCGCGGACCTTTTAGATTATTCTAGACCGATGGTGACGGTTAGGAAGAATGGGCGTTAACCCATTCATGGTCTTGAGAATTCTATGGAATTACGCTACATTATTAAATCGATGGAGACTTCCCCATGGAGCGCGCCGTCACTGTCAAGGCCGCTTGGAAGCAAGTGTTTGGAGCTTAAGAGGATAACTGAATAACGCTGACGATTGCGGGCACGATTTCCAGATCGAGCGGAGCTAAGCCATGAAGCAAGAATGGGGAATGGCAGTGCTGGTGGTCGCGGGAGCCATGTTCATCCCCGCTGCAATCATGATCATCCTGACGCATCTTTAAGGGCGCGGACGCCATCAAGCAGACCGACATGGCGCGGCGGGCGCATGGTCCTCAACCAAGCGCAGTACCTCGCCACAGGTGAATCCGGATGAGCCCAATCAATAGGCGCTCAGACACCACCCCCCATTTTTTCCCAACTCTTCTGGTCACCAGATCGGCAATCCGCTAAAGACGAAGGATCGACGGTTACGCCAAGCACCGTCTGATAATTACAAGCCGGATAGTACGCACTCACCGCGGAAAAACGAGCCAGAAACTTGATTGCCGACGGATCTCACGGGCTCCTCACACTTCGAACAGCTCCCAAATGCAAACATTGCTTCACTCAGCATGCGCCAAAGCGCCTCTTGGTCGCGATGGCTGCGGTGACGCGGATTGCGTTGGACGGATTGCGCCACACCCGCATCTCGCACCAGCTTATGAAGGGGTACAAGTGAACCTGGTCAGCGAGCGTGGCACGCGAATGTCGGCATGACCCTGTCGACCTGTGCCGGCTTCATTCCGGGCCTTGCGGATCAAGCCGCCGACCAGATCGACGGACCGCTCCGCGACGAAATCGCAAAGCAGTCGGGCGGGAAACGGAATCGTCGATTTCGCCGGAGGGGAGGAGGAGAGGAGGAGGTAAGAGGGGCGAAAGCCGTGGCCGCGTCGCTTGAGCGGCGCATAGGACGGGGCAGCGCGCCGCCGTGGCAGGCAATACTGGTTAAGCCATGCCGCCAAAATGGTTATGCGGAAGCGCATCGA
>Ga0187783_10000905_pt1 | contig 21843 bp, 16 predicted proteins | sample 1015_SJ02_MP02_2_FD_132471 | JGI IMG/M metagenome (GOLD analysis project Ga0187783, IMG submission 132471) | Tropical peat soil microbial communities from peatlands in Department of Meta, Colombia - 1015_SJ02_MP02_20_MG | ecosystem: Environmental > Terrestrial > Soil > Wetlands > Peat | place...
CACATCCATTCGACCAGCACGCGGCTCGGTGACATGGTGAGTCCCACCGGCAACTCGAGCGACAGCTTCAGCTGCTCGTTGCCGGTGATGTTGAGCGCGGTCAACTGACCGCCGAACACGCCCTGGTCGTAGGGGCCATTGGCGCTTGCGCTCATCGAGAGTCCGGTGGCGGTGGCGGCAAGATGCACGCTGTAGTCCGACGGTGGCCCGCTCAACGTGAGTGACACGCTCTGCGCGGTGCGTCCGGCCAGTGTGAGATTGCGCAGGTGAACGGCGACCTTGGATTCCTCGAGCCGTGCACTCGGGTTGAAATTGACCTCGGCATCGAGTCCCTCGAGCTTCACGCCCTGGTAGTCGATGCCGCTGCCGTGTGCGGTGGCGACGATCGCCGGCTCGGCGAGCGTACCGCTCAGTCTGCCCGAGGCGTGGATCACGCCGCGGCTGCCGCTCGCGAGCAGACTCAGGTCGCGCGTCGAGAGCGCGAAGCGCAGATCCACGCGGCGGTCGCTGCGGCTGTCGAGGCGGCCGTCGAGATCGAGGTTCGTGCCGCCAAGGCCGACGCGCACGTTGTCGAAATCCCAGCTCGTTCCCGAGTGTCGCAGCGTCCCGCCACCGCTCGCCGCCAGTCCGCGCAGTCTCCCGCTCAGGCCGCTGAGCGTGGCGCGCACGTTGCCGCGCGCATCGAATCCCTGTCCCGCGGCGTCGAGCGAGAAGCTCACACTCCCGGGCAGATCGGGCCGCAGCGCCGAGGGATCGATGCCCGTGAGGCGTCCGCTCACCGCCCAGCTCTGCTCCGGTGACCATACGACACGGCCGCTGAGGCTCGCGTGCCCGCCGAAGAGATCAACCTCGGCGCGATCCAAGCTGAGTCTGTCCTTCCCCAGCGTGCCGCTCACCTCGAGCGGCATCTCGGGCAGGCCGGCGGCGCGGCCGCTGCCGCTGACATGAACCTCGTAGGGCAGCACGCCCGCGAGCGCGAAGGAGCCCGCGGGGCTGCGCACGGCGGCGTCGCGCCCGATGAGCGGCCAGCGGAAATCCTTCCACTCGCCTTTTAGATCGAGTCGCGGGCCGTTATCGACGATGGCAATCGTGCCCGCGCCAGTGGCGCGCGCCCCGGAGGCGAGGTGACGCAGCTGCAGGTGTCGCGCCGTCAGCACGCGATCGGCGAGGTTGCCGGTGAACTGCGCGTCGAACACGCCGACGTGCAGCCCGGTCGGATTGAGAGGTCCGTGGACGCTGAAGCCGGTTTCGTCGTAGGAGCCGGCGAGATGTCCGGTAACGCTGCCCAGCGGGGTGCTCACGCCGAAGGCGGCGAGGTTGAAATCCTGCAGTGCGACGTCGCCCACCAGCTGCCAGTGGGTGGTGAGGGTGAGCGCCTGCCCGCTAACGTCGGCGCGGAAGGGGCTCACCACGTGCGCGACGAGGTTGAGCGCGTCGAGGTCGCCGCGGGCGGTGCCGGCCAGCGTCCAGGGGGACTGTCCGGCGGGAGTCCAGTTGAGGTGTCCGCGGACTTCCATGCCGAGCGGATCGGTGGCGAGCAGGTCGCCCGTGGCGCTGACACGCGCGCTGCCAAGCCGGGCGTCGGCCTGGAAGAAGCGCAGGTAGCTGTGGCGGATGACCGCGGCAGCGAGGATATCGTCAGCCTCCATGTGAAAGCCGTTGTATACGGTGAGCGTGGCGCTGCCGATGTGCGCTTCGTCGACGCTGATGATCAGCCAGCGTGGCAGGAACGCGGGCGGTCCCGGAGTCGACGGCTTGGTGCGACGCTTCACCTCGATGAGGGCCCTCTTCACCGACCCGCTGCGCACGCGGATCGTCTGCAGCACGAGCGGCGCGAGCGCCACGCGACCGTCGATCCCTTCGATCTTCAAGTGCACCAGGTCGTGACCGATCTCCACGCGCTCGACGTGCACGCCGCCGGCGACCGTGCCGCTCACTCCGCTGATCTCGAGAGTCACGGGACCGAGCTGTCGCGGGATGTGCCGCACCAGGAACTCGAGGCCCGCGGTGGTGAACAGCGCCGACCACAGCAGCACCGCCGGCAGGAGGATGGCGGCGGCGACGGTGACGCAGGCGAGGATGAGGAGCAGGCGGCGCATGTGCTTGAGAGCTGCCGTTACAGCTTCGGCGAGAAGTTTATATGCAGGCGCGGCCCGGCGTTCACCGAGAGCGGCTGGGCGAGGTCGATACCGAGCGTCATGACCGGCAGTAGCACGCGCAGGCCCACGCCCACCGAATACTGGATGAACGGCGTGCACACTTCGGGCTGCCCCGGCGGTCCGGGCTGGCACGGCGGCCGGCTGAAGCCATTGAGGGCGTTACCGTAGTCGAAGAAAGCGGCGACACCGAGGTTGCGCGGTAGCGTGTGGATCACCTCCACGGTGCCGGTGATCACGTCGCGGCCGCCGGTCTTGATGTAGGTCTGCACCGCCTGGCAGGTGCCGTTGGCGTTCTTGATGAACTGGCCGCTGGCGTTCTGTGTGCAGACCGGCTCGAGCGGCGAGAGCTCGTTGTAGGCGAAGCCGCGCACGCTGTTGTCGCCACCGGCAAAGAAGCGGTAGATGGCCGGGAGCTGATCGAAGCGCGACACGAAGGTCGCACCGAGCTCGTCGCGCAGCAGCAGGTGCCACGGGCCGCCGAGGTTGAACACGCGCTGCCACTGCATGTGCAGCTGGATGAAACTCGAATCCGAGCCGAGGGCGGCGTCCGAGCCCCTGATCTGGGCGAAGAAGGGGTGCTCGAACAGCGGCTCGCCGAGGTAACCCTTCGGCACCAGGGCCAGATCGAGCTCCGGCACCAACAGACGGTCGGTGTCCGTACCATTGAGATCGGAGCTTTCAGTATTCACCGCGTTCACCTGCCACACCGACTGCCAGTTGCCGTTGACGGTGGTGAAGCTCGGCCCGGCCGACTGCGTGGTGGCGGTGACGTCCGCGAGCGTCTGCTGCTCGATGCTGGCGTTCACCGCGACGAACTCGAGCGCCGGGTCGCCGACCGGGATGCGGTAGCGGCTCTGCACGGAATAGCGCTGCACCTGCGAGGCCTGCACCTGGATGCTCAGGCTGTGGCCGAGCGTGTTGATGCGGCGATCCTCGTAGCCGAGCGTGCCGCGCACGCCGGTATCGGTCGCGTAGCCTGCGCCGAAGGAGTAGCGGTGGCGGCGGCCCGGATCGGCATGGATCCTGACCGGCACGGTGAGCGCCTGGCGGTCCGGGTCGCCGGGCAGCACCTCGAGATTGGCAAAGTACCCTGAGTCATCGAGTGCGAACTGGGTGCGCAGCACCTGCGTCAGGTCGTAGTAATCGCCCTGCCGGTAGCGCACGTAACGGCGGACCAGTGATTCCCTCACCACGTGCTGCTCGACGGTGGTGGCACCGAAGCGGTAGCGCTGGCCGGTCTCGAACTCGAGCGCAATGTTCGCCTTGTGGTTCGGCGGGTCGACGACCAGCTCGTTGCGGATCAGCTTGGCATCGAGGTAGCCGAAGGTGGCAGCGGTGCGCTGCAGGTCGCTCTTTACGGCTTCGTACTTGGCATGCGACAGACGGTCGCCCGAATGTAGCGGCAGATTCTTCAGGATGCGCTCAAAGAGCGGATCGCTCTCCCCCGGACCGTCGACGCGCACGTCGACGTGATCCACCCGGACCGGCTCACCGGGCGTGATGTTGATGACCACGCGCCAGTCGCCGTGCGAGAGGTCGGTGACGGTCGATTCCACTGTTGGCTCGTAGTAGCCGAAGGGGCGCAGTGCCTCGGCGACCTCGCGATCGACCCGGTTGTGCAGGCGCTCGATCGTGTCCGGGGTGAGGTCCGCTCCGCCCTTCTGGTAGCGCTCAAAGCTCAGATAGGCGAGCACGTTGTCGCGCAGCTCGTCGTCGACACCGTGCACTTCCACCTTGACGCCGGCGGCGTGCGCCAGCGGCCAGACCAGCAGCCACAGCGTGAGCCATGGAGCCCGCCTGTGCCGTCGGCGAGCCCGCGGCAGTGGATTGCGCTGCACCATCTCAACGTGTGGCCAAAGGGAAGTTCTTTGAATTCTAGAGCCTTACGAGCGGAGCCGCTCGGACTCTGCCATGGGAGTCGTCCCGCCGCGCGCAGGTTCCCGCACTTTCCTCACGGCCACCCGTCAGCGCCCAACGCAAACTCGGTCTCACCGGCGAGGTCACCCGCCGGATCGAAACGACGCTCGGCAAGGTACAGCCGGCCGTCGTCCTCGAGCAGCAGTACCGTCGAGCAGCGCGTGCCGTACTCGCGATTCAACACGAACGGTGCCGAGAGCGCCCGCGCCCACCGTGCCGGCAGACCCCCGGTCGCAGTGGACGTGTCCGCGCTCAAGGTCTGCGTGCGGTCGGCGAGCAGAGCGAAGAGCGCGGCGGGCGCTGGGCGCGGCTCGCGCAGCAGGGCCTCGAAACCGGAACGGACGCGCTCGAGTTTCGGCCAGGGCGTATCGAGCAGCTCGTTGGCGAGCCCGTACACGCCCGGTGGCATGGCCCGTGCGAACGGTGTCGCACGGTTCGACCCGTACCACAACGAGTGCTCGTCGGTGAGCAGCAGGTTGAATCCGGAATAGCGGGCCGCGTGCCGTTCGAGCGCGGCAAAGAACTCGCCGGCGCGCGGTGCGCCGGCTGCCTGCCCCGCGGCGCCGAGATAGCGTGGCACCAGGCCGCCGCGCGAGGGCGCGTTCGGGCGCGCCCGCTGCAGCTCGCGGAAGTTCGTAACCACCCCGAAGCGACGCCGGCGGTCGATGCCGAGCCACGTGCCCTGGGCGAGCAGATCGCGCCCGGCGAGTAGCTCGGCCGGGGGCGGCCATTTCGCCAGCGGCGCCGCCGGGCGCTCGTGGTACTCGTCGCGGTTGGCCGCGACAATGAGGCGGTAGCGTGGGTGGGACTGCCAGGCGAGCATCAACAGACACATGCGCCTAGCTGCCGCCCTTCAGCCAACTCTCGATCAGCCGCCAGGAGATCGACTGGGTCGGGGGTGCCAGTGCCTCGCCCGAGGTCACCTGCTCGCGGGTAAACCAGCGCGCGTCCTCGAGCTCGCCACCGATGCGCACCGCGCTGCCGGCGGCGGCCCGGGCACAAAAACCGATCATGACCGAGGAGGGGAACGGCCACGGCTGGGAAGAGTGGTAACGCACCCGGCTGACGCTGACGCCGGTTTCCTCGGCCACCTCGCGCGCCACCGCGTCCTCGAGACTCTCGCCCGGCTCGACGAACCCGGCGATGGTCGAGTAGCGCCGTGCCGGCCAGCTCGCCTGCCGGCCGAGCAGTGCCCGCTCGCCGTCGCTCACCAGCACGATGATGGCCGGATCGATGCGCGGAAAGAACTCGTGCGCGCACTTGGCATTCGTGCAACGCAGACAATGACCCGCGTGTGTCGGGGCCGTGGGCGCGCCGCAGATGCCGCAGTACTGGTGGCGCGCACGCCAGATGATGAGTGCGCGCGCATAGGCGAGCAGCCCTGCCTCCTCGGCGGGTAGCACGGCGGTGAGTGGTCGCAGCTCCTCGAGCCGCGCGCCCGCGGGCAACTCGAGCGGCGTACCTGGCGGAACGTCGACGAGTACGCAGCGCGCGCCGCGGAACCAGCCGAGCAGCAGGAGGCTCTCCGGCGGCAGTGCGCCGAGGAGCGCTGCGCCGTTCGCGAGGAACGCGATGTGCGGCTCGGGGTTGAAGTGCAGCAGCTGCGTGGTCCCCTGGCCGACGAGATAGCGCGTGGCGGGGTCAGCGCGCGCCGCGGCGATCCACTGCGGGTCCTCGCGCTCCTCGGCGCGCCGCTCGATATACGGGCCGGCAAAGTAATTCGGCCGATGCTCGTAGTCCATGAATTCCATCCGCCGCCTGGAGGCCAGTGGCGGCGGATTTTATCCGGGGTCCCCGGGAAAGCGCGCGTCTTGCTGGAAGCCACGCTTCATGCGTCGCGCCAAGCACGCTTTCCCCGGGTGGTCCATCCGGGGCTGCGCCGAACTGCGCGTCCTAGCGGCCGGCGTGGCCGGCGTCGCAGGCTCGTGGCTCGCGCGCCGCACGCGCTTCACGGTGCGGTTCTGCGCGCGACTGCGCCGGGCCCGTGCAACGGTGGCAGCGCGCATCGCGCAGCGGTAAGCGCTCGGTCACCATGAGGCTGCCACAGTCGCAGCAGCCGCCGAGGCGCAGCTGATCGCCGCGCGTGAGCGCGCTGGCGAGGAACACGGCGTGCTCGAAGGAGATCTGCGCCGACGGCAGATACATACGGAAGGCCTCGAACGCCTGGCACAAAAGCTCCCCGCGCGCGAGCACCGGGAGGCTTCCCGGGACCTCCACGGCGGACGCCGCGTCCGCTGCGTCCGCGCCCGGTGGGCGCGCGGTCACGGTCGCGGGCACCGCACCGAGCAGCGACAGCAGGCTCGCGAGCGCCGCGGTCTCCTCCTGCAGCCGCAGCGAGCGGGTGAAATACGCGACCTGGTGCGGCGACTTGCCACGATGGCGCGGCAGGTAGCGGCGCGCCTGGCTCATGTAGGAGCGATAGAGCTTGCGGATGCGATCGTCCGACAGCCCGGTCCACGCGCGGATCGTCTGCGTGCGCGCCTCGTGGCGCAAGAAGCGCAGCGCCAGCTCCATGCGCGCTCGCTCGCGGCTGTAACGGTCGTCGGAGATGCGCATGGCAGCTCTCTCCCGGTGAACGCTGTAGCGTCATTTTGGTAGATATCGACCAAAAATCAACCCGGGAAAATTTGGTTAAAAATAACCAAATGCAAACTGCGCTCTCGCAGCGGGCGTGCGCGGGGCCGAGGACGCGCACGGCCCACGGCTCGTTCGTCGCCGCATCGGCGCCCGACGCCCGGCGTCGCCCTGTATACACCAGGCGGGCCGCTTGCCAATTTGCTCGGCTCGCAGCGTTCCAGCGCAAACGCGGTGAGCTTGGCGTGCGATCGGCAATCGGTCGGGAGGTGATACGGATTTGCTGGTTGCGACGGCACGGGCGCATGCTAAGCCGCAGTCGTCCGGGCGCTGCGACACAATGACCGCCGAACGAGACCGAGCACCCCCGCCTACGGAAGTCTCGCCCTCCGAGACCGAAGTCGGGTTGGACCTAGCACGCCGCGGCGACTGCGCAGCTCGGGTTGGCGAGCCCATCGAAGACCAGGAGCCGCCGAGCTACCTGCACCGCAGAGCTACTGACCCGGCGCAAGCGCAGGGAGCCACCAGCGACGGACCGCTGAGCGTCGGTGAGCTGCTCGCCGGCCGCTACCGGATCGAGCGCGAGCTCGGGGAGGGCGGAATGGGGGTGGTGTACCTGGTCCACGACGAGCAGGTGCCCGGCGAGAGGTTCGCGACCAAGGTCCTGAAGGAAGAGTTGCGCCCCGAGGCCCTTGCGGCGCTGCGCGAGGAGGTGCGCAAGACGCGCAAGCTCAGCCATCCGAACATTGTCGATGTGCACTCGGTGAACGTCGACGGCCGGAGGCTCTACGTGCTGATGGAGTACCTCGAGGGCAAGTCGCTGGATGTCTTGCTCGCCGAGGAGTTTGGCCGCGGCATGTCCTTCAGCCACGCCTGGCCGATCATCGAGGATGTGGGCGCAGCGTTGGGCAACGCACACGACCACAACATCATTCACAGTGACTTGAAGCCCGCGAACGTGTTCGTCACGACCGCGGGGAGAACCAAGCTGCTGGACTTTGGCATCGCGCGCATCTCGCGTGGGCCGCTACTGCAGGGCCGCTCGGGGACCCGCGCGCTCACCCCGGCGTACGCCAGTTGCGAGATGTTGGAAGGGAAAGAGGCGGACCGGCGTGACGATATCTACTCCTTCGCCTGCGTGATCTACGAGATGCTCTGCGGGGAGCGTCCGTTCGGGCAGCTTACCGCGCTCGAGGCCCGCGAAGCGCGTGCTAAGCCAGCTCCCCTCGGAGCGCTGTCTGCGGGACAGAACGCGGCGCTCGCCCAGGCGCTGGCCTTCACCCGTGAGCGGCGCACGGCTTCCGTGGAGCAGCTGCTCGAGGGGCTGGTCGCCAGGCCCCCGTCCCGCCGTCGCCCGGCGGCTCTCCTCGGCGCGGCGGCGATTGTGACCGTGGCCGTGGGGTTGACCTACTTAGCCATCGACAGGCTGCGGGTGTCCCGGCATTCCATCGTGGTTGAGCGCGGGACCTCGAACGCTCAGCAAGCTGCTTCCGCTGCGCCCGCCTCCCCGTCTGGCGGCGCCAACGCGCCGCCGAGCTCGATTGCAGTGCTGCCATTCGTGAACATGAGCGGGGACCCGCAGCAGGAGTACTTTTCCGACGGCCTCTCAGAGGAGCTGATAGACCACCTGGTGCACAGCACGAACTTAAAGGTCATTGCGCGCAGTTCGTCGTTCCAGTTCAAGGGCAAGAACGAAGACGTGCGCTCGATCGCGCGCAAGCTGGCGGTGACGCACGTGCTGGAGGGCAGCGTTCGCAAGGACGGCCGGCAACTGCGCATCACGGCGCAGCTGATTCGGGGTTCAGACGGAGTGGACCTGTGGTCGCAGATCTATGATCGCAACCTCGTCGACATTTTCAAGGTTCAGAACAACATCGCCGAGCAGGTTTCCCAGGCCCTCCACGTCGCTCTGGGCGACAGCGCCGAGGCGGGAAACCGCGAGCCCAACGTCCGGGCGTACAACCTCGTCCTGGAGGGCAATTACTTCAAGGCACGCAGGACCCTGCCGGACGTCGAAAAAGCCACCCAGCTCTACCAACAGGCGATCGACATCGACCCGGGCTACGCACTGGCGTGGGCACGCCTCGCAAGTGCCTACCTGATTGAGGCAATCCTGAAGGGACCGCCGGCGGAGAAGCAGAACCGGCGAATTATCGATGCACTCGACCGGGCTACGAGGCTCGACCCGAAACTCGCCTGGGCGTATTACACGCGAGCCGGATTCGAGATGGACGTCATGTGGAATTGGGCCGCTGCACAGGCGGACGACGAGCGGGTGCGCGAGATAGACCCACGATTTCCGCTGTTGCCGGCCGCGTTCGGTGACACGGCACTCCTTTTTGGAGAGGTCGACCGGGCGATAGCATTGTACCGAGAGTACCTCACGCGGAATCCGCTCGGGCCGAACACGCTGCACTCTCTCGGCGACGCGTTGTGCGCCGCCGACCAGCTTCAGCAATGCTTGCAGGCCCGGCTCAGGCTCCTGCAGCTGCATCCAGAATTTGACGGCGTCAATAGTGCCGTCGGCATTGCCTGGCTGTACCTCGGGCAATTCTCCGCGGCACTCGAGGCGATGCAACGGGAGCCACGGCAAGACTACCGGTCAGGCAGCCTCGCGCTGGTCTACTCGGCATTAGGGCGGCGCAGCGAGTCGGATGCCGCGCTGAATTCGCTGACAGACAACTTCGCTGCGCGTGACCCGTATGGAATCGCCGAGGTGCACGCCTACCGCGGAGAGCTCGACGATGCCTTTCGCTGGCTCGATCGCGCTTATCGAGAGCATGATGTCGGCATGCTCGGCCTGAAGACGGATCCCTTGCTTCGAGGCTTACACGGCGACCCGCGGTTCCAGGCATTGCTGAACCGAATGGGGTTGAGCGGTCAGCAGCCGAGGAGCACCGATCCCGGGATTTGAGATCGCAACGCAACGTGGCCTTCGCTGTTTTCATTCAAAAACGAGGAACTCCAACATGGCATCGAAGACAAGCGGATCGCACAAACTGCCCGAATTCAGAATCCTCATCGAGCTGTCACGGCGCGCAAAACACCAGGTGAAGGAACTGCTCAAACGCACCGAGACCGGATCTTTCAGCAAAGGGGAATTGAGCACGGGATTGAACGACATAGAAGAACCGCTCAAACAGATGCTGGATTACGTACGTGGGACCTTGGATGACGTGTCCAAGATAAAGCGCAGTCAGGGGCAGACAATCAACAAAGACGAGTTGAACGCAGAGCTCAAGGAAGTAGGCAAACGCGTGAAACTGATGATCGATCACTCCAACGAAGAGTTCTGCGACTAGTCATATCGGCTCTGCAGAGTCGAGCTTTGGTCCGAGCGTCCTTGAGGCTGAAGAGCGCGTCCTGCCAGTTGGCTTACTGGGAGGCTGGGGAGTTGCGGATCGCGAATTACCTCACCGGAAGAACCTTCGCAACGAACCCGGCTACCCTGGAAGTAATACGTTTCTTCTTCACCCCGCGAACCATCCAGGATGCGCTCGCGGAGTTTCGCTCCTACAGCCGGGCAAGCGTCGCAAGGGCAATACTGCGACTGATCGACGCTCAGCTCCTGCTGGAGTACGACTCAGCCGCACGAGAGCGCGATGAGTTGCTGCAATCGGCTTGGGCTCCGTGGCTTCCGGAAGGCAGCTTTCACTTCATGACAAAGGATACCCCCTACGTTCCTGGGGACCGGCCCATCGAGGAGAAACTGAAGACGCTTCCGTCCACTCCGGCGCCGCCTCAGTTCAAAAGGATCCGCCGTGGTCAGGCAGTCCGGTTGCCGTCTGTTGAAATAGCGGGAGACTCGTTCTTCGAGACACTGCGCGCCAGGCGGACGCATCGAAGGTTTGCCAGAGGAAAGATCACTCTGGAGAACGTCGCGAAGCTCCTGCAGACGACGTGGGGTGTGCAGGGATATTTCGCGAAGAATGTGTTCGGCAAGCTTCCGTACAAGACGAGCCCGTCCGGCGGTGCCAGACACCCGGGCGAGGTATATCTGATGGCGCTTCGAGTGTATGGGCTCGAGAAGGGTATGTATCACTATCAGCCGCAGGGCCACCGTTTGACCCGACTCCCTGCCAGGGTAAGTCCGCACAGGGCGAGCGCGTATTGCGCGGATCAGCCGTATGCCGCAGGAGCGGCAGCGCTTTTCATCATGACGGCGGTCTTCGCCAGGACCATGTGGAAGTACGGCAGAGCTCGGGCCTACCGAGTGGTTCTGCTCGAGACCGGCCACCTCTGTCAGACGTTTTGCCTCACCGCCACGAGGCTGGGACTGGCTCCTTTCAGTACGGCCGCACTGAGCGACTCCCTGATCGAGAAGGACCTGGGATTGGACGGAATTTCGGAATCGGTTCTGTATGTTGCTGGAGTCGGCCTGGTTGCGGGCCGCTCGTAAGAGGCGGCGCGCCGGGGGACGTAGTTGGCCGAGCGCAAATCGCGACGCGGTTGCCAGCGCGCGACACCCAGCCGCTCAGCCGCGGCCCAACCGAGGGCCGGCAACAAACCCATTACTCGCTTAAGAATCCCCAAATTCACCGCTGGCTTCCGCGGCGCGCTCCGCTACGATACCGGCCGCTCACACGGTGGAAGGGGTGGCGCCATGCGGTGGCAGGGCGAGACGGGAAGCGACGCCTCTGGCGAAGGCAGCGCGCTCGCGGCCGCATGGCTGCGCCCCGAGATGTTCGAGTCGCTGCTGGAGCTCAACGAGTCGTGCCTCGGGCTGCTCGCTGAGCAGGCTGCGGCCCACGACGCGCCCTCGAGTCTGCTGCTGCGGCTGGTGGCGGAGCTGTGGGATGGACTCGATGCGAACGCGCGCCGCCGTGCCGCCGCCTGCCCTTACCTGCTGCTGGACGCAGGCTTTGCCGACCCGCTGCGCTGGCGGGTCGGCACCGCACCCGAGGTCTGGGATGCGAATGGCGCCTACGGGTCGTTCTTCACGGTGGCGGCGACCACCGAGGTCGCGCGACTGGTATTTACTTTCGCCTGGCACCTGGCGCGCTCGCACAGCGCCGCCGCGCGGGTACTGCTCGGCATGCCCGCACCCAGCGCGACCCTCATCGCCCAGTACACGCTGCGCCAGATCCAGACACTGGCGCAGCGCCGCCCCGAGTGGCTGAGGCCACGTTGGCCCGCGCGCGTGCAGGTGTGGCGTGAGCTGTTGCTTGCGGCCGCCTCGGGCGATGCGCCGGCGCTCGAGCGGGCACGGCTGCGCGGCCTGACGCTGCTCGCGGCCGAGGTACGACTTACCCCAACGCGGGCGGAGCGCTTCCCCGGCACACCCTGAGGCCGCGGCCGCAAGCGCGCGGGATCGGAATCGGCGTGCCAGCCGTGCCTATATTCATCTCCATTTCTTCTTCATGTCCGTTTTTGCCCGGTAGGCGTCTCATATCGCGGTAGCGCAGCGGTAACGAGTACCGCAAGATGTTGCCGAATCTACACGAGAGGCTTGGGCTCATGAAGCAGGCACTGCTGGTCATCGACGTTCAGGAATCCTTCCGCCGCCGCCCTTACTTCCGCGAGCAAGACCTGCCCGCATTTCTCTCCAACGTGCAGTCGCTCATCGACCGCTGTGCCGCGCGCGGCATCCCGGTGGTGCAGGTGTTTCACCGGGAGCCGCCGGACCATCGGGACAATCCCTTCGCACCCTCCTCCGGCTGGGTACGGGCGATGCCCGAGCTGTCGTTGCGCGCCGCGGTGGTGGTGTACAAGCAGGTGCACTCCGCGTTATTTGCCACCACTGCCGAGGGCATCACGCTCGAGCGATGGCTGCGCGAGCGCGGCATCGACGAGCTGCTCATCACCGGCATCCGCACCGAGCAGTGCTGCGAGACCACCACGCGTCACGCCTCCGATCTCGGCTTCAGCGTGCGCTACGTGACGGATGCGACGCTGACCTTCCCGATGCTCACCCGTAGCGGCCGTCAGGTGTCGCCGGCGGAGATCCAGGAGCGCACCGAGATGGTGCTCGAGGGCCGCTTCGCACGCATCGTCTCGGCCGCGGACGCGCTGAGCTGACCGAGTAGCTGCGCGTGAGCGAGGTGCCGGCGAGGGAGGTGCTGTTCGTACTCTTGCCCGACGTCGTGCTGCTCGACCTGGCGGGGCCCGCCGATGCCTTCCGCAACGCCGCCAGGCGCAGACCGGGCAGCTACCGGCTGCGTTTTGCGGCGCCGCAGCGCAGCCTCGCCAGCGCCGGCGGGCTGCACTTCAGCGGGCTCGAGCCGCTCCCCGGGCACCTCACGCCCGACACCATCCTGGTGCTTACCGGCGTCAGCGGCGATCGCGTCGATGCGCGCTCCGGCGCGCCGCAACAGGTGATCGAGTGGCTGCGCCGCTGCGCCAACCCGGGACTGCTGCTGTGCGTATGCGCCGGCAGCGTGCTCGCCGCGCATGCCGGGCTGCTCGCCGGCCGCGAGTGCACCACGCATCACGCGCACCTCGAGGAGCTGCGCCGGGCGGAGCCGCGCGCCCGCGTGCTCGACAATCGCATCTTCGTGCAGGACGGGGCGGTGTTCACCAGTGCCGGTGTCACGGCGGGCCTCGACCTGGCACTGCACGTCATCGGGATGCAGCAGGGCGCGCCGGTCGCCGCCGAAGTTGCCCGTCAGCTCGTGGTGTACCGCCGCCGCGCAGGCAGCGATCCGGCGCTCTCGCCCTGGGTGATGCACCGCAACCACCTCCACCCGGCGGTGCATCGCGTCCAGGACGCCGTGGCACGCGAGCCGGCGGCCCGCTGGAGTGCGACGGAACTTGCGGCCGTGGCCTGCACCAGCCCGCGGAACCTGGCGAGGCTCTTCGCCGAGCACGCCGGCTGCTCGCCGCTCGATTACGTGCAGCTCATCCGCTTTGCACTTGCGCGGCAGCTCGTCGCCGGCAGCGGTCTGGATCTCGAGCACGTGGCTGCACGCGCCGGATTCCGCTCGGCGCAACAACTGCGCCGCGTGTGGTCGCGCTGGGAAGCGCAGCCGCCGAGTGTGTTGCGCGCCCGCGAGCCACGGGTCGCCTAGCCGCCGCCGCTCTCCTTGGCAACCAGGTACTTGACGAGCTCGATGAGCTGATCGTTCGTCTTTACCGATTCCCTGACCACGCGGTACTTGCCGTTGACGATCAGGGTCGGGGTGCCCTCGACGTGCATGGCGACGATCTGCGCGTCCGCGGTGCGCATCTTGCTGTCGACGCCGAAGGAGTTCGCCATGGCGAGAAACTGCTGCGACTTCACGCCGGCGACGCGCTCGTAGAAACGCGCGACATCCTCGATCGAGGGCAGTCGCTCCTTGAGGTGCGTGGTGCCGGGCTCGGTGGTGCTGAGCTCGCCGGTCTTCCACACCGCATCGTACATCGCCTGATGGGTGCGCTCGGCCACGCCGAGAAGCTGTGCGGCAAAGAAGGCGCGCTGAAACATCGGCCAGTCCTCCGCCGGTATGAAGGATGCCGGCAGGTACACCACCTGCGCGTTCGCTGGCAGGCTGGCGCGCAACTGCGCCATCGTCGGCTGAAAGGCGTTGCACGCCGGACAGGCGTAGGAGAACACCTCCAGGACCTCGACCTTGCCGCTCGCCACGGACGTCGGCTGCACGGGCGTGAGCCGCATGTAGTTGGTACCCTCGCTGAAGTTCGCTGCGCCCGCGCCGGCGGGCACGACGAGGACCAGGACGGCGAACAGGCGAGCTTTAAAGCGATTCATGTGTTGTCGTCTCCGCTGGATGTCGGGTGAAGTGTGGCGCTGGGCCAGCGCGACTACGGTCAGTAGATGGCGATCTCGCGCCAGCCGCGCGAGTCGCGTGCGCCACGGAACATGCCCTCGGTGCTGAACTCCATGACGATCCGCCCGTCGCAGTCCACCGCGATCAGGCCACCGTCGCCGCCGAGGGCGCGCAGGATTCCGTGCAGCAGCTCGTGGATCGCCTGCTGCAGGGTGAGGCCGCGGTATTCGACCGCGGTGCACACGTGATGCGCGGCTACGGCACGGATGAAATACTCACCGTGGCCGGTGGCTGAAACCGCGCACACCCCATTTTTCGCGTAGGTGCCGGCGCCGATGATCGGCGAGTCGCCGACCCGCCCCGGTCGCTTGTTCGTCATTCCACCGGTGGAGGTGGCGGCGGCCAGGTTACCCTCGGCGTCGCGCGCCACCGCCCCGACCGTCCCCTGCGGAGTGGGCGGCACCAGGTCCGACACGCGCTCGCCGCGCTGCTCGAACTCGAGCTGCTCGAGCCGCTCCGCGGTGCGGAAATAGAGGTTCGGCACGAGCGTGAACTTCTCTTCCAGGGCGAACTCCTCGGCGCCGGCACCGACCAGCAGTACGTGGCGCGACTTCTCCATTACCCGGCGCGCGAGCTCGATGGGATTTTTCACGTGACGGACCGAGGCCACGGCGCCGGCACGCAGGTGCCGGCCGTCCATGATGGCCGCATCGAGCTCAGCCGCGCCCTCGCGGGTGAGTGCAGCGCCGTGACCGGCGTTGAACACCGCGTCGTCCTCGAGAATGCGCACCGCGGTGGCCACCGCATCGAGACTGCTGCCACCGCGCTCGAGCACCGCGTAGCCGTCGTCGAGCGCGGCTTCGAGACCTCTGCGGTAGCGTTGCTCACGCTCGACAGAGAGCGTCGCGCGAGGCACGGCCCCCGCGCCGCCGTGAATGGCGATGGCGTACATGGGGGCTCCTGCGCGGGGCGGGCGGTCCTTCACGGCTTGGCGTCGTTGCGGTACATGGCGATCTCGCGCCGCCCGCGCGAGTCGCGTGCGCCGCGGAACATGCCGACGCTGTTGAAATCCATGGCGACGTTGCCGGCGGGGTCGAGCGCGATCACACCGCCTTCGCCGCCGGCGCGTCGCAGCTTCTCGTGGATAACTTCGTGTACCGCCTCGGCGAGCGTCATGTGGCGGTACTGCAGCAGCGCGCACACGTCGTACGCGACCACCGCGCGGATGAAGTACTCCCCCTGGCCGGTGCCGGACACGGCGCAGCTCTGATTGTTGGCATAAGTGCCTGCGCCGATCAGGGGCGTGTCCCCGACTCGTCCGCGGTGCTTGTTGGTGCTGAGTCCACCCGTGGACGTGGCGGCGGAGAGATTGCCGGCGCGGTCGATGGCGACGGCGCCGACGGTACCCATGCTGTTGGACTGAGCGGCGCCGGCGGCGGGCCCGCCGGCGTTGCGCGGCGCCCACTCCGCGTGCCGCGTCTCCTCGAATTCCCGCTCGCGCGCCTCGGTGCGGAAGTAGCTGCGCGGCACCAGCGCCACACCCTGCTCGAGCGCGAAGTCCTCTGCCCCCTCGCCCACCAGCAGCACGTAGCGGCTCTTTTCCATGACGAGACGCGCCAGCTCGACGGGGTTCTTCACGTGCAGCACGCTCGCGACCGCGCCGGCGCGCGGGCCGTTGCCGTCCATGACGGCGGCGTCGAGCTCGGCGTCGCCCTGGTCATTGAGCACTGCGCCGCGGCCGGCGTTGAACTGCGGGTCGTCCTCCATGATGCGCACGGCCGCGGTCACCGCATCGAGGCTCGAGCCGCCGCGCTCGAGCACCGCGTAGCCGGCGTCGAGCGCCGCCGCGAGGCCCGCGCGGTAGGAGGCTTCCTTGGCCGCTGTCATCCGCGAGGGCTCGATGACCCCCGCGCCGCCGTGGATGACGATGGCAATCGGCGGCGTGTCGGCCGCCGCCGGGCCGGGCCGGCCGCTCGCCGCGGCGAGCAGCAGCAGACACGCTAAGGCGGCGGGCACTTTCGGACGCGACATCGTCTCCCCTCGGCTATGATCGAAAGCGCTTCCATGCACGCGCGCGTGCCACGCGCGGAGGCGTCCCTGACAGCGCACGGCAGATCTTAAAGTGAAAAGCGCCATGTCGCAGCGGATACGAAGCGTCCTGGTCGCGAACCGCGGCGAGATCGCCATACGTGTCATGCGCGCGGCGAGCGAGCTCGGACTGCGCACCGTGGCGGTGTACTCGCAGGAGGATCGCTTCTCGCTGCACCGGACCAAGGCGGACGAGTCCTATCTGGTGGGCAGCGGCAAGGGGCCGGTCGAGGCGTATCTCGATATCGCCGACATCCTGCGCATCGCGCGTGAGGCGGGCGCCGAGGCGATCCACCCGGGATACGGCTTCCTCGCCGAGAATCCACGGTTCGCGCGCGAGTGCCTCGCGGCCGGGCTGGTGTTCATCGGGCCGCAGCCCGCGACCCTCGAGGTGCTCGGCAACAAGGTGACGGCACGCGAGCTGGCGATGTCGGCGGGCGTGCCGGTGATGCCGGCCACCGCGCCCTTGCCGCAGGACGTCGGCGAGTGCGCCCGACTCGCACTTGCCCTCGGCTACCCAATGATGCTCAAGGCCAGTTGGGGCGGCGGCGGCCGCGGTACTCGCCTGGTGCTCGATGAGGCGCAGCTGCGCGAGCTCCTGCCTGTGTGCCGCCGCGAGGCGCTCGCGGCCTTCGGCAACGACGCGGTCTATCTCGAGAAGCTCGTGCCGCGCGCGCGGCACGTCGAGGTGCAGATCTTAGGCGATCGTCACGGCACGCTGGTGCATCTGTTCGAGCGCGACTGCACCGTGCAACGCCGCCACCAGAAGGTGGTGGAGCGCGCGCCGGCCGTGTTCCTGAGCGAGGCGCGACGCGCCGAGCTCACCAGCGCTGCGCTCGCCATCGGCCACGCGGCGCACTACGTGAACGCCGGCACCGTGGAGTTCCTGCAGGACGCCGACAGCGGGCGCTTCTATTTCATCGAGGTGAATCCCCGTATCCAGGTCGAGCACACGGTCACCGAGTGCGCGACCGGGATCGACCTGGTGAAGGCGCAGATCCGCATCGCCGAAGGGGCGCGCATCGGCTCGAGCGAGAGCGGCGTGCCGCCGCAGGCCGATATCCGCATCAGTGCCCACGCCCTGCAGTGCCGCATCACCACCGAGGACCCGGAGAACAACTTCATTCCCGACTACGGCAAGATAGCCGCCTACCGCAGCCCCGCGGGCTTCGGCATCCGCCTGGACGCCGGCACCGCCTACACCGGCGCCATCATCACGCGCAGCTACGATTCGCTGCTCGTCAAGGTAACCGCCTGGTCGCCCACCCCCGAGGAGACCATCGCGCGCATGCACCGCGCGCTGTGGGAATTCCGCATCCGTGGCGTGGTCACCAACCTGCGCTTCCTCGACCAGCTCATCACGCACCCGCGCTTCGCCCGCGGCGACTACAACACGCGCTTCATCGACGAGACGCCCGAGCTCTTTCACTGGCCGCGCAAGCGCGACCGTGCGACGCGCATCCTCAGCTACATCGGCGCGACCATCGTGAACGGTAACCCGGAGGTGCGCGGCCGCCCCCGCCCGCGTCACCTCGGCACTGCGCGCCTCCCGACCATCGCGCTGCCGGCGGCCCTGCCCGGCAGCAAGCAGAAATTCGATGCGCTCGGGCCGGAGGCATTCGCGCAGTGGATGCTCGCCGAGCAACGCGTCCTGCTCACCGACACGACGATGCGCGATGCCCATCAGTCGCTGCTCGCGACGCGCCTGCGCACCCTCGACATGACCGCAATCGCCCCGTACTACGCAAGCCTTCTGCCGCAACTGTTCTCGCTCGAGTGCTGGGGCGGAGCGACGTTCGATGTGGCGCTGCGCTTCCTGCGCGAGGATCCGTGGCAGCGCCTCGCCGCGTTGCGCGAGCGCGTGCCGAACCTGCTGCTGCAGATGCTGCTGCGCGGAGCTAACGCCGTCGGCTACACCAGCTGTCCGGACAACGTGGTGCGCTTGTTCGTCGCACGGGCCGCGGCGAACGGCATCGACGTGTTCCGCATCTTCGACTCTCTCAACTGGGTCGAGAACATGCGCGTCTCGATCGACGCGGTCCGCGAGACCGGGAAGCTCTGCGAGGCGGCCATCTGCTACACCGGCAACTTGAGCGACCCGCACGAGCGCAAGTACACCCTCGACTACTACCTGAAGCTCGCGCGCGAGCTCAAGCGTGCCGGCACGCACGTGCTCGGCATCAAGGACATGGCCGGCCTCATCCGACCGCGCGCAGCGTACGACCTGGTGCGCTCGCTCAAGGAGGAGACCGCGCTCCCGGTGCACTTCCACACCCATGATACGAGCGGCATCGGCGCCGCGAGCGTGCTGGCGGCGATCGCCGCCGGGGTGGATGCCGTCGACGGCGCGATCGATGCGATGAGCGGGCTCACCTCGCAGCCTAATCTCGGTTCGGTGGTCGAGGCGCTGCGTTTCGGTCCGCGCGATGCGGGCATCGACCCCGAGCACCTGCGGCTGATCTCGGCCTACTGGGAGCAGGTGCGGGCACAGTACGCGCCATTCGAGAGCGACATCCGCGCGGGCACCTCCGAGGTGTACGTGCACGGCATGCCCGGCGGGCAGTACACCAACCTGCGCGAACAGGCGCGCGCGCTCGGTATCGACGAGGCGCGCTGGCCCGAAGTGGCCCGCAGCTACGCAGACGTCAACACCATGTTCGGTGACATCATCAAGGTCACCCCGACCTCGAAGGCAGTGGGCGACATGGCATTGCTCATGGCGAGCGCCGGGTTGAGCCGCGAGCAGGTGCTCGACCCGCACTTCCCGGTGGCCTTTCCCGAGTCGGTGGTGCAGCTGTTTCGCGGTGAGCTCGGCCAGCCCTACGGCGGCTTCCCCGAAGCCCTGCAGCGCAAGGTGCTGCAGGGTGCGCCGCCCCTCACGGCGCGCGCCGGCGCGCAGCTCGCGCCAGTCGACTTCGCTGCCGAGCGCGAGCGGCTCGAGCAGCGACTGGCACACCCGATCTCCGATGAGGAGCTGGTGTCTTCCCTCATGTATCCGCGCGTGTTTGCCGACTACGCGCGCGAGCGGCTGCTGTACGGCGATCCCGCTATCCTGCCAACGCCGGTGTTTTTCTACGGCATGGAGCCTGCGCAGGAGATCAGCGTCGACCTCGAGCGCGGCAAGACGCTCATCGTGCGCTACGTCGCGAGCAGCGAGCCGCACGAGGACGGAACGCGCACGGTGTTCTTCGAGCTCAACGGCCAGCCGCGCTCGGTACGCGTTCCGGACCGCAGCCGGGTGGCGACGCGCGCCCCGCCGCGCAAGGCCGAGCCGGAAAACCCGCGGCACATCGGCGCACCGATGCCGGGCGTCGTGGTCACGGTCGCGGTGGTGCCGGGCGCGAAGCTATCGCGCGGCGACACGCTCCTCACGCTCGAGGCCATGAAAATGGAGACCACGGTACGCGCTGAAGCCGAGGGTGAGGTGGCAGAGGTGGCGGTGCGTCCCGGGCAGGCGGTCGAGGCGAAGGATCTGCTGGTCGTGCTCAGACCGTGTCCTTGAGTGCGACCGCGGGATTGGCCAGCTTGGCGGGGTCCGGGCGGGCGTGCACCGGGATCAGCTTGCGCGCCGCCATCTGGTCCTTCGGCGCATTGACGGTGTCGATCGCGATGAGCTCTCCGCCGCGCAGGTAGCAGGCGCTGAAGCTGCGCGTGGCCGGCGCGCCGCGCACGATCACCGTGTCGTAACCCTGGGCCACGCCGACGATGATGAGCTTGAGGTCGAACTGGTCCGACCAGAACCACGGAACCTTGTCGTGCGGGGTGGCGGTGCCGAGCAGGTTGAGCGCGACCGTCGTGCCCTGCTCGAAGGCGTTGTCGACCGACTCGAGTCGCAGGTGGCGGCCATACTGTCGGTTGAGGTGGCTCGCGCAGTCGCCGGCGGCGTAGATAGCCTCGTCCGCGGTGCGGCAGTGTGCGTCGGTAACGATGCCGTTCTCGCACTCGAGTCCCGCCGCCCGGGCGAGCTCGTCCGCCGGGGCCACGCCGACGCCGACGATCACGACGTCGGCAGGGTACTCGCCGCCCCCCTCGGTGAGCACGGCACGCACCCGGCCGCTGCCGGCAGCGCCGTGCAGGGCGCGCACCGACTCGTTGCAGCGGATATGCACGCCGTGACGGGCGTGCTCGGCCTCGTAGAACGCCGAGACCTCCGGGCAGGTGACCCGACTCATCAGCCGCGCGGCCATCTCGAGCACGGTCACCTCCATGCCGAGCTCGCGCGCGGTCGCGGCCACCTCCAGCCCGATGTAGCCGCCGCCGATGATGATCGCCCGCCCGCCGGCGGAGAAAGCGCCGCGGATGCGGTCGGCGTCGGCGATGGTGCGCAGGTAGTGCACGCCCTCGAGCTCCCCGCCCGGCGCGAGGAGCCGCCGCGGGCGGCTGCCGGTGGCGATCACCAATGCGTCGTAGGGCAACACCGTCCCGTCATCGAGGCGCACCTGGCGTGCCCGTCGCGCGACGTCGGTGACGCGACGCCCGAGGAGTGCGGTGACGTTGTGCTCCGCAAAGAACTGCGGCGGACGGATGAGCAGCCGCTCGCGCTCGAGGCTGCCGCCGAGGTACTTCTTCGACAGCGGCGGGCGCTGGTAGGGAAGCCAGGGCTCCTCGCCGACCACGGTCAGCTTTCCCGTGAACCCTTTGCGGCGTAGTGTATCGATGGTCTGAATGGCGGCCTGGCCGCCCCCCGCGATCACGATCTGTTCGTACATTTGCCCGAAGAATAGCCGATGCACGCCAGGCGGTCGCCGCACCAGCACAGAGCATCCGCCGCGGCCGATCGCTCCGAAATGGTGCACCATCGCGATGGCGTCCGGCGCGGCGCGCGCGGCCTGCAGGATTGGGCCCTATTCCATGGCATGGCATGAAAACTGCAAAATGCCCCGCGCCGCAGCTGGCCGCAGAAGACGGAGACACCGCCCATGAAACTGGTCACAGCGATCATTAAGCCGTTCAAGCTCGATGACGTGCGCTCCGCGCTGTCGGACATCGGCGTGTCGGGCATGACGGTCACGGAGGTGAAGGGCTTCGGGCGGCAGCGGGGGCACACCGAGTTGTATCGCGGCGCCGAGTACGTAGTCGATTTCGTGCCGAAGACGCGCATCGAGGTCGCGGTGCGCGGCGATCTGGTCGACCAGGTCATCGAGGCGATCATCAGGTCCGCCAAGACCGGCAAGGTGGGCGACGGCAAGATCTTCATCACCGACATCGAGCGGGTGATCCGCATCCGGACCGGCGAGACCGACGACGCCGCGCTTTAGCTCGGGACCTCTCTCCCGGACTCTCCACGGCACGGCAGGCGCGGGCGGCCGCCGGCGCGAAGCGATATGCTCTGCGCCCATGCCCACCGCGATCCGCTTCTACACGCACGGCGGACCGGAGGTCCTGCGCATCGAGGACGTCGA
>Ga0187783_10000906_pt1 | contig 21834 bp, 23 predicted proteins | sample 1015_SJ02_MP02_2_FD_132471 | JGI IMG/M metagenome (GOLD analysis project Ga0187783, IMG submission 132471) | Tropical peat soil microbial communities from peatlands in Department of Meta, Colombia - 1015_SJ02_MP02_20_MG | ecosystem: Environmental > Terrestrial > Soil > Wetlands > Peat | place...
AGTTCCGGAGCGTGCCGACGGTCTACCTGCCCTTCGGCAGTCCGTTCGTGGACGAGCTTCCGATGCCGGCAGGGTGCCTCGTGCTGCCTCTGTCGCGTCTTCCGCCGCCCGAGCGCAAGGTCTACCTCGACCAGGTCGCCAACCTTCAGATCGTGCTGGACAAGGTGCGATCGGGCAAGATCGATCCGCGAGCGGGCGACACGGTCGGCTCCCGCATCATCCGACCCGGGCAGGGCTGAGATGGCAGCCGGCGGCGATCCGTCTGAGGTTGCGATCGACCCGGCCCTCATCGCCGCTGTCGGCCCTCCCGCCCACGCTCCCCAGAACGGCGCCGCCAAGGGCAGGGCCGACAACGGCCGGCGCGTCCCCGCCCGGAGAGGCCGCCCCCCGGCCGCCCACGCCGCCGCGCCTGCGGCGCAGACGATGGGCGCGGCCGCGCCCGGCGCCGCCCCGACGCCCGGCTTCGCTCCCCCCACCGGCCCGAACGCAACCCTGGTCCCCGAGGAGCAGACGCGCGACGCGATGATCGTCTGGCCGATGGTCGTGCAGCAGCAGTACGAGCTTGGCGTGGGCGTCGCGATGCTGGGCATCATGGTCAAGCGGCAGCCCGCAGCGGCGGCGACGGCGGACAACAGCGGCATCCAGCTCGCCTCCATCGACGGGGAGCTCGTCAGCGGCAGCGAGACCGAGAGCCCGGGCGAGGCCCTCTACAACTACCTCGCGCAATCCCACGTCACGACGGCGACGGGCCCCTCGCTCTACAAGCTGCGCGTCTATCGCAAGCAGGGCGGCCACCCGATCCACGGCGGGGCGTGCGAACTGAAGCTCGGCCACCCGGGGGAAGTCCGCGCGCAGCTCGAGAACCGCTCCGCCCAGCAGAACGCCCGCGCCCGGTGGGGACCTCCGGCCCCGGCGATGAGGACGGCCTTTCCGATGACGGCTGCGCCCCCCTACCCGGCAGCGCCGCCCTCCGCGCAGCCGGGCGACGCGGACACGGTGGCGTGGCTCCGGACGACGCTCGGCAAGATCCTCGACGAGCGGGGCTTCGCGGCGCCGCAGGCCCCGGCCGCCCAAGGCCCTGCCCCGCGCGATCCGCGTCACCCGCCCGAGGGACTCACCGAGGCCGAGTGGGAGACCATCCAGCTGACGAGGCAGGCCAAAGCGCTCGGGCCCACGATCGCGACCTCGGTTGCGCAGACTCTTCAGGGCATGGGGTTCACGCCGGAGCTTCTCGCGAGCCTGCGGGTCGCCGCCACGCCGCCGCCTGCGCCTTCCGCCTCGCTCGCCGCCCCCACGGCTCCCGTGACTCCGCAGACCCCGGTCCAGATGCTGAAGGAAGCGATCGGGATGATCTCGGCCTTGAAGGAGGTGATGGGCGAGGCCGTCGAAGAGGGCGCGATGACGGCCGCCGCCGCTCCCGATCCCGATCCGGCGGAGATGAAGCCTATCGCGGGCGGCACGATCAAGCACCCGGGCACCGACGCCCCGATCCTCTTCGGGCCGAAGCTCGAGGGAGAAAATTGGGCGGCGTACTTCGCGCGCTACCTCATGCAGAACCCCGCGAGCATGGAACGCGTGATGACGTACGTGCAGAAGACGTTTGACCCGAAGACCTTGCAGACGATCGTGGACGCCATCACGCGCCGCGGCGGTCGCGGGGGCGGCGGCGGAGCGCCGCCGACGGCGCCTGCGGCTGCGGCCATCGGGCCGCGCACGGAGGTCGTAGAGGAGCCGCCGGTCGGATGGTCGCCGACGGGGTGAGTGATGGAGTTCGCCAAGTGGCTCGACCAAACCGTCGGACCCCCGTGGTCGGGACTCATCCTGCTCGCGATGGTGGGCGCCCTCTCGGGACTGTCCGCGTGGGCCAGCATCCGCACGATCCGCCACGTCTTCCGTCTACCGGAGGATCCGAAATGACGTCCGGACGATTGATCAACTGCGCGATCCACGGACGCGTCCCGTGGCAGGGGCAGGTCGTGTGCTCGGCCTGCCACGCGGTCTGGCACCTGAACGTCCACAACCCGCCGAAGCACAACGAATGCACGTGCGGCAAGCCGCTCGTCGGCAAGCAGGGCACCGCCAGGGCGATCTGCGCGTCGTGTTATGACAGCCTCTCACGCGCGAGCCGAGGCGTAGGCTGATGTGGTGCTCGGCGGACGCCCCTCCGGCGCGCATCGCGTGCTGCTCGTGCGCAAAAGAGGGGCGGCTGCCTGCCCGGGGGCCCGCCGACTTTTTTTCGCTTCCCGCCGGCTGGCTTCAGTGCCTGCTCGTCGAGACGAGTGAGCTCGGTGGCGCGCTGCGGATCATCACGGCCTGCAGCCCGCACTGCGCAGCGAAGTGGCACGACGACAACGAGGTGCACGCGCCAGACGAGCGTACGCACTGAAGGGCCCCGTTGTCAGCGGGGCCCGATGCCGGTAGCCTCCTACCGAGTAGAGGGAGCCCCAGCCATGACCGCGATCGTCCGACACGCCCGGAAGATGGGGCGGCGCGCGCTGCGCGAGACCGCCCTCGCGAGGGACGCGGCCACCGACATCTTCAAGGAGGGGATCTCGAGCGGCCTGTTCCTGCTGCTCGGAGGCGTCGCGGTCGGCGGCCTGGCCGTTGGGGCGGCGGTCTCCGCGGCCTCTTCGGCTTCGCAGCCCTCGCCGGCGCCTGGCGGCACGCCGCCGGCCGGCGGGACGCCCCCTCCCCCCCCGACGACCACGACACCGCCATCGACCGCAGCCCCCCCCGCAGCGACCACGCCCACGACGACGCCGCCCACGACGCCGCCCACGACGGCGACCCCGCCAAGCACCCCGACGACGCAGCCGACGGCGCCGCCGCCGGCGACGACCCCGCAGCCGACGGCCCCCCCTCCGACGGCTCCCACGACGACGCTCCCCACGACCGTCGGCACCGCGCCCGCTCTGACGGACACCGTGACCGACAGCGCGGCCATCGCGCTCGTGACGGCGGTGCTCGACGCGCTCGAGACGCCGACCTCGGGCACGAGCCTTCAGAGTCTCGTCCAGACGTTCCAGACGCAGAAGGCCACGGCCGTCACGCCCGCGATCTCGCCCGCCCTTCGCACCGACGGCACCCTCGACTGGTGGACATACGCGTGGGCGTGCGTGTTCGGCGCGGCCCTCGTCTCGGCTGGTGGCAGCCCCGCCCAGGCGATCATCACTGCGGGCACGGTCCCCGTCACCGACCCGAACCTCACGGCCCTCGCCCAGAGCTCGCTCGCGAGCATCATCCAGTCGGGCAGCCAGGCCGCCACGACGCTCGGCATCTCGGCGTCTCAGACCATGCCCCAGCAGGTGACTGCGGTGCAGACGTATCTCGGCTACGGCAAGACGGGCAGTCCGTTCCCGGCCCCGGGCACGCTCGACTACCTGACGCTCGGCCTTCTCATTGCCGCCTCGAACTCCACGATGTTCGCGACGTCACTCGCACCCCCGTCCGGGACGCCGACGAGCTCCGGGCCCTCGGCCACCGACGCGGTGACCGACCAGGGCGCGCTGGATCTGGCGGCAACCGCTCTCTCGACGCTCAAGATCGGATCGTACTCTTCGTCGGCCACCCTCACCGCGAACGTCGCCGCCTTCCAGACCGCCAAGGGCGGAGGTGCGACGCCGGCTCTTCGTACCGACGGTGTGCTCGACTGGCGTACGTGGGGTCTTCTCATCAGCATGGGTCTCATCGGAGGCGCGTGGGGCACGTCCCCCACGAGCTACATGCGCTCGGCGGTCACCGCGGCGATCTCGGACGCAGGGATCCAGGCGTTCGGGCAAGCAGCGATGACCGCTGCGGCCTCGAGCCCCTACGCCGGCAACCTCCACATCACCTCGACCGCCTCCTACGCCGCGAACCTCACCGCGCTTCAGACCGCCCAGAACTATTCGCAGTACAACCGCTCCGTCGGCGTGCTCGACTACCTGACGCTCTCCACGCTCATCATCGCGGCCTACGACACCTGAGGGGAAGGAGCCCCCCGTGTCGCTCCCGAGCCTGCCGTCGCTGCCCTCGCTGCCGTCCTTGCCGAGCAGCCTGCCGAGCCTTCCCTCGAGCCTGCCGTCGCTCCCCTCTTCGCTCCCCAACCTGCCCAGCCTGCCGGGTGGTCTGCCGAACCTCCCCTCGTCGCTTCCGAATCTTCCCGACACCGACTCCGCGGCCCAGAGCTTCTACGCGCAGGCGCAGCAGGGCGCCGCGAACCTCCAAGGCCAGGCCCAGCAGGCGATCGCCCAGCAGACGACGCCCGCAGCGACGCAGGCGACCATCGCCCAGGGCCAGACGGCGATGGCGTCGCTCGCGACGAGCGGCTTCGACCCGGACAGCGCGCAGAGCCAGCAAGAGCTCGTCGAGGCGATGGCGGGGGGCCTCTGCCTCGTGCCGGGGGCGGGTCCGGTGCTGGGGGCGGCGACGCTCGGCCTCTACGCTCTCGGAAACGCGATCGGCTGCCCGGTCACCAACGCGTTCGCGGACCTGCTCGGGATCCCGCGCAACACGTCCTGCGGAGGACCCGCCTGCACGTCGAGCGGCACGTGGACGCCGGGCTCCATCCTGAAGGGCAACCCCCAGGTGCCCCCCGCCTCCCAGACGCCCTCGGGCAGCTTCCAGCAGATCGTCCTCGCCGCCCTCGCCCAGAACGCCGCCAACGCAGCCAACTGCCAGACGAGCTTCCCGCCCGGCGTCATCGTGGACGGAATGGTCAACGCGTGGAATGCGATCTATCAGGGCTCGCCGACTGTCCTCTATGTCCCGCCGCTATCCGCTGGCGGCCTACCCGCGAGCAACACCGGCGCCCTGCAGCAGCTCGCTGGACCGTGGACGGGCAACGTCGATCCCAACGTCTACTTTGCCTTCCAGCCGCTCGCGACGGTCGTGGCCGCAGCGAGCGCCGCGGGCATCTACAACAAGGGGCTCTGCACGGGTGCCTGCCCGCCCTTCCCCGCCGGAACGGGGGCCGCGACGACCGCGCGCCAGATCACGGTCAACATGAGCATGAGCGGCGGCCAGATCGCCGCCGACCTCGCGACCAAGGCCGCGATCACGGTGGCCGCGGGGGCCGCTGCCACGACCCTCTATGCCCTCTGGAAGGGCAAGAACGTCCTGTCCGTCTTTCAGAGTCTGCTGCGATGATCGAAGTCCTGTCGGCCGATCCCAGGATCCTTCTCATCCACGACTTCCTGAGCGCCGAGGAGGCGCGGGAGCTCGAGAAGCTCGGGGGGGCGCTCTTCGCTCCGTCGCGCCACACCTGCGACGATCCGGGCGGTTGCGTCAGCTCGTACAGGACGAGCGACAGCGCGTACCTGCCGCGCACGGCCATGACCGACACGCTCTCGAGGCGAGCGTGCGTCGCCGGCCTTCTCACATCGGACGCCGATCCAGAGCCCCTGCAGCTCGTGCGCTACGGGCCGGGGCAGGAGTTCCGGCCGCACCTCGATACGAGCGACGACAGCGCGATGGGGGAGTTCGCGCGATCGACGACGCTGCTCGTGTACCTGAACGACGACTTCGAAGGGGGCGAGACCGTCTTCACCAAGCTCGGGCTCACGGTCCGGCCTCGCGCGAGGGCCGCGCTGCAGTGGCGCAACATCTTGCCCTCGGGCAAGGTGGACAAGCGCACGGAGCACGCGGGCCTGCCCGTGCGCCGAGGAGAGAAGCTCGCGTGCAACGTCTGGATCAAGTACGGATCACCCGGATGCCGGCGTGGTAGCGTGGATCTCGTGGCCTCGCGGGTAGCGCCGCTCGTGACGATCGGCCGGATGCTCTCCGGATCCGCGGGCGTCTCGTCGCCCGAGTGGGACCGGGCAAACCGAGGCGTGAAGATCGAGCGCATCCCCTACCCGCTCAAGGCCGCGAGCACGCGCATGACCTTGCAGCGGATGGGGGCCATGATCCGCGACGCGGCGGTGAGCCCCTCGATGCGGCAGTTTTCGGAGATGGTCGTCCGGCAGGCGGGGGTCGGCGTGCTGGACGATCTGTCCGACCGCAAGGCCGGCCAGATTTTCCTCGACTACGTCCGGCGCCACGTCCGGTACCGGCCCGATCCGAAGATGGCGGAGTACGTTCAGGACGCGCGCATCACGCTCTGCGTGCCGGGGGCGGCCATGTGCATCCCGGTCGAGGACTGCGACGGCCTCACCGTCGCCCTCGGGAGCCTGATGGCGGCGTACGGCATGGGCGTCAAGCTCCTCAAGCAGACCTACGACGCGTCGGCCGCCGAGGAGCACGTGCTGGTGCTCTACGAGGACGGCCAGGGCTCCGACGTGTGGGTGCCTGCCGATCCGAGCGCGCCCCCGGACAGGCCGGTCGGGTGGAAGAGCAGGGCCATGGCGGAGGTCGTCGTCGATCCGTCCGATCCGAGGACGCTCGACCTCGTGGGGGCCCCGGACGCGGAGCTGGTCACCGTCGGCCGGCTCGGGCGCGGCATGCTGGGGGTCGATCCGGAGACGGTAGCGCGCGATCTGCAAGAGGAGTTCACGGCGGTCGTGCTGCAGGCCGACACGCTCGTCTCCGCGACCCCACCGGAGTACGGGCAGGCGGTCACGATGTACCAGGCCGCGGGACAGGTGGGAGCCGAGATCCTGGGGCCGGAGATCGACTCGCTGTCGCCCGGCGGGGCGACCAAGAGCCTGACGACGACCGCCTGGCAGCTGAACGCCGCCCTCGCCCTGGTCAACGGATCGTCCACGGCGACCGCCGCCGACGCCGCGAACGCGTCCTCCTACGCCCGGCAGATGCTCGCCCTCTACGAGCAGGCCATCGACGTGGCGACGCGCCCGCCGCCTGCGGCGACCGGATCGGCCGAGATGGTGATCGGGGTCGCCGCGGTGGCGGTGGCCGCGGGCCTCGGCATCGCCGTCTGGAAGAGCGCGAGGAGCGCGCCGATGCGTCGTGCCAGAAGGCGGGCGGCGTAACGTGCTCGCTCGAGGGCTCCTCGACTCGACGACGATCGCCTACTCGTGGACGGTTGCCGACCGGCAAGCGGCTCTTCTCGGGCAGCTGCAGGCGGTCAACGGCAACGTCGCCGCGTGCACGTCGCTCGACACGGTGACCCGCGCCGGCTGGACGGCGTTTTACAGCGAGGTGAGCGCGTTCTGCGCGGTGCAGCCCTCGTGGTACTGGCTGGGCCTCGGGGCGCGCCTCGACCAAGTCGAGAACTACACCGACGCGCTCTCGGCGTGGCAGAAGGTCATCGGCAAGGCCTGCACGCTCACCTCGCCCGTCGTCGAGCCGGTGCGATCGGCCCCGGACTACTTCGGCCTTCTGCAGTGGGGCGTGTACGGGGTTCTCGCGGTGGCCGGGGCGTACGCCATCGGGCAGGTGGCTCCCATCGGACGGGCGCTCATTCCCGCAGGGCGCGCCGAGGCCTCCGAGCGCCGACGCAGACCCTTGCCCGGTGGCCCCCGTCGAAGATACGCTCGCTGACGTGCGCTCCCGCCGACGCCGCAATCCGGCCCCCGCCAAGTCGGGCGGCATGGACGTGCAGACGACTCTATTGACCGTCGGCATGAGCACGATCGGAATCGTCGTGGCGACCGTGGCCTCGTCGCTCATCCTCGAGCAGATGACGCGGCCCAAGGTGGTGACGACGGTGGTCACGCCGCCAGCCGCCGCCCCGCCATCGGTCGTCAACGCGGGCGTCGCGGGGCTTCGGGCGATTGCACCCTCGGGCCTCGTGCTCGCGGCGATGCGGCAAGCGGGTATCCCGTGCTGATCCGCAGGCGAGACAGTCCCGTCGAGGTCGATAACCTCTGGGCCCTCATCCGCCGCTTGATCGCGACCGCATCGGGCAGCGGCGTCAGCGTCAAGCCGCTGTCGCGCGCGTGGTACGTGGACGCCGGCACCACGACGCCGCTCGCGTCGCAGACAGGGTCGGCCGGTGCGCCGTTCTCCAGCATCAGCGGGGCGCTGACGGCGCTCGGACCGGCCGCGAGCGAACCCGACGCCACGACGCTCTTCTCGCTCCTCGTCGTGCCCGGCACGTACACCGAGAACCCGACGATCCCGCCCGGCCGCACGCTGGAGATCGTGGCGGTCGCCGGGGAGTCGTCGTCGGGCGTGGCCGGCGTCACGATCGACGGGACCGTGACGTGGGACAACGCGCCGAGCGGCCTGACGCACATCACGTCGCTCGTGCTCAAGGACGTGCAGGTGGAGGGCGGCATCACGCTGAGCGACTCCGGCGGCAGCAGCCCCGAGGGCTTCTTCTTCTTCATGTCCACGACGGGGCAGTACGACGGCCTCTACATGAACAAGGGCTTCACCGGGACGCTCGACGCGAGCGGCGCCACGAACCTCAACTCCGTCGCGCTGTCGGGCATCTCGGTCGGTACCGTCAACGCGCCGAATAGCGGTGTATTCCCGGTCGGATCCCTCATCAACGATCCGGTCTCCGGCGCGTCCGTCGTCGTCACCAGCTGCGACGTAGAGGACAACATCACTGCGTCCGGCTCCCCCGTGCAGTACGTGGGCTGCGTCTTTGCCGAGGACCTGAATGTCACGAGCCCCTCGCTCTTCGACGGGCCGTCGTGGCAGTCCTTCGTCGCGCAGGGCAACACGTGGAACGCCGGCACGGTGACGGTCCAGGGCGGCTTCCTTGCGGGCCAGGTCCCGAGCCCCACGCCCATCGCGGCCACGGGCAGCGTGAGCGAGGGTAGCGGTAACCTCTTCTACGTGGGCGGCGCCCCCGGGGATCCGGGCTCGCACCTCGGCGGGCCCATCACGATCACGATCGACGAGTCGTCGGCATTGCCCGGTGACACGATGTGCTTCTCGAGCAACGACACGAGCGGCAACACGGTGACCTTCGCCGACGAGGACACGGGGCCCATCGGTAGCCTGACGGGACCGGGGTTCTTCGTGGGGCGTTACTCGGGGACGTCGTGGCAGTACCTGCTCGGCGGCACGGCGACGCTCCCATGATCGCCGTCGCCGTCCAGACGCCGCCCCGGATGCGGCCCTGCTGGGAGCGGGTCAGTGCTGGCCTCGACGCTGCGCGTCTCGCGTACGTCGTGATGAAGAATCCGCCCTCCGTCACGAGACAGGCGCACTGCACGGCGGTGCTGCGCGCGCTCGGCGAGAAGCGCGCGAGCTGGGCGCTCCGGCTCGAGGACGACATCGTGGTCCCCCCGAACCTGCTTGCGCTCCTCGATGCCTGGATCGCCCGGGAAGCGTTCGACATCGGCTGGCTCTACACCTGGCACGATGGCTACGCGCCGCGCGGCTCGCAGGGCGTGCTGGTGCGCGGCGACCGGATCGGGCACTTGGTCCGGGCGTGCGAGGCGCTGCTGCCGACATCCATGCCCCAGGACTCGATGCTCGCTCACGCGGCGCAGCTCGCGGGCCTGAGGCAGGCTCGCGCGAGGCCGTCTGTCATCGAGCACCTGTGGGACGAGCCGAGCACGTGCGCGATCGGCCGTGCGCGATCGGCCGTCCGGGCCACCTGACGCCATGAACGCGCTCGCCCTCGCCACCTCCTCGCCCGCCGCGAGCGCCGTCTCGCTCGGGCCCCTCGCGATGGCGGTCGAAGCGCAGCCGGTCGCGACGCTGACCGTGGGTGCCTCGCTCGTCGGGGCCCTGCTCGCCGGAGGTGCTGCCTACCTCGTCGCGCGCGTGTCGAAGAGCCGCTCTCCACTTGCGTGGACCGGGGCGGCGGCGGCTTCGGCCGCCCTCATCGCGGGAGCCGAAGGCTACCAGCAGGGCCAGCAGCTGTCCGAGTGGCTCGCAGCCCACGCCTGACGGGCCGTGGTACGATCGGGGGGCCGTGGCCGCCAGTCTCGCATCGCCGCCCCCGCCGTCGCTCGGCCAGGTGACGCTCGGCGCGCTGTCGTCCTCCACGGGATCGGTCGTCGGCGACGCCGCCCTCGGCGGAGCGATCGGCTACGTGGCCGGCGGCGAGAGGGTCACCATGGCGGTCCTCGGCGCGAGCCTGACGGCCATCGGGGGCACGCTCGGGATCCTCGGCACGCTCGCGTACATCGTCATCACGCGAAAGTCCTGAGCGGGGCCGCACCATGCGCATCCTCTACGGCGTCTGCGGCGACGGCATGGGGCACGCGATGCGGTCCGCGGTCGTCGGCGACCACCTCGTCCGGCAAGGTCACGAGCTGGCCTTCGTGACGAGCAAGGGCCGCGCGGCCGACTTTCTCGAGCGGCGATTCCCGGGGGCGGTCACGCACGTCGTCGGGCTCGAGAGCGTCGTCGGAGGTAACCGCCTCTTGCCCGAGGCCACCATCGCCTGGAATCTCGCTCGGCAGGCGCTGACGCCCACGCTCTTTCATGCCGTGGCCGCGTGGCGCGTGGGAGTGCCCGATCGCGTGGTGACCGATTTCGAGCCATGGAGCGCACGCTACGGACGGCTCCTGGGCGTGCCGACCGTGGCCCTCGACAACGTGCACTTCGTCAGCCGCTGCATCCATCCGCGCGACGTCGTCGCGTCCGACCGGCAGGCGGCGGCCATCGGATTCGCGGCGATTGCTGGTGTCGTGCCGCACGCGGACCGCTACCTCGTGACGACCATCGCGAGGCCGCTGTCGGTGCAGGGCGACAGGACGAGCCTGCACGCGCCCATCGTGCGCCCCGAGATCCTGTCGGCCAAGTCCTCGGACGAGGGCCACGTGCTCGTCTACTTCAACGACCACGCCGACCACGGAGCGCACCTCGGCGCCCTGTCGGAGCTCGGGGACGTGCGCTTCGTCGTCTACGGCATGCCCGGGGTGACGGACGGCGCGCGCCTCGGCAACGTGACGCTTCGCGCGATGGGCGACGGCTTCCTCGGCGACCTCGCCTCTTGCCGGGCGGTCATCGCGGGGGCGGGCTTCACGCTCGTCAGCGAGGCGCTAGCGCTCGGCAAGCCCATCCTCTGCAGGCCCTTCGGGGGGCAGTTCGAGCAGATCCTCAACGCGAACTACGTCACGAGGCTCGGCTACGGCATGCGCTGCGATACGCTCGACCGGGCGACGGTGCGCGCCTTCCTCCAGAACGTACCCGCCTTCCGGGCCGCGCTCTCGGGATACCGGCACGAGGGCAACGGCGAGCTTCTCTCGTCGCTCGACCACGCGCTCGTGGCAGGCCGTCCATGACGACGCTCCTGCTCGCCCACCTGACCGACTGCCACATCGACGGTCGCCCAGCGCGGAGCCTGAGGCTCGCAGCCGCGCTCGAGCGCGCACGCCGCTGGCTCGACCCGCGAGACCCATGGCTCGACCGGCGCGACCGGATCGCCGCACGCCACCTGCTTCTCACGGGCGACGTCACCTCGCACGGCGACCTTGCCGAGTACCGTGAGTTGGGAACGGTGCTCTCCCCTTGGCCGTTCGGGGCCACGATCGTGCCGGGCAATCACGACGGGGGACGAGAGAGGTTCATGGAGGGGATGAGGGCCCACTTCCCGAGGTTCGGGGGGTGGAGCACGCCCGGACGATCGTTTCGCATCGGGAGCGCCCGGATCCTGCCCATCGACACCGGCTACCGGCGCCGGTCGATGCTCTTCCGGGCGCTCGGGGAGGTGGGAGAGGAGCAGCTCGGCGTCATCGGGCGCGAGGTCGAGGCCGCGCGCGCCGCTCGCGAGCACCTCGTCATCGCGATGCACCACGGTCCGCAGGGGCAGCCCGGGCCCCTCGGCGTCTTCAAGGATCTCTCGGACCGCAAGCGCCTGTCGGCCCTTCTCGAGGGGCACGCCCACGTGAGCGTCTGCTGCGGACACGATCACCAGGTGAAGGACGAGGGCTCGGTCTTCGTGGCCGCGAGCGTGGCGACGTTCGAGGGGGATCCGCTCCGCGTCTACGAGGTGAGCCGGTGGGGGATCTTGCGGAGCCTGCACCGGGACGTGAGAACCGGAAGTCCGTACGCGTTCGCCAGAAGGACATGATAGCTTCGAGGCGGGCCCCGGGCAGACCCTGACCGACTCCCCACCGACGCTCGAGGGACACTTCCCTCCCCATGCTCGCCATCGAGACGACGTGGCTTGGATCGCGCCGGGGGATCCTCCCGGGGCCCGCTTCTCATGCTCATCGCGAAGGGATACGAGGTCGCGTGCCGCATCGACGGCGGCATCCTTCGCGCGCCGCAGTCGTACGGCATGATGCATGACTCGTCGGGCAAGGACTTCCCGAAGGACATGGTGCTCGTGGCCCCGTTCCAGCGTGAGCGCCGCACGGTCTCTGACGACGAGGCGAGCCGGTACTTCGGCTACACGCCGAGAGCCGGCGTCGTGCGTCTTCCGAGTCGCAACCTCCGATCGTGGAACCGCATCGGCGAAGTCTCGGCGATCGACTACCGCAGGCCGGGGACCGAAGGCGGCGACTACCGACACGAGTTCGCGGCGGGGGACGCGGGGGGGCTTTACTGGCTCTTCCCGGGGACAAAGCCGATGCTCTTCCATCAGCGCCGGATGCTGCTTCTTCACTTCACCGATGGCGTGATCCTCAACTGGCGAGGCTTCGTGTGGCCATGAAGGACTACCTCGAGATGATGTCGGATACGGGCAGCGGCTCGTCGGCCGCGTCGAAGCGGAAACGAAAGCGCTTGACGAAGCGCAAGCGCGGCGGTGTACTTCATCGCAGCGCAACCCGGACCGAGCGGCAGCGTGGCTCCTCCCAAGGAGCTCGAGCCGTGGCAAAAGAAGAGATTTCGAGGGCCGCCGCCAAGAGGCGTGGCAAGAAGAGCGCCATGACGCGCAAGCGCAAGGCCCAACGCCGCGCGCGCATCGCCCGCCAGAACCTCAAGAAGGCCCACGCCGCCCTTCGCGCCAAGCGGCGCGGACGCCGCTCGAGCGGGCGTCGCCACGTGAAGACCACGCGCCGCCGCGGTTACAGCACGAGCCGCAAGGGCGGCAAACGGAGCGCTGCGGCGCGCAAGGCCGCGCGCACGAGGCAGCGCGAGCACGCCCGCAGGAGCGCCGCCGCCAGGAAGGCCGCGCGCACGCGCGCCTCGCGTCGGCACCACGAGCGCGAGAAGGAAGAGGAGCGGCGCACCATGTCGCTTCCGGGCGGCGGTCACGGCGAGGAGCGTCGCCGTCGTCGCCGAGGCAAGGGGCGAAGGCGTGCGCGCCGGCGCAACCCGATCGCGACGGCATCGAAGGAGACGCGACGCCGTCGTCGCCGGCCCTCGCGCCGCGGCCGCAACAGGGCGCGCGAGACCGCGCTCGCGACGACGCGCGCGATGGAGACGCGTCGTCATCGCCGTCGCGGCCGCCGCCGCAATCCGCTCGACGGCATGGAGATGGTCGTCGGCCTCTTCGGGGCCGGCCTCGGCTTCGCGGTCTTCACCGCCGCGGACCGCTTCGCGGCGAGCCACGCGCTCAACGCGACCGGCCAGGACGCCCCGGCCCAGGGCCAGGTCTACAACTCCGAGTCCGAGAACCTCCCCATCTGGTCGTCCTGGTGGCGCCTCGGCTCGGCGCTCGCGACCATCGGCGTGCCGCTGGCCATCTCGGCCTGGACGACGGGCGACGTGCGTGCCTTCTTCCAGCTGATGGGCTTCGGAGCCGTGGCCGGCACCGGAGGCAAGGCGATCGGCGACGGCATGGCGCAGCTGACGCTCGCGCTCAACCCCGCCAATCAGCCGGTGCTCACGCGCATCTACGCCCCCGAGCTCGCGGCCATCACGCGAAGCGGCGCCGCAGCGACTGCCGCGCTGCCCGCCGCCCCGGCGGCGACCTTCGCGGGGCTGCCGCGAAAGCGCGCGGTCAAGCAGCTCGCTGCCTCGACGCAGCCCGCTGCCGCGAACGTCCCCGCCGCCCAGCAGCAGTATGCGCAGTTCTACCTCAACGCGGGCGTCACCTCCGATGCGAACGTCGCGAGCCTGATGGGCTGGCTCAACGCGACCGGCATGGTGGGCTCCTCGACGCCCGCCGCGCAGCTGCTCGCCGTCGCCCAGGCGCTCATCGCGCAGGGGCGCTACGCCCCGACCAACGGGCAGTGCAATCAGGGCGACTCGCTCGCCGACGACGGCGGCGGATGCCAGGGCACGCCGCCCGCCACGGCGACGCCGCCCGCGGCGACCCCGACGCCCGCCCCCGCTCCGACGCCTGCGCCCGCTCCGCCGGCTCCGCGCTCCCATCCGCGCGGTGGGGATGGAGGCGGCGGTGGGGGCTACGTCAGCCCGCCCGCTCCCGCGCCTGCGCCGGCGCCCGCACCCTCGAGCGGCGGCGCGGTTCCGCTGCCCGACTGCGCCCCGAACTGCACGCCTTCGAACGGCGTGCCGTTCAACCCGTGCTTCACCGAGGACTGCTCGGGCATGGTGAGCTTGCCCGACTGCGGGCAGCCCTCCTTCAACCCGACGATGACGATGCCAGCGCCCTCGCCGCCCTCGGGAGCGCCGCCCGCGTCCCCGCCGGCGTCGCCCCCGGCCTCGCCGCCGTCGGTCGCCCCGTACCTCTACCCGATGCCCGCCGCCTGAGCGGCGCGGTCCCCCCAGAAGGAAAGTTCACCCCGTTTTTCGCGTTTCCACCCCCAGAGATGAGGCACTCGGCCACGGCGTAGGCGTGCCTCGATGAAAGAGAAAGCCCCATGTCCCGTTCCCTCGTTCACGTGCAGAAGCAGGCCCCCATCCGCATCCACAAGCCGGTCGATCTCGCCTTCCAGCGAAACCGGAACGTCGGCATGGGCTGGCGTCCCGGCAACGACATCACGAACCGCGAGGACCAGGGCCGGCTCATCGGGGCCCTCAAGGGCTGCTGCACGCCCTCGATGATGCCGCAGTACAACATTCCCATCATCGACAACGTGTCGTGGGACTTCGGCGGGCCGCTCACCGACCAGCAGGTCGCGAGCACCTTCGGCGACCGCATCGACGTGCTCAACTCCAACCCCCAGAGCCCGCCCCCGGGCGTCACGCAGGTGGACACCACCTTCGCGCAGCCGGGCGAGTTCCAGCGCTGGATGCTCGTCTGCGGGATCCAGGTGCGCGTCGATTTCGAGCCCGTCGTCTTCACGGTGTTCGGCAACGGCCTGACGACGCCGACGACGGCCCAGCAGATGCCCGTCAGCCCGGACGACTTCACCTCGACCGACAGCGACACGAGCCCCGGCACCCTCGGCCTCGCCGAGGGCCAGACGCTGACCCCGGCGGTCATGTCCTGGGGCACCTGGGCGGAGCAGGCCATGTACTACATGGCGCTCGGCTACAACCTCGAGTGGCAGTACGGCAACCGCGACACGCTCATCAACGAGAGCGCGCAGTTCTCGATGTTCGCGCCGACGATCGGCGAGGGCGCGAGCGACAGCGACGTGGCGGTCTACGAGTACGTCCGCCGCATGAACGCGTACAACCGCACCAACCTCGCCGCGAGCGACATCTTCCTCTGGGCCGACCGAAGCCGCCTCGGCAACGAGGAGCTCGAGGGGACGCCCGGCCAGAGCGTCTACCGCCCGACGCGCGCCTACGAGATCGTGGGGGCGACCTACGGCGGGACCGTGATGCGGTCGCTGCTCCGAGGGCGGGCGGAGTTCAAGAGGTTCGGCTGCCCGTTCTTGATCCCCGCGGGCGTGCCCATCGGCCTCAGGCTCAATCAGGCCAACGAGGTCTACGGCGACCAGATGCGCAACAACCTGTCGGCGACCGGCGGCCTCGGGGGCACGATCCCCGAGACCATCACGCCGGACGTCAACATCTTGGCCGGAGCGTCGGCCGCCGGCACGCCGGGCCTCACCGGCGTCGAGCCGTCCTTCGACACGCCGCCCGTCGCCAACAGCATCCAGCTGCTCGGCCAGCGGCAGGTCTTCAAGGGCGGCAACTTCCGCATCACGTTCGCGTTCCGGGGGTTCGAGCTGACCCCGGAGCAGAGCACCTTCATGGTGGACCCGAACTTCCTGCAGCGGGTCGAGCAGGAGTGCGGGTGCAAGTGCTTCGCGCGGCTGTGAGCCGCATGGCCCCGCCCCGAGGCTGAGAGGGGATAGCGAGAGGCCGCGGAGCTCGGAAAGCCGGCCCGCGGCCCTTTCGCTTGTTACGGTGACGCTGGCCCCCCGGAGAAAGACCACGATGAACGCGCTTCTTCACGGACTCGGACGGGTCGGCAGGGCCGGCATGGGCCGGGGCGACTTCGACTGGCGCACGGAGCAGGATCTCAAGCGCGTGGCCGACTTCAGCCCGCAGGTCGCCCTCGCGCGCTACTACAAGATCCCCTTCGACCCGAGCCTGCAGACCATCGTCGCGACCTTCACGAGCCCCGCGCAGACGCTCGCGCCCATCTCGCTCGGCGTCAACCCCGGGAGCAATCGCCTCGGCATCGTGACGGTCATCGACCAGATCGTGCTGCAGGTCGATGCCCCGAACTACAACGTCGGCATGGCGAACAAGGGCCTGCTCGACTTCTTCTGGGCGAGGCAGACCGGGATCCAGAGCACGCTGCTGGTGGACGGGTCTCCCCGGTACGCGGTCGCCGTCGATCCAGTGCCCATCGCGAACCTCATCGACATGTTCACGGAGATGTGGCCGTACGGCTGGGTCCTCAACTCGAGCCACATTCCCAAGATGCAGATGAGTACGAGCTTCCCCTTGCCGAGCGTGCCGGTGACCGTGACCGCGACCTTCCGCATGTGGCAGCCGCGCACCATCCAGAGGCTCACGCAGCTGACGGACGCGATGGCGCTCGCGCAGCTCTGCAAGTGCGGCGTGCTCACCGACGACGAGATCGCCGGCTGGTGCGAGCCGGGCTGAGAAAGGACCGGGCGAGAAGCAAGTGGGCAAGGTCGCGCGCATCCGGGATCTCCCCGCGGACCTGCCGCGCCTTGCGGGACCGCTTCGTCGCGAGGTGGATCTCTTCCCCTCGGACACGCCCGTGCGAAGGCGCATCGAGGTCTCGTCCTACGGCGTCGATGACGGCCTCGTGGGCTTCTCGAGCTCGCCCTTCCCCAATAACGCCTACCCCGAAGGCCCCGGCCTTCGCATCCCCCCGGTCTGGCCGAACTTCATCCCGCCCGATACGGGTCCGCAGACGCGCCCCCGCTTTCTCTTCTGCCTCGCGACGCGGCTCGTCCGTGCGGGCACGATCCTTCGCGGCATCCGGCAGGGCCTCACCATCGGCGTGGACGCGAATCACAACCTGCAGGAGGGCTTCAGCGGCGTGCCCGAGCGCCCGGTGGAGCTCGACGTGACGACGCCGTCCTGGCGCTTCGTGGACGGCAACGTCTCGTGGCACCTCGTCTTCGAACGCGACGCCGACGTCGTCGGCGGAAACAGCGCGAGCCCCGCCAATCAGCTGACCAACTCCGCGAACTTCCTGTGGGAGCAGAGCCAGGGCGGCGCCGCGATGCTCTACGAGACCTTCACGAACTCCGAGACGACGGCGACCGGAGCCCCCTTGCTCTACATGCGGGGCCTCGAGAGCTACACGCCGCCCGAGCTCACGAAAAACTGGTTCCCGCTCGACGGGGATCTCTTCAGCTTCTACGACATCAGGTACCCCTGGAAGAACGCTTCCAGCCCCGCCTACAACCTCGAGATACCGCTCAAGACCCACGGCCGGGTCTCGCTCTACGCGAGCGTCCTGCAGAGCAATCCGGACCTCCGGACCTCGGCGGACATCGACGCCTCGGCGCCGCCCCCCGAGGAGCAGTTCGTGGCGGACTACACGGAGGTGCTGGAAGGGAAAGGCACCGACGGCCCCATCTACTGGCGCGTCTTCGGGAGCCTCATCTTCGAGGATGCGGTGTGATGGTGCTGCGCATCGTGCGGGAGGCCATGCAGAGAGCCGCGTCGCTGAACCGCGCGCGACGCGCGAGCGCGCGGACCCGTGGGACGTGGAGATGGCGATACGGCGTCGGCGGTGGAGCCATCGCGACGAGGAGGCAGGGCGGCAGCACGGTGACGCTTACCATCGAGCGCATCTACACGACGCCGAAAGGCCAGTGGGAGGCGTCGTTGTGGAAGCGCCCCGCGAATCGATCGACGTTCGGGACGCCCGTACGCATCGGCATCTACGACAAGAAAGCCGATGCGCGCAGTGCGGCTGTCACGTACGCCGCGGCGGTCGCCGCGCCCGGCTGCTCAAGGACGCTGCCATGACCATGCTCGCCGCCAACACCCCCGTCCCCAACGTCCTTCCGCCGACGCTCGCGCCGTACGCGCCCAGCATCAACGACGGGCAATGGACCGTCGTCGATTTCGGCGACACGTACGACTGGTGGCAACAGGCCCCGGGGCAAAACCTCTGGCAGTGGCTGACCGACCAGTACACCTACCAGCTCATCCCCAGCGTCGCCAACTGCTTCAACTGGGCGGGCGAGGAGGTCACCGACCGAACGGGCCAGAAGTGGCGCGTGTTCTACTGCACGTCGAGCGCCACGCCCCAGGGATACCTCGTCACGGGGGCCAATGCGTCCGGAGGCGGAGGGGAGCCGTTCTGGTTCGCGACGACGACGCTCGAATGGGACAAGGTCGGCGTGCAGACCATGCTCTACAAGCACAACCCCGCCAAGGGGCAGGCGCCCGCGCCGCGGGCGCTCCCCGAAGGGGCGGGAATCGTCAAGAAGACCCCGCCGACGGGCGTGCCGACGTTCGAGGCGACGCCCCAGATGCACGTCATCACGACGCCCCAGGAGGCCGGCATCGAGAGCTTCCAGCTTCAGAAGCGCCCCGAGGAGAGGTCCATCATGCAGCCGATCGCGCTCGCGCCCCACCTGTCGGCCCTTCTCGGAAAGAAGCTCGCGGCGCCGGCCCCCCTCACCCCGCCTCACAATCCAGCCCTGCCTCTTCCGGGACGATGGATCCAGCTGTCCGCGGCCCAGGTCAAGTCGCTGCTCTCGCAAAGCGGCTTTCAGGCGGCCTACGTCGCTGCCGTGCAGCAAGTCGGGTTCGCGGACGCCTTCGCAAACTACGTCATCTTCACGTACGGCGGGCAGACGTTCGTGTGGCTCGCGAAAGGCGGCGTCGGGGGCACCTGGTATCGTGGGTACACGGCCCGCGAGGCCTTTCAGCACACGCCCGGCGGTCCGATGGCGGCGCGTCTCGGGGCCGCGACCGGAACCGCCCCCGCCGCCGCTGCGGGCGTCGGCGCCCCTCTGCAGGCCGCCGCCTCCGCCCTCGACGCGCTGCTGCAGTCGTCGGGCGCCCCGCCGTACACCTCGGGCCAGGGCCCCTCGAACGCCACCGTCCTCGCCTTCCAGACCGCCTGGAACGAGGATCCGATCTCGTCCACGACGAGCACCCTCCAGACCGACGGGGAGTACGGCACGGCGACGCAAAACGCGATGGGCCAGCTCGGCTACACCGAACCCGCTCCCATCGTGCTCACGGCGGGATCGGGGACGCTGACGACGCCGACCGTCGTCATTCCGGGCACCGTGCCCGCGACTCCGGGAGCGGGCGCACCCGGAGGGGCGGGGGGCGCGGGCGGGGCTGGCGGGGCCGGGGGCACCGTCCTCGGTCTGCCCGCTTGGGCGGTCGTCGGCGGGGCCGCCGTGCTCGCGGTCGGCGTCGTCGGGGCCGCCGCGATGCACACCGAGACGGGCAAGAAGGCCGGACGGACGGTCGCTCACCACGGCAAGCGCGTCGTGCATGCCGCGCGCAAGCACGCCGCACGGCTGACCGGACGCAGGCACGCGCACGCGGGCGAGGTGCGGCGGAGGCGGCCGGCCAAGAAGCGTCGTCGCCTGCCAAGATGGATCGCGTACACCGTGCACAGCCCCGACGGGCCGACGTATTACGTGCTCAACACGCGGACCGACAGCAAGGTCCGATACGCGAGTCGCGCGGCCCAGATGCGCGCGCTCCGACGACATGCGACGCACGATCGCCAGTTGATCGTGCGCGCGAAGGAGACCGGAACGTGAAGCTCGCTCGTCGCAACAGAAACCCCTCCGGCCCCACGTGGCCCTGGATCGTGGGCGGCCTCGCCGTGATCGGCGCCGGCTGGTACTTCCTCCTCGGCCCGGGCAGCGGCACGGCGGCAGCCCAGACGCCGCCACCGGGCAGCCCGCCGGCCGGACCGTCCAGTCCCCCGGCGTCGCCGCCGTCATCCGGACCTGCGGGAGCGACCGCCGCCGCCGCCCCGCCGGCGGCGACCGGACCCCACGTGGCGACGCTCTGAGAGCGGGCGGGGCCCCACCATGTCCACGTCGCCCTGCGTCCCGGATCGGGCCCGAATCGAGCGGCTCGAGTCGCTCGTCACGAGGCTCCTCGCGCGCCCGAGCGGCGGAGGTCCAGGCACCGTCACGCCGCTCTCGCGGATGATCTTCGTCGATGGCGGCACGACGGTGGCGACGCCGACCGGATCGATCGCGGCTCCGTACCCCACCATCCAGCAAGCGATCAACGCGATCCCGGTCGCGGGCTCCGCGGCCGAGGCCCAGGACGACTGGATGATCGTCGTCACGCCGTGCGCCGGCGGCTACGCGAGCGAGCCCGGGGGGCAGGTGGTCCTTCCCGCCTACCAGAGCGTCGTGCTCTACGGATGGGCGGGCGAGGCGGCGCTCAACGGGACCGAGCTCGTCGTCTTCGCGGATCTGGTCTGGGTCAACAAGCACTCGGCCGCCAAGCCCGGACAGCCCGCGTCCCCGGGCGTGACCGCGGGCATCTACGATCTGCTCTTCACGGGCGACTTCACCGTCACCGACGACGGAACGGTCCCCGAGAACGTGCAGTGCATCAACCCAAACGCCTTCGGGTTCGATGGGAGCTTCGACGCGCCCGGGGCGACCGCGTTTTTCGGCCTCGACTTGCAGGGCACCTTCTTCGGAGGGGGCATCACGCTCCCCATGGGCGGGCTCTCGACCGAGGGCGTGTGCCAGATCGCCGGGCCCATCACCGTGCCCGCGCTCACCGTCGTGACCGACGGCTTGCAGGCCCTGTCGGACGTCACGTGCTCCGGGGACGTCACCTGCATGGCGACCGCGGAGTTTCAGGGCATGGTCTCCGCGAGCGCTGTCGCCGCGGTCTACTCGAGCTTCGGCGGCGGCATCACCGCACCCCAGATCGCGGCCAGCTGGTGCAACCTGTCGGGCACGGTGACGACGGGCAACGCCGAGATTTTCGCCACCACCTGGGGCAATAACGCGACGCTCGACATCACCGCCGCCGGGCCCAACGTGCTGACGGACGGCGACTCGATGCAGTCGTTCTTCTCGCTGGGAGGGACGCTGTCCGGGCCGGGCACGGTCATGGTGCAGGGCGGGTACAGCGCGTGCGCCATCACCGGGCCCGCCCTTCCCGCTTCGGGCCTCGTCAACGTCAGCCTCGAGGAGGGCAACCGCTTCTATGCGCGACCCGGGACTCTCACGGCCCCGCTCACCGTCGTCGTGCAGACCGCGGGCGCGTCAGGACAGCCCACGCTCGCCGTCGTCATTGCGCCGCAGGGATTCGACGTCACGGTCCAGAACGACAACGCTTCGGCGTCGGTGACGATCCCGTCGGGCAGCTTCGGCAGCGTCCTCTGGCGCTACGATTCGGTCAGCGGCCACATGCAGCTGGAAGGTGGAGGGACGCTCACGTGAAAAAGCCCCGCCCGCGCGCCCCGACGCTCATCGCCATGCTCTTCTCGCGTGCCAGGACGGCACTTGCGCGCGATGCAGCGCGCCGGCGCGCGCGGCGGCAGGCGCGGGTCAAGGGGCTCGACAGATAACGACGAGGCTGCTACGGTCTCGTGTCGATGGGGACGGCCACCGGCATCCAGTGGACGGACAGCACCTGGAACCCGGTGCGCGGCTGCTCGCGCGTCTCGCCCGGCTGCGAGAACTGCTACGCGGAGCGCATCGCAGGGCGGTTCTCGGGGTTGGGGCTACCTCGACTGGATCATCGTCGGCGGCGAGAGCGGCCCGGGCGCGCGCGCGTTCGATGCAGCTTGGGCGCGGCAGATCGTCAGGGAGTGCGCCCGTTCGGGGACGGCGTGCTTCGTCAAGCAGA
>Ga0187783_10000907_pt1 | contig 21822 bp, 18 predicted proteins | sample 1015_SJ02_MP02_2_FD_132471 | JGI IMG/M metagenome (GOLD analysis project Ga0187783, IMG submission 132471) | Tropical peat soil microbial communities from peatlands in Department of Meta, Colombia - 1015_SJ02_MP02_20_MG | ecosystem: Environmental > Terrestrial > Soil > Wetlands > Peat | place...
GATTAGCTGCGCTCGCCGATCGCTAGCCATATTACGGAAGGATTAGCTCAGTAGCTCGCGCGCCTCATCCATGCCAATCGCGCTTACATTCAGCCGAATGCCTTCTCCGCTCTGCCTTTCTCCTTGCTACGATCACCTGTGACTCTGGTAACTACATGCCGAGGCTCAAGGATGACTGCGAGTGAACTGCGAGCGCATGGGTGCGCGAAAGGTTCAGCAATTTGGCTGGCTGTGGAAAGCGCTGGCCGAGGATATTCCCCCCTTGAGTTTGGTTCGTTGCCGCTTGTTGGCCAGGAGCAGCGGCAGGTAGATTTGACCGCCCCGTAACTGCAGTCTCATCGTCATTCGACAGAGTCTAGATAACGAGTCAGCCATGAATTGATTTCAGGGAAGGGAAGTCCTCTGCCGGAATTACAAAAAGAATTGCAGCCCGGAAAGATAGGTCTCGAGTTCAACGTTCTGTTTTTTTGTCCAGCGGACTCGAACCAGAGTTGGGACTGCGACAGGCACCTCGCCAATGGCGATCTCGCAGCGCAAGAGAGACGATCGCGGAATCCTCTTTTGACTCAAGAGGCAAACGCCGCCCTTACTGACGTTCTGAACACGACCTGGGATAGAGGGTCTTGCTGTGCCGCTGTGCTCAACCGGTGGGCACTCCTGCGCTGCGATTTCCAATACGTGGGGAAATCGAGGATGCCGCCTGCGATCGGGTTCGCCCGCTCTCTTCACTAAGTTGATGATTACCCGAGGAGCGGGTGGCGTAAAGTCGTCGAATGGACTAGTTCAGTAGGGCTAGCTTCGAACGGAAGTGCCGGTTAGAGCCTCGAAGGCTAAGATCCTACGATTCGTCCCAATATACCGGAACGGGTCGATACCCCCATTTTGACCATGACCAGCCGCAGAAAGGCTTTCACCGTGTTGGGACTAATTCCCATTCGAGTTGCAATTTCCTTGCTCGTAAGACCTTGGAGAAGCAATTTCACCGTTTCCTGTTCACGCTCGGTAAGATCAAACTGCTTCGAGATTTCAGACAAAGCCGTAGTACCGGAAGAGTATCTTTCCAAGAGGACTACTGCCGCCAGCCGGACACCGTTTTCATGGCACTGGAGCCGGAACGCGCGGCACACATAACGGCGCTTCCCAGACCTGAATTGCTTCACGAAGCACAGCGATTCCTTCGATTGGTGGTTCACCAGGCTGGAACGAATCTTGTCCGCTAAAAAGACGTTTAGCGCCTTAATTCTCTCCGGTAGGTTGGGGAAGGAAAGTATTTGGGCGGCTTCTGCATTACTAGCCACAGGATTCAAGCTCGGGTCCAGAAGCAGAAAACCCGGATCTGATGCTCCGATCGCCACTAGAACGGTCCTCCCTTGGGAGTCGCACGGACGCTGCAGACCCCCCAATACTGGTGCTCTATGCGGGGGAGGAATGTTGAGTCTGCCATCATCCAACCCACTTGTCAAACCCAAATCTCCTCCCAGGAGGGGCTATTGGACTAGGCTAAAGACGCAGAAGCGTCTTATTTCTAGTGGCTTACGGTAAACTTCCTCGCACCATCGTGGGGCACCGTGGCGGCGGTGTCCGCGCTGAATATGGCTGCAAAACGCTTGGAAACCGGTGCCGTGCCGAGGAATGGCCTGGGGAAGCCATCGGCCGCCGAGCCGAACCTCAGCCCGCACAGCCAAACGGTCACGACTGGGTTGCCGAAAGTCTGGGTGCCCCGGGGAAAGGAGTTCAAAGACTTGCCTGGACACGGGGTGTGCCCATAGAACCCGGAGCTGACACCCGTACACTCGCCCGCGAAGCATTCACTGAGCCTGGCGCGCTCGGGCAGCCTCGTCTATGTGACCTGGGGTTGGTTGATCAGCTCCTACGATCAAATCCCCCAGCGCAAAGCCGCGAAATGAAACTCGCGGCTTAGCAGAACTTCAGTTTTGACCTTCAGGGTAAATTCACTTCTCGAGGGTGTGCCGTTTGGTCTAGCCAAATGGTTCTAACCCCAAGAAACAAGCAGCCAACAAGTTTTGGCGCCGTTGGCGATCAGCGCGCGCTTCTACCGTTCGATGTCGGCGGATGCCAATAGCTCAAACTCCCGGCTGGCTCTGTCCCTTTCCAATCGGCGCTTGTGTAGTACCAATCGCCACCTCATTCTTACCTGATTCAAGAGCCGTTCGCAATTTGTCATTCCCGCCGCGGAAACCCATCTTGAAATGGGTTCTGACAACGTCCAAAAAGGCACCCAGCCCGTGAGAGTATGGCTGCTTCTTGGAAACTGCGTCGAGCGCAGCTCTGTACTTGGCAATCCACTCTTGTTCTTGCTCCTTGACGTCGGTCACCTGCATACCACCCCTCGCGCCCTGCTGGCAGTTTTATACCGCATTGTCTAATACGGGACAACGCCCCTGAATGGATTAGTCGGTAGGTTTAAAAGCCAAGAAAAGCTGGGCCTACGTTCGGCAAAACGGGAGCGGAAGGCCCTTGGTATGAAACCCCAAAACAAGCCGCCGGATGCGCCTCGGTTTTGTAGTTCCGCACACGGTAGGCTGGCGCATCGCGCTCTCGCACTGAAGGCGACTGATCAAACAGCTTGATGTGGCGTGACTTGTCACCTAGCAAATAGCACGAGGATAGCTTGGGCTCTGGTCTTCCGCTTTGCAAGCTTCCATCGCGCTCGGTCTGCGATCTTTAACGTTATGAAAGGTCGGCATTTAACCCTGTACCAGCGTAACTTTCGTGAACCAGGAAACTGGCGATAATCGCAATATTGACGCACGTTGTAGAAATCGCGGCCTTGTAGTGTAGAGGATCGGGGGGAAGCAAGTGCCTAAGCGGGCAAATCGGGAAACACGGCGCTGGCAACGCTCTTCCTTAAACGCACCTGTTCGGATTCTGACTGGTACGCTGATCGTTGATGGATTCGGGATTAAGGTGAGTGAAGGCGGCATGTATTTGTTCGCCGTGGCCAACCTACCGATTGGAGCAACGGTCGAAGTCGAGTTCAGAACCCCAGGTGAGCAGAAACTAATTCGGGCTTTGGGGGCGGTCCGCAGTCGAGCCGTATATCTGTATGGGCTAGAATTCGTCCCCCGCGGATTGTCGCATCATCCAGGTTCACCCCAGCCTATGCCTTGGCCTTCTCCGTAAACCTACCGCCGGGGCGTGTAGTCAGCCCAAGGCACTCATCAGATCCACAGCCTCGTCGACACCGGGCGACAAACAGCGCATCTGCTCTGGCACGAACAGCAAGTCAAACGTTTTAACAGTGACTGAAGGACGGTCGGCACTAAAGCCAACGTCCCGGTGGTCGTGATCCCTTAGAAGTGGAATCCAATCTGAGCCGCAATAGTCCGCGGCGTCACGTAATGCGTGCCGCTGAATGTGGACAGAAAGTTGTACAGCGCATAGTTGTTTGCCAGATTGATCACTGTGATGCGCGCGCTCCATAAGAATCGATCACCATGGAACAGGTTATCGTCGCCGACCGCAAGATCAAACAGACTGCGCGCCCGGATGCGAGGTGGATTGAGGTCGTCATTTTCCTTGTTCGGTACCGGCACTTTGATCAGTGTGGAACCGAAAAGAGCGGCCGGGCAAACCCCGGTTACACCGTTGTAGCCTAAAGATGCACCCACGCGATTTTCCGTGCTCGGCGGGGTAGCGCGCAAGCCGTTACACGTGAACCCAGCTTCAAATTCCTGATCGGAAGAAAGGGGTACAAAGCCGACGTTGGAGGCTATCAACGACACATTCGGCGTGCCGTCAATGCCGGTGAATGAGCCCGGGCAATCGTTATAGGGATTGATCCCGTAGCACGGGGTTGCGCCGGCGACGAGACCGCTATCGTAGCGCCAGTTAAATCCGAGCCATGGCCATCGCTTCGACGGCTGGTATTGCAAGTGAGTGGTCTGGTTGTAGTGCTCGTCGTGGTCGATGCGGAACGGCCCTACGGCCGAGGACGTGGCGCCGGCTCCCCCAATTTGCGGAGTGAAGAAGCGCGCCGCCACGCTGGACATGGCCACGTAAGCCGTAAAACCGTGAACGTTCGTGAGGTTTGCGCGTACGGTGAACCCGGGAATCTTGGAGTTGTGCCACTCGATCGGGAACGTGATCGGAGTGTTGCCCAGCACACTGAAGTCGTAGCCGTTGTGGGTGTATTTCCATATGTACTCGCCATCGACGACGACATACCTGCCGATTGCCTGCTGGAGTCCGGCATGGAACTCGTTGCGAAAGCCAGACGATATCGGCGTCAGCGAACTGGAAGAGCAAAGGAGCAGCCCGGTTCCAGAGATCCCGTTTTGTGGTCCTAGGACGCGATTATTGCAACCCACGCTCGAAAGCACCAGGTTCTCATTGAAGGGCGTTTCGAGAGTCCGGGCGTAGGAAACGCGAAGCACGGTGTTACTCGGCTTAATGTTATAGGCGATACCCAGTCGGGGTTGTGCTTGCTGGGCCTTGGTGATTCCATTATACAAATCCCCGCGGATGCCCAGGCTCAGATTCCAGTTCCCCTTGGTGATCGTGTCTTGCACGTACATGCTAAGTTGTTTCACGTCCGTATGACCGCTGAAAGTGAACAGACCGCCGCCCCGCGTGAGATCGTAGGGCAGCAAGACCGGGCTGAACAAAGGGTATAGAGCCGGACTCAGAAAGTTGTTCGGCGGATAGCCCGGGGCGTTCGGATTCGCGGCTACATTCGGCTGATCTCCGGCTGCGGCGCACTGGCTAGGATCTGTGAATCCCTGGGCGGGGGCGTAGCGATAAGAAGAATCGGTTAGGGGGTTCGTATTCAGGGTGAGGCACGGCGCGTTGAGCGTGGGATCAACAATCCCTAAGTCGTCGGTCTCGTTTAGGAATGTTTGTCGGTAACTGATACCCGTCTTGATATTGTTGATGCCCCGGACATAGGAAACGGTTGAGCGCAGCCCCGCATTGGTCAAAGTTCGATATTGGGAGACGGTTTCCCTCTGAAGGCTAAAGGGCCCGAGATCCTCGAACGGATTACCGCTGGGATAGTAGTTGTAGGCGTCGCGCCGTACCCAGGTGCCAAGCGTAAACATGGCGTTCGGGGTGATCACATGGTTCCATGTGGGACCTAGGTTGAGGGTTCCAATCTGCGAGCGTTGATCCGTCGGCCCAACAACTTCGGCGTTGGGACCAATGCCGCCGTCGTTGACGATGAGACCGTACCAAGGGGACGCGAATTGAGCATCGTAGGAATTCGGTGTTTGAAACCAGGAACGCGAGTAATTGAAGTTGAAGTGAACAGAATCAGCATCGTTGACCTGGTAGTCCACACGGTCGAAGACGTTTTCTTGGTTTCCTTTATCGTGCATGACGACGAATTCCGGCGGATCGAGGAACCGGCCGGTATTCAATGCGTTCGCAGCGATGAAATTTCCCCACTTTGGGCCGCCGTAGGCGAGATCGAAACCCCCATTCACGGATCCAAAACTTCCATATTCAGCAGACACACTGCCATGCGGTGTGGTGACGCCTTGACCGGAGCGCGTCGTCACGTCGATCACCAGGCTGGTCTTGTCGCCATATTCTGCGGGTGGCGCTCCTTCGATCACTTCCATCGACTGCACCGCATCCACGGGAAGCTGGTTTGAAAACACCTTGCTTTGTTGGTCCGTAATTGGCTGTCCATCCACCGAAAATGAGTTTTGGGCGTGATCGCCCAGTCCGTGGAACAATCCGTTTGAGTCCGCGGCGACTCCGGGCGACGCCAGGGTTACGAGTGAGCTGAGCGAAGAGGACGCACTTTCGAGCGGAAGTCGATTCACGAGTTGGCGGTCAATATCGGTATGTGCTGTGGGATCGTTCTCGACCAGATCTTCCGGCGCTTCGACCGTGACGCTGGTCGAACTCCCTGCCACTTGCAAGCCGACTTTGATGTTCACTGGTACCGTGGAACGGACGTCGACGTCCTGCGCATAGGGCGCGAAGGTCGTCGCCGTCACCGTCATATGGTAAGGATTGAACGGCACATTCACGATGGTGAAGTTTCCCGAGGAATCGCTGATGACCGTGCGCTCGTATCCGCTCACCGGGTTGTGAATCTTCACGCTCGCGTCCGGCACGACCGCGCCCGAGGGATCGGTCACAACCCCCTTAATCGTGCCCGAACTCTCCGTCTGCCCGCCGACTGCAGATGAAAGTGCAAACACGCACACCCACAAAGATAGAAGCGGAATTCTCCGAATTTCCTTCATCTCCAAAGCTCCTTGTACGAGCGTCGCCATGGGCTCGCGGGAACGCTACGTACGGAATAGGGATCTCCTTCAAGGGCAGGCGCAAGAGAAATCGAGCGACCTAGTGGCTTGTAGTGAAAGCCTTGCTCATGCGGAGGGAGGAGCCCGCGGCGAAGTCTGATCCGCCACGGGTCCCAGTTCATGGGCCGGAGCTATAACTGGAGTTGGCTGGCCGATGCCGCTACCAATGGCCACATGAATGACAACGTGCGCCTGGATTATCGGGGTGTGCAGCACGTGACAAACACCGCAAGTGGCCGGAGACTCAAGGTCTTGGTGATGATGCCAGAGCTCAGAAGATGACAGGAAAAGCAAAACAGCCAGGGCGAGATCGGCCATAAGCTGTCGGCGATATAGAAAGCTTGACGTGCACCGAAAGCTCAATCTCTTCCCCTGGTAACGACGAATTTCAAGCTGCGTCCACCGCAAAAGCTTCGCTCTAGCCGTCGGACGAACCCCGTTCCGAAGAGCGTCAATAGCACCAGTACTATCCTTATTCTCTCGCGCAGTCAAGGCCAATTGTTGTTCCGGCCAGAAACTGCTAATCACCCCAATGCCCGCCGGGCAGCTTTCGAAGACCATCCCATCGCTTTTCCGAACCCGGGTTCTCCATGCTGATACGCACCCCGTTTGGTGAATACCTGCCCCGGCATCCGAGCGCTGGGCTCGGTCACTACGTGCCGATCCCCGGTCCGCAACCGCAGGTCTACAGTGTCCGATACAACCCTGCCGGGGCTCCGGCTGCAGGACCTAACGTAAGGTCCCCACGCTGATATCCGTGTCGAAGAATGGCCCAACGCGGACATGGGCAAAGTGGCAACTGGAGAACAATATCTCAAGTTCTGCTGCGGGCGTGGAGCAGTCCCTGCAGTTTGGAAATCGGATGCGTTGCACGCGCGCCGGAGACAATCGATGGAGGCCGACTCAGAGTTGCGCGTGGGGCAGCGGAAATAAAATCATCGTGCTGGAGTTCTACTCGGTTGCGCCCCGCGAATTCCTTCAGATGTACCTCCAGAAGTACCCCAGCTCCCTGTAGTACGACGCCAAAGACCCTCGCAGCGTTCTGCGAGTTCGCCGGCAAGAATTCGCAATCGCTCGAGTCCGACGTCTCGTACTTCCGCCCGTTCGGTTGCGGAATGGCGGCATCCACAATATGTGCATGCCGATAGTTGGCACAACCGATCGAGGGCGATCCGGCGGGACAAAAAAAACCGCAGATTGAATGGGGAGCGGCTCATCCTTTTACGGCCGAGCGGATTCTTGGGTTACCCGAGACGGCGGCTTTCAGTGCCACGTCGGTTTCGATCAGCTCGAGGACTTTTCTGGTCATCTCCTCATCAATATCCGGCGCCTTTCGAATCTCTACCGGATAGCGCACCAGCAACTCCAGCCCGGCATCGGAAAACTGAAGACGTGCCTCCGGGCGCGGTGCCTCAATCTGAATGTCGACGCGGCGCTCGACGGTGGCGTGCTGGCGCTCAATTGCTTCTCGATATTGGGAATAGACTGCGTTCACGGCGGCCACTAGCTTCTCTTGCGCGGCCTTATGGTTTCCGTTTGGCGCGATCATGACAACAACTTCGTGCCATGCGTATTCGGTTCCAGGGACTTGCTTAAAGAGCGGCGTACCGGTCTGAAAAAGGACGGCATTTGAGAACACAACGATTCGTCCCGTTGGATAGAAATCCAATCCAGTGCCCCCAAGTTCCAGGAGATACAACCTTACCAGCCCGATATCGACCACATCACCGGTAATGCCGGCAACGGTGATTCGGTCCCCGACCCGGATGCCATAGCGTCCGATAATAAAGAAATACGCTGCCACGGAAAGAAGGACGGCCTGCAAGCCCACCGCAATGCCAGCGGTGATGAATCCGGCAAATGTTGCCAGAGAGCTGAACTCGCTGATGAACCCCAGGGTTAGGACAATCATAATCAGGAAACCGATCACCACACGGCGCAGGACCAAAAACTGCCGGCGTCGCCGAGGGTCGTTCACATAGCGGAAGGTGACACGGCGCCAAATCTCTGAGAGAAACAAAACCACGAGCAACGCCAAGACGATTCCGGACACTCGAACGAGTACGGAGCGAAGAACGTGCCTGGATTCGCGGCCAATTGAATGGCTCCATTCGTTAAGGTTCGTCTGACTGTCATTGAGCACAATGATCTCTTGGCTGAGGGGGAGAAGTGCATCAGAAACGTGTTTGAAGCGCTCGGTGAGTTCTTGGAAACTTTGACGTTGGGCTTGCAGCTGCTGGGGATCGGTGGCGGGCGACTGATTGGTTAGTGTCTCACTCAGCGCAATCGTCGCTTTCAGCGCGCCTCGTAGCGGCATGCGCAACTGGTCCGCCACATCGCGCGTATGATTGGTTTCTTTGACAAGTTTGTCGATCTCATGAACGGCGTTCACGTAGTCGTACAGCGTAATTGCCTGGCTGATCAGCCCGCTGGAGCTGGCCAACGATGGTTTGGCGGGAGTGGGTGTCGCGACCGTTTTTGCAGTACTGGAAGTCGAGCCCAAAACTTGGGGAATCGATCTGGCCAGCTCGTCGATGCTGCCTTCAAGGCCCCCGGCGATCTCGCCGTTAGCTTCGACGAACGCTTCCATCTTGCGATTAGCATCGAGAACCGCCTTCTGCAATTCCAACTGGCTCTGCAGCGCATCGCGCTGCGAAATCAGCTTGAGCTGCCGGCTGGGCGGTGCTTTTACGAGTTGCGAGTTGAGAACCTCGATCTGCGATTGCAGTTGGTCGATGAGGGAGGAAGTCTTTACCTGCATCCGCGCCAAGGTCTGTTGTTGGGTCGTCGCGCTCGATGCACCGCTGCTTTTCTGCTGGGCGGCGATCAACGCGGCCTCGGCCTTGGCGGATTGAAATGCGAGCCGCACCGCCTCAGCTCCGAGACTTTGGGCATTGTCCTGATAGATGGCGTCGCTGGGCAGTCCGACCGTTTGGATGTCAGTGGTCGAATGGCGATACCAATTGATGACTTGGTTCAAGTGATGCAGGGCGGCATCGCCGTTAAGTTGAATTGGGGGCAAGGTATGAGTTGAGGGCTGTGAACGCTGCTGGGGAGGGGTTTCGGGCGCCTGCGGTGAATGTTGCCCCCAGGAAACCCCTCCGCCAATCAAGTATGACGCGATGATCCCGACGATCCAGTTACCTTGGCGGTGCAGGCGCGCAACTGGATGATGCCTGATGGTTCTTCCCATTTTTTTCCGTCCCCTGCCATGCGGTGTGCCTCTCGAGCACGCCACCATCTCTTGTAGTTGTATCCAACCCGGAAGCGCTGCCATTCGGTCTGTCGTTGAGAATTTCTGCCTTCCCTCTAACCTAATCTCAGGATCGCATCCATCGTGGGAAGCACGGGCCTACACAAGGGTATTCTTTTTGCTCGGGAATTTGTATGGCGGACAAGTTTCCGTCATTGAGGATTCCCAAGTCCACGCGCCCATGGCTTCAGGGGGGGCGGGATCAGGATGCCTGTGGGAGAGCGGCCGTCTGCCGTGGTGAAGTTTGTCATCGAAGATGGAGCCGAAGGTGGGATGGTGGCTCGGAGGCCATAGCGGTTGCCAGCCGCGCGCAGGTCCTAAATTAAAAATTAGAAGCTCTTCTTTTCGTACTGGTCCCCCCTGACTCGGCGACTTTTGTCAGCCGGGGGATACTTCTCGTAGGCTAACAGTCGATCTATTCATTTGCCTTGTCTTAGAACGATGGTTTAGCGATGCCTGATGAAGTCGCCCGTTTGCAGTTCCGATATCGCCTGTCGCAGTTGCTCTTGCGTGTTCATCACGATCGGGCCATACCATGCCACCGGCTCCTCGATCGGTTTCCCGGACACCAGGAGAAACCGAATCCCTTCCGGTCCAGCCTGGACCGTCAGCTCATCTCCTCGGTCGAATAGCACCAGGGAATGGTTGCGGGCGTCATATCTGGGCGACGCGTCCAGATCTCGGACGCTCTCTGTGAGAACAGCCCGCGGATGCGATGCCTCTCGGAATGTGCCGGAGCCGCCGAAGACGTAGGCAAATGCGTTACGGGTAGTCTCGACCTTAAGCCGCTTTCGTTGGCCTGGTGGCACAAAAATGTCGAGGTAGTTGGGATCGGCAGCTACCCCGTCCACGGGTCCCTGCTTGCCCCAGAACTCCCCGCAAACGATACGCACGCGGGTGCCGTCATCGTCCGTGATCTCGGGGATGATGCTCGACGGAATGTCCTGGTAGCGGGGATCGGTCATCTTCAACGATGACGGCAGGTTTGCCCACAACTGGAAGCCGTGCATTCGACCTTGCTCATCCCCTTTGGGCATTTCCTGGTGCAGGATGCCGCTGCCGGCCGTCATCCACTGCACGTCCCCGGCCGTCATCTTTCCTTTGTTGCCCAGGCTGTCGCCGTGTTCGACGGAGCCGGCAAGAACATAGGTGATGGTTTCAATCCCCCGATGGGGATGCCACGGGAATCCTGCCTTGTAGTCGTCCGGGTTGTCGTTGCGGAAATCGTCCAGAAGTAAGAATGGATCGAAATCCTTGGTTTTGCCAAACCCGAAAGCGCGCTGCAGCTTCACGCCGGCGCCCTCGATGGTGGGCGTCGGTTGAATGATCTGTTTCACGGGGCGGAGTGACATAATGTTCCCTCTTTCCTGGGCCACGCAACCCTATCGACATCGTGCCCGCGGCGGATTATTTAGGCCTTCACAAATTGCACATCCAGGCTTATGGTTACCTCGTCGCCTACCAGAACGCCGCCGGTCTCGAGCACCGCGTTCCAGGTTAGACCAAAATCCTTCCGGTTGATCTTTGCACTCGCCGAAAGCCCAATTCGTGTGTTTCCCCACGGATCCTTCGCCGGAGGCGTCGGCCCTTCAACGGAGAAGAGCACTTTGCGAGTGAGGCCCCGAATCGTCAGGTCGCCCTCAACCCCCAGTTCTCCGTCCCGTACGATGGTGATACGCGTGGACTTGAAGGACAGCGTGGGAAACTGCTCCACGTGGAAGAAATCGGCGCTCTTGAGGTGCGCATCGCGCTGGCCATCGCGAGTTTCCAGGGAGGACGCTTCAATCACGGCCTCGACATGGGAGCGCAGGAGCCCGGATTCGTCGAGCGTGAGCGTTCCCGCGACTTTGCCAAACTGCCCTTTGACGTGCGAGATCATCATGTGCTTGACCTTGAATTCGGCAGTGGAATGAGCGGGGTCGATGTTCCAGGTGGTGGTGATTTGCGGTGCAGCCACTGTAGTCATGGTGGTTCTCCTCACCCTTTTAGATGCGTTCCGACGATAATCGTTGCAACATATATATAGGGAGAGCAGAACTTCAGCGTATTGCGGCTCGGGCGGCGTCCAGCAAGTTGGTGAGGGCCCGAAGCCGGTCCCTTCCGAGGTGTCCCAATTGCCGGCGATGGGTGGCCTCGATCGGTCCGTCAAGGCGAGCGAGGACTTGGAGCCCATCTCCCGTGATCCGGGCCATCACCATGCGCCGATCCGTGGATTCCCGCCCGCGCGATATGAGGCCGCGCTGCTCCAGGCGGTCGAGCAAGCGGGTGATATCCGGATCCCGTGTAATCATGCGCCTGGCGATCTCGCCGCACGGAATCTTCTCCCCTGCTCCCCGCAGGATGCGAAGCACGTTGTACTGGGTCGACGAAAGATCCTCGGTCTTAAGAACCCGGACCAGAGCACGGGACAGCATATCGGTCGTGCGCAGCAAGTCCAGGAACACGGCCTCCTCAGGACAGGCCGCGCGCCTTGGGTTTCCCGGCTGCGCGGTTGCTTTCATTCCAAGTTACCGTAATCGTTACAACGACTACTGTCAAGACAGCTTTAGCGGAGAGTGACCCGGCGGCGTGCCGCAAGGAGGCGTGGCCGCGTCGAGCACCTGCGGAATGCGGGTCTTGTGGCCCTACCATGAACCGCTCATGGGTTCTTCGCCTGCGCGGGTTCGTGCGCCAGGTGCTGATAGTTGAGGATTGCGTTGAAGACCAAAGCGTAGGTGCCGATGGTCTCCCCGCGATAGATGGGGTTGTTGCCGAACAGCAGCACGTTTCCCTCACCTAGGTGCGCGTTCACCACGACGGCATGCTCGGCAATCGACGACGCCTTGTCGAGAAGGCCGTCGAGCAAAAGGGTTTTGGCGTCGGCGAAGCGCAGGATAACCTCTGGCCGGCTCTGTACCGGAATCACTTGCGGGTTGTTGCGAGTCTGTTCCTCATCCAACGGCTTCGGCTCCCAGGGATGCTGCCTAACGAGAGGCTCTGGTTCGGCGCTCGCTCTACCCCGTGGTTCGTCGCTGTCGTCAACGCTGCCGCGGCCTGTGGGCCGCTGCTCGTAGGGGTCCTGATACTGGTCGAAAGATTCCGCCGATGCGCGCCCCCCCATGCGACCCAGGGTATTGCTGACGTTGAAGGCCAAGCCATTGGCGCTGATGACGGGGACGCCGGGTCCGTAGCCGAAGGCCACGGGATTATCGGGCGCGACGAAGACGGTATTGAGGACAGTACCGACCACACGGGCGTCGCCACGGGTAGCGACGCTGACGCCGGGCGCAAGACCGATGTCAATGGCGAACTGAGCCGTATCTTCGCAGGTAATGAGGAGCCCGCCTTGCTCGACGAACTTCGTCAGATGAGAGAGGCCCTCGTAACCTAGGCCGGGTCGAATGTCGGGGGTACTATCGATAGCTCCGAGGTTGGGGGTCAGGTCGGACTTTTGCCATGGCATCGGATTGTTCCACCTTGGGATGCCGTTGAGAATTTCGAGGCTGGAAGCATGGCCGACGGGAGCGAACACGATGACGTCGAAGCTGGTGCGGAGGTCCGGTTGGTTGGCTACGGTCTGTGTACTGATGTAAGCGAAGGGCACGCCCGCGGTATCGAAGGCGTAGCGCCACCACCCCTCCGACTGGGTGCCGAGCCAGGTGTGCATGAAGGCTATGCGCGGAGCCGTAGCCACATGCACTGGTACCGCAGGCTTTGCTTCAAGTCGCCAGCCATCGAGCGACAGATCGTGCACCATGCCGGCGGTGCGGTCCTCGTTTGGGGCAGTGATCAGCAGCGACCCGGCCGCGAAATGCTTGCCGTGGGCATCGAACGACTTTTCCGCAACTTCGATGCTTGCACCTTTGAGCTTATAGATCAGGGACAGGAGCGAAATCTGGCCGGTGTTAGCCACCGCAAGAACCGAACCTGAGCCGGAGACCGTGCCAGCCAGCGCCGCTGGATCGTCGAGGGGTGTCATCCTGAACTTAAGGATCGAAGGATCGAGGACGCGCACAACCCTTAGATTGAAGAGGTGAGGGAAGCACCACGCGGTGTCGTCATAAGGATGTTTCTGCGGGTCGCTGGGGGCCCAGAACTGCCGGTCGAGCAGCGCGTCGGCGACGCGAGAGTAGGGCTGATCCATGCGAATAACGATGCTGCCGGCAGGAAAGGTCTCTGGCTTCGGCTTGTCTCCCCGTTTTTCAGCGGGGACGGAGGAAGTGGCCGCCTCCGATAGCTGCTCGACCTCGACATGCTGGCGCTTCAAGACCTTGAGTAACTCCACCTGGCGATTCGTCTCGGCCGGGTTGGTAGGAATCACATACGCAGCCGGTCCTTCGCGCGATGGCACTTCTACGGAGCGCTTGCTTTTGAGGTAATAGTCCTCGAGAAAATGCCGGGTGTTACGCGAGAAGTAAGAGAGGCTGGAGAGCAAAGCGCTCTCTTCGTAGTTGTTGTTGTCGCGCTGCGACCAGAGAACCACCGGGAGCGGGGGATTCTGACGGTACCAGGTGCGCGAATACTCTTCAGGTCGGAGGATGCGTTTCTCGGTATCGGCGCCGCCATTGCCGAAAGTTTCATAGAGCCGGCTGATGCCATTGTGCAAGGCGGCAAGGAACATCAGGTAGCCCGGACTCCAAGTGTCGAAGTCGCCGTGGGTGAAGACTCCCGGCATCCCGAATCTCTGCATCTGGGCGGTATTGTTCGCGCCTAGTTCCGCCCACTCGTCGGCGAGGATGGGATCCACCCACGCATTGTAGGGTCCGTCGCCGACCGTGTTGTCGTAAAGGAAGGGAACAGACTCGTGCAAGTCGTGCAACACCTGCGCATGCCAGCCAAGATAAGCGTCGAGGATATTCCGAGTTAGAGCCAGGGTCATCGCCATGGCGTCGCGGTTGTTGTCGTGAGCGACGTAGTGGCCCCAGTAGGGAAGGTGCGGCCAATCCTGGCCGGGATGGGCTTTGTGCCACCGATAGATATCGACCATGCGGTCGCGGCCGTCCACTTCGACAACCGGAGTGATGAGCACGATCATGTGGGAACGGATGTACTGGATGTAGGGCGCGTCATCGACGGCCAGCCGATAGGCAAGTTCCATCAGGGCGGTAGGGGCCCCGGTTTCGGGCGAATGGATCGTGCCGGTGATGTAGTAGACCGGCCAAGATTGGGCGAGGATTTGCTGGGCCTGGGCGTCATCGAGGCCGATGGTGCGGGGGTCGGAAAGCTGAGCCAGACGCGCATCATTCGCCTTTGCCGCGGCAAGGAGCTTGGCGTCAGCGATGGCGGCGGCGATCATTTCTCGTCCCTCCTCGGAGCGGCCGATGGTGAACACCTTCACCCGCGCACTGCTCGCCTCCAACAGACGGAAATACCTGTACACGTCTTCGGCGTAGGGGAGCGTGTCGGGTGTACCGGACACGTCGCCGAGCACCTTCGCTGGTGTGGGGACGGTCTTTGAGGCCGGAAGATAGTCCACCAAAGGAGAAAGGAAGGAAGGATCGGTAGTATATTTGCGAATCTGGTCGGTGTACTGCTGATCGATGGGCTGGTTGGGATCACGCGCCAGGGTTAAGTTCAACTCTTGTGACAGCAAAGGCAAGACGCAAAACAAGGGGAAGAAAGCGAAGAACAAAGCCGACTTGAAAGGGGACATGTTACCTCACTGTAGGGTTTGCTTTTTGTGGGCACAAGTGTCACACAAACTAGGTGTCGGAGAAAAGAGCCGCCGCCGCCCATGGCGATCGAGGATTCTAGGCTCATCGTCGGATTGCCAGGCCGTTAGTGAAAGCAGCTCGAACCATCACAGATGACGAGGGGCGGAATTCCTCTGACCTCTTCGAGGGCACAGCTTGCTCACGGACGGGAGTCCCGGGCTCCCATCGTGATGAAATCCAGCTCTTGCTCGGCTCCCTGCTAAGGTGTGTCTTTTAGATTAGGTAGCTGCTTGAAAACAGTTGTCCTCGGTCATCTATGATGTGATGGCAGGGATTCGCTCGCAAGCCCGATCTCAGTCGGTTCTCAAAGTTGATGCCGGACCGCCTCGACCGCTTTCGGCAGGAGGGTTGACGTGCATGTCCATCTGATCGACGGCACCTACGAATTGTTCCGACACTTCTATGCCTTGCCCTCCGCTCGCGATAAGGATGGTCGGGAGGTTGCTGCCGTTCGCGGCGTCGTGGCGTCGGTGCTCGGTATGATCAAAGAGGGCGCAACCCACATCGGGGTTGCCACTGATCATGTCATCGAGTCCTTTCGCAACGAGTTATGGCCGGGTTATAAAACCGGCGAGGGCGTGGAGCCTGATTTGTTGGCGCAGTTCTCGCTGCTCGAAGAGGTTCTTCTCGCCGCGGGCATTGTCGTCTGGCCCATGGTGGAATTTGAAGCCGACGACGCTCTCGCCGCCGCCGCCGTCGCGGCCGCTCGCGATACGCGCGTCGAACAGGTGGTGATCTGCACGCCGGACAAGGATCTCGCTCAATGTGTGCGTGGTTCCCGCATCGTCCAATTGAACCGCCGTACCCGCATGACTCTTGATGAACCGGGAGTGCTAGGGAAATACGGTGTCTCACCGGAATCAATCCCGGATTATCTGGCGTTGGTGGGGGATGCGGCCGACGGTTATCCGGGGCTCCCGGGCTGGGGCGCGAAATCAGCGGCTGCTGTTCTTGCCAAGTTCCTGCATCTCGAGTCCATCCCGAAGGATTGCCGCGAGTGGCACGTGAACGCCAGCAACGCCAGTGCCCTTGCCGCCACTCTTTCTCGGGAGTGGGATCGTGCTCTGCTCTTTCGAAGATTGGCTACGCTGCGGACGGACAGCCTTGTCTTGCAGGATGTGGAAGAACTGAGATGGAGCGGTCCCACACCCGCTTTTGACGAACTGGAGCCGCGGCTCAGCCTAGCACGAGCCGAGAGCAGGCGGCGCGGGGCGGAGCGATCCAAGAGCGCGTCGCGGTTGCTTCGCCGCAGCGGCGAGGCCCGGAACTGACCAGGTCTAATGTGCGGGTGCTGCTTGCGGGGCAGGCTGCGGCACGGCGTTAGGACTCGAAAAATTCACCTTGGGCACCTCGCGTGATCCTTCCGACGCCGCGAAGTATGCTTCATTGGGTTTGAATCCCGCCCATGCCGCAAACAGGTTATGGGGAAACTGTTGGATGTACGTGTTGTAGTCCTGCAGCAGGTCGTTATAGCGTCGGCGTTCGACTGCGATGCGGTTCTCCGTGCCCGCGAGCTCATCCTGCAGTCGCAGGAAGTTCTCATTTGATTTGAGTTGCGGGTAGTTCTCGACGATCACCAGAAGGCGTCCAAGCGCTCCATCCAACTGCCCGTTTGCAGCAATCTTTTCCTGGGGCGTTCCTGCCGATAGAAGCGCCGAACGGGCCTTGGCGATGTCACCAAATACCGTCTGTTCCTGCTGGGCGTAGCCCTTCACCGTTTCTACCAGATTGGGGATCAAGTCGGCACGCCGTTGTAGCACGATATCCACCTGGGACCAAGCAGCCTTCACCGCTTCATTCTTACTCACCAGCGTATTGCGAGCGCTCACGTACTGGCCGAAGAAGACGACCGCGAGCAGCAGCAAGACAACCAGGACCACGATCAGACCCTTCCCCATAATTCCCTCCTTCAAACCTCATGGCGCACTGGTCACCTACGGCCCGATGCATCCCTGTCCAGTGCCACATCGACAGCGGCCGCGACCTTTTCGACCGCAGAGAGGTAGCGGGCGGCGAGATCAAAGACCTCGGCTTTCTTGCGGTCAGCGTTATGTTCCCGCACCTCCAGGACCCGTAGCAGGGCGGACGAATCGAAGCCGGCGCGCCGCGCCAATGCCTGGATCGCTTCCTGCCGGGGAGATTGCGTCGTATCCCCAAGTGCAATCAGGGCGTGGCGGAACAGCGTGCTGAACGACGGCGCCGAACGCAACAACAATTCCCACAATCGAGATTCACTCTCGGCCGCCAAAAGTAAGTGCTGGCGCAGCAGAAGCAACTTTTCCCGAAGTTCATATTCCACTTGAATGCGATGCAAGTCCATGGGAATGTGCAAACCTTGCAGCACGTCCTCGCCGAAGAGAACACGATGATGTTGCTGCATGTCCAACAGTTCGATTGCGAAAACGTCGGCCGAGCGCTCGAGTTCTCGGCGGGTCATCCATAGCGGCAACGGCTGTTTCTGTCGGACCCACCACTTCGCTACCGGCGTCAAAGCCCGCAACGCCCGAAACGAGCTGTCGTGCAAAATGCAGAGCAAGTTCAGGTTCGACAATCCGGCACGAAAATCACCCGAGACGGCGGACCCAAACAGGGTCACGTTCTCGAGGTTCGCCCCGCCTGCCGCGCGCGCTCGCTTCACAAACTCGTCAATCGTATCAATGGGAATCATAGCTTACTCGCATGCTACCAACCGCTGCTGGCGCCGCCTCCGCCGGAACTGCCTCCCCCAAAGCCCCCGAAGCCACCCCCACCTCCGAAGCCTCCACCTCCAAAGCCCCCTCCGCCGAAACCACCCCCCCGTCTGCCGAGACTTTCAGATAGGAGAAGCCAGCCCAGAATGCCGCGAAGCGGCGTAAAAAGGATAATCAACACAATTACCACAATTCCAACGATCGCTCCGAGCGACATCCCTTGGTCGGGGTGACGCCCCCGACCGGTCGGAGCGCGAGTCCCCGAGGAGGTGAGCTCAATCCCCGCATCGCTCGCGATGACGTCCGCAACGCGGCTCACAACCAGCTGCAGCCCTTGGCTGTAAGCGCCACTCCGCATGAGCGGTATGGCTTCGCGCTGAAAACTGCCTACTTTCCCATCCGGCAGGATGGGTTCGAGGCCGTATCCGACCTCAACGCGCGAGCGGTGATCTGCTATGGCATACAGGATCAGAACTCCGCGATCCGTGGCTTTGTTGCCGATGCCCCACTTCTTGAAAAGATCGACCGCAAAGCTCTCAATGTCAGCGCCCTCGAGAGAATTGATTGTGACCACGGCAATCTGGGCCTGAGCTTTTTCGTCGATCTGCCGACAGGTGTCCTCGATCTGTGCGGCGGTCGTCGGGTCAATTACGTGGGCGAAATCGTTGACATAACCGCTCGGCCGCAGTTGTGAAACTGACTGGGCGCTGGCCGAAATGTCTAGCGACAGCAAGACCGCAAACAAACACGCTTTCGCACCAGAATGCACACCACGATTGTAAAGGGATTCGATCTCGACGTGGCAGCGCAAGAAGAGGCTCGTACTCAGGAGCCTGCAGGAACCAGGCCGGCTGTGAACAGACTGTCAGGACCCCATCCAAGCCAATTTGTTGACAGCCCGGGCATTGGGCGATTGACGCTGTCGCAGCTAGCCGATTGCCCGTTCGGAAACTTGCTCTGCGGGGAAGGGAACACGAACATCGATGGTGGTTCCAACCATCGGCTTGGATGCGATGACAATCGTTCCCCCTACGAGCCGAACTCGCTCACGCATACTGACGAGGCCCAACCCGCCTTTCGCCGCCACCCCTTCGGTGTCAAAACCAGCCCCGCGATCGCAGACCGCAAGATGAATCTGGTTCGCAGAGCAGCCCACGCGCACCTCGAAGTACCGTACTTGGCTGTGCTTGGCCGCGTTGTGAAGCGCCTCCTGCAAAACTCGAAAAAGGCACAAGGAGATCTCGGGCGGCAGACGCTGTGGGATGTCGTCATGCGAAAAATCGATCTCCACCCTCTGCCGTGCCGAAAACCCGCTACAGAAGGTCTTCATGGCGGCAACAATGCCCATGTACTCGAGTTGGGGAGAATGGAGCTGACGAGATATCGATTGCAGTCCACTGGAAATCTCGGAAATTCGTTCCCTGATCTCGATCAGTCGGCGACTTAGTTCCTCCGCAGAGCCGGGAGGGCTTAACCTCACTTGTTCGATTTCGATCGCCAACGTCGCCAGTCGTTGGTTAATGTCGTCGTGAAGGTCTCGCCCTATCCGGGTACGCTCCTGCTCCTGGGCCTCAATGAGCCTTTGATTAAGGCTTGAAAGCGCCTCTTCTGCTTCTTTGCGCTTGGTGACGTCGACAACCTCACCGACGAAATATTGAGGGTCACCCTCACGATTCCGAATCAAAGAAGCACTGCTTTCGGTGTAGATGATGCGTCCGGTCTTGTGCAGGCAGCGTTTTTCCAACCTCTGCAAACTGTGGCCTTCACTGACCGCCTTACGCAACTTCTCTGAGAAAGCTGGCCAATCTTCAGGGTGGGTGACCGATTGGAGATTCTTTCCGAGCAGCTCTTCCTCCGTATAGCCCAGGTACTCGCAAAACGCGACGTTCGCAGCGAGAAAATGACCGAGAAGCGAAACAATCACCATACCTACACCCACATTCCGAAAGACTCTGCGGAATTTCTCTTCGCTTTCACGGAGCGCCTCCTCGGCGTGTTTTCTTTCGGTAATGTCTTGCGATGTGCCCTGAAGGGCAATCACCCGGCCGTCGGTGTTGCGCACTGGCTCTCCGAGCGCGTGGACCCACCGCGTGGAACCGTCGCGGCGGACAATCTCAAGATCTAATTCATAGGGCATTCCATTCTGCACCGCCTGCCTGGCGGCATGCTGGAGGAGCTCCCAACTTGTGGAGGTCAAGAACTTTGGACTTTCCGCAAAGTTCACGGGCGGCAAGTCAGGATCTCGTCCATAGATTCGATAGAGTTCCTTGGACCACGTCACGGAGTCGGTTTCCGGCTCCCATCGCCAGCTGCCAACCTGGGCAACTCGTTGCGCGTCGGCGAGGTCCCGCTCTCTTTGGCGAAGCGAATCCTCCGCTAGCTTGCGATCCGAAATGTCAGTTAACGTCCCAACCATTCGCTCTGGCTCACCCTCTGCAGAGTAGAAAAACCTCCCCTTTCCCACCACCCACCTTGCCATCCCGTCCGGCCAAACCACGCGGAATTCGGCGGCGTAAGGCGCTCGATTGTTCAGCGCGAATGTCAATGCCTCCCGCACTCTCTCTCGGTCATCGGCGTGTACCGCGTTCCAGAATTCCTCTAAGCGGCCGTCACGGCCATAGGCTTCCGATCCGAAGGTTGCCTTCAGATCGCCGAAGCGTTGGATGCCTCCTCCCTTCAGGTCCCAATCCCATCCCATCACGTTGCTCGACTCCATTGCCAGTCGAAGACGATCGTTTACCGCTGCCAATGACGCGGCGGCACACTCCCCCCTCGCTGCCATCCCCTCGCTGACGTCGCGAATTGTGGTGAGCGCTAACATGCGAGCTCCCAGTTGCAGCGGGCTGAGGCTTATCTCCACGGGAACCTCAGAGTTGTCGGCCCGTACGATAAAAATCTGCTCGCCCGCGCCCATCTGACGCGTCCTTCCGTCGGTGAAAAAGACATCCCAGTCTCGCTGGCAAACCTCCCGCAGCCGCAGCGGAACGAACCGTACAACGGCGCCTTCGATCAGCTGTTCGCGTGCCTTGCCAAACAGCACCCCAGCTTTCGAGTTCGCGTGAACGATCTTCCCGTCTCGGCTCGACACCAACACCGCATCAGGAAGAGCCTCAAGGAGCGATAAAAAGCTGGCGTCAGACCATACGGCTGAACCGAGGAAGTTCGGATTGGGAGCGGTGCTGTCCATTGAGCATACTGCATCAGTCGATGCGATCTCGACGTCGGTTCACTCAAATTGATCTGGGCGTGGCGCGGACTTGAATTTTTACATGCCTACCCTTATTCCGCAATTCTAATCGCCTACCGTTCGTGTAGTCGCCATTGTACGCGTGAGGTAAGGCGTAATTGTGGTGCTGGTATGCTTGCGACCTCCGAAGCAGTTGGTCGTGAACATCCGTTGCGGGCGTCCCGCTTGGGTCCGCCTCGACCCGCACCCGGTAGCCGGTAACCTTCTCGTGATCTTCCTGGCGAAGAACCATAATTAAGATCAAATGCGTCGCCGGCGAGTGCCGCAGCCACCAATTCGAGCAGCTGACGGCCACGACCTCCGGCCGCGTGCAGGTTGTGCCCGCCTCCGCTTTGGGCATGAATAGGCCTTGCTGTTAAGTGGTTGAGTGGACACGACTTTTGCCGAAATCACGATTCACCTGCCGGCATCCCCTTGCCCAAGAACACGAATCAATGCGAAAGCGCCGGGTTTTGTTCGCGGAAATCTGCACGGAGAGGGAGTGCCTTGCGGGACAGGCAGCTTACCGAAGGGAGCGAAAAGCGCCGGTTCTTTTAGTGCGGGGATGAAAGCGACCTCAGGTTGGCGTTCTTTGTTGTTCTATGTATCGCTGGAGAATGTCAAGGGGTGCTCCACCACAGGATGCGGCAAAGTAGGATGGAGACCATAGGACACCTTTCCA
>Ga0187783_10000908_pt1 | contig 21805 bp, 24 predicted proteins | sample 1015_SJ02_MP02_2_FD_132471 | JGI IMG/M metagenome (GOLD analysis project Ga0187783, IMG submission 132471) | Tropical peat soil microbial communities from peatlands in Department of Meta, Colombia - 1015_SJ02_MP02_20_MG | ecosystem: Environmental > Terrestrial > Soil > Wetlands > Peat | place...
CCAGGCCCTGGCGAACGCCTCCTGCGCGATGTCCTGCGCATCCGGCACACTCGCGGTCAGCGCGTACGCATGCCGCACCACCCGCCTGGCCGTCGCGCTGTAGAAGCTGCCGAAGTCGGCCCCTACCGTCACACCCACATGACGTGACAGCCGGCGCTCAGGTTGCAACCACCCGGCCCAATGCCCCAGCTCGCGGTGATGTGATTGGCGGGTCAGGCCCGCGTCAGGGTCGCCACGCATTCGACGTGATGCGTCATCGGGAATGCGTCGTACCCGCGCAGGGCGGCCAGGTGCCAGCCTCCGTCGAGCAGCAGCCGGAGGTCCCTGGCCAGGGTAGCCGGGTCGCAGGACACGTAGCAGATCCGGCCCAGCGCCAGCCTGGTTCCGTCGCGTGCGCAGAGCGCGTCGATGACCGGCCTGGCTACACCGGTCCGCGGCGGGTCAAGCACGGCAAGGGAGGCACCGGACAAGCCAGCCCGCTGCAGCACGCTGGCCGCATCACCGCGGTGTGCCCGCGCCCACGGCCAGGCACGCAGGTTGTGCCTGGCGTCGCGCACCGCGGCAGCATCCGCGTCGATGGCGATCACGGCTCCGCCGGGGCCGACGGCTTCGGCCAGTACGCCGGCGAACAGGCCGGCTCCGCAATACAGGTCGAGTGCCACCTCGCCTGGCTGAGGGTCGAGCTCGGCTAGCACGGCCGCGGCCAGCACGTCGGCCGCGGCCGGATGCACCTGCCAGAATCCGCCCAGGCTCACCCGCCACTCCCGGCCGGCCGCGTGGCGGGTCAGCCAGGCGCGGCCACGCAGCGCAGTGCGACCGCGAGGCCGGCCTGCCAGCAGAACCGAGTCGGCAGCTATCGCTGGCAGTCCGGCGGCACGCGCTGCGGTGACGATTACCCCCCGCTGGCCGGTATCCGGTACCGCGCATACCTGGACGGACTTCGCCGACGGCCAGGCCAGGCCAGTGATCCCGGCGCCGTTAACCAGGTCGTGCGCGATCAGGCACTCATCGATCTCGACGATGTCGTGCGACCGGTGCTTGCGCAGGCCCGGCTTTCCACGCTGATCTACGGCATAGGACACGACGGTCCGCCAGCCAAGGCCAGCGTCATAGCCGGGCAGTGGCAGCACGTCCACATGGCGATCGAGGCCGGCAATCCGGCTCAGCTGCTGCCTGATCACGGCAGCTTTGAGCGCGCGCTGCGCTGGCAGGCTGGCGTGCTGCCAGTCGCACCCGCCGCAGCCGTCTGGCCTGGCATACCGGCACGGCGGCTCGACCCGGTCGGCCGAGGCATCCAGGATCTCAACTGCGTCGGCCCTGGCGAACCTGGCCGTGACCTGGGTCACTACGGCCCGCACTCGTTCACCCGGCAGTGCATGCCGCAGGAACACCACCCAGCCGGTAGCGTCCTGCCGACAAATGCACCAGCCACCGTGCACGACCTCGCCGACGCTGAGTTCCAGCATGTCGCCGACCCTCGGACCGGAGGCAGCGGCAGTGGTCACGGGCTACATCGTGCACCTGCGGTGCACGCCCGCTCCGGCTGGGTACCAGTCTGGCTAGCGGGACTGCGGCGGAGGGATTACGTTGACTGCACCGCTCTGGTTGGAAGGAAGCACGTGCATATCGTGATCATGGGATGCGGGCGGGTCGGCTCGAGCATTGCCCATACCCTCGAGGACCAGGGTCACACCGTCGCCGTGATCGATCAGGATCCCGAGGCCTTCAGGAAGCTGCGATCCGGCTTCAAGGGCACCAAGGTCACCGGCATCGGCTTTGACCGCGACGTACTGACCGAGGCCGGAATTGAGCGCGCCGACGCCTTCGCCGCCGTCAGCAGCGGCGACAACTCCAACGTGATCGCGGCCAGGGTCGTCAGGGAGGCCTTCGGCGTCCAGCGAGTCGTCGCCCGGATCTACGACCCGCGCCGCGCGTCGGTCTACCAGCGGCTGGGCATTCCGACAGTAGCGACCGTGGCGTGGACCGCTGATCAAATGCTGCGCAGGCTGCTGCCAGAAGGCGCTGAGTCGTTGTGGCGCGATCCGACCGGCGCCGTGGTGCTTGCTGAAGTCGCCTACTCCGAGGCCTGGCTCGGCCGCAAGGTCTGCGATCTGGAGAATGCCGCGCACGCTCGGATCGCGTATATCTCCAGGCTCGGCGAGGCGCTGGTGCCAGGACCCAGCCTTGTCCTGCAGGAGGGCGATGTGGTGCACGTCGTCGCGCAGGAGCGGGACCTGGCCCATATCACCAATGTCTTCGCGAGCGAGGAGCCAGGAAAGGTAGGGCATTGATGCGGGTGGCGATCGCTGGGGCGGGCGCCGTCGGCCGCTCGATAGCCAAGGAGCTGCTGGACCATGGCCACGAGATTCTGCTGATCGACAAGGATCCCAACTCCATCAAGGTGCACAGCGTGCCACGCGCGGAGTGGCTGCTGGCCGATGCTTGCGAGATCAGTGCACTCGATGACGCCGCCCTGGACCGATGCAACGCTGTCGTCGCCGCGACCGGCGACGACAAGGCCAACCTGGTTGTATCGCTGCTGGCCAAGACCGAGTACGGGGTGCCACGGGTGGTGGCCAGAATCAACCATCCCAACAACGAATGGCTCTTCAACGAGTCATGGGGCATCGATGTGGCCGTCTCTACGCCGCGGCTGCTCTCGGCCCTGGTCGAGGAGGCCGTCAGCGTCGGTGACCTGGTTCGGCTGATGACATTCCGGCAGAGTGAGGCAAGCCTGGTTGAACTGACGATGCCAGCCGACGCGCCGCTTGCTGGCAAGCGGGTCGGCGGGATCGAATGGCCGCCTGACACCGCTCTGGTTGCGATCCTGCGAGACGGCCGGGTGATCGTGCCAAGCGCCGACGACCCGCTGGAGGCTGGCGACGAATTGCTGTTCGTTACCAGCCAGAACGTCGAGGAGGAACTCGCCTGGCTGCTGGCTAGCGGCCGCTAGCTACCGCGTCTCGGTGATCTCGGGTCCGCGCTCGAACGGGTTGAGCAGGCCCGGATCCTGAGCTGCTAGCTGGTCCTTGAGCACTTCCTGTGCCTCCTGCGGCAGCCGTATCTCCAGCGGCTGGCGCTGCGGGTGAGCGTGCTCGCCACGAACGACGACGACGTCAGCGAAGATTTCCTCCAGCGGGCGGGCCAGCCTCCGGTCGGTCGCAGCCGGACCGCTGATCAGGCCGCGCAGAAACCACCGCGGTCCATCCGCCCCCATGAACCGCAGCGGCTGTGGCGGAACCGGGTGATCGCCGCCTGGCTGCGGACTGACCCGCGCGAGCAGTTCGCGGCCGAACGGTCCGTCCTGCTCAGCGCTGTGGCCGCCGGCCTTGGCCACCTCGTCGGCAATCTCCGGCAACACCTCATGCCACAAGCCCGCACTGCGCGGAGCCGCAAAAGGCTGGAGCTGCAACCCGCTTTCGCCGCGCACGACGGCGATGGAGACGCCTTGCTCCTCGGAGACGAACACCTGCACGTCGTAGCCCTCCCGAACCGGAATGAGCAAGCTGCCGAAATCGATCCGCTCGCCGTCCGGGTAACCGCTCGCGCTATCCCACGGCCCGGACGAACGCGCCATTGCCGGGCTGGCCGGCTGGGAGTCGCGCAACCGGGTCCAGGTGGCTGGATCGCCCAGGTCGTCCCGCGAGCGTCCGTCGCCATCCGCCTCGTCTTCGTCCCCGTCGTCGTATTCGTCCCCGTCGTCGTATTCGTCGAGCTCCGGCTCGGCTACCTCGTCATCGGCTGCCGGGTAGCTAACATCGCCAGGCTCACGGCTGGTGTTGTCCTCGCCTTCACGGCGGCGCCGTCGGAACACCCCGTACGCTCCTAACCTCCCGACGGGCCAGCGGCCTCGGTCGGGAAACTCCTCAGTCGCCCGATGCATCGCCGGCCACCGCGTACCCTCCGGTTGAGCCGTGACCGCCCTCGCCGCGGTGCGATCCTGGCAGAGTAGTTACTTCCCGAAAAATCGGAGTTTCTACTTTTTGAATGACAAGCTGCGCTACCCGGTCACCCCGCCGGATCCGGACCGGACGCCCGGCATCGGTGTTCAGCAGAATCACCTTGATCTCGCCACGGTACCCCGCGTCCACCGTGCCGGGCGCATTGACGATCGTCACGCCATGCTCGGCGGCCAGGCCGGACCGAGGATGCACGAACGCGGCGTACCCGTCTGGCAGCGCGATGCATACTCCAGTGCCGACGACGGCACGCTCGCCCGGCTCAAGATCTACGTCGGCAGCTGCGAACAGGTCGCTGCCGGCATCTCCCTGGTGGGCTCGCTGCGGCAAAGGCAGATCTGGATCGAGCCTCTTGATAAGGATCTCGACTGATCCCGGCTCTGTGCAGGCGCAAGTCATGTCACGATCTCTCCGCAGACGCCGTGGGCTCGCCGACCGTACCCGCAGAGGCTAGCCGTCCGGCGGATCGCCCCGCAGGGCGGGCCAGGCGTAGGTAATCACCGCGGCGGTCGGCACCGCGATGATAGCGCCGGGAATACCAGCAATGACCGCGCCAACGGCGAGGACCAGGATGATCGCCAGCGGGTGCAGCCGGATAATGCGGCCCACTACCAGCGGTTGCAGCAAATGGCCTTCGATCTGGTTCTCGACCACGAGTACCGCCAGCAGAATCACGGCCGCCACCCAGCCTTTGGTCGCCAGCGCGACCAGCACGGCCAGGGCACCGACAACGAGGATGCCGATGATTGGCACGAAGGAAGCCAGGAACACCAGCACGATGAAGGGGACCAGCAGCGGCACTCCGAGCAGCCACAGGGCCAGGCCGATGACGAGCGCATGGATGGCTGCCACCACGGTGGTGCCGCGAACGTAGTTCACCAGCGCCCGCCACGCCGCGTCGCCCGCCCGAGCCACTCGCCGCCTGCCCTCCGGCCGTATCCCTCTGATCAGCCAGGCCCAGATCCGGGCGCCGTCCTTGAGCAGGAAGAAGGCGATGAAGAGGGTCAGGATCACGCCGGTCAGAACCTCGACCGCATACCGTCCGCCGGCCAGCACGGTACCGGCGATGACGGCCTTGTGCTGCGAGATGTACTTCACCAGCTCGCTGCTGAGCTGTTGCAGCCGCCTGGCGTTGAGGTGGAACGGCGCGCCTGCCAGCGAGCGCTGCACCTGGCCGGCTGTCCGCTGCACCTCGGCGAACAGGGCCGGGTAGTCGGCGCTGACCCGGTTCGCCACTAGCGTGATCGCCCCAGCGATGACAAGCAGCGCAAGCAAGAACGTGCACCAGGTGGCCAGCAGGTTCGCCATGCCGCGCCGGCGCAGCCAGGCCGTGAGCGGCTGGAGCAGCGCCGTCAACAGGATGGCCGCAATCAGCGGCAGGATCACCAGCCGCAGCGCGACAGCTAGCCGGAACGCGACGTAGATGACCAGGCCAGTCAGCAGCAGGCACCACGACCAGGCCGCTGCTTGCCGTAGCGAGCGGGAGACCTGAGCTCCTGACGGCTGCCGCGCTGAGCCCTCGGCGTCCTGGCTCTGGTCAGCGCCGGCGCCGTCGGCCTCCTCCTCGCCGACAGCTGCCCCGGCCGAGCCGCGGCTCCACAGCCAGCGCACGGCTGAGCGCAGCCCGATCGGCTGCTCGCCCTGCGCACCAGGCTGCCCGCCGCTGGCGCCTTGCGTGGATCGGCCGGTCATGCAGTACATGTAACCAACTACCGTGGTGACATGCACCTCTACCGCGAGCGCCTGTACGCGCCGCCCTCGTGGTGGGTGGTCGGGATGCTCAGCATGTTCACATTCGGCGCCGTCGTGTGGACCGGATTCGACCTCGCGATAACCCTCGCCGTCTTTGCCGTGCTCTTCGGGGTAACCGCCGCTTTCCTGCTGAACTGGGGCAGGGTGACCATCGAGGTCAGCGACGGCATCCTGCGCGTGGGCAACGATGAGCTGCAGCTGTCTACGGCCGGCGAGGTAAGGGCGCTCGGTGAGGCGCAGGCGCGAGCCCTGCGCGGGCCCAGGGCCGATCCGCGGGCTCACCTGCTGATCCGGCCGTATCTTCGGTATGCGGTCTATGTCGAGGTTGTCGCTCCCGATTCAGCCGCCCCGTACTGGCTGATTGGTACCAGGCACCCGGCCGAGCTCGCTGCTGCCATCGAGAGTTCGCGCCCCGTGGTCCGGCCCGGCGGCATCGCCATGACATGATCACAGCAGGCGACTTAAGCACCTGCGAGGAGGACGGGCGGATGGCGGACAAGAAAAGCGTCGGCGGCCGGGTGGTAACCGCCGTGGCGGGCGCCGCTGCCGCCTTCGCGGCACGCAAGGTGCTCTTCTTCTGCTGGAAGCAGATCACCGGCAAGGAACCGCCCGAGCACCCGGAAGACCCGCAGGTGGGATTGCGCGAGGCGCTGATCTGGGGTGTCCTGCTCGGTGCCGGAGTGCACACGGCCCGGACCCTGGCCACCCGGGCCGCCAACCGGCACCACCCCGACGATGAGACGCCTGCCGGCGACTAACCACCTGTAGTCGCGCAATTACCGCGCGTGCCTGCGACACAGCCGTCGGGCGGCGGTAACGACACCGCATCAGCCTGGCCCGGGCCAGGGCGTACTGCACCGATTGCCCTAACCTTGATCCGTGCACGGCAAGAACCGCTCCCGCCTCACTTACAAGATCGTCTACGCGGTCCGCAACCCGGACCGGATCGTCGGCTATGCGCGCCGCCGGGGCCGCGATACCTGGCTATGGCTGACGACGCGAGATCATGTCAGCTACTACCGCGCGGTCATGCGTTCTGACACTGCCAGGGACAGCGATGCCGCCGTCGGCAGCAAGTCCCGCGAGTCCTGGCTGAGGATCGGCCAGATGCAATTCGATTACCTGGCCGGGCACGGGCTAAAGCCGGATATGCGGATGCTCGAGATCGGCTGCGGCAACCTGCGCGCCGGCCGGCTGTTCATCGACTACCTGGAAGCCGGAAATTATTACGGTAGCGATATCTCGCCGGACATCTTGCTGGCCGCGCAGCGCACGATCGTCGAGTACGGGCTGCAGCGCAAGCTTCCCAATCTCAGCCTCATCAGCGACCTGAAGCTGGAGTTCCTGCCCGACGACTACTTCGACGTCGTGCATGCTCACAGCGTCTTCTCCCACTCGCCGCTGGCCGTGATCGACGAATGCCTGGCTCACGTCGGCCGCATCATGACGCCTGGCGGTTTCTTCGACTTCACCTTCGACCGGACCGAGGGTAGCGAGCATCAGGTGCTGCGCGAGGACTTCTACTACCGGACCGAGACGCTGCTCGACCTGGCTCGCCGATACGGCCTGGCGGCCAAGTTCATGGCGGACTGGGCCGACACCGGGCATGAGCAATCCAAGATCCGGGTGACCCGCCCGGCATAGTCGTCAGGGATACTTTTCTCCGCGCTCGCAGATCACACTGGCTGGCACAGCCGGCCGCCGGACATCGTGGTCTAGGAGGTGGGAGATTGGCTGCCCGGAGAGAAACCGCCCAGGCCAGGGTGCTGGCCATGGTCCTGGCAGGCGGGGCGGGAAAACGACTAGCACCGCTCACCGCCGATCGGGCAAAACCGGCCGTGCCATTCGGCGGGCTGTACCGCCTGGTCGACTTTGCCTTGTCCAACCTGGTCAACGCCGGCATGCGCAGGATCTGCGTGCTCACCCAGTACAAGAGCCACAGCCTGGACCGGCATATCACCACCACATGGCGGCTATCTAGCCTGCTCGGCAACTACGTGACCCCGGTACCGGCGCAGCAACGCCTGGGCCCGCACTGGTATACCGGGTCAGCGGACGCCATCTACCAGTCGCTCAATCTCATCTTTGATGACCAGCCGGACATCGTCGCCGTATTCGGAGCTGATCACGTTTTCCGGATGGATCCGCAGCAGATGATCGATCAGCACATCGGTTGCGGTGCAGGGGTCACCGTGGCGGCCATTCCGGTGCCGCGAGAAGAGGCGACGGCATTCGGCGTGATCGGGGTGGCCGCTGATGGCCGCACGATCGAGGCGTTCCTGGAGAAGCCGGCTGACCCGCCTGCCATGCCCGGCCGCCCAGATATGGCATTCGCGTCGATGGGCATCTACATTTTCAGCACTGATGTCCTGGTGGAAGCACTCCACCAGGACGCTGCCGACGATGGCAGCCGGCACGACATGGGCGGCGACATCGTTCCGATGATGGTCGGTAACGGCACGGCGCAGGTCTACGACTTCCTGGACAATGCGGTCCCCGGCGCCGAGCCGCGCGACGCTGGCTACTGGCGCGACGTCGGAACCCTCGATTCCTACTTCGACGCGCACATGGATCTGTGTGCCGTGCACCCGATCTTCAACCTCTACAACGACAAGTGGCCGATCCTGACTCACGTCCCGTCCCAGCCACCGGCCAAGTTCGTGCACGACAGCGGCGACCGCGTCGGCCGCGCTATCAACAGCGTGGTCAGCAACGGAGTGATCGTGTCCGGCGGGCTGGTCCGTGATGCTGTGCTGTCCCCCGGCGTCCGGGTTAACAGCTGGTCGCGGGTCGAGCGCGCGGTGGTGCTGGATAACTCCCGGATCGGGCGGCACGCCATCGTCGAGAACGCGATCATCGACAAGAACGTCGAGGTCCCGGAGAACGCCGTCGTCGGGGTGGACAAGGAGCACGACCTGGCCCGTGGCTTCGTGGTATCTGACGAGGGAGTCACGGTAGTGGGCAAGGGCCAGGCGGTACCGCCGTGACGGACGCCGGGCGAGCCGAGCGGCTGCATGTCGCGATGCTCACCAGGGAGTTCCCGCCTGAGGTTTACGGCGGCGCCGGAGTGCACGTCGAGTACCTCGCCCGCGCGCTAGCCGGCCTGGTCGACCTGACCGTGCACTGCCAAGGTGCCGATCGGCCGGGTGCCATCGCGCACCGGCCGTGGCAGCACCTGGCTGCGGCCAGCTCGGCCGTGCAGGTGATCTCGACCGACTTGTCGATGACGGTCGCGGCTGCCGGCGCCGATGTCGTGCACTCGCATACCTGGTATGCCAACCTGGCCGGGCACCTGAGCAGTCTGCTGTACGGGGTGCCGCACGTGATGACCGCGCATTCGCTGGAGCCGCTGCGGCCCTGGAAGGCCGAGCAACTCGGTGGCGGCTACGCGATCTCCAGCTGGTGCGAGCGCACTGCTGTTCAGTCTGCTGCCGCGGTGATCGCAGTCTCCAAGGGCATGGCCTCAGATATCCGCGTGTGCTATCCGGAAGTACCGGCCGATCGCGTGCGCATTATCTACAACGGAATCGATGCCGATCAGTACAGCCCCGATCCGGGCCGGGATGTGCTCGATTCGTTCGGCATCGATCCCGGCCGGCCGTCGGTGGTCTTCATCGGGCGGGTAACCAGGCAGAAGGGACTGCCCGTGCTGCTGCGGGCAGCCGAGCAGCTCGACCCCGCCGCGCAGCTCGTGCTCTGCGCCGGGCAGGCCGATACGCCCGAGCTGCAGGCGGAGGTTACCGGCCTGGTCGACCACCTGCGGGCAAGCAGGTCCGGCGTCATCTGGCTGCCGGGCATGCTGGCTAAGTCAGAGGTGATCCAGATCCTGAGCCATGCCACCGTGTTCGCCTGCCCGTCCGAGTACGAGCCGCTCGGCATTGTCAACCTGGAGGCGATGGCGTGCGCCGCCGCAGTCGTAGCCTCGGCAGTCGGCGGGATACCGGAGGTCGTTGCCGATGGCCAGACCGGACTCCTGGTCCCGCCAGGCGACGAGGCTGCCCTTGCAGCCGCAATCAACGCGCTGATCCGGGATCCGGCCAGGGCGGCCGCACTCGGAGCCCGCGGCCGCAGCCGCGCGGTGGCGGAGTTCAGCTGGGACCGGATCGCCGCCCAGACCGCTGAGCTGTATGCCCAACTTGCCCGGTGGTGAAGCGGCTCGGGTTAGGCTATCTTGAGATACATCTCGTCTTCAGGGAGGCCGGTTCCATGCAGCCAGCGGACCAGCAGCCAGTTGTCCGGGTCAGTGACAGCGACAGGGACGCAGTCGCGCGCAGGCTGCAAGAGGCATTCGCCGAAGGGCGGCTCGACGACGACGAGTTCGACCAGCGGATGCGAACCGCGCTCACCGCCCGACTCAGCGGCGAACTGGAGGTGCTCACCCAGGATCTGCCCGCCAGCTCCCCGGCCACGCGGCCGGTCTCGCCCAGCGCCAGCGCCGCGAAGCCGACCTTGATCGCGTACAAGAGCTCGGTCCGCCGCGGCGGCCGCTGGCGGGTACCCGAGCGGTTGTCTGCGATCGTCTACAAAGGCAGCGGCTGGATCGACCTGCGCGCTGCCGAGCTGACTTCCCCGGTCACTACCCTGCGCGCGATCGCCTACAAGTCACGTATCGACGTGCTCGTGCCGATCGGCGTGCGAGTGGAACTCAACGGCCTTGGCGTTAGCAAGGGCTGGTCAGCTGCCGAGCAGCTGGAGGGCATGCTGCCCGCGGACGCGCCCGTGCTGCACGTCCGTGGCATCGGCTACAAGGGCACGATCGAGGTCAGCTCCAAGCCGCAGGAAGCGGCCGACCCGCGGTACGACCAGGAGGGCCCGCGCTCGCTCAGGTGACAGAGCCCGCCGCGGCACCAGTAACCCGATCACCCCAGCGCGCGAGCTCGCCATCGAGGTCGAGCGGCCGGATCATCGAGCCAGTCGCCGTCTCCTGATCCCAGTCTTCGGCTGGGACGCGCCACATGACTTCGAACTCGATGCCGCTCGGGTCTTTCGCGTACAGCGACTTCGACACCCGGTGGTCGCTCGCCCCGACCAGCGCGTTCCTGGCGCTAAGCCGGTCCCTCACCTCAGCTAGCTCGGCGAGCGTGCCTACTTCCCAGGCCAGGTGGTACAGGCCCAGGTAGGCGCCGCGCGGCAACTGGCCGTCAGGCACCGCGAACAGGCCGAGATCATGGTCATTGGCAGTGCCCCTGGCCCGCAGGAACGCTGCCTGTCCCGGTATCTCCATGCGCACCTCGAAGCCCAGCGTGTCGGTGTAGAAGTCGACGCTCGCGGCGAGATCCTGGACGTAGAGAACTGCGTGGTTCAGTCGGCGTACGGTCATTGCTGGGCTCCAGTTCCGGCGGCCATGTGGCAATAATGCCCGGCCGCGCCGTCTCATTCCCGGTGCCGAAGGGGTGAGCGTGGGGCCGGCGTGGTTGAGCTTGGCGCGCAGGCTGGTGAGCCAGCTACGGACGGACGCCGGTCAGCTGGTCACGATGGCCAGGCCGGCCTGATCGGCGGCGCTGAAGTCAGCGGTAATCGCGACTACCGGCCGACCGCAGGCAGCGAGCAGGGAGGCGGCGACGGCGGCGCGGTATCCCGACTGGCAGTGCACCCAGACCTCGCCGTCGGGCAGCTCGCCCATCCGCGCGGCCAGCTCGTGCAGCGGGATGAGCACCGCCCCGTCGATGTGGGCGGCCTGCCATTCGCTGCGACGGCGCACATCGAGCAGCACGAGCGATCCGTTCTTGGTGCGCGCCTTGAGGGCGGCGAAATCGACGGCTGGGAAGCAGTTCAGGCGCTCCCCCGCCGCCCATTGCTCAGGTGATACTGCTGCCGACTCGATCTTGTCGATCCCGATCCGGCACAGTTCGCGTTGCGCCGCGAGGACAGCATCGGCGGTGTCGCCGATCAGCGTGAGCGGCGTTCTCCACGGGATCAGCCAGCCGAGATAGGTAGCCAGGTTGTTACCGAGCTCGAAGTTCAGCGCGCCGTAGAGGTGACCGGCGGCGAAAGCAGTGCGCGAGCGCAGGTCGACCACCCACTCCCCGGCCGCTATCCGGCGACGTAGCTCGGCTGGCTCCGCTGGCCGCGGCGGTGCCAGGGCCGGCGCGGCCGGGCCGGCCAGGTTTGCTGGGCCCATATGCGCGTAATAGGCGGGATAGGCGTCCAGACCCGCCAGGAGCTGGTCGACGTAGTCGTCCTCGGTGCTGGTCAGCGCCGGATTGGCTCGCTTCTCGTCGCCGATCGTCGACGGGCCGCCGCCGGCCGGGGTAGCCGAGCAGAAGCTACCGAAGCCATGTGTCGGGCAGACCGAGACCGCGTCAGGCAGCTCACTGGCCAGCCGGTGCGCCGAGGAGAACTGGGCCCTGGCGAGAGCACGCCGGTGCGCCGCGCCAAGCAGGTCGGTGCGGCCGGTGGAGCCATTCAGCAGCGAGCCGCCGGTGAACGCGGCCAGCAGCTGGTCGCCATCGCCGAGGGCGTATGCCAGGTGGGTATACGTGTGGCCGGGCGTGGCAATGGCCCGAACCCGCATCTCCCCCACCTTGATCAGGTCACCGTCGGCCACCGGCGTCCGGTCGAACGAGACCGGGTCAGCGGCGTTGACCAGGTACTGCGCGTCAACTGCCCTGGCCAGCGCGAGCCCGCCGGTCACGTAGTCGTTGTGCATGTGCGTTTCGAACACGTGCGTGATAGTGACGCCGCGATCGGCGGCAGCCCGCTCAACCCGGTCGAAATCGCGCTGCACGTCAATGACGAGTGCAACGCAGCCATCAGTCGCGAGGTAGCCGCGGTCGCCCAGCGATGGGGTATCGATGGCAACTATCTCAATCATCTCTGGCTGACCTCTGCCCATCTGCCGCCAGACACACACGTCGGCTTGCGGTGTCAGATCGCGACCGTTGGCCCAATGTAGACCCCGCGCGGGCGAATCGGAATGTTGCGCTCATATTCCTCTAGCGCGTGCGCGAGCCAGCCCGCCGTCCGCCCGATGGCGAATATTGCCTCGCCTGCACCGCGAATCATGCCGGCCGCCCCGGCCAGCACGGCCAACGCGAACTCCACGTTGGGCTCGGGCAGCGCGCGGCGCCTCGCCTCGGCCGTAACAGCTGAGGCGACCGCCAGGACAGCCGAGCCGGGCGCGTAGTCGGCCACCAGCCGGAGCAGCAAGTTCGCCCGCGGGTCTCCGTCGGTATAGACGAAATGGCCGAAACCGGGAAGCCGCTCGCCACGCCTGAGCAGGTCACCCACCACCCGCGGCGCATCTGCTGGCGAGCCCGCCGATCCGAGCATGAGCTCGGCGCCGAGCTCGGCACCGCCATGCAGTGCGCCGCCCATGGCGCCAAGGCCGGTCGCGACCACGGCGTAAGGATCGGCCCGCACCGAGGCTGCCACCCGCGCAGCCAGCGTGGAGGCGGCCAGCTCGTGATCGGCTACCAGCACCAGGGCCGCGTTGAGCACCTGGATCAGGCCCTCCGGCACCGGTTCGGTGCACAGCTTCGCCGCGAGCCTGGCTGCCATGGTTTCCGCCTGGCCGGCTCGGAGCACCGGTCCGGCCTCGGCGCCGGTCCCAGGCAGGGCTCCGGTCATGCCCGCTATCAGCGACTTGCCGGCCGCCACCACGGCCGGCCGGTCCAGGTGCAGCCGGAACTGGTCGGTCGCGGCCAGCGCCGGCACGATCACCTGCAGCCGCTCCAGCGGCAAGGTCCCGGCTGGCAGGGCTGCCTGGGCGGCGCGGCCTGCCGCCAGCGCCTCCGCGGTCGCCTGCCAGCCCGCGGCAACCGCGGGACCCGGCGGCGCCTCCGGCAGCGAGCCGGTCCACAGCAGCATCGCGACATTCTCGAAGCTGCTGCGCAGGGCCAGGTCGGTGGCGTCGTGGCCGCGATAGCGCTGGGTGTCGCTGGTGATCTCGGTCAGCTCTGTCTCGATCACGAGCTCGGCCGGGCCGACTCCCCGCCTCGGCCGGCCCCGGCGGGCTAGCTCCGCCACCTCGTCGGCGTCGAACATGCTGGCCCGGCCGTCCGTGTCCCGGCGCCGGCTGAGCACGCCCCGGCTCACGTAGGCATACAGGCTTGCCTGCTTGATGCCGAGCCGTTCGGCCGCCTCGGCCGCGCCGATCCAGTCCGTCACCTGCGCTCCCTTCGCCAACGCTGCAGGCCATGAACCGGGTAGCTGCGAACGGCCGCATGCCTGGTCTGCTGCGTTCCGGTCAAGGGCTCAACATTGATTACGATCAATATTGACACGACTCTGCAGTGGTGATCAATAATAGGTCAAGATCCTGCCGGGCCGGCTGAAGGAGAAGCATGACTGCCGTAGCTGACGATGCGCAGGCACCGTACGAGGCTGCCGCTGGGCTGGCCGGGGTCTCGGTCGCACGGACGCATGTCTCGGACGTGCTTGGCCGCAAGGGCTTCTATCACTACCGCGGTTACAACGCCGTCGACATCGCCAGGCGGGGCCGCGTTGAGGACGCGTGGCACCTGATGCTCCGCGGCGAGCTGCCGACCGTCAGCCAGCGCGAGGAGTTCGCCGGCCAGACCGCTGCCCTGCGGCAGCTTCCGGACGGCGTGGCCGACCTGCTGCCCGCGATCGCGGGGCTGAGCCCGCCAGGTTCGCTGGAATCGCTGCGGACCGCGGTCTCGGTCACCGCGCAGGAGATGGGCTGCAAGCCGTGGACCGACCAGTCCGCGGACGAGACGGCGGCGCAGGCGGCCAGGCTGACGGCCGTCATGCCGACGCTGGCCGCGCAGCTATTCCGGCTGGCCAGCGGTAAGGCGGTCGTGCAGCCGCGGGCCGACCTCGGCTACAGCGCGAACTACCTGTACATGCTCACCGGCGCTGAACCGGACGAACCGAGCAGGTACGCGGTCGAGCGGTACCTGATCCTCACCATCGACCACGGCTTCAATAACTCCACGTTCACCGCCAGGGTGATCGCGTCGTCAGGCGCCGACCTCGGCGCCGTGCTTTCCGGGGCGATCGGCGCGCTGTCAGGACCGTTCCATGGCGGAGCCCCGGCCAGAGTCTTTGACATGCTCGACGCGATCGGCACGCCCGCCAACGCCGAGCCGTGGCTGCGGCACACCATCGAGCACGGCGACAAGCTGATGGGGTTCGGCCACCGCATCTACAAGACTCTCGACCCGCGCTCGGAGCTGCTACACGAGGTCGCCAGGGAGCTGCACAGCGAACGGGTCGAGTTCTCCGAGCTAGTGGAGAAGACCGCGGTCGAGTTGCTGGCAGAACTCAAGCCGGGCCGGGAGCTGTACGCGAACGTGGAGTTCTATGCGGGCGTGGTGCTGGAGGCCGCCGGGCTGCCGCGGGAAATGTTCAGCGCCACATTCGCGTGCAGCCGCGTGATCGGCTGGATGGCCAACGTACTCGAGCAGATCGGCGACAACCGCATCTTCCGGCCGCTGGCGCACTACGACGGACCGGAGGCGCCGCGCGAGTTCCCCGGCTTCTGGCAGCCTGGCAACCCGTAGTTGCGGTCCCGAGGAAGGCGGGGCTAGCTGCCGATCTGCTTGCGGCCCCGAGCCCGCCGCAGGCGGCGGCGCTGCTCCGGGGTCAGCATGGCGTAGGCGGCTGCCGGGATGGCAATCGCGAGAACGATCACGGCAATGGCGATCAGCGGGTGCCAGATGAACAGGATCAGCCCGATGATGACCCCGATGAGGCCGTACCTGATGTGAGGTGTCATGCCGGGCTCCCTTCGGGAAACTGCGTTCCCCTTCTGTATCAACTATCCCACCCACTGGCTAGTTCCCGGCCGGACGGGCGCGGTCCAGCGCAGTGGTTCCGCATCGGGTGAGGAGATGGTAGATGATGGGCATCGCGGATAACGGAGGCTTAGATGACGCTTTCCCTGCCAGTCGAGGCTGAGGCCAACGAGCTGCTGTCCCGCAGCCCGCTGGCACTGCTGATCGCCATGCTGCTCGATCAGCAGGTACCGCTGGAGAAGGCCTTCAGCTCACCCTATGAGCTGGTCCGGCGGCTCGGCCACGAGCCAACGGCGGCCGAGCTGGCCGGCTTCGATCCCGAGGCGCTGGCGGCCATCTTTGCGGAGCGGCCAGCCCTGCACCGGTTCCCTAAGGCCATGGCCGGCCGGACCCAGGAACTCGCCAGGCTGCTCGTCGATCGCTACGACGGGGATGCGGCCGCGGTCTGGACCGGTGCCGCGACCGGCAAGGAGCTGGTAGCCAGGCTGGCCGAACTGCCAGGCTTCGGCGGCTACAAGGCGCAGATCTTCACCGCGCTGCTTGGCAAGCAGCTTGGCGTCAGGCCTCCGGGGTGGCGCGAGGCGGCCGGCCATTTCGGCCAGGACGGCTCGCACTATTCGGTCGCTGACATCGTCGATGAGCCATCGCTGGCCGCGGTCCGGGCGCATAAGAAGGAACTGAAGGCCGCGGCAAAGTCGGGTGGCGGGCACTAGCGCCGTGCCCGACACTGAATTCCCGCTGGCTGGACCTGCCTTGGTGCACGTCCTGCAGGCTGGCTACATCCGCGAGGAAGACGACGGCGAGCACGTCGGCGGCACCGTCACGCTCATTCAGGACGGAAACGCGGTCGTCATCGTCGATCCCGGCATGGTCCCATCGCGGCCGGGCCTGCTGGCCGCGCTGGCCCGGCATGGCCTGGCGCCCGCAGCGGTCACGGACGTCGTGTTCAGTCACCACCATCCCGATCACACTGTCAACGCCGCGCTGTTCCCCGCAGCCAGGATCCACGATCACTGGGCTATCTACGACGGCGACCTGTGGATCAGCCGGGACGCCGACGGCGCCGAACTCAGCCCGTCGGTCCGCCTGATGGCCACGCCCGGCCACACCCTGCAGGACATCACCACCCTGGCAGCCACGCCGGACGGCGTGTACGCATGCACGCACGCCTGGTGGGCGGCGGACGGTCCGGCTGATGACCCGTTCGCGCCGGATGCGGCCACGCTCGCAGTCAGCAGGGCCAGGATCCTGGCCGTGGCCAAGGTCATCGTCCCCGGCCACGGGCCGGCCTTCGAACCGGATGCCAGCACGCCGCGCTGAGCAGCGCACTCCGGGCGGACCGGCCAATCAGGCTCAGGCGACGTCGCCCTTGATCGAGAATGCGGACAACCTGTTGACCGCGAGCGCCAGCGCGACGATCGTCACCACAAGGCCCATTCCGACCCCGGTGCCGAGGGTCAAGTTCGCGTCCAGCGCACTGTCGTGCGCGATGGAGTTCGCGATCGCCAGCGAGTAGTGCTCGGCCGACAGTAGCCCGACGCCCGGCACCAGGCTGGCCAGCAGGCCCTCCCAGAGCAAGATGTACAGCAGCCCCAGCGCCAGCGCCCGGCTCGGGCTGAACACCGCGGTCGTGAGCATGAACAAGGCGGTATAGGCGGCCGAGCCCGCCAGCGCGCCGACGAACAGGCCGATGGCCAGTCTGCTGGACGCCCCGGTCGCGATGGCACCAGCCAGGTACTCGGGTACCGCGGCGAACGCTATGGTCAGCCCGACCGCCACTGCGTACTTGCTCAGCACGATCGTGCGCCTGCTGACCGGGGTCGCGAGCAAGTGCACGATGCTGCCGTCTTCGACCTCGGCGCCGATCACGCTGCCGCCGATGATCAGGGCCGTGAGCGCGAGGATCAGGTAGCCGACTATGCCGAGGATCTCTGGCGGCCAGACAGGGCTGTTCGCTGTCGCCTTGAGCAGCGCCGAGATGCCGATCAGGAGGATGGCGGGCAGCGCGAACAGCAGTGCCCGCTTGCGGCTCATGGTGGCGCGAAGCGTCAGCCGCATGATGACGCCGTTGACCGGACCAGACATCGGGACTACCTCACTCTCCTCGGGCTTGGGGCAGTCGGCGGGTCACGACGCCAGCAGGTAGGTGAAGACGCTCTCCAGCGACTCATCGGCCGGCAGCAGCTGGGTGAGCCGGATGCCGTGATCTCGGCTCAGCCCGGCCACTTCCCTGGTGAAGGTTCCGTAGTCGGAGGCTCGGACTTGAAGGCCATGCGAGGTCAGTTCAACCGCGGTGACGGCAGGCCTGCCGATCAGCGCGGCGCCCAGCGCACGGTCATCGGATGAGCGGACGACAAACACGTGCGGCCGGTTCGTCATCAGCCGCCTGATCGCCCGGAAGTCGCCGGACGCGGCCAGCCGGCCGCCGACGATGACCTGGATGATGCCAGACAGGCGTTCCACCTCCTCCAGGATGCGCGAGCTGAACACGATGACCCGGCCGCCTGTTCCCTGGGCATGCAGCAGGTCCATCATGTGCAGCCGCTGCCGCGGGTCCATGCCGTTGAACGGCTCATCGAGCAGCACGATCTCGGGGTCGTGCACCAGCGCCGCGGCTACCTTGATCCGTTGCCGCATCCCCTTGGAGTAGGTCGAGATCCTCCGGTCCTGGGCCGGAGTCATCTCCAGCATCTCGATCGCCCGCTGGGCTGCGGCGTCTGGGTCTGGCAGGCCATGCAGCCGCGCCGTCGCCAGCACGAACTCGGCCCCGGTGAGGAACGCGTACACCGAGTCGCGTTCTGGCACCAAGCCGAGCTGGCGGAACATGCCGGGATTGCGCCAGCTGCTGCGGCCGGCAACGGTGACCTCACCGCGCGAGGGCGCCAGGAACCCCGCGATCATGTGCAGGATCGTGGTCTTGCCCGCGCCGTTCGGGCCGAGCAGGCCGGTCACGCCAGGCCCGATGGTCATGCTGATGTCGTTGACTGCCACCACGTTGCCGTACCAGCGGGAGACGCCGCGCAACTCGATGGTCGTCATGCCACGCCTACCTGCTGGTACCTGGCGAGCAGGCCGCCGATGGCGGCGACGGTCAGCAGCACGAACGCGATCCCGTACAGCGGGCCGTACGGCCCGATCGTGGTTGCCTGCAGCACCTGTGCTCCGACCGGGTGCGGCGCTTGCAGCCACCGGAGCAGCCCGCCGAGGATGGTGAACGGGCTGATCAGGCCGGCCAGGCTGGCTAGCGCGGACGGCTGGCCGAGCGCCGCGGGTCCGAAGGCCTGGACGCCGATCCGCATCAGCACGTGCGCCAGGACCCAGGAGAAGAACAGCGGGATCCCGATCGCGCACATCGCGAACACGCGCTTGCCCGTGGTCGATGCCAGCAGCAGGCCGACGCTGGCCAGCAGCAGCGCCCAGGCCGCGCCATAGAGGAGCCCAGGGCCGAGCTGGCGGGTCTGTGCCCAGACGGCACTGGCGCCGTGCACCTGGGTCGCGATGCCCAGATACAGCAGGATGAGCGGAAGATCAATCATCGCCAGGCAGGCCAGCACGAACGCGACGAGCTTGGCTAGCGGGTAGTCCATGCGCCGGATCGGCCGGGCGAAGTACAGCGGCAGCGTGTGGTTGCGCAGATCGCTGGAGACCAGGTTGGGCGCCTCCAGCGCCACGAAGATCAGCATCGCAACGGTACGCAACGACGGTATGTAGCTGTCGTAGCTGACAATCGGCTGGCTGCCACGGTTGGTGGCAAGCGCCACCGCGTTGACGGCCGCAGGCAAGCACAGCAGCGCGAATAGCAGGATCGGGAAGACCTTGGCCTTGGCCCCGCGGCCCATGCCGAAGGCAGTGCGAAAGCTGTGCCAGATCAGCGCCCGGACGATTTGGGCTCGGCCGAGCCGCTGTGCATCGTAGGAACGGTAGCCGATGTCGTGGATGACACCGCCGCCGCTAGCGCCGGCGGCCGGGGCCTGGCTCGGCTGGGCATCTGCAGCCCGTGCATCAGCTGACACTGGCACCTCCGGTCGCGCGGAGTGGTCCTGCGGTCCCGGCTGGGGCAGAGCCGACCTCCGCTTGGTCGTCACGGAATAGCTCTTCGATCCGGTGCCTGCGCCGCTCCATCCGGCTCAGCGGCAGCCCGAGATCGGCGACGCTGTCTCGGACTGCGTCGTACGTCTGGTCGCCGGCCAGCTGGACCAGCAGGCCGCGCTGGAACGGCACCGGCCTGATGCCGCGGCTGGCCAGTTCGGCCCACAGCAGGTCGACGCCCTCGTCAACCTCGACCAGCAGCACTGCGCTCGCCTGCGTCATCGAGCTGACCGAGTCAGCCCGAAGCAGCCGCCCGCTGTCAATCGCGACCAGGTGATCGCAGATCTGCTCGATCTCGCCGAGCAGGTGCGAGGCGACCAGGATCGAGATGCCGAACTCGGTGCCGATCCGCGAGATCAGCTCGAGCATCGCTGTCCGGCCAGCCGGATCCATGCCGTTAGTCGGTTCATCGAGCAGCAGCAGTCGCGGGTCGCCGACCAGGGCCTGGGCCAGCTTGACCCGCTGCTTCATGCCGGTGGAGTAGGTGCCGATCTGCCGGTACCGCTCCTCGTACAGCCCGACGTGGCGCAGCGAGTCGGCCGCACGCTCCTTGGCCGCGGCGGCGGGCAGGCCGGACATCCGGCCGAGGTGCGTGACTAGCTCGGTCGCTGTCATGTCCGGGGGCAGGCAGTCGTGCTCGGGCATGTATCCGGTCAGCGTCCTGATCGCGAACCCGTCCGTGCGGCAGTCCAGGCCGAGGACCGCAGCCTGTCCGCTCGTCGGTTCGAGCAGGCCGAGCAGGATCTTGATGAGTGTCGACTTGCCGGCTCCGTTGGCTCCGATCAGGCCGGTGATGCCTGCCGCGACCGCCACTGTCAGCTGATCCAGCGCGATGATCGACGGACCGTAGCGCTTGGTCAGCGCCCCCGCCTGAATGACGGCGCCCTGCTCGGGCCGCCAGGCCTGGTCACCCGCCTGCGGTATGGGCTGTGCGATCACTACTCCTCCGAATCCGCGGTGCTGACCCTGGCGTGCGCCACCACGATCCCAGCTGCGGCCACGTCCCGTCATCAGCCGACCGGCTGATCCTGCTAGCGCACAGGCTGATATCAGCCTGCCTCGCAATAGTGACAGGCAGATCACAGGTCCATCACCAAGCTAGACGGAATGTGAGCAGATTTGCGTAAGATGTCGGAAGCGGGTTTGGCTGTTCAGTTAAGGACCATCGTTGGTGGCCACCGGGGAAGCGCGGGCAGCGATGCAGGCCACGGCCGCAGGGCGGTCGCGGCTTGCGCGCTACGTCCGGCCCGCGCTGGCCGGGCTGCTGGTGCTCGCTGTCTGCGTCGGGACTCGCGCGCTCGCGCCAACTGCCAACCCGTACGGCGGGCCTTTGCACCGGTACGGCATGCTCACCGGGGCGGCCATCGAGGCACTGCTCGCGGCGCTGCTGGTCGCCCTAGGTCTAGTGGGCCGCTATTCCCGCCAGCGTGGCCATCCGGTGCCGATGCTCCGGCTGCTGCTTGGCCGGACCATCGCGATCGCAATGATCGTTCTCGCCGTTCTGATGGGCATCAACGCTGTCGGCTTGCGGCCACGCGGCAAGATGCTGGACATCTTCCGCGGCGAGCATCCGTCCCGGCCTGGCAAGAGGCTGTTCAAACCCGAACCGTCGGCCGGCCCGGCCCACCTCGTCGACCTGCTCTACGTCGCGCTCCTGGTCGTGCTGATCGCAGCGGTCGTGGCCTGCATCCTGCTCATCAGGCGCCGCGCGCCCGCCGGGCCGGCCGGCTACCTCGACGACTACCCGGCTGCTGACACCAGCCTGCGGGAGGCAGTCGAGTCCGGGCACGCCGCGCTGCGGCAGGTCGACGACGCGCGAGCCGCGATCATCGCCTGTTACCTGGCAATGGAAGCGAGCTTGGCGAAGGCCGGCACGGCCAGGACGGTGGCGGAGACCCCCGATGAACTCCTGGCCAGGGCCGCGGCTTCTGGTCTGGTCCGCGGCACTTCCGCAGGCCGGCTGACGGAAATGTTTTACGAGGCCAGGTTCTCCACGCACGCCCTGCCGCAGGCAGCCAGGGCCGAGGCCAGCCAGCTGCTGGACCTGATCGCGGCTGACCTGAGCAGCCTGGCTGAGCTGCCGTGAACCCCGAGCGCGGCGTCCGGCAGCCGGCGACCAGCGGCTGGCGGGCTTGCCTGCCCGAGTTGCTCATCGCGGCCGTCTTGGTGCTGGCAACCACGGCTACCACATATCTCTACGCCGGGCCGGCGACCGCGGCAGTAGCGGTGACGATCTGGACAGTCATTGTTCTTGTGCTGCTACGGGTGCTGCTGCCGATCACGCCGAGGCCGCACCACGTGGCC
>Ga0187783_10000909_pt1 | contig 21805 bp, 22 predicted proteins | sample 1015_SJ02_MP02_2_FD_132471 | JGI IMG/M metagenome (GOLD analysis project Ga0187783, IMG submission 132471) | Tropical peat soil microbial communities from peatlands in Department of Meta, Colombia - 1015_SJ02_MP02_20_MG | ecosystem: Environmental > Terrestrial > Soil > Wetlands > Peat | place...
CCGGGCGGGATGAGGGTGATCTGGTAGCCGAGTCGTGATGAGTGAGATTCGACATCTTGCCTGAGACGGGACACGGGTTGACTCGAATGAGCGCCCAGCCGACTGCGCGATGCGCCGATAATGTACATTATGTTAAGTAGAACCTACAGGACTTGCGAGTGCGTCCGACAACTAGTCCTCGTCCTCTCTCACCGAATCTGGTCTGCGTCTCACTGACGATGGCCCAGCTCGGTGTCTCGTCTGACTAAGTCCTGAGCAAGATCGCGAAATGCCGCGTTCGTTCCCGCCGCCGTAATCGCCGTGCGGCGCAGCCGAGTTCACCAACATGCTGCTGGGGCCAGCCCGGCTCCCAGCCTTTGTGCCAGCCTCCGAAGCTGGCGTCAGTTTGATTTGACAACCCGCGTCTGTCAGTTTAAATTGACAGGCGTGGATGTCGAAGAGCTCACCGCGGGCATCTCCTCGGATGACCCGGCGATCGGGCTGCGGGCCGCGCTGGCGCTGCATCGGCTGGCGGAGCGGGTCGAAGCCAGTCACGTCGCGTCCGCCCGGGCAAAGGGCTGGTCGTGGCAGCAGATCGGGGACGCGCTGGGCGTCACCCGCCAGTCCGTGCACGCCAAGTACAGCAAGGAGTGATCATGACCACCGAATCCGTATCGCCGGAGACGCTTCACCCCTGGGCCATCTATCTGCAGGCCGCCGAGGAGGCTCGCCGCCGGGGTGACCGCCGGGCCGGCACCGACCACGTCCTGCTCGCCCTGTTCGCGGATCCCTGGACCGAAGGCCTGCTGGGCGTGAGCCTGGAGCAAGCCCGCCAGGCCCTCGACTCGCTTGACCGCCAGGCCCTGGGTGGCCTGGGCCTGGGGCCCGGCGCTGATGCTCCCGACCTGCCCATGCACGCCGTGCCGAAGAAGCCGACGCTCCGGTACATCATGCTGCAGAAAGATCGCCTCCGCATGACGCCGGCAGCCAAGAAAGTGCTGGAAGACGCCGGCAAGCCCAACCGCATCAAGAGCCAGATCACGGCCCGGCAGGTGCTGGCCCGGATCCTCGCTCTCCAGCCCCCCGATCCTGCCGCGGCACTGCTGGGCGCTCTCGGCGTGAACCCCGCCGAGGTCCGGCGCCGGCTGGACCTGCCGAGCCAGGCCGCGCGGGAGACCAAATCTGGTTAGCGTCTCACTGAACCAGGCCCAGCTTCCCCCCGCCTCGGCCAGCACTAGGTCGGCGCCTTTTCTCGTTCGCAGCGCGCTGAGGAGGGTGTCAAGGGCCCGCTCGTCACCGGGGCCATTGGCACCCTCCCCCGGTTCACCGGGCTCGTCAGCGAGTGCTGTACCGGCTGTACCTGATAGTGGCGGCCACGACGGCGATGGTGAACTGCGCGAGCCAGATGGCGCCGCCGACGACGATCGCCGACTCAGTGCCGGGATGGGACGCAGCGAATGCCGCGGCGAAGCCGGCATGCGCTGCCAGGGTGCTCCAGACGGCGAGTTGCGCCACCAGAGCGAGATACAGGATCAGCAGGGCAGTGCGCCGGTGCGATGGTGATGTCCCGGCCGGCTGAGGGTTCGCCGGACCGGCATGAGAGGCATGGCTGGTGTTCATTTCTCCTCCCTAGGAGCTGTCAGATCCTCTGGGTGTCGGGCTGTTGCCTGTTGGCTGACAGCCACTGGGTGGGCCGCTGGGCCATGGTCTGGCCGAGTAGCAGCCTCGAATATCGCGATCAGCTGGGCGCCGTGGGCTTCCACGTCTAGCTCGGAATTGTCGGCGTACTGCCTCATCAGGTCATCGAGGGCAGCCTTCATAACCGTGGCCACGATCGGGCTGTCGAAGCTGCCCAGCCGCCCCGCTTCCTGACCCAGCCGCAGGATCCGAGCGACGAGATCTATGTCAATGGCGCGAACGTCGAAGGCTGGGTCGGGGCGGCCGGCTTCATCGCGAAAGGTGTCGTAGATGCGGACCAGAGCGATCACGTCCCGGCGGTGGGTCTGGATGTAGCCGGTCCAGGCGGTGAGATAGGCGGCGACGAACCGCTCCGGATACTGCGTCGGCTCCGCGGCGCGGAACCGCGGCTCCAGATACACGGACATCTCGGCGATCACGCTTGCGATCACCGCCTGGATCAGGTCGTCCTTGGCCGGGAAGTGATAGGTCACCACTCCCTTGCTTACTCCCGCCCGGCGAGCCACCTCGGCTACCGAGGTGCGCGAGTATCCGGTGTCCACGATCGCGTCAATAGCGCACTCCACCAGCTGGTCGCGGCGCTTCAACTGGGTGAATGTGACGGCGCTGCTTGCCGTACCCGTCGCTCTAGTACGCATGATCTGAGATTAGTACGCGCGTACTAATCGTGTCAACCGGCTCGCTGGTGGCTCGGTGAACTACTCACCCAGTGGAAGGACCTGCTCAGTCTCCCCGCCTGGCAGGCCGTTGCAGTTCCCTGCCTTAATCCGCACCGGCTCAGCCCGCCGATTGGGTGAGTAGCTGAAGCACGGCGGCGACTTCCGGTCCGGCGACCGAAGCGCCGTAGCCTGCGTTGAGCACAAGGCAGCCGACTGCGACGTTCAGCGTCGGATCGAAGGCGACCAGCCAGCTGTTTGGCTGCCCCTGGCCGCTCACATCCGCGGTGCCAGTCTTGGCGTAAACCGGAGAGCTGACGCTGTCGAAGACGCCCGCTGCCGTGCCGCCGGGCTGCGTGACGGCTCTCATCAGCTGCCACAGATCCTGGTGCACCGCTTGTGGCAGCGCAGTAGCGGCAGGCTGTGCCTGGCCTGGCACGACGATTGGCTGCTTGAACGAGCCCGTGTCCACCGTCGCGGCGACCGACGCCATGGCGAGCGGGGAGGCTTCCAGCTGGCCCTGACCGAATAGCTCCAGGGCCAGCTCCGCGTTGGATGCTTCTGGCGGACTGGTGTAGTACGGCACGGCGGATCCGATGCCGATGTTCCAGGGCTGGTTCAGGCCGTAGTACTTCCGCGCGGTCTGAGCGAGGGTCTGTGGGCCAAGACTGCTGTACCAGCGGTCGAAGGCGTTGTTGCAGGATGCCGCGAAGTCGGTGAGGAACGGCGTGCCAGCCGGTTCACTCTCGCCGCCGGCGTTGTTGATCACCTCGCCGTCGGCGTCGACCTGCGGCGGGCACTCGACTGGCTGACTCGGCGAGCTCACCAGGCCCGTGGTGAGCAGCGCGGTCGAGGTGATGATCTTGTTTGTTGAGCCAGGCGCCACTCGCGCGGTGAGAGCGAAGTCGTTCGGCCCATCGTTGTTAGCAACCGCCAGAATGTCGCCGGTGCTCGGCTGGATCACGACCATCGAGCTGTCAGGATGACCTTGCACGGCCGTCTTCGCGGCCGCCTCGACTGTCGGATTGATGGTAGTTTTCACGTCCGCGGTGACGGGCTGCCTGATTAGGTCTGTGTTAGCAGCGCCTGCCACGGACGTGCTGCCTGCGCCGACGAATGCTATTTCGATTCCCGGCGTGCCGGCGGACGCGTTCTTCATGAGTGCCGCGGCGATGTTGTCGAGCCCAGGGTCGCTCGAGTCCTGGAGGTTGCCGCCGGCGGCATCCACGACTTCAGCTGAGCCGGGCGCGACCGGAACGCTGATGACTTTTTCGTTAGCTGTCAGGTGCGGCGCGACGAGCGCTGGAATCCACCTGACCCACCAGCCGCCGTCCTGCTCGTAGGCGGTCAACTCCGACCCATAGGACCAGTTCGCTGTCACTGATGAGCTCGCCGTCAGCCCCACGGTGGCGACCGCCGAGAACGCTACCTTTCCCTGCGCAGTCGCGCTCTGCACTGCCAGGCGCAGAGCGCGCAGGTGCAGGTTGTCGCGGTAAGAGCTCAGCGCGGCCGAGGCGGCTGCCGGGTGGTCGGTGTAGCTCGCAGCCTTCCGGATCTGCCCTTTCGCCCAGGCATCGAGGAACGCGTCAGCGGTCTGCTTCGCAGCCAGTGCCTTGGTGCCGGCAGTGGGATGAAACCCGGGAGCGGTCCCCTGGTTCAAGCCAAGGATGATCGCGAGGATGAGCACCGCGGCCAGCACCACCGCGCCCACTACGGCGATGCGGCCGCGGCTGCCGACGCCGAACTTGCCGCGCGAGCGTGGTGGTTTTGCCGCGGCGATTCCGCGGCGCTGGCGCCACACCCCATGCTCGTCCAGCACCCACCGTTGGTCCTGCTGGCCGGGCACCGTGGGGCGCGCCTGCTCCGTAGCAGGTTGGGCCGACGTCCGGGAGCCGTCGTCCGCCTCGTCGTTCTCAGCTCCCCCGCTCATGCGTTCCCCTTCATCGCGCGCCACCGGCCAGGCGACGGTCGCTCACGGTAAGGATTGCCACCATGGACCGCTGGTGCCATGCAGCCCGCTCGAGAAGGATTCAGCGATGGCAAGAAGACGACTCAGATGGTCTCTGTGGCTGGTGATCCGTCTCTTACCACCCGCTCCCCCGCCTCTAACCGGCACAGCCTGAACGGATGGATCTGTCCGCGCCTGTCCTAGCCAGTAGGGAGGAGGTCGCCGGGCTCTAGCGCCCCATCTGCCTCTCCCCCGGGCTAGGAGCACGGGCATCGCGGCGAGAAGATCTGACCGTGACACGCTCCGTTCCGTCAGCTGACTGCTGGGTCCCGTCATCGTTCGGCATGGCGGCGACGGGGACCGGAACGCTTGACGGACTCAGGCTCGCGGTCAAGGACATGTTCGCCATTTCCGGCCATGTGTCATCGTTCGGTCATCCGCGCTGGCGCGAGACACACTCCGCGTGGCGGTACACCGCGCCCGTGCTCGGCAGGCTCCTCAGTGCCGGGGCCTCGATTGCCGGGCTGGCGAAGCTGGACCAGCTTGCGTGGTCGATCGTCGGAAATGCAGGCGAGGGTGTTGCGCCATTGAACTCGGCGTATCCAGAGCGCTTCGCTGGGGGGTCGTCGTCCGGACCCGCTTCTGCGGTCGCTGCCGGGCGGGCCGACATCGGTGTCGGCACGGACACTGGCGGGTCGATCCGGGTGCCCGCGGCGGCTTGCGGCTTGTACGGACTGCGGCCAACGCACGGGCTCATCGGCACGGAAGGCGTGCTACCGCTAGCGCCGTCGTTCGATACCGTCGGCGCGCTGGCCAGCAACCTCGCGGCGCTCCAGCAGGTGCTGGGAGTCCTGGCGGAGGCGCGTGCTGGCGCGCCGGTGCGGCGAGTAGTCGTCCCTTCGGATGGCCATGCGGTGGCTAGCAAGGCGACTTCCGGAGCTGTCCGCTCAGTGGCGTCGGCGCTTGCTCGGAGCACCGGATGCGAGCTGGTCGAGTGGGAGCTCGGCGCATTCTGCAACAGCGAGGCAGCTGACCTGCTCTCCCGCATCCAGGCCAGGCAGGTCTGGACCGCGCACGGCCCGTGGCTCGATGCGAACATCGGCGTCCTAGCTCCTGACGTGGCAAGCCGGGCCCGGCGCGGCCAGCAGCTGAGCGCAATGCCCGCCGAGGATCAGCGCGGCGATGAGGGCGCCTGGCATACATACACCGAAGAGCTCGGCCATGCCTTGCAGGGCGCGGCTGTCGCGGTTCTGCCGGTACTGAAGGACCTGCCACCGCTGTGCACCGCCTCGGCAGCTGAGCTGCAGGAGTTCCGGGAGAGCACGTTCCGCTTTACCGCGCCGGCGAGCCTGGCCGGCCTACCGGAGCTGGTCATCCCCGTTCGCAACACTGCGAGCGGCACGTTGATCGGGGTCGCCCTCATGGCGCCTGCTGGCAGCGATTCGGAGCTAGTGCGGTTGGCGGCTCACATCTGCCCGACGCAGGGAGCCATGGCCGTGTAAGTGGTGCCCTGAGCGACATGGCACCGAGCTCCGGGAGAGCTCAAATAGGACCGCTGATCTCCTCCCCCCCCTCGGCGCAGGCGGGCTGGCCCTGCGGGACTATTTGGCGCCGCGCCGGCGGAAGCCGAAACCGTCCGAACGGGTGCGGGTAGCGGTGAAGGAGTCGAACTCGACCGGGGTTGGGTATGGGCCCGAGCCGGACCAGGCCGAGGTGTGGTAGTAGGTGAAGGTCATGGTGGTCTCGTCACCTGGGAAGCCACCAGGGTCCACGTCGAACACGCCGATGCCCCACGGGTAAGTGGTGTTCGGGTCGGTGACCGCGGACCACGGCGCGTCCTCGGTGTCGATCTCGGTCTCCGAGACGTTGATGCCCTCCTCCGGTACGTCGTCCGCAGTGTCCGTCATGTAGACGTCGTCGTGGCCATGCGTGCCGCCGGTGCCGATTACCAGGTGAACGAGGCCCAGGTCGGAGTCCAGATTCGTCAGCTCGGTGCTGACAACGTGCGGCCGCAGGATCGTGTCCGGGTCGGTGCCCTTCACCACGTAGCTGCGCTCGTAGTCATGGTCATGGCCGGCGAGCACGAAGTCGACGCCGTACTGGTAGAACAACGGCATCCAGTTCTGGCGGATGCCGAGGTCAGAGCCCTCCGCATCAGACGTGGACATGGCAGGCTGGTGCATGACAACGACGATCCAGTCGATCGAGGTGTCAGTCGACGCCTCACGCAGTGTCTGTTCCAGCCACAGCAGCTGCGCGCCGCCGGAGTAGCCGGTCAGGATCTGGTTGGCACCAGTGCTCAGGTAGGTCCCGGTGTCGACCTGGTAGCAGACGTCGTTGTTGTCCAGCATGACGAACAGCACCGAGCCAACCTGGAACTTGTACCAGTTGCCGTCGAATTCGCCGGAGCCGTTGTTCGGCAGCGCGAAGAAGGTCTGGTAGGCCAGATAGCCCTGCGGGCCGTTGCCCGGCTCGTTCTCGTGGTTGCCCAGCGTCGGCATCCACGGCCGGTTCGCGGCCGAGAACTGCGTGTTGTCGAAGTACTCCGCCCAGACCTGCGGCTGGTATAGCTGGTTGGAGTTGGCGTAGGACAAGTCGCCGTTGACGAGATGCACGACCGGGTCGAATAGCTCAACCGACGCGGCGGTCGCCTCGGCGTTAAGCGACGCCTTTTTGTAGGCGGTGTCACCGCAGGCGATGTCCCCGACGCTGGTGAAGCGGAACGGCACACGGCCCTCTGGGGCCGTGCGGAACGCGCCGGAGACCTGGGTCTGGCCCCCGCCGACGATCTGGTACACGTACGCGGTGTCGGGCTGCAGGCCCCCGATCCGCGCGTGCTGGGCGATCGTCTGGATGCCGTTGTTCGAGTCCGTGTACGTTCGGGTCTCGGCCAGGATAGTGCTGCCGAAGCCGCCACTGGTGGTGCCGACCATCACGCTGGGGTTGGACACCGAAGTCGGGGTGACCCACGACACGGCAACCTCACGTGCCGGATCCCGACCGAAGGTCAGGTGAACCTGCGCAGCCGTGACCGCGTCGGCCCTGGCGACCTGCTGCCACAAGAGCGGACTGCTGCCTACCAAGAGACCGCCGGCAGTGATGCCGATACCGCCGATGAACGACCGGCGGGAGACGCCAGCGCGCTCCATACTCTGCGTCATTGCTGTCCTTCCGGGGGCATCCGACAAGTGCAAGGCAATGCTCCCGGTCCGGAAGGTCGGCAAGCTGAACCAAAGGTTGACACACCGTTAACGGTTACAGCCGTTACAGACCGGCTGTAACAGAGATGAGTCGTGGCGGGCGGAGGTCACTGCTCGCTTCGCTGCACGCGATCGGCGCGGGAGGGATTTGTCGTCTGACATCATGAGGGCCATGGTTGCGCTGGAGCCGATGATCGGTGCGGTGTTGCTTAGCCAGGATCAGATTCGCAGCCGACTCTCCGAGCTGGCCGCCGGCATCGACGCCGACTACGACGGCCGTGACTTGGTGCTGGTTGGCGTGCTGAAGGGCGCGATGATGGTCATGGCTGACCTGGCCCGGATGCTTTCCCATGACCGGGTGGAAATCGACTGGATCACCGTGTCCAGTTATGGCAGCGGTACCTCGTCATCGGGCGTGATCAGGATGGTCACCGAACCGAGTCTCGATCTCGCGGGGCGCAACGTGCTGCTCGTCGACGACATCACTGACTCCGGGCTCACGCTGTCCTGGCTGGTGGAGAAGATGCGTTCGCTGGCTGCCCAGTCGGTGGAAGTCTTCAGCCTGCTCCGCAAGCCCGATCTCGTGAAGATGCCCGTTCCGCTGCGTTACCTCGGTTTCGACATCCCGCCCGAGTTCGTTGCCGGTTACGGGATGGACTACGCGCAGCGCTTCCGCAACCTGCCCTACATCGCGACGTTGACCTTCTGATCCGGTGCGGCACCAGAGTCAGGTTCCCAGGTAGGCCAGAACGGCGAGAACTCTGCGGTGATCAGCGTCCGAGGCGGGCAGGCCGAGCTTGCCGAAGATGTTGCCGATGTGCTTCTCAACCGCCCGCTCGGAGATCACCAGCAGTTCGGCGATCCCGCTGTTCGATCGGCCCTCCGCCATGAGGGCGAGCACGTCGCGTTCTCGCGCCGTCAGCGTGGCCAGCGAGCTGGTATGGCGGCTCGCGCCAAGCAGCTGGGTAACGACCTCGGGGTCGAGCGCCGTACCGCCCGCCGCAACCCGGCTCAGCGCGTCGACGAACTCGGCCACGTTGGCGACCCGGTCCTTGAGCAGGTAGCCGACGCCTGCCGCGCCCGCTGCGCCGCGGCCGGAGCGCATGCCGAGCAGGTCGGCGGCGTACCGGGTCTCGACGTACTGCGAGAACACCAGGATCGGCAGGCCCGGCATTTCTCGGCGGATGGCGACCGCGGCGCGTAGCCCTTCATCGGTATGGCTGGGCGGCATCCGCACATCGACGATCGCCACGTCAATGTCGTTCTCGGCAACCGCTGCGCGCAGCGCGTCGGCGTCGCCCACGGCCGCGACGATCTCGTGTCCGCGATCGGTCAGCACTTCGACCAGACCGGCTCGCACGACTGCAGAGTCCTCGGCGATGACGATCCGCATGTCAGTCTGGCCAGCTCCTCACGCGTGCGATGGCAGCTCCACGGTGACCACGGTCGGGCCACCGCGCGGGCTGTCGATCTCCATCCGGCCGTCGACGGTGCGGATCCGATCGGCGAGCCCACGCAACCCGCCCCCGGCCTCGGGGCGAGCCCCGCCATGGCCGTCGTCGGTAACGCGAACGCGCAGCAGTCCCGGCACGTGTACAGCCTCGAGCGTGGCATGCCTGGCTCCGCTGTGCTTGGCCGCGTTGGCAATGAGCTCTGCGGCGCAGAAGTAGGCGATCGCCTCGATCGCCGGGGACGCAGGCTCTGAGATATCCACAACCAATTCGACCGGAACGGCGCTCCTGGCGGCCAGCGTCGCCAGCGCATCAGCCAGGCCGTTGTCGAGGACCGGCGGATGTATCCCGCGGGCCAGCGCGCGTAGTTCGGTCATGGCCTCGATGGCGCTGCGGTGCGCCGCGTCGACAAGCTCGACGGCACGGTTGAGATCTGCGGGTGCCACGGCGCCAGCGGCGCCATCGAGCTTCTCCTTGGCCAGGCCTAGCTTCATCGCGAGGCCGACGAGCTGCGCCTGGGCACCATCGTGCAGATCGCGCTCGATGCTGCGCAGCCGGGCGGCAGAGTCGTCCACCACGCGCGCCCGCGTGTGCTCCAGGTCCTTGACCCGCTGGACCAGGGACGGGCCAAGCAGGCTGCGGATTAGCGACCGGTCAGCCGCGACGACCGCTGACGTGGCCCAGGGAGCGGCCAGCACTGCGGCCGCGCCGGCCACTACGAGCAGGACATCAACGCTGGCCTGGCCGCCCGAATGCGTGTGCGCCGGCCACCACCAGATTGGCGAAGTCAACCCGATGAGGCCGGCCAGCCAGCAGCCAGCCGCAGCCAGAAACATCGCCACACTCACCGGCAGCTTCAGCACCAGATAAGCCCTGGCCCGCCAGCCGGGCACGTCGCGCGCAGCAGCCGTGAGCCACTTGCCGCTGTGCGGCTTGAGTTCCTCGATAGGGAGCTGCTCGCTGGTGGCCAGCTGGGCAAGCTGGCCTGCGGTCATTCCGGTGACCTTGACCTTCGTGGCGTTCTGCTGCCGCACCTGGCCGCCGGCTGCCGAAACCAGCCCGGCCAGCCGGGTCGGCTCGGTGGTCGTGACGTGCAGGTGCGGGTCCAGTCGCATCGGCAGTGGTGCCGCGACCTGGTCGCCGAGCATCCGGCGTAGCACGCGCCGGTTGACTGAGCCGAACCAACGGACGGTGGGGGTGGACACGAACAGCAGCACCACATGCACGAACGGCACGACTGCGACGAAGAAGCCAGCGATCGCGATCGGGAAGCTGACGATCGCGTAACCCAGCTCGGCCCGGGCGCGCCGGGTGAACGGCGCCAGCAGGGCGCGTCGCAGCCGCGCCGTGCCCGAGGAGCGCACGGGCCAGGTCATGATGAGATTCTCGCCGGTCAGCGCCGAGATTTCACTGCCGGCTACTACTCGCGTTCGCATGCTTCGATGGTTGTTGCTGGACTCCGCAACGTCGATGGTGGCGACACCCGGCTCGAAGGTCGTGCTAGCACTACCCTTGATCGGTGATCAGCTTTCGGCATGCGACGGTGCTGCCCGGCACTGGCTCCGACCCCGTCGAGGACGCGACGGTGGTGGTCGAGGGCGCCGTCATCCAGGACATCCTGACAAGCACCCGATCGGCGGCCAGCGTGTCTGGCGACGTCATCGACTGCGGTGGCCGGACCTTGATGCCCGGACTGATCGATGCTCACGTCCACGTCTGCGCGCTCGATGTAGACCTGAGCGCTCAGCGCCGGACGTACCCGACAAGCCTGATGGCGTACGCGATCGGGACGGCTATCAAGGAGGCACTGGACCAGGGCTTCACCACTATTCGCGACGCGGGTGGCGCCGACTGGGGCATGAAGGAGGCAGTCGACAGGGGCCTGATTCCCGGCCCGCGGATGTTCGTGAGCGGCCACCCGCTGAGCCAGAGCGGCGGTCATGGTGACTCTAGGACGAGAGCCGAGAACTACGCCGGCTGCGATTGCGGTGCGGCCATCGGGATGGTCTCCAACATCGCCGACGGGGTCGACGAAGTGCGCCGTGCGGTCCGTACTCAGCTGCGCCGCGGCGCCGACCAGATCAAGATCATAGCGGGGGGCGGGGTAGCCTCGCCGACTGACCGCCTCGAGTCGGTGCAGTACCGGCCCGACGAGCTCAGCGCGGCAGTCGCGGAAGCTCAGGCTGCCGGTACCTACGTTCTCGCGCACGCCTACACACCAGAGTCCATCCGTGCTGCCGTCGAGGCCGGCGTTCGCTCCATCGAGCACGGGAACTTCCTCGACGACGCGACGGCGAGCCTGATGGCGGCCCGAGGGACGTTCCTGGTGCCCACGTTCGTCACGTACGAGAAGCTGCACGAGTACGGCCGCGAGCGCGGCCTGACTGCCGGTCAGCTTGCCAAGCTCGACCTGGTGCTGGGCAGCGGGCTCGACGGACTGCGTCGTGCCCAGCAGGCGGGCGTTCGCATCGCATCAGGCTCTGACCTGCTCGGCGACCTAGCCCGGTACAAGACTCGCGAGCTGGCGATCAAGGCGTCGGTGCTGGGCGCTCATGCCGCCCTGGTGGCAACGACCCGGACCAATGCTGAGCTGATCGGAATCGCCGATGAGGTGGGCACCATCGAGCCGGGTAAGCGGGCGGACCTGCTGGTCGTCAACGGGGATCCGCTTGCCGACATCGGGTTGCTGCAAGATCAGGAGAACTTGCTCGCCATCATGACAGCCGGGCAGATGTACAAGCACCAGCTCTGACCCTCGGCACTCTGCTGCCGGTGCCGGCTACTGCTGAAGGGTCTGGAGCACGCTGGCCGCCTCGGGCGCGGCGAAGTCGGCGCCATAGCCAGCGTCAAGCACCAGGCACCCGATCGCGACGTTGAGCGTCGGATCGAAGACGACCATCCAGCTGTTCGGCTGTCCCTGGCCGCTGACATCCGCGGTGCCCGTCTTGCCGTAGACCGCGGAGCTGACGCCGTCAAAAACCCCGGCAGCCGTACCGCCGGCCTGCGTGACCGCCCTCATCATCTGCCAGAGATCCTGACGCACGTTACCGGGCAGCGGGGTGGCGCTGAGCTGCGCCTGGCCTGGCACGACGACTGGCTGCTTGAAGGAGCCGGTGTCCACGGTCGCGGCGACGGAGGCCATGGCCAGCGGGGAGGCCTCCAGCTCGCCCTGACCGAATAGCTCCTGGGCCAGTTCCCCGTTATAAGCCGTGGCCGGGATCGCGTAGTACGGGCCGCCAGGGCCGATGCCGATGTTCCACGTCTGATTCAGTCCGTAGTACTTCTGCGCCGTCTGGGCCAGCGTCGAGGCGCCGAGCTGGCTGTACCACTGGGCGAAGGCGTTGTTACACGACGCGGCGAAGTCGGTGATGAACGGCGTGCCGGCCGGCTCGCTGATGCCCTGGTCGTTGGTGAACGTCTGGCCGTTGATGACAAGCTGGGCTGGGCACTCGACTGACTGGCTCGGCGAGCTGACCAGGCCGGTGGTGAGCAGGGCGGTCGAAGTGATGATCTTGTTCGTCGAGCCGGGTGCCACTCGTGCGGTGAGCGCGAAGTCGTTGAAGCCGTCGTTGTTGGCGACCGCCAGAATGTCGCCGGTGGTGGGCTGGATCACCACCATCGAGCTGTCCGGGTAGGCCTGTACTGCCGACTCTGCCGCGGCCTCCACCGTGGGGTCGATGGTGGTCTTGACCACGCCGGTATCGACCGCGTGCTTGAGCACAAGAGCGGTGCTGGTGATGGGCTTGTCGCCGGGGCCGACGAGTTCTACCTCGATCCCAGGAGTGCCCTGGCCGGTGGGGGCGCTGCTTTGCAGCGCCGCGGAGATGTTGTCCAGCCCTGGGTCGTTCGAATTCGTGAGGTTGTTGCCGCCGGCATCCACGACCTGGTCAGCGCCCGGTGCGACCGGGAAGCTGGCGATTTTCTCGCCAGCGGTCAGGTTCGGCGCGACGAGCTCGGGGTTCCACCTGACCCACCATCCGCCGTGCCTGGCGTACGCCACCAGGTGCGACGAGTAAGACCAGCTCGCGGTCACCGTCTTGGGCGAGGACAGTCCCACCGTTGCGGTCACCGCGAACGTCACAGCTCCGTCCCCGGTCGCGCTCTGCGTGACGAGGTGCAGTGCCCGAATGTTCAGGCCGCTCCGGTACGACGTCAGCGCGGCCGCTGCCGCAGCCGGGTGGTTGGTGTAGTCAGCGGCCGTCCGGATGTGCCCGTGCTGCCAGGCGGTCAGGAACGCCTCGGCCGTCTGGCGCGCCGCGGCAGCGGGCGTCGTGGCCGTCGGGTGGAAACCGGGTGCGACCGTTCGGTTCGAGCCAATGACGCCGCTCAGGAACAGCACAGCGACCAGAGCGATCACGCACCCGCCGCTGATGCCGCCGGCGACGGCGAGCTTGCGGCGCGAACGCGGCGGGCCGCTCTCGATGATTTCAGGCGCGCTCGTTTCGACGACCTCGGGCTGGTCGCGAAACCACCCCGGCTCGTCCCAGGCGTCCCGTTCGTCACGCGCGCTGGGCATCCAGAACGGTGTCTGTTGGACGGGGGGTTGGGCTGGCCGACCCCCGCCCGCCTCGTGTTTCCCGCTCATGCGCTCCCCGTAATGACCCGCGCTCGTTCAACTGCAAGTGCAGCATAGGACCGCGCGGGAGATGGGCGAACACCGGAAAATACGCCTCAGAACGAGCTGTCGCTCCTCGACGCCGACAGGACCTGCCGGGCCTGCAGCGCCGACTTCGTCGACTCTGGCCTGGCGGCGAGCAGCGGCAGCCGCACCGCCGGGCTCGGGATCTCACCGAGCCGGTACAGCGCTGACTTGATCACAGCCGGGTTGGGCTCGGCGAACAACGCCCGCGACAGCGGCGCCAGCCGGTGCCCCAGGTGCCTGGCCTCGGCCGCCTGCCCGTCCCGCCATAGGTCGATCAGCCGGGCGAAGGCATCCGTGCAGAGGTGCGCCGCCGCCGAGATGGCCCCGTCCGCGCCGAGCGCCAGCAGCGGCGAGAGATACAGGCAGTCGCCGCCGAGCACGCTGAACCCGGCCGGTCGCTCGGCCATCATCGCGATCGTGTCCGCGTCTATCGATCCGGCCGAGTGCTTGACCCCGACTATGCCCGGCATCGCCGCGAGCTGACGCATCACCGGCCAGCCAACCGGCTGGCCGGTGCGATACGGGATGTTGTAGACGACGAGCGGAACGCGGCTGCTGGCCGTCAGCGTCCTGAAGTGCTCGAGCACTCCGGCCTCGCCGGGCCTGCTGTAATACGGGACCACCGTAAGCGCCGCGCGTACTTCGGGGAACTGGGCGACGTCAGCCAGCGCCAGCGCGGACCTCGCCGTGTTGTTCGACCCGGCGCCGACGATCAGCGGCGCGCCGTGCTCCCGGCAGACCCGGCGGCAGATCCGCAGGACCTCGGACTGCTCAGCCTCAGTCAGCGTCGGTGTCTCCGCGGTGGTGCCGAGCGCGACGATGCCGGTCGCGCCGTCGCCGAGGACAAGGCGCGCCAGGCACTCGAGTGCATCCGCCGCGATCGCGCCGTCGGCGGTGAAGGGGGTGATCAGCGGGACGAAGAGGCCGGTCAAGTCGTTCACAGGCCGATCGTGCCTCGGCAAATCATGAAGGTCCAGCTTCGATTCCTATACTGATGCATAAGCTGAGCTAATGATTGACGTCCGTCGCATGCAGCTGCTGCGCGAACTAGCCCGCCTCGGCACGATCGCCGCCGTCGCGCAGGCGGAATTCTGCACGCCGTCGGCCGTCTCCCAGCAACTGAGCGCGCTGGAGCGGGAGGCCGGCCTGCCGCTCATCAGGCGCTCCGGTCGCGGGGTAGAGCTGACGACGGCCGGGGCAGAGCTGGCGGAGCGGGCCGGCGCCGTGCTCGCGCTGCTCGAAGAAGCCGAGGCCGCACTCGCCGCGCTGCGCGGCGAGCTCGCCGGCGAGCTCCGCGTGGGCGCTTTCCCGACTGCGGTGCGGACCGTACTGCCCGCCGCCCTGGTGCGCCTCGGCGCTGAGCACCCGAGACTGGAGCTGCACGTGACCGAGCTCGATCCGGCTGATGTGCCGGACGCGCTGAGGTCCGGAGCGCTTGATGTCGCGCTCGTCCACGAGTACGACTACGTGCCGGTCGAGCCTGACCCGGCACTGGCTACCGAGCCGCTGCTGACCGAAGCGATCTCCCTCGCCGCAGCCGCCTCCGCCCAGCCGGACGCGACACCGGCTGCCCGGAGGGCCGATGCCGACGGCCACCAGGACCCTCTTCGCGCCAGGCGGGAGCAGCCGTGGATCCTCGCCAGTCCCGGCACGCTGTGTCACCTGATGGCCATGCGGCTGTGTCAGGCAGCGGGGTTCACGCCGCGAATCCGCCACTATGCCGACGACTTCGCGGCTGTGCTGACGCTGGTGGCAGCGGGTCAGGGCGTCGCGCTCGTGCCAGAACTCGCGCTGGCCGACCGCCCGCCGGGCGTCGCACTGACCGCGCTGCCCGCCCGGCGACGCACGCTGATCGCGTACCGCCGCGGAGCAGAGGCTCATCCGGCAATCGCCGCCTGCGCGGCTGCGCTTCGCGCCGCGACCGCGGATTACCTGCCAGGTCACTCAGATTAGATCCGGGTGCATCGGGGCACGCCAGCTGATGAATGGCAGCAGCTGTGCACGGCTCGGCACGCGATCCTGCCGCACGGCTGGCACCGGCACGGTCGACGGCCGGACGGGGCTGCGATGCCCGGCCAGAGTGACGCCAGCGCGCCAACGGTGCAACTTACCCCGTTCAGCTGGCACACCCCCGCCGCTCAGCACTTATTCAGCGGCGGCTACTTCGCGGTCACGATCGAGAGGGACAACGCTAACCCGCCAGACAGGCCAGATTCAGTGAGACAACCGTCGTCGCGAGTCTGGTCGCGCGTGCGAACTGCTGAAACAATATTTCGCAGTCAGTCGATTACCAGGCGTCATCGACCTTGCGGCCCACCCCCCGCGGCCCGCGCACGCGAGCCGGCCAACTGCAAAGGCGTCCCATGGCTGAGGAAGTACCTCCCGACACCGGATCTGCCGATCCTGGCGGCGAGCTGAGGGCGGCGGCCAGCGCCGTCCGGCAGCGCTACAAGGAAGGGTCGCCCGCGTATGGATTCTGGCGTGTCATCGCCGGGAGCTGGGAACGCTGGGCCATCCGGGCCGAGCAGGAGACCGAGCTATCTGCGGTGGCGAAGTCGGAACTCCAGTCAGCGCTGCTCAGTGCCAGGGAGTACCTGCGCATCCGCGAGGGCGGCGACGAGTGGATCACCGCTGCGGGCGCCTTGTCCTGCGCCAACTGCGGCCACGTCTTCGTCACCAAGGGCGACCAGAATGTGGCAGCCGCCGAACTGACCGGACAGTTGCTCGCACACGTGTGCGACGTCCCGCAGTCGGGCCAGTAGTCACCCGCAGTTTGTCAGCCGGGGCACCGGCCAGTAGCGTCTGGGCGGTGAGCACCCCGACCGCCGTGGTTACCGGCGCCAACAAGGGCCTCGGCAAGCACATCGCTCGCCAGCTCGCCGCAGCTGGCGTCACTGTCTACGTCGGTTCCCGAGATGCCGAGCGCGGCAGCGCCGCCGTGGCGGAGATCGGCGACCGCGCCCGGCTCCTTGTCCTCGACGTTACGGATAACGCGAGCGTCGCGGCAGCGGCGCGCCAGGTGGGCACGCTCGACATCCTGGTGAACAACGCCGGCATCGGGGACGACCCAAGGCCCGCGCCGGAAGCCGACGTCGACAGCTTCCGGCGCATCTTCGAAACGAACGTCTTCAGCATCGTCGCCGTCACCAACGCCTTCCTCCCGGCCCTGCGTCAGTCTGGCCGGGGCCGCATCGTCAACATCTCCAGCGGCACCGGGTCGCTCACGCGCAGCACCAGCGCGGACCCGCGGTTCGCATTCAGCGCTGGCGGCGCTGCGGCATACCGGGCGTCGAAGACCACCGTCAACGCCCTGACCGTGCTATACGCCCACGCGCTCGCTGACAGCGGAATCAAGGTGAACGCGCTCGCTCCCGGCCTGCGCGCGACCGACCTCAACCCGGTCGCCGCGGCCAGCGGCGCAGATCCAGCGGAGGGAGCGGCCGGGGCGGTGCGCCTCGCGCTGCTGCCCGACGACGGGCCTACCGGGGGCTTCTTCTCCTGGGACGGAACGACGGTGCCCTGGTGAGCGGCGTCACGCAAGCTCGAGCAGCATGTCCGCCAGCTCCTGCGGGCGGTTGAGCGGCACCAGGTGATCGGTCGCAATCTCGCGGTAGTTCCAGGTCGGCAACGACCGGACTCTCGTCGCGGCAGCCCAGAACGGTGCTGACGAGCTGCCGGTGGGCTGCGGCTCGACCGTCGCCTTGATGTAGGTGCGGCCGAATGGGTAGTCCTCAAGCGGCCGCGGCACGCGCGCTGGCTCGGTGAAGCAGCCGACCGGATGCGGCGTCCGGCGCGGGTCGGCGAACGCCGCGTCGGCCGGGTCGTCGTACGCACGGGGTGGCGCGGGCACGAGCCACTGCTCCCCCAGGCCGAGTATGCGCTCGCCGGGTTGGCCGGTCAGATCCCGAAGCGACTGGCCGTCGGCCGGGACGAACGCGTCCAGGTAGACCAGATGCCGCACGCGATCGGCGAGCTGACTGACCGCCCCGGTGACCACCATCCCGCCGTAGGAGAACCCGAGCAGCACGATCTCGGTCAGGTCCTCATACCAGATGAGGTTCACGACGTCCTGGATGTGGGTGCTGAGGTTGACCTGCGGGCTGGCGAGATGAGACCGCTCCCCGATGCCGGTCAGGGCTGGAGTGAAAACCTCGTGCCCGTGCTCGGACAACAGTGGCCGGACCTTGCGGAAGCCATGGGCGCCGCCCCAGGCTCCGTGCACGAGGACGTAGGTTGCCATGATCCTGCCTTCCGTGCGTCGGTCAGCCGGCCTCGAAGTCGTGCTCGGCCAGGATCTTGTCGATGCGCGCGTGGTGATCGGCCTCCCACGCATCGAGAGTCAGGTCAGCCTCGCGGGCAAGCCGTGCGCGGCCATCCTGCAGCACCTGCTCGTGGTGGTCCCGCGGAACGACAATCACGCCGTCGTCGTCGGCCACCACGATGTCGCCGGCGTAGACGGTGACTCCACCGCACCGGACCGGCGCGTTCAGCGGCGCCGTTACTGCCTTGATCCCGGCGACCGGGACGGCTCCCCTCGCAAAAACGGGGAACCGGCTGTTCCGGATTTCAGCCAAGTCGCGGATCACCCCATCGATGACGAGGGCGGCGATCCCACGCCGCTGCGCGACCGCGCAGACGTTGCCGCCGGCGACGGCGTAGTCAACGTCCCCTGACTCGACCACAAGCACCGAGCCCGGCGCGGCGCGGTAGATAGCGGCGTGCAGCATGAGGTTGTCACCGTGAGCACACGCGACGGTGAACGCGGGGCCTGCTACTCGCCCGACATCCGGCCACAGCGGCCGGATGCCGATGGCCATCGCCTGCTCGCGTCCCAGGATGTCGGCGAGGATGGTCGTCGGAATCCCGCCGAACGCGACAGTCTCGTCCATCCGCGTCCCGTCCGCCCTTCTTCGACTGAGGCAGTACCGATCCACCATCATCCGCGCACGGCGGCAATGGCGGAGTAGATCCCGAGGGTCAGCAAGATTGTGCCGGCGATCCGGGTGACCCAGGCCATGGGTATGACGTTGAGACTCTTGGCGCCGATGGTGACCGCGATGGCGGTGGCCGCCCACAGCCCGAGGGTGGCGCCCGCTAGCACCGGCACGGGGTCGTACCGAGCCGCCAGGTTGGCGGTGGCTAGCTGGGTGACATCGCCCCACTCGGCGACGAAGATGACCGCGAACGCCGTGCTGACGACGCGCCAGCGGGACAGGCGGTCCTGACCCTGCCGAGCCGCGTCGGCACCGTCTCGCTGCGATGGGCGGAAGCTCACGATGCCCAGATAGACCGCTCCGGCCACAAACAGCGCGGCTGCGACCCCATTGACCGTCTGGCGCGGGAGCAGCGCGAATAGCTGTCCTGCCGTGACGGCGATCGTCATCTGCACCGCGAACGCGGCCGCCGCGCCGACCCAGACCCAGACCGCCTGGTAGCGAGTGGCGAGAACGAGCGAGGCGAACATCGACTTGTCGGGCAGCTCAGCCAGAAACATCACCGCGAATGCGATGCCGACCACGGCAAGCTCGGGCACGGAGCGAGTCCTCACCTCGGGCCCCGGCCAGGTCCGCATCAGGGGCGCCCTCGGCCGGAACAGCTCAACAGCCGAAGGTCTCGTCCACCACGTGCGCGTGGCCCGGCTGCCGGGCGCACCGTGCAAAGCGTGCGCCGAGATTGTCGGCCGGTCGGCGAAGGACTACTCCCCTTCGCCGATCACTGTACCTGCCGAGGTGGTAGCCGGGGCCCGCATGCTGCAAGACTCGAGATCTGATGTGCGATCACGCCGCAGACCGACAAAGATGGAGCAATGGCACTAACAGATCGCGCGGCATCGGCGGCTTACAAGTCCGGCTGGCTGGCCGTCCGTCTCCTGCCGGAGTCGACCGCACGCTGGGTGTTCACGCAGATCGCGGACACGATGTGGCGTCGGCGCGGCAAGAGCGTGCGGCAGCTCGAGGCCAACCTGCATCGGGTGGTGCCGACAGACACCGAGGCCCAGCTGCGGCAGCTGTCCCGGGCTGCCATGCGGTCCTACCTCCGGTACTGGGTCGAGGCGTTCCGGCTGCCGACGATGTCGCAGGACCGGATCACCGGGAGGATGTCGGTGGGCGGCGGTGAGGATGTCGCGCTGGCCCACATCAAGGCCGGCCGCGGCGTTATCTTCGCGCTGCCACACACCGGCAACGTCGACGTCGGCGCGGCGTGGATCATGACCCGCGGGTTCGGGCGGATCAGCGTTATCGCTGAGCGGTTGAAGCCCGAATCGGTGTTCCGGCAGTTCGTTGCCTACCGGGAGAGCCTTGGCATGGAGGTCGTCCCGCACACCGGGGGGCCCAGCCCGTTCGGCGTCATGGCGCAGCGGCTGCGGCAGGGGCGGCTCGTTTGCCTCGTCGCCGACCGCGACCTCAGCTCGGCCGGCGTCGAGGTGGAGTTGTTCGGCGAGAAGGCGCGCATCGGCGCGGGGCCTGCCGCCCTGGCCGTGCGAACCGGTGCTGCGCTGATGCCGGTCACGCTGTGGTTCACGCCGGACGGCTGGCGGGGCTACATCTACCCGGAGGTGCCGGTGCCTGCCGACGGGACGCAGCAGCAGAAGGTCGCGGCTATGAGCCAGCAGCTGGCCGCCGCGTGGGAGTCCGGCATTGCCGAGCACCCGGAGGACTGGCACATGCTGCAGAAGGTCTTCGTCCCGGACCTCGATGCAACCCGGCTGCCGCAGCCTGAGTCGGCCGTGGCGACGGACGGCACCGCGGCATAGCAGGAGCCGGAGTTGCGCGACGAAACGATAAGCGACTTCCTGCAGAAGCTTGCCGCCCGGGCGGCCGTGCCCGGCGGCGGAGCGACGGCCGCACTGCACGCGGCACAGGCGGCCGCGCTGCTCGGGATGACCGCCCGCTACACCAGCGGCCCGCGGTACGCGGAGCACGCAGCGACCATCAGCCTGATCGTCAGCGAGGCGGACCGGCTGCGCGAGGCCGCCACGGACCTCATCGCCGTCGACGGCGAGGCGTTCGGGGCGGTGGCGGAGGCCTACCGGCTGCCGAAGGACACCGACGAGCAGCGGTCCGCCCGGTCCGCGGCGATCGCCGCCGCTATGATCACCGCCTCCTCGCCGCCATCTGAGCTGATCGGCATCGGCACCCGGCTGCTGGAGCTGGCCGAGCTGCTGCAGCCGGTCGTCAACCGGACGGTCAGCGGGGATGTCGCCGCCGCGGCCGAGGCGATCCGCGCCTGTGTCGCGACCTGCCGGGTCAACGTGATCGCCAACTTGACAGGCGTCACCGATCCGGCCGCGCGGGCCCGACTCACCGAAGTGGCTGCCGCCGTCGACGAGCTCGAGCAGCGGGCGGCGCGGCTCACCGCGACGATCCGGGCCGGATTCGCCGGATGACAGCGCGGCTGCTCGCCGGCCGGGAGGCGGCCGCCGCGCTGCGCGCCAGAGCGGCCGAGGCGGTCGCGCGCGCGGATAAGGTGGCGCTGGCGGTCGCGCTCGCCACCAGCGAGGAGTCGGCAGCGTGGTACGTTCGCTCGCTGGTTGCCGCGGCCACGAAGGTCGGCATCGGCTGCGAGGTAACCGACCTCGGCCCGGACGCGCCGGCGACACAGATTGCGGCGACGCTGACCGCGCTGTCCGCTGACCCCGCCGTGCACGGGGTCATCCTGCAGTCGCCGCTGCCGGCCGGCCTGCGGCTGGCGGAGCTAGCCGCCCTGATCGAGCCGGGCAAGGACGTCGACGGGGCCAACCCGGTGTCGCTGGGCAGGCTGACCGCCGGGCTGCCCGCGTTCGCGCCGGCTACCGCCGAGGCGGTGCTGCAGCTGCTGGACTTCCACGGCATCGAGCTGGCCGGACGGCGCGCGGTTGTGGTAGGCCGGTCCGCCGTGGTCGGCAAGCCGCTGGCCCAGCTGCTGCTGGCCAGGGACGCCACGGTCACGATCTGCCACTCTCGCACCCTAGACATGGCCGCGGTCACCCGCGAGGCCGACGTGCTGGTGGTCGCGACCGGCCGGGCGGGCCTGATCACCGCTCGGCACGTCCGGCCCGGCGCGGTGGTGGTCGACGTCGGCACGAACCCGACTGCCGACGGCGGGCTGGTCGGCGACGTCGACGCGGACAGCGTCGCGGCCGTCGCGGGCGCGCTATCACCGGTGCCGGGCGGCCTCGGCCCGGTGACCACGGCACAGTTGCTGCTCAATACCGCCGTCGCGGCCGGGTCGCTTGGTTAGCCGGTCGGCGC
>Ga0187783_10000910_pt1 | contig 21755 bp, 20 predicted proteins | sample 1015_SJ02_MP02_2_FD_132471 | JGI IMG/M metagenome (GOLD analysis project Ga0187783, IMG submission 132471) | Tropical peat soil microbial communities from peatlands in Department of Meta, Colombia - 1015_SJ02_MP02_20_MG | ecosystem: Environmental > Terrestrial > Soil > Wetlands > Peat | place...
GAGGAGCGAGCGCAGCGCGCGTCTGAACCACTGTGTCATCCTGAGGAGCGCGCGCAGCGCGCGTCTCGAAGGACGTTCCAAGCTGCCCTCTCGCAATACGAATCGATCCGAAAACTCGAGGTGCTCAAGCTGCAGAACGCGGCACGCAATTCGACGGAATGGTTTGAGAACGTCGCCCGATACGCAACGCTTCCTCCCGAGCAGTTCGCCTATAGCCTGCTCACCCGCAGCCAGCGGATCGGACACGAGAACTTGCGGCTGCGCGACGTGACCTATGTCGAGCAAATCGAGGAATGGTTTTCCGGGCGCGCCGTGCCGCCGATGTTTGCACCGTTTAGCTTGCGCGATCTCGAGCTCGTTAATCGTATCGTCGTTTCACCGATGGACATGTACAGCGCGGTCGACGGAACTCCGCAGGACTTTCATCTGGTTCATCTCGGCGCGCGCGCGCTCGGCGGCGCCGGCTTGATCTTCACCGAGATGACTTGTGTAACGCGCGAAGGACGAATCTCACCCGGCTGCACCGGCATGTACCTGCCCGAACATGTCGACGCGTGGAAACGGATCGTCAACTTCGTTCATCAGTTCTCGCGCGCCAAGATCTGCTTGCAGATCGGTCACTCGGGACCAAAAGGCTCGACCAAGCTGATGTGGGAAGGCATGGACGAACCTCTCGAGGATGGAAACTGGCCCGTCGTCGGGCCTTCGGCAATTCCATACGCGCCCGTAAATCAAGTTCCATCGGAGCTGACTCGCACCGAAATGGATGAAATTCGGCAGGCCTTCGTGCGCGCGGCGCGGATGGGAATCGAAGCCGGCTTTGACATGCTCGAGCTGCACTGCGCCCACGGTTACCTGCTCTCGTCCTTCATCACTCCGCTGCGCAATCGCCGTTCCGACGAGTACGGCGGCTCGCTCGCAAACCGGCTGCGCTATCCGCTGGAAATCTTTCGTGCGGTGCGCGGCGTCTGGCCCGCACAACTTCCGGTCTCGGTGCGCATTTCCGCGACCGACTGGGTCGATGGTGGCATCTCCGGAGACGACGCGGTCGAAATCGCGCGTGCGTTCAAAGCCGAGGGTGCCGACTTGATCGACGTTTCTACCGGACAGACTTCGCCCGATGCGCAGCCGGTCTACGGCCGGATGTTCCAAACTCCGTACGCCGACAGAATTCGCAACGAGGTCGGAATCGCTACCATGGCAGTCGGCAACATCACCGAAGCGGATCAAGTCAACGCGGTCTTGGCTGGAGGGCGCGCCGATTTAGTAGCCCTAGGGCGACCGCATCTCGCCGATCCGTTCTGGACGCTGCATGCCGCCGCACAGCTCGGTTATCGCGAAGCTGCATGGCCGGTCCAATATCTTGCGGGCAAGGAACAGCTCGAGCGTCTCATCGAGCGAGCCCGTGCGGCGGTTCCATGACGCTGCATGACCGGCACGCGCTCGTTACCGGCGGCGCTCGTGGAATCGGTCTCGCAATTGCCTCGCTGCTCGATCGCGAAGGCGCCCGCGTCAGCATCGTCAGCCGAACCGCCCTGTCTAACCCCGGTGTCACCCTGAGCGGAGCGACCGATAACCCCGGTGTCACCCTGAGCGGAGCGACCAGAGGGAGCGAAGTCGAAGGGCGAATTGGAAAAGACCCGTCCGTTTCATTTTTTGCCGCCCAGGCCGACGTTACCGACGAAGCGCAAATTCGCAGCGCCTTCCAAGCATGCCGCGAGGCAAACGGCCCGATCGAAATCCTCGTTAACAACGCGGGCATCGCCGAGTCGGCGCCGTTGTCGCGCGCGAGCCTTGCGATGTGGGACCGCATGATCGCGGTAAATCTAACCGGGACGTTCGTTTGCACGCGCGAGGCGGTTGGGGACATGCTTTCAGCGGGATGGGGGCGGATCGTCAATATCGCGAGCACTGCCGGACTCGGCGGTGCGCCGTACATCTCGGCGTATTGTGCGAGCAAGCACGGTGTCGTGGGCTTCACCCGCGCGATTGCGGCGGAGCTGGCGTCGACCGGCGTGACAGCCAACGCGGTCTGCCCAGGCTATACCGAAACGGAGATGATGGAACGCGCGATCGCCAACATCATGGCGAGGACCGGCCGTACGCAAGCGCAGACGCGTGAGCTGATCGCTAAAGGGAATCCGGAAGGCCGCATTGCGACCGCCGACGAGGTCGCACAGGCGGTGCTGGATCTTATCGTGGGATCGCGCACCGGCAAGGCGGTGGTCGTTCCAGGGGGCGCGATCGCCTGACCTCACAAAGATAACAATGCGTCGAGACTAGAGCACAGGGCGGTATCCGGCGACTGAAGGGCCGCACGAACTGGGAAGGCGACCTCGATCGGATGCCGCGCGGACGCGATGGTGATCGTTGACACGACGGTCTGGATCGACTACTTACGCGGCGGGTGCTCTCCCGAGTCCCATTGGCTTGACCGGGAACTCGTAAAGCGCCGGATCGGTCTGGTTGACATCATTCTTTGCGAGGTTTTGCAGGGCGTTCAAAATGGAAATGCTGCGAAACGAGTTCAACGCGAGCTTTGCAAATTTGAAGTCTGGTCGAGCGGCGGAACCGGGCTAGCCGTGGCCGCGGCTCGTAATTATCGTCTTGAGAAGCTGCTTGGCCTTCAGGTTGTCGATCCGGTGGCCTGAGCATCGCCAAGTGCACGATCTACGCGCCATACCATCGCAGGCGGGGCCAAATAACCGGAAGCGGTGCGATTGGATCGCGGCAGAGGTAGATCGGTGCGGGGCCTTCGACGACCCACTTATACGGTTCGGCCGAGGTTCGCACCAGCACGACGCTGCGATAGAACTCGCGTAAGAGGTCGATGCGCGTTGCGCCGACCGCAACGAGCGTCGCGCCGTCGTAACCGTGCGTGCCCCATAAATAGTAGTTATTTTGACTCGAGATCGCGGATGGCAGGCCGTACCGCGGTCCGAAAAAGTCGAGCGCTCCGGCGTCGCCATAGGTGTCGGCGTAAATCGCCGTTCGCTTGCGCGCTTGAGCCGGAATCGAAAAGTAGACCGTTGCGACGTCGCGCGCCAGTCGTTGCCAACCGAACTCCTCCGCGAAGACCGGTTGAATCAAATGCGCTGGAGCGCCGGCGCTTCCGCTGAGCCCAAGCAGCTTCGTGTACGCAATCAAGCTGTCGACCGGAAGCACCGGAAGCGAAAGCGGCAGCGCAGCAGCGCCGATCGTCACGATGAGCGCGTAGACGGCCGCGCGCACCCGAACCGCCGCGCCCTCCAGCGCGACCGCGCCGATAGCGAGGAGGGTCGCATAGAATCCGGCGATGTAATAGCCTTTTCCGCTGAATAGCGCGGCGGCAACGAACACCGCCAGGTACGCGATCCCGATGAAGCGCAAATCGCGCAGCGCCGAACGGCGGAACGGCGCGATTATTCCGGCGATCCAAACCGGCGCCGCGAACGGATTGGTGTAAAGCAGCTGCTCGAGCGCGAAAGCGAGCGCGTTTTTCGCCACATCGCGGTACTCGAGCGCAATGCCGTTCTGAAATGCCGGGCGGTGACTCAAGTCGCCGCGCAAGACCTCGGCGATCGGCCAACCGTGGGACGCCTGCCACGCGAGGTTGGGAGATAGGCACAGAAACGCTAATCCCAAAGCATAGATGGGATACGGTGAGATTAGAATCCGGCGCTGCCGCGTCGCGAGCAGACCCACCGCGATTCCGATCGCCGGCAGAACGATTGAGTACTTCGCATACGCGCCAAAGGCGGTCGCAACCGCCAGCGCCGCCCACCACACCACAAGCTGCGCGGCGGGGGCGCGAACGATTCTGATCGCGCAATAGAGCATCAGCGTCCAAAAGCACGGTTCGAAGGAGCTCGTGGTCAGCGTGTTGCCCAGCAGCAGGTAAGCCGGCATCAGCAGCGTTGCAATGCCGGCAAGCATCTGTGCGAACGTCCCGCCGCCGAGCTCGCGCGTCAAACGCACCACCAAGTAAACGGTCAACGCGGCAGCCACGATCGGAAGCGCGCGCAGCGCAACGAGCTGATAATCCGTTGGCGCCGCGAGCCAAGCCGCTATCGCGACCAGCGGCGGTTGGTCCACGTATCCCCAGGCGAGATGCTTGGAACAGGCGATGAAATACAGCTCGTCGCGAAAATACCCGTACCGCCAAGCCGTCGCCGCATGCAGCACCACGGCGACGAGCGCAAACGCAAGCGAAATCACCAGTGGTCGGTAATTCCGGCACCGACGAGGGGTGAAGGGGTGACGAGCACCGTCGAACTTTTTCGGGCCAGCCACGGATGGCTGCCTCAACCCTTCGACTCGCTGTGCTCGCTCAGGGTGACCCGAAAAAGTCGCCGAGCGATGTCATCCTGAGCGGAGCGAGCGGGGCGAGCGGAGTCGAAGGGGCACAGGATGTGCGCGACGAGCGTGTGCTTGTCGCCCCTTCGCCCCTCGTCGGTGCCGGCATTACCGGCCGCTACCGTGGCGATACCGGCCACTAGGCAGTGCGGCGAGCGACGATCAAAAGGCTCAGCGCAAATCCGCAGACGCCCGACCAAATCCACGAGCCGAGCGCGACGTTCCAATCCCACCAAATGCGGTCGCTGATTAGGATCCCGAGCAGGTAGATGCCGATGTACGTCATCGGCAAGCCCACCGCGAACCAGCGGAAAGCGCGCATGGCGCCGCGCGCGGGGTGCGGATCGTATCGCACGATGAAGGCATCGGCCAGCGCTCCGGTCAGCACAGACTGGGTCAGGGTCACGGCGAGGAGCGGCGTTTGGTTGGTGAATGCGGCGGCCGCCGGCGTGTTGGCAATCGTAAAAAGCAGCGTCAGCACGCCGGGACACGGATGCATTCGCGAAACGACCCACAGCGCGAATCCGGTAATCAACGTGCTCTGAAAAATCACGATGAGCACGCCGCTCGCGATCTTGTAGTATCCGATCGCTAGCGCCGTCAGATAGTTGGAAGTGAAGGGGGCGATGGGAGGCGGAGCATTGGTGCGGCCGGCCCCGGGATCGAATGCATAAGCCGTGCCGAAGTGCGCTAAGATCAGCCACGTCGCCAAACCGAGCACGAGCGGCAGCTGCCGAACGAGGGTCGTCGCCGTGCGATCGGCGAGGACCGATCGGATGGGGCCGCTCGATACGAAGAAGATGCTCAAGCCAAGGATTTGATGGGTCGGGCTCAGGAGCGCGTCGACGCCCTCCTCGATTCCGAGAAGCCGATGCCAAAGCATGTCGGCGATCCCCCCCAGCACGAAGATGGGAACGCCCAGCAATGCCAACCGGTACGGCCGCGGCACGGTGTCGCTCCAATCGTAGCCCAGCCTGCGAGCGCGTAGCACGTACGCGCCAATGACGCCCGCTAAGGCGAGCATACCCGAGTAAAACACCGCGTGGTATGGCGTGAAGAAACTCTCAACCGGGACGTGACCGTGTGCCCAGGCGTCGAGAAAGAATCCGGTGGAAATCCAGACGCCGCAGATGCCGACCGCATAATCGAGCACGATGCTTCGAGGAGCGGCATGCTGCTGCACCATGCGAGGGCCTTACGCGCCGGTGCCATGCGCGCCTTCTCGCGAAGCAGGGAGCGTTGCAGAGGGTTCCGTACGACTGCAAACGTGCTCTTTCGCGTCGGAGCGCTCGTGCTTGCAGCGCTGCTCCCGGAGTGCGCATCGCGCCTTCCCGACCCCGCGAACGTTGCCGTAAGTTTGGCGGCATTGCCGAAGCCGCGCGTCGAGCCAAACGGTGCGCCGCCAAGCCTCTTGGGGCTCTGGTTTTCCTCACTCGATATCCGGCGCGGCGAACGGTGGTCGGGCGCATTCGTCGCCGGCACGAACGTCGCTAGCGTCGAGGTTCGGACGAACCTTTTCTCGATCAACGTGCCAAAGCGCAGTCCCGGCCGCTTCAGCTTCGTCCTCGACGTGCTCGACACACCGCCGATTTTCGTGCGGGCCTATCGCTTGCGCGTCATCGCGCGTAACAGCGCGGGAAACCAATACGAAGAAGACCTTCCCTTCAGAATACGATGACCGCCGCGCGCTACGAGCTGATTGACCAGGTGCTGCAGATTACGCTGGATCGTCCGCAACGCCGGAACGCGCTGACCTTCAGGCTCTATGCCGAGCTGCGCGACCGGTTTCGGAGCTTGGAGGGTGAAGAGGGCATCCGAGCCGTGCTTCTCACCGGCGCCGGCGAACATTTCTGCTCCGGCGGCGACGTTCACGAAATTATCGGGCCTCTGACGCAAGCGTCACCGCACGAGCTGCTGGGCTTCACTCAGATGACTGGTGACCTGGTCAAAGCTATGCGGGCTTGTTCGCAGCCGATCGTCGCGGCGATCGATGGCACCTGTGCGGGCGCCGGCGCGATCCTTGCGATGGCGAGCGACTTGCGCTTTGGGACCGAACGCTCGCGTGTGGCCTTTCTCTTCGTACGAGTCGGTCTGGCGGGATGCGACATGGGCGCGTGTTCGATGCTGCCGCGCATCGTAGGTTTAGGACGTGCCTCCGAGCTGCTCTATACCGGTCGTGCAATCTCCGGTAAGGAAGCCTACGATTGGGGCTTCTACAATGCGCTCTGCCCGCCGGAAGAGCTGCTGGGGCGCGCGCGGGCAGTTGCGCACGAGCTTGCCGCCGGTCCGGCGATGGCACATGCGATGACCAAGCAGATGCTGCGTGAAGAGTGGGCGCTTCCGCTGGACGAGGCGATCGAGGCCGAGGCTGTCGCTCAAGCGCGCTGCATGGAGAGCAACGATTTTCGCCGGGCGTACGAAGCCTTCGCTGCAAAGCGCGCGCCGCTCTTCGAAGGCAACTAAGAAGCGCCACATGTCGCTCGACTGGCCGTTTTTCGACGAGGAGCACCGCGCCTTTGCCGCCGGACTCGAAGGGTGGCTGCGATCGGCCAACGTGCTCGACGACGAGCGAAACGCCGACGCCAGTTCGCGCGCATGGGTGCGCGCTCTAGCGGACAACGGCTTCCTGCGCGCGTGCGTCCCTGGCGCCTACGGTGGACTTCGCGCCGGGCTCGACGTCCGAACGCTCTGTCTGGCGCGCGAAGCGCTGGCCTCTCGCTCGGCGCTGGCGGATTTCGCATTTGCGATGCAAGGTCTGGGTTGTGCACCGATCGCGCTCTTCGGCAGCGTCGAGCTCCAGCGGCGTTATTTGTCGAACGTGGCGAACGGCCGCGCGATCGCCGCGTTCGCGCTCTCCGAGCGCGAGGCCGGCTCCGACGTGGCCGCGCTGGCCACACGCGCCCGCCGCGACGGCGACGCGTACGTCATTGATGGTGAGAAAAGCTGGATCTCGAACGCCGGGATCGCGGATCTCTATATCGTCTTTGCGCGAACCGGAAGCAACGGCACGCGGGGCCTCACCGCCTTTGCGGTCGATGCGGCAACGGCGGGATGCTCGGCCGGAAAGCGCGTCGAGACGATCTCGCCGCATCCGCTTGGCATGATGCGCTTCGAGCGTTGCCGCGTTCCCGCGGCGCGGCGCGTCGGCGAAGAAGGCGAAGGTTTCAAAATCGCGATGGCGACGCTCGACGTCTTTCGCAGTACCGTCGGAGCGGCCGCGCTCGGTTTTGCCCGCCGTGCGCTCTCGGAATCGGTCGCGCACGCAAAATCTCGCCGGCTCTTCGGCGCTTCGCTCGCCGACCTTCAACTCACTCAGGCGACGATTGCGGCGATGGCTACCGACGTCGACGCCAGCGCGCTGCTCGTATACCGCGCTGCGTGGGCAAAAGACTGCGCGGCCGGGCGCGTGACGCGCGAATCGGCGATGGCAAAGTGGTTTGCGACCGAAGCGGCGGGTCGCGTTTGCGATCGGGCCGTGCAGCTCTTCGGCGCACGCGGCGTCGTCCGTGGCGAAGTCGTGGAGCGCCTCTACCGCGACGTGCGAGCGCTGCGCATCTATGAAGGCGCCAGCGAAATACAGCAGGTCGTCATCGCCCGTCAAACGCTAGAGAGCTGATGCTGCGCTTCAGCGGACACCTCGACGGCTTTGCGCACGAGCGCCTGCCGCCGCCGCAGTTGATGCCGGAGGTGCTGCTTGGCGAACTCGACTATCCGCGGCGTCTGAACGCGGCGGCCTCCTTGCTCGATCGACACGTCGAACAAGACCGTGGAAAGAATCGCTGCATCGTTTCCGGCGACGGCAAAACGTGGAGCTATGCCGGCCTTCAGCGCCGCGCCAATCAAATTGCGCGAGTCTTAGTCGAAGATCTGAAACTCGAACCGGGCAATCGCGTTTTGTTACGCGCGCCGAACTCGCCGCTCTTGGCGGCCTGCTGGTTCGCCGTACTGAAAGCCGGCGGCATCGCGGTAACGACGATGCCGCTCTACCGAGCCGGCGAGCTGAGCTTCATGATGGAAAAGGCGCACGTCACGCACGCGCTCTGCGATGCTCGTTTGCGTGAGGAGCTGGACCACGCCTCTCTCGGATACCGGGGTCTGCGAGCCGCCTTTTTCAACGAAGCGGCGAACGGCGTTGATTCGCTCGAGCGCCGGGCAGCCTCAAAGCCGGAGCATTTCCACAACGCTGAGACGGGCGCTGAAGACGTTGCAATTATTGCGTTCACGTCCGGAACGACCGGGCAGCCCAAGGCTGCGATGCATTATCATCGCGACCTGCTTGCAACTTGCGATACCTACGGCACGCATGTAGTGCAACCTCACGCACGCGATCTGTTCTGCGGCAGCCCGCCGCTCGGGTTTACTTTCGGACTTGGGGGTTTGCTGCTCTTTCCGCTTCATGCCGGCGCCGCGACGTTATTGCTCGAAAAAGCCGGGCCCGTCGAGTTACTGCAAGCGGTTGCGCAGTTCGGCGTCACTACGCTCTTCACGGCACCGATCGCCTATCGCACGATGAGCAGCTTACTCGATGCGTACGATATCTCGACGCTGCGCACGTGCGTCTCGGCCGGCGAAACGCTCCCAAAAGCCGTTTGGGAGGAATGGCATGCGAAGACCGGATTGAAGATACTCGACGGCATCGGCAGCACCGAAATGCTGCACATCTTCATCGGGTCGCCCGAAGCGGCCGTACGCGCCGGCTCGACGGGTCAACCGGTGCCCGGTTACGTTGCCGAGATCCACGACGACGATGGAAATCCGATCCCGGACGGCGAGATCGGAAGGCTGGCCGTCAAAGGTCCTACCGGCTGCAAATACCTTCAGGACGAGCGCCAGAACAACTACGTGCGCGACGGCTGGAACTATCCGGGCGATGCCTATCGCCGCGATGCCGACGGCTACTTCTGGTACGTTGCGCGCTTGGACGACATGATCGTGTCCGCCGGCTACAATATTTCGGGTCCCGAGGTCGAGCAGGCGCTGATTCTGCACGCGGACGTCAAAGAGGTCGCCGTCGTCGGGAAGCGCGATCCGCAACGAGAAACCCAGATCGTCAAAGCGTTCGTCGTCCTCGCCGGCGGATGCGCCGCGACGCCCGAGAAGGCCGACGAATTGCGTGAATTCTGCAGGACTCAGATCGCACCGTTCAAGGCGCCCCGGGAAATCGAGTTCGTCGACGCGCTGCCGCGCACCGAAACCGGCAAACTCCAACGCTACAAACTCCGCGACCCCACAGCCCGGGTGTCATCCTGAGGAGCGCTCCTGAGCGAGCGCAGCGAGTCGAAGGGGCGCGTCTCGAAGGACCCGATGGTGTCATCCTGAGCCGCGCGCAGCGCGCGTGTCGAAGGACGAGCCCGGCTACCGCTGTCCCGGAAACACGCCCCACGTGCGTCTCCGGTATTCCGAATACTCCGGATATCGCTGCGTGAGCAACTGCTCTTCGAATCGCGTTTTGAGGAGAAGAAAGGCGATGACGACTGCTCCTCCGATCGCAAGCGCAAGCGTTGGTTTGCGCAGAAAGAGACCGACGACGACCAACGATATCCCCGTGTAGATCGGATGTCGGAAACAGCGGTAGATTCCGCTCGTTATTAGGTGCCCGCCACTCTTGGGCTCTGGCTCGATCTGGATTACTCTGCGAAGTGAGAAAAATGCGGCCCCAATCATCAGCAAGCCGGCAATCCAAAGTACCGTGGCGGCCGGAGCAAGGCCCGGCTCCGTGAAAAGAGGCGGACCACTCCGAAACAGCCCGACCGCTGCGTAGGCAAAGAGCAGCACGGTCTGCGCGATGCCGTAGAGGCGGCTGCGGGTTGAATCATCCACTCCGTAGTAGCTCCGGCGGAAGAACGGCGGTCGCTTCGATTTCGACCCTAGCGCCCTGTTCGAGTAGCGCCGCAACTTGGACCAGCGTCATCGCCGGATAATGCGCGCCCACGATCTCGCGATAGGCTTCGCCGAGGGTTGCGAGACTTTCGCGATATTCACCCGCATCGATGACGTACCAGGTGAGACGCACGAGGTGCTCGGCTTCGCCGCCCGCTGCACGCAGAACGGCCATCACATTGACCAACGCTTGGCGCGCTTGATCGAGAAAGCCATCGCCGGCGAGCTCGTTGCGCTCGTTCCAGCCGATCTGTCCTGAGATCGCTAGGTAGCGGCCTTCGGCGAGAATGCCGTTGGCGTAGCCGCTCGGGCGCGGCCAACCGGGCGGATTGATCGTTTCGCTCACGCAAAGTCTCCCGCAGTAGTGCTGTCTATGCTTGCGCCTAGCCGTAGGGCACGTAACAAGAGTGTCGCGAACGTGCTGACCAGCAGGTTCACGATCAGCCCGTAGAGAGCAATGAAGCCGGTCAACGAGCCGCCGAATGCGCGCACGGTGTAGTTGGGGGCAAATCCGCTCGCATAGGCCATCGCGCAGCTTGCAGCGAGACCGCAAGCCCAGCCGAGCAAGAGCGCTTTCGGCTGGAACCAGCGCGTCCATAGACCTAACACGAAGGCCGGAAAGATCTGCAGCATCAGCGCGCCCCCCAGCAGTTGAAAATCGATCGCGTATGGGACGGGTACGAAAAAGATGAAGAGCAGCGCGAAGCCGGCGATTGCAAGCGTGAGCAGCTTGGCGACGAGCGTTTCGACCGCCGAGCGTTCCGGGCAAAACTCTCGAAAAACGTTGCTCGCGAACAGATTCGCCGCACCGATGCACATGACCGCTGCGGGTACGAGCGCGCCGATGACGACTGCAGCGTCGGCTACGCCCGCGAACCAATCGGGGAAGTAACGAACGAAGAGCAATGGAACGACGCTGTTCGCATCCTTCACGGCGATCCCCGCCGCAACGGCACAGTATCCCAGCAGCGCGAGTAGTCCGAGCAACAGCGAATAGACCGGCAGCAATGCGGCGTTGCGCCGGATCACGGCCCGGCTGCGTGCGGCCAGCACGCTCGTGATCGCGTGCGGATAGATGAAGAGCGAGAGCGCCGAGCCGAATGCCATCGTCGCGTAGGTAAAATATTGCGACGGCAGCAGATAGATCGCAGCCGGATGCAGGCGCTGCGCGAGCCTAGCTTGCGAAACCGCGAAAATATGCGCCCAGCCTCCCAGTCGCGCCGGAATCACGACCACCGCGGCGATGACGGCTACATAGATGAGCGTATCCTTCACGAAGGCGATCATGGCCGGAGCTCGTAGCCCGCTGGTATATGTGTATGCACCGAGCAAAACGAATGCGACGGTAAGCGCCGGCAGCGATCCACCGGCTCCTAGCGTCCCGAACTGCGCGAAGACAGCGCGCATGCCGATGAGCTGCAACGCGATGTACGGCATCGCTGCGACGACGCCGGTTGCCGCGATTGCGACCTCCAGCGTCCTATCGCCGTAACGGTCCCGAACGAAGTCGGCCGTGGTGACGTAGCCGCGCCGGCGCGCAACGTTCCAAAATCGAGCAAGCACGATGAGCGCGATCGGGTAGGCCACCGTCGCGTAGGGCACCGCGAAGAAGCCCAGCGCGCCGATGCCGTAAACGAGCGCCGGAACCGCAATAAACGTATATGCTGTGTAGAGGTCGCCTCCCAGCAAGAACCACGACACGATCGTTCCGAAGCTGCGGCCGCCAAGCGCCCATTGTTCGAGATTATCAAGATTCGCGCCGCCCCAGCGTGCGGCGAAAAACCCCATCGCCGTAACGGCGAGCACGGCGATCGCAAGAATCGCCGCCGAGCTAGACATCGCCGTCCTTTCGCGTGAGCTCGACCACGAGCCCGAGCAGTGCCGCCGTGACGAGCACCCACGCAAGCTGATACCAGTAGAAGAACGGCATTCCGAAGAGTGTAGGTGAAGCCCGATTGTAGAGCGGCGGGATCAGCGTGCCGGCAAACGGCAGGATCAGCAGCAAGTACCAGCCGCGGCGCATCGCTTTCCTCGTTGCACGTGTCTTGCGGTTGCGCCTCTTGCTGGTTAGCATTCCGACGGAGGGCTATCGTCGCTTCAACGCAAAACTACCGGCCAAAGCTCCCCGTCCGAAAGGATTGATATGTCCGTAACTCAGCCGCCCGCCGATTCACCCTTTGGCTTGGAGCCAAACGTTGCAGCGGGCCTCGCTTATCTCTTTGGTCTCGTCGGCGGCATCGTCATCGCCCTCGGCGGCGGTACTAACAAGTTCGTCCGATGGGCGGCCGCACAATCGATCACGATGTGGGCGCTATGGATCATCATCTGGAAGGGCTTGGGCTTACTTGCGGCGACGATCATTTTTGCTCCGCTGGCAATCCTTGCGGTGTTCGTTCTGCCAATTTTGGGACTCATCTTGTGGCTTTGGACCTTCATCACGGCGTTTCAAGGCAAGGAAGTGCGAGTGCCGCTCGTCGCCGATCTAACGCGCGCCGTCTTTAAGTCGTATCTTTAGTAGCGGGCGCTCATAGCAGTAAGTCACCAAGGCCGCCTGCGCGATGGTGATCGCGAAAGCGGCCTCCGTATATCTACGTTGCCACTGCTGGTCGAGATGCGGATCGCCGATGTACGGCGGAATGTGGCGCGCGAGCAATTCTCGCGCGACCATTTGGTGATATAAGTACAGGTTGTACGAAATCGCCGCCATGAACCGCAGCGGCGGATTATCGAGCACGGCTTGCCACCAGCGCGGGCTCAGCAGCGACCCAAGCGCGATCGCGGCGAATGCCGCACCGAGCAGCGGGCGATTATTGATCTGCCAAACGCCCGACCACTGATCGTAGAAGCGATAGGCGTAGAGATTCTCGAGCAAAGCGATTAGGGAGACGACCCCAACCAGAGCAACTATTGGCGCCGCTCGCCCAACGCTCGAAGCGCGCCAGGCGTCGCCGAAACGGGTGAACAGGTACGCTGCGATCATTCCAAACGCAAAAATATCCAGATAACCCGGCAAGTTCTCTTCGTAAGGAACGAAGAGATTTGAATAACAGCAGAGCGCCAGCGCCGCGCGCCAGCAATACGCGATCGCGATCATCAGGCCGGCGGTCAGCCACGGCTGGCGCCGAAAACACCACCAGATGAACGGAAAGAGGCAGTAAAATTCTACCTCGACGGCCAGCGTCCAGAGAACTCCGTCGATCGTGCCGAACCGCTGCGGAAACCACGTGTGAATGAAGAGCAGGTGCGTCACGAGGTCGGGGACGACCGACGCGTACGGTTGGGCCTGCGCGTAGCCGATCGCATACGCCACGCCGATGGAGAGCACGTACGACGGCATGATTTTGATGAAACGTCGCCAAGCAAAATGCCGCCATGACGGCTGGGGCCGGCCACCGAGCGTCGCCCGCACAAACGGATACGAGATGACGAAGCCGCTGAGAAAGAAGAACAAATGCACGCCGATGAAGCCGGTCGCGGGAATAAAGTCGAGCGCCGGTCCGGGCGAAAGCCAGGTGATTTCCCAAATGTGATACCAGAGCACGAGAAGTATCGCGACTCCGCGCAACCCGTCCAAAACCCCAAGCCTTGCCGTGTCACCCTGAGCCGCGCGCGCAGCGCGCGCGTCGAAGGGCGGAGTGGAGTCGCGCGTACCGCTGGCAGCCATCGCGCGAAGATACGGGTCTAACAAAAGCTTGTCATCCCGCGTAGTCGAGGGATTTAGCGACCGCCACCCCTGTGTCGCCGTGAGGGGCGCGGGCGGCGCGCGCCTCGAAGGGGCGCGACTCGAAAGGCCAAGTGGCACTTTGAACCAAGGGGTTGACACAAACCGCTGGTTTGTATTAGTGTGTTAATACAATGATTCACGCCTTGTCAAGCCACGAGTATTCAGCGAGAGTTCTGATGGGAGTTACGTTGACTGCTCTGGGAATCGGCGGCTTAGTCTGGCCGGATTGCTGCGCTGGTGCCGCCGGATATTTTCGAGGAGCAGCTCGGCGGATGGGGCCATCCGAAAAGCAGCGGCTAGACGGCGTTCTTCTCGCGCGCAAGCGCGCAGAGGGAGTGCCTACCGCCTACGGTCGCTATTTAGGCGCAGCAAGCATAGCGCTCGCCTCCCTCGAGCTTGTAAGTTGGATACCGATGATCGTCCCCTATGCACTCGTCTGTCTTGGATTTGCGATCTTTACCCTGCTCGCATACTTGCGAGTTCATCGCGCGACGGAAAGACGAACGGCTGCCCTTCGCCCGCGTTCGATCTTCACTGCATTACCGTTCTTCCTTATTGTTGCGATGATCTGTGCGTTTGCGACGACGTTGGTCTTGGCCACCTATCCGCCTGCGAGGCTAGGCGCGCTCGCGGTTGCCGCTGCGACGTTGATACTTGGCGTCATCGCTTGGCGCGTGGCTGCCGCTCCGGCACTCTTGGTCGGCGACGACCCTCAATGGGAGTATGCGGTGGACCAGCGCGTTCGTCTCGGGCGAAGTCGAAGCATCTCGGTGATGGCGTGCGCACTGCCAGTGGTGCTAGTGAGCTTCGCAACACGCGCGTTGCCGGACGGTTACCGGGTTTCTGCGGATATTGCGTCTGACGTCGTCTTCGCGGCGCTCATTATTGCGATGCTGTACTGCGTGCTTCCACTCTGGCAGCGCATGCGCGTGGCGTGAACGCCCCTTACCTCGTCGTCGATCCAGGGCTAGAAACTCCGCCGTATCAGCAAGTGTTCGAGCAAATTCGTGCCGCCATCGAGCGCGGCGAGCTGTTGCCGGAGGCGCCGCTCCCGACGGTTCGGCAACTCGCTGATGACCTCGGCATCGCTCCGAACACGGTCGCTCGCGCATACGGCGAGCTTCAATCTGATGGATGGCTTATCGGCGATGGCCGCCGGGGCACGCGCGTCGCGGGTCAGCTTCCGCTCAATCGGCGGACTCGAACTCGCAGCCTTCGTGAGGCAGCGGAGAAATTCGTCGAGTCGCTGCGCCGTCGGGGCTTTACATCGGAGGAGATTGCCGTCGAGTTAACTCGGTTCGTCGAGTCGAGTGGATAGGATTCCGGAAATAGTTACGTGACCTGCGCCCAGTGGACGTTTAAGGCCCGGGCAGCTTCTGCAAGTGGCGCGGCGACGGTCGCCAGCGGGAGACCAAGCTCAATCGCGAGCGCGAGATAGCGCAGCGTAGCAACCGGAACGACTCTAAGCTTCCGCCGTCCTGACAGCAGTCGTCTTGGGGTCCGCGAAAAAGAATACGTCAGCGTCGTGACCCTGACCGACACGGGCCGCGATGGTTTCGAGCGGGATAGGTGGCTTGCTTACTTGGGGTGCCTGGCTAGCCTTTGGCATAAGTAGAACTTAATGCGGGCTCTCAACCTGGCAAGAGGCCAGGCCTATTTCGTGATTTTTCGTGTTTGAGGCGGGACGCCCGAATTCAAAAGGGACCACTACCTGCCTTTGGAGCCGATTTGACGCCCCAAAAGGGCCTTGGTATAGTTGAGGCTCGGTCCCACCTGCGGGTGAGGCCGTTGTTTGTGTGAGGAGGAGCAAGCCTGCCAACGATCAGCCAACTGGTGCGCCGTGGGCGCGAGAAGACCGAGCAGAAAGTCAAGACGCGCGCCTTCCGCGTGATCTTGACCGGACCAAAGCCCGGTCACCCCGACCTGCCGACGCGGACGTTCGAGGTCCGCGGGAACCCGCAGCGGCGCGGGGTCTGCACTCAAGTGAAGACGGTCACGCCCAAGAAGCCGAACTCGGCCCTGCGCAAGGTCGCGCGCGTCCGGCTTACCAACGGCGAAGAAGTGACGGCGTACATCCCCGGGATCGGCCACAATCTCCAGGAGCACTCGGTGGTGTTGGTGCGCGGCGGCCGTGTTAAAGATCTGCCCGGCGTTCGCTACCACATCATCCGTGGCACGCTCGACACGGCCGGCACGGCCAATCGCAAGCAAGGACGTTCGAAATACGGCGCTAAACGCGAAAAGAAGAAGTAGGAAAGTTGCAGTAGCGATGCCACGTAAAGGTCCCGCTCCAAAGCGGCAAATTCTGCCCGATCCTCGGTTCAGCTCGAAAGTGCTCGCGCGCTTCATTAATAAGGTGATGCTCCGCGGCAAGAAGTCGGTTGCCGAGCACATTACCTATGGAGCGCTCGACATCGTTGCCGAGAAGACCGGCCGCGATCCGATGGAAGTCTTTTCGCAAGCGCTCTCCAATGCGATGCCGCTGGTCGAAGTGCGCCCGCGCCGCGTGGGCGGTGCAACCTATCAGGTGCCGATGGAGGTTCGTCCCGATCGCCGCCAGGCAATGGCGATGCGCTGGCTGATCGGTTTTGCGCGCGCGCGCGGCGGGCACTCCATGGAAGAGAAACTGGCCGGCGAGCTGCTCGACGCCTCAAACAACACGGGCGCTACCATTAAGAAGCGTGAGGACACGCATAAGATGGCCGAGGCAAATAAAGCCTTCGCCCATTATCGTTGGTAACCATACTAAACTAAGACCATGGCTGTAAGGGAATATCCGCTCGAACGAACGAGGAATATCGGCATTGCCGCGCACATCGACGCCGGCAAGACTACCTCGACGGAGCGCATCCTATTCTTCACCGGTCGCGTGCACAAGATGGGCGAGGTGCACGACGGCGCGGCGACGATGGATTGGATGGTTCAGGAGCAGGAACGCGGGATCACGATCACCTCGGCCGCCACGGCGACGACTTGGCGCGACACGCGCATCAACATCATCGACACGCCGGGTCACGTCGATTTTACCGTGGAGGTCGAGCGCTCGCTGCGCGTGCTTGACGGGCTCGTCGCGCTCTTCGATTCCGTCGCGGCGGTTCAGCCGCAATCCGAAACCGTTTGGCGGCAAGCGAACAAGTATAAGGTGCCGCGCATCATCTTCGTCAACAAGATGGATCGCGTCGGCGCCGACTTCTTCAACGTCGTGGAAAAGATTCGGGAGCGGCTTGGGGCGCGCGCGGTGCCGATCCAAGTTCCAATTGGCGCCGAAGATAAGTTCAAAGGCGTCGTCGATCTCTTCACCATGAAGAAGATCGTCTACACCGACGACCTCGGCTCGACGATGGCGCTCGAAGAAGTCGAGGGCGAGCTCAAGGATCTGGCGCTGGAATGGCGGCGCCACCTAGTCGAAGCGATCGCCGAGCAAGACGACGCGCTGCTCGAGATGTTCTTTGAAGGTAAAGAGTTGCCGATCGATCGCATGAAAGCGGCGCTGCGCAAGGCAACGATCGAGGGGACCGTGCTGCCGATGCTCTGCGGCTCGGCATTCAAGAACAAAGGGATTCAACCGCTGCTCGATGCGATCGTCGAGTACATGCCGTCGCCGCTGGAAGCGAAGCCGATCGTCGGACGCGCTCCGAAAACCGGTGACGAGCTGGTGCGCAAACCCGACGACAAGGAGCCATTCTGCGCGCTTGCCTTCAAGATCGCGACCGATCCTTACGGTAATCTGACGTATTTCCGGGTCTATTCGGGCGTGCTCAATAAAGGCAGCTACGTGTTGAATTCTCGCACGGGGCGCAAGGAGCGCATCGGGCGCATTCTACGAATGCACGCCAATCATCGCGAAGACATCGACGCCATCGGCGCAGGCGATATCGCCGCCGCGGTGGGCCTGTCCGACACGCGAACCGGCGACACGCTCTGCGACGAGAAAGCGCCGATCGCCCTCGAGTCGATCGTCTTCCCCGAGCCGGTCATTCATCAGGCAATCGAGCCGAAGAGCAAGGCCGATCAGGACAAGCTCGGCCTTGCGCTCGCGCGGCTTGCCCAGGAAGATCCGACCTTCCGCATGCGTACCGACGAGGAGACGCAGCAGACGATTATCGCCGGGATGGGGGAGCTGCATCTCGAGATCATTCTCGACCGGTTGCGTCGCGAGTTTAAAGTCGATGCGAACGTGGGCAAACCTCAGGTCGCTTACAAAGAAGCGATCACCAAGAGCGTCGAAAAAGAAGGGCGTTTCGTTCGCCAGACGGGCGGCAAGGGGCAGTACGGCGATGTGTGGATTCGCGTCGAGCCGCAGGCGCCGGGAACGGGCTACGTCTTTGAGTGGAAGATCGTCGGCGGCGTTATTCCCAAGGAATATCAGAAGGCCGTCCAAGAGGGCATCCGCGAGTCGGCGCAGAGCGGCGTCTTAGCGGGCTTCCCGGTCGTCGACTTCAAGGCTGAAGCTTTTGACGGCTCCTATCACGAGGTCGACTCGTCGGAGATGGCGTTCAAGATCGCGGCCTCGCTCGCGTGGAAAGAGGCGAATCGTGCTGCGGGTCCGATCCTGCTCGAACCGATCATGAAGGTCGAAGTCACGACGCCCAAAGAGTACATGGGCGCGATCAACGGCGACCTCAGTCGCCGGCGCGGCGCGATTCACGCCACGGAAGAAGCGCCCGGCGGCGCGGAGGTCATTACCGCGCATGTGCCGCTCTCCGAGATGTTCGGCTACGCAACCGACATGCGCTCGGCGACCCAAGGCCGCGCGACCTACACCATGGAGTTCTCGCACTACCAAAAGGCGCCAAAGAGCGTTGAGGAAGAGATCGTCGCAAAGGCGGTCGGGAAGAAACTCGCCCCCGCGTAGGAGGCGCCCTCCTTTTGGTTGGTCATCCTGAGGAGCGACACTGAGTGAGCGGAGCGAGTCGAAGTGGAGCGTCTCGAAGAACGACGTGCGAAAGAACGCGCGGATCAGTTCGAAATCGCCAGTGCGTTGATCCCATCGTACTTGGCGATTGAGCCGATTGCGTTGCCGCCCGCGGGATAGGCCCACGTCCAGACGTGATCGCCGTCCTTAGCGGCCGTACCCATGGCGGTCCCCGACTGCAGAACAAAGAGCAACCTTCCGGCTGCTGGAGAGGAGCCGTGCAGCAATACGATCTGCACGACCCTGCCGTTTATGCGCTGCCCGGTCGACCCGGTTGGGACTTGCACGCGATAGACTCGGGGATGCGGCTCGCTTGCGAGCCGCGTGCTAACCACGACATAGGTTCCATCCCACTGTACGTCGCCCGGCTGATACGTGCGTTTGTCGAGCTTAATAGGCGTGATGCTGGTACCGCCCTTTGGCAGCTCCCCCATGTCGAAAATCCAATCGCTGCCGCCCCCCCATCCGGAAACGAATAGGTCGCCGGCGTTGTCGTAGGCGGCGTCTAGCATTGGGAATGGCGCAGGATATTGGGCCGGTGTCCCCTGGTGCGCGCCGTGCCATACGAGCAGGACAGGGCCGCCGTCGAGGTTCAATGCGAGCACGGCGAGATCGCCGCTGTTCGGATCGACGGCGCAGCCGTCGAGTTGAGACAACTCCTTCGAAACAAGAAACTCTTCGCTCGCCTTCGTAGCGCCGCGCGGGAATTTGTCAAGGTACCAATGCCCGCGATCGTAATTCGTCGCCCAAATATTGCCCGAACGATCCGAACAGATACCATAGGTGTAGCCGTAGCCGGAAATGTTTGCCACCGGCGCTCCCTTTAGCGTCACGATTGAAATCACGCTGGACTGGTGACTGGCCGATCCAACGACGTGTGCGACATAGAGTAACGGGCCGCTGACTTCGGATGAACTCGCGAATCGTTCGTTTCCGGCAGGGGCAAGATTGGACGGGATCTGTTCCTGCGGCGGACTCGCGCATCCAGCCAGTAGCGCAAGCGCCGGGGTAGCGACCAATGTTACACGGGTGACGCGAAATCCCATCACCGACGACGCTCCCTTCCCAGTGAGCCCAGGCTTGACGGATTCGGCAAGCGCTCAAGCCCCGCCCGCCATTGCTCATGCGCGTCGTTGACAGTGGCTGCCCCGCCTGATACGATTCCGTGGTCGTGCGCCCTCCCGCCGGAGGGCGTTTGCCGCGTAAGGCGGTAGGGCTGGCTAAGACGCCAGGGCCCGTGTACACGACCGGAACCTTGAAAGGAAGAAGATGGCCAAGCAAAAGTTCGAGCGCAAGAAGCCGCACGTCAACATCGGTACGACCGGGCACGTCGACCATGGCAAGACGACCCTGACGGCGGCGATCATGCACTGCCTTGCAACCGAGGGGCTGGCGCAAAAAGTCGGTGTCGATCAGATCGACAACGCGCCCGAGGAAAAAGAGCGCGGAATTACGATCGCAATTTCGCACCAAGAGTACGAGACGCCAAAACGCCACTACGCCCACGTCGATTGCCCGGGCCATGCGGACTACATCAAGAATATGATCACGGGTGCGGCCCAGATGGACGGCGCGGTTCTCGTCGTTGCCGCTTCCGATGGTCCGATGCCGCAGACGCGCGAGCACATCCTGCTGATGCGCCAGGTCGGCGTCCCCCGCATCATCGTCTTCCTCAATAAGGTTGACATGGTCGACGACGAAGAGCTTCTCGAGCTCGTGGAGATGGAGATCCGCGAGCTGCTCACGCAGTACGAATTCCCCGGCGAGGAAACACCGATCATTCGCGGCTCGGCGCTGAAGGCGCTCAACTCGAGCGGCCGCCGTGGCGATCCCGAAGCAGATCCCATCTTCAAGTTAATGGATACGGTCGATGAGTATATCCCGGAGCCGCAACGCGAAGTCGACAAGCCGTTCCTGATGCCGGTCGAAGACGTCTTCACGATCACCGGACGCGGCACAGTCGGCACCGGTCGCGTCGAGCGTGGTCAAGTCAAGGTTGGCGAAGAAGTCGAGATCGTCGGTCTCAAGGACGAGACGAAAAAGACGGTCGTTACCGGCATCGAGATGTTCCGCAAGCTTCTCGACGCGGGCATCGCGGGCGACAACATCGGCGTTTTGCTGCGCGGTGTCGATCGCAACGAGATCGAGCGCGGCCAGGTGCTGGCCAAGCCGGGTTCCGTCAAGCCGCACAAGAAATTCAAAGCCGAAGTCTACGTTCTCTCAAAAGAGGAAGGCGGCCGTCACACGCCCTTCTTTGCAAACTACCGGCCGCAATTCTACTTCCGCACGACCGACGTCACCGGGACGATCAAGCTGCCCGAAGGCGTCGAAATGGTGATGCCCGGCGACAACGTTCAGATGGACGTCGAGCTCATTACGCCGATCGCCTGCGAAGAAGGCCTTCGCTTCGCGATCCGCGAGGGCGGTCGCACGGTCGGCGCCGGCGTCGTCACCGCCGTCGCCGAGTAAATCTCCCAGTGTCATCCTGAGCCGCGCCCGTAGGGCGCGTGTCGAAGGACGACCAAGAGATAACCTGTCGCTCCTTGAAAAAAGAATAGAGAAGAGAGATCAATGGCGAAGCAGATGATTCGAATACGCCTCAAGGCGTACGATCACAAGGTCCTCGATCAGTCGGCAGAACGCATCGTCGAAACGGCGAAGCGCACCGGCGCATTCGTGAGCGGCCCGGTGCCGTTGCCGACCGAGATTAACCGTTTCTGCGTTCAGCGCTCGACGAACAACGATAAAAAGTCGCGCGAGCACTTCGAGATGCGCACGCACAAACGGCTGATCGATATTCTGCAGGCCTCGCCGAAGACGATGGACGCCCTCATGCATCTCGACCTGCCGGCGGGCGTGGATATCGAGCTCAAAGCCTAGCCCCCGCCGCCAGGAACTCGA
>Ga0187783_10000911_pt1 | contig 21753 bp, 20 predicted proteins | sample 1015_SJ02_MP02_2_FD_132471 | JGI IMG/M metagenome (GOLD analysis project Ga0187783, IMG submission 132471) | Tropical peat soil microbial communities from peatlands in Department of Meta, Colombia - 1015_SJ02_MP02_20_MG | ecosystem: Environmental > Terrestrial > Soil > Wetlands > Peat | place...
ACAATTTGATCGCTGGTTTGCCGCGGCGGGCACAGTGTTGATAAAAACGTGAAGTGAACACCGCCTGCTTTTTCGAGACCTCTTTCGAGAATTCGCGCAACGCCCACTACGGTCGCTTTCTACGTTTGGATCAGACGATACTCCGCCTTACACGTGCGGGCTTTCCTGATAAGGAGTCCAAGAATCGCCAAGAGAAAGCTTGGCCCAGGGTACTGTCGCACCTCGATGAACGCGTGACCGCTGGCGGTTAATAACCTCGACCGATTGCCCTGCTGTCTTGAGCCGCTCGATCAAGGTCGTATCGGCTGGGCAGGGCGAGTTGCGCTTACCGATCGATCCCTTAAGGTCAATGCGGCGATGTCCCCATCTGCCGTCCTGAGAACCTATAGGCACCTGAGCCCTCTCAAGCTTTTCCGCCGGCAGGCCGTGCATGACGTCGTCGGCGATTACATCGCCCGAGACATCAGGCAACACTTGATTTGCCGGAATGCGCGTTGAGTCAGGCACGAGCGACACGCTTGGCGAATGGCTCCGCCGCCCCAAGGTTGAAAACCGATCACGTTCAGAGATAGCATCAGCGGTCCCAAGGAAAACGGACCGGATGGGGAGGGATGCATGCCGGGAACGCCGTATCCGAAAGAGCAGATGCATCGCATCGCTTACACGAAGCTTTCGGAACCTCAGATTGCAGACAAGTTGAACACCGTCGCTGTAAGTGGGCCCTCAAGCGTCTCGCCTCTGTCCGACGTGTTCGTCGGCAGATCGCTCCGGATCGTCACCGATACAGGCCCGACGCTGAGGTATACCTTCGGCCGCACCAACCGGCTTACGGTCGCTGAGAACGGTGGCGACGCGGTGGAGGCAGGATATGGTGCGCTAACCCTGAGCGGCGTCGCCTTCTTCTCGCACATGATCCCTGGGACGCAGCGCGGCTACGCCGTTGTAGTCGACCAAAGCACGAATCTAGCGACGGTATTCGAACTCTGGTTCTGCGGTTATCAGGACAATCGCGAAGTTCAGCGTGAGATCTATTACGGTTATGTCGAGCAGCCGCGCCAGCAGGTGCCGAAAAGTCGTCATGGCACGACGAACCGCGTCGAAGGTAAGGGCTTCTATTGGAAGCAAGATAATGGCGCGGAGACGCTCGAGTTCTATCCTTCGGCAGCGTACTCGCACTTTGTCGAGCTGTCGCGCCTAGGCGGCGAACTCGGGTTCTGTGGGCCGTCCGATTACATCAAGATCAATGACGACCTGTATGTCTACACCCGCACCGAATGCGAGTTCTCCGGCACCTTTACGCTGTACGTGATGGACCTGAACCGCGTCGAACAGATCGGCATGCGGCTCGGCTTCGACGCCAACGACCTGCTGGAATACTATATCTTCCGCGGCAACGGCGAGTGGCTGGGGCAGCTCGCCCAGTTCGAAAAGTTCGGTGACGAGAGCGGCGCGCCAGTTCCCGCGGCCGCCGCTGGCCAGACCCCGGCAAAAGGTGCTCGCCGGGTCTATAGGCCACTGCGAACGATGCCGAAAATGTCGAAGGCCGAAGTCGCTGCCGCCGTCGCTAAGAAAACGACAGTTTTTGCGCCCGGGGGAATGATGGCCGGCAACGCCTCACCGACCACCGACTGGCTGGCCGGCAGGTCGCTGACGCTTCGCTACGACAACGCGCCGGCAATGGAGTACCGCTTTGACGACGCTGAGAAGTTGCGCTGGCGTAAGGAAGGCGACAGCAGCTGGACCCAGGCGCGCTACCAGGCCTGGGAATCGATGCCCGAAGTGATCTTGTTTGGTCACCTGCTGGACGGCGCGCCGAACCATGACGGACACTCGATCGTGGTGGATTTCCACCACGGTCTGGTGACATGTTTCAACGGGTATCTGAACACGTTCTATTTCGCCAACGAGGCGGGGGTAAAGACGCTGTTCGGAGTGATTGAGATGGAAAGCCTGACACCGCCGAAATATCGCCGCCACCATTTCACAGACGAGATGGTCGGGCGCGCGGTGTGCTGGAACTACCGGCCGGGCCTAACGTCCATGCACCTCTACTCGACGCCGCATTCGCTGTCCTGGATCATCTTCACCGAGTCAGGGGCCGGTGGGCTGGAGTGGAGCGGGCCAGCGGGCTACGTGAAGGTCCGGGACGGCCTGTATTTCCTGTACTGGCTGGAGGAGGCCTGTAACGGCACGCTCGGCACCCTCCTGGTCAACATGCGGACAATGCACGACGCAGGGATCGGCTATCACTGCGGCGAAGAGGGCCTGAGCATGAGCCAAGTGGGCGCACACGCACGCGACGCCGGCCGTTTCAGCGTAATCCGCTTCTATCAGGTGAAATCGTGAGGGAGGGCGGCATGACCAAAGACACTACTTCCACGCGCCGGTCGTTTTTGAAGGGCGGCGCACTGCTGGCTGTGCCCCTGGCCACCGCGGCGCCCGCCGCGGTGCTGGCGGAGGACGAGCTGAAGGCTCGTCTGGCGCGACTGGAGGACCAAGCTGCGATCCGGGAGCTCCATCAGAGCTGGCTGCGCCGGGTCAACGCTGGAGCAGGCGATGCCGTCGCGCCGCTGTCGGCTCTCGACCACGCCGCGTGCAGCATCGCTGCGGATCACGCCGGGGAGCCGGACGCGATCGAGATCGCCCCAGACGGCAAGAGCGCTGTCGGGCGGTTTCAACACCTCGTGGAGACCGAGACCAGGATCCTGCCGGATTGCACGCTGGCGCGCATGGCGCACGCTCAAGGCGGTGGCTTCGTCCGCCAGGTGGAGCGGCGCATGCTCAAGGTGGAGTATGTGAAGGCCTGCGGCGGGTGGGTGATTGCGAGGGTCGAGTCCGCGTTGGTCTAAGCCTATCGCCCCCCACCGGTCCCGCCGAACCATGCGCGCATTGGCCCAATAATGTGCCCATTCGCCTGCGGGGAGGTTGGGCCTAGCGAGAAAAAAGTGACCAGAGTGCGGCCAGGCCGAGAATGGATAGCAACATAGCGACGGTTATACTTAGAGGCCACTGACTGATTACGACCGATTCATCACGACGAAGGCGTCGCAGGTTTACCCAGTGAGAAATTCCCGACAGAACGGTCGCAATTAATCCCAAAATGACTAAGACAGTGCCAAACCTGATCGCGCCCTGATGGAGCATCTCGGACTTCAGAGTCGGAGATCTCTCCTCGATGGCTCGAAAAAACCCAATCATGCCGAATCCAAATGTTGCCATGGTCAATGTCGTCCGGATCCAAGCGAGCGTCGTTCGGTCTAATGCTATTGCCGTTCTGAACTTGGCCAATACAGTTCGATCAAGCACGATTGCGGCGTGCTGGTTGCCTCCGCTCCCTGATTGCTGCGTCGTCATGTTCCGTCCTCCCGACCGATCGTGGATTTTAGCCGATCATCTTCGTGCTCCTGGTCGAAGAGCGCGAAATACGACGATTCCAGCAACGGAGCACTCTTCGCCCGGGGATAACACTTGACTTATCATTGGCGCATTCTGAGAAGACGATGAGAGAACCATCACAGGTAACGCACGTCGAACAACGCTGGCCCGTGGCTTTGGCAATCGTCGCGGTAGTTCTCCTCCTGGCACTGTTACCTGATCGCGTAAGAGTATTCCCCACGTGGCTTCCGTGCCTTCTGGGGATTGCGATGATTGTGCCGATGGTAGCTCTCTCACTGGCTACTGCCAAGACGCCGTGGTTACGAATTGAAGGCATCATCACCGTGCTCTTTGTGCTGACTGCAGGATTCGGAGTCATCGATGAACTCAAGTCTCTGCTCTCCTCTATGTTGCGTCGCCCGGGCGAGGTTACAGGCCTCCAACTCCTCACTTCAAGCATTGTCGTGTGGGCCTCAAATGTGCTGATCTTCTCAGTCGTCTATTGGCGGACCGATCGGGGCGGGCCTGAAGCTCGCGCCAGCCACGCAAGCACTAAGCGGGATTGGCTATTTCCGGCAGATGGTGCGCCCGAGGACGTGCCCGTCAACTGGCGTCCCACATTCATCGACTACCTGTTCCTTTCATACTGTACGGCGACAGCTTTCAGCCCCGCCGAAGCTCAGCCCTTAACTGCTCGCGGCAAGTTGCTGTTGATGCTCGAAAGCATCATCTCACTCGTGACGATCATCGCCATCGCCGCGCGTGCCATCAACATACTGAGCGGTTAGGCGTTCTTCAGCGCGGGCTGCCACTTTGAGAGAAAGCACTTACGCCTGCCGAAAAGTTTTGTTGATTGCAATGAGCCGAAGCTCGGACTGATCTGGGGACCCGGTGGTGACGAGCCGAAATCCGACGAACTTCTCCCCACGACCGTGAACCGCCGGGCTGCCCGATCAGTTTCTACGAGTTGCCGCTAGGGCACCGTCATCCTGCGCACCGACGCGAGCTCCCCCAAGAGCCAGAAAAAACAGACAATCGGAGGCAGTCGGGGCAAGCGTGATCCCGATTCGCCCCGCCTTGTTTCTACGAGATCGGCGTGCACACGGATTTGACCTCCGTGTAGAGATCGAGCATCTGGTGCCCCATTTCGCGACCCCAGCCGGACTGCTTGTATCCGCCGAATGGCATGGCGGCATCGAGAACGCCATAGCAATTGATCCAAACGGTGCCCGCGCGAAGTTCCGCCGCGATGCGGTGCGCCTTCTTGATATCGCGCGTCCAGACAGCAGCCGCTAGGCCGTACTGCGTGTCGTTGGCTTTGGCGACCAAATCGTCGACATTACTAAACGGCATTACCGTCACGACCGGCCCGAAAATCTCCTCGCGCACGACTTTCATCTTCTCATTCGTGTTGACGAGTACCGTGGGTTTGACAAAGTAGCCTTTGTCTCCTTCACGGCCGCCCCCGGTGACCGCCTTCGCACCGTCCGAGAATCCTGATTCGAGGTATCCGCAAACGCGATTCAGCTGTTCTTCCGAGACGAGCGGCCCCATCTGGCTCGCAGGCTCCATTCCCGGACCGAGGCGGATCTTCGATGCGATCTGCGAAACCCCGTCGACGACCTTGTCGAATTGCTTGTCTTCAACGTAGAGCCGCGATCCGGCGCAGCAAACCTGCCCCTGGTTGAAGAAAATGGCATTCGCAGCGCTCGGAATCGCGGCGTCGATCTCCGCGTCCTGGAACACGATATTGGGGGATTTTCCGCCAAGTTCAAGCGAGACTTTTTTCAGGTTTCCGGCGGCCGCCTGAACGATCAGCTTGCCGACCTCCGTCGAGCCGGTAAACGCGATCTTGTCGACCTGTGGATGGGCTGCGAGTGCTGCACCGGCTGTTTCGCCGTAACCCGTAACGATGTTCACCACGCCATCCGGGAAGCCAACCTCCTGAATCAGGTCACCCAACATGAGAGCCGTGAGAGGAGTTTGTTCTGCAGGTTTCAAAACCACCGTGCAGCCTGAGGCCAGGGCCGGTCCGAGTTTCAATGTCGCCATGATCAAAGGAAAATTCCAAGGGATGATCTGGCCAACCACCCCAACGGGTTCGCGCAACGTGTATGCCAAGAATTTTCCGCCTGCCTGGGCGGAAAGTGGAATGGTGTTGCCTTCGATCTTGGTGGCCCACCCGGCATAGTAGCGGAGTTGGTCGATGGAAGAAGGCAAATCGGCTACGCGAGCAAGGAAGAGCGGCTTGCCTTGGTCGAGCGATTCGAGCTGTGCGAATTCTTCGGCATGCTTTTCGAGCAGGTCAGCGAGCTTCCAAAGGAGCTGCCCTCTTTGAGAGGGACTGAGCTTCCTCCATGGGCCCTTGTCGAAGGCGGCGCGAGCCGCGGCCACCGCGCGGTCGATATCTTCTCTGTCGCCTTCGGCGACGTCAGCAAGAACTTCGCCGGTGGCCGGGTTGTAGCTCGGGAACGTTTTGCCCGAGGCGGCGTTCACCCATCTTCCGTTGATGAGCATCTGGTGAGTTTTTGCGACGAAGCGGGTTACATTTTCATCGACGCGAATCGATTGTGTTGCAGTAGCCACATTTTCCTCCAGTCAGTTTGATTCGAAGCTTCATACCGAAATTCTATCGATTGAAAAGCTCGATGTACATCGCGCTGCCAAGCAGTAGTGCAGCGAGAGCGTAGATCTGAACCGTTGCAGACTCATTGGTTTCTTTCGATCCAGATTTCATTTCTTGGTACTCAGATTTCCGTACCTCACTTGGCGCTATGGTTTAAGCTCCATAGATACGCCGCGACAGCGTTCACCTGGTCGGACGTAAGCAGCGCCCCGCCCATCGGTGGCATCGGGGCACGATATAGCTTTGGTTGCGGCACGCCATCGGTGATTGTTTTCCCAATCGCGACATAACTGCCATCGCTCCACAGCCATTTCCCGGAGGTGAGATCGGGACCCAGCGACGTGCCGGTAGCGTCCTCACCATGGCAGCCAGTGCATGTGGCTCCGCCTACCTGGCCGTGGTAAATCTTGTCTCCGAGCGCCACCATGTCACGTGTGGCTCCTTCGGGGACTGCAACGTTGCGACTTGCTTCACGTCCGGCATTCGGATGCGTGCCCTCCGGCGGTTTCGCACTGGCTCCCTCGATTTCCCCGGCTGACGATGCGGCGCTCGGGCAAGGGGTGATGTTGCCTCCCGCCTCCGCACCACCGCGGTAGATGATTCGGTAGATTCGCCCCCTTACATCATCGGAGACGTACAATGCGCCATCGGGACCCACCGCAAGGCCGCTGGGACGATGCGCGGCTCCTTGAGGAGACTTGAGGGCTCCGGCGAATCCATCCGCGAATATCTCGCACGGACCCGAAGCGCGACCGCCGGAGAGAGGCTGAAAGACCACGTTGTATCCGCCCTGTGGATAAGGAGCCCGATCCCAAGAGCCGTGGAATGCAATAAACACGCCGTTGCTATAGCGCGGGGGAAACTGTTTGTTGTCATAGCGCACCATTCCGTTCGGCGCCCAGTGAGCAGGAAATGCGACGATCGGAGCCATTTTGTTCGCACAAACTCCAATCTTCTTGCCGTCGCCGCCGTATTCCGGTGCAAGAACCAGCTTGTCGGCAAACGGATCGTAATAGCATTCGGGCCAGCCGTAATCGCCACCTTCTTTCAGCAGCATCACCTGCTCGGCTGGAAGTGTGGCCTCCTGGTCCGGCCTGTATCGGTCGGGCCAATTTGCATACAACTGGTCTCGGCCGTGCTGCGTTACGAATAGACGACCGGCTGAGTCAAAAGCCATGCCTTCAGCGTTGCGGATTCCGGTCGCAAAGCGCTCGGCCGGCGAGAAAGTTTGGTTCGTTTTATTCGCGTCATACCGCCAGACTCCGCCGCGAGTCTCAAGTTCGGGACAGGGATCTTTGCCTGGGGAGCCAGGAATGCGATTTTTCTCCTGGCAGGCATTACTCGGACTGGCCACATCGACAAACATGCTGCCTTTGGGGTCGATGATAAATGGATGCATCGGATGATCGCCGGTCAAAGGCAGACCCGAGACGATCGTGATGGCAGCGTCCTTTGGCGCGATGGAACCGTGTTTCAGCGAGTAACGTACAATTCGGTCGTTGATCTCTACGTAGATCGCGCCTCGGTACATTGCGATTCCGCTTCCGCCTGCTCCTCCGCTCTGGACGGTCTCACCAAAGCGTTCGATTACATCCGCCTTTCCCGCACCACTTTTGTCTTGCAGCGCTACCAGAAACCCGCCCTCATGAGGCGCCGCGTTGCCGTAATACCTGCCCGACCACGTATTCACGTACACGACTCCGTCGGGTCCAACGACCATGTCACGGGCGTGACCAATGCCGTCAGCGAATACGGTTGCGCAGAATCCACCAGGCAGGCTCAATCCACTGTCGTCATTGGGGCATGCTTGGTTTCCAGCCGCTCCAGCCATGGCCGGCTGTGCCGGTTTCGCACTGGATAGGAAAAGGAAAACAGCCACAACACAAACAGCTATCGCAATACTCTCCACTCTAAGCTTCATTTTCTCCCCCAACGCCGAAACGACGACCGATCTGTTCAGATTTTCGCCGGACTTTTTCGGAGATCAGCCTCTTTGAAGAGCTCGATTCGCCACCGGCCGGCGTGGGCTGTTTCTGGTTTCGACTCGAGTCGTGCCTACCCCTGGGCAAACCATCCGTCACCCGCACATGGAAAACCTGAATCGATGCTCGCAACGGATCATGGATACCACTTTGTATCGAGAGAAAGCAATCTCACCGCGAGACTCGTTATCTGCCTGAATTCGCCCCCGACACTGGCCTCGCACATCCGCAAGGCGTGCTCGTGTACTTCGATTCTGAACAGCCCCGGTGACGCGAAAGGAGGTTGGCGTCGGCCCTTCCTCGCTGCCACTGCTTGAGGCTATGTCACCAAACCAATGACTTCATGCTGGAGCTTGTCTAGCTGGCCGAGTGCTGCCTCGACCGCAGGAGCTCCTGCAGCTTGCACTGCTCTGGCGCGGCCAAGTGCGCGATCCGCTACGGTCATCGCTTCGCGGATAACACGTCTGATCCCGGCTTCCAGTTCCCTCCGGCTTTCGAGAACACGCTCCTCGACGTCGCTCTGAACTCTTGAACTATTCACTTCCATCAGTTCCGCCAGAAACCCGTGCGCATCGCGAATAATCCCCTGCCGCAATCCTAGAGCGCCAAGGACAAGATCCGATACGAACAACAAGGGGGACGCAGGTGCAGCTAGACGTTCAATTTCATGAAAATGAAATCGCGACCCAGCCCGTAGTCCCTGATCTGACCTAAGACGTTCTGGCAGCTCGTCCAGCTTCGCAATTTCGGACTCACCAAAACGATTCAAGAAAGCGTTTCCCAGTTCAACGAATCGTTGCGCCGTGTTGCGAAACTGTTCGTCCCCGTACCTTGTCTCTGCTTCCAGCCACGGGGTAAGTCGCATGCGGGCGATTTCCTGAGCCAATTGGCTGATCTCACGCCGATACGCTGGCCCATTTCTACAATCCGTCAAATAATTCAGACGCTCATCGAGCTCTCTTCTGACAGTCGGCTGTGCCTGCTTTAAGAATAGGTTGCGATGCTCTGCCAAGACTTGCGACAAGCGTTGCTGCTCGGCCGTGAGCAAGACCCCCAGGTCTCGCATCGAGGCTTCTGCTTCCTCCAATGTCGCTCCCAATTTCGAAAGGCGTTGTGCCGATTCCTCAAGCGGTCGCAGCAACGCCTCTCGCTCTTCCTTGATCACCGCAAGCAGGTGATCGGAAGTCCGTCGGATACCCCTGTCTGTAGCTTGCCGCACTAACGCGTGCCCTGAGTTGGAAACGAGATTCTGAAGTGCCCGAACCAACGGGTCCCAGCCTCGGCTAGCGCCCCGCCCTTCCATGCGTTCAAGAGCGCTCACCTCAAATACCGTTGCAACCTCGCGTCTCAGGCGGCTCTGCAAAACGCCGCGGGCAAAGTCGATTGCCGCCCTTCGCTCCACGTCATTCACCCGATCTGCCTTATTCGATACGAAAAGGAGGTCATCAACTTGTTCAGCCACTATTTCCACGAGTTGCAGTTCCTCGCCTGACAGTGGCGGATCAGCCCCGATTACCACAATGGCTGCGTCAACGTGTGGCATGACGGCGTGTGTTGCCGCGGTGTTACCGGCAAAAATGGAGCCCAGCCCCGGCGTGTCCACCAGGCACATGCCAGTTTTGAGAAGCGGACAGGGGATGAAGACTTCAAGTCCGGCAACTCGTTTCGCATTTTCGGGGTTCTTTTCCTCTGAGACGTACTCTTCCACATCATCCACACCGATATTGATCCACCCCGCGTTTTCGAAACGTACCCGAGCGGCAAGGGATCCACCGTAGCGGATGACGCTCGGCACGCTTGTCACCGGAACTACTCCAGTCGGAAGCACTGCCTCTCCTATCAGCGCGTTCAAGAGAGTTGACTTGCCCCGCTTGAACTGGCCTACGCAGGCTACATAAAAAAGTCCCTGGGAAACTCGGTCGGCGATGGCACGAGCTGCAAAAGCTATGTGCTCCGCTTCCAAATCATTGGCTAGCTCGGCCAAGCGATGGAGTACGGACTCGCCGGAAAGGGTTCGCACGCTTTTCCGCTCTTCGAGGTTTTCCGTCATTGCGGGGATTTTGTCGACTGAGGAAGGACCAACGAATTTGCCTGCATCAGATAGTCCAGATACACGAGGTTTATTTTGACTTGATCGCCACAGCGATATCGGGAGTCTGCGGCCAACTCGCACATCTTTACGATCGGGCCGGGCAGGTACCCGCTCAGGTTCAGAACGTCTTGACGAAACTGCTCCAGGTCGAGGAAGACGAGTGAGAATTTGCGAATGCAAGCCTCCAACAAATCGCGAGCATCTCGCTCAGGCAAGGGTCCTAGGAAGATCCGGAGCCCCTCATGCCAGTACAGGCTCCAAGCGTCTCCGACTTCGCCGGACGAGCAGCCCCGCGCGGCAAGATAGATTGGCGTACGACTGCGGTACATGATGTGCTTCATTAACCGTGCCAAGTTGCGTGTTGCCGGAGCAACGTGATCGACAAAAATTCGGAACTCGGCTTCGGCCAAAGCGGTCAACAAAATCCCGCGGAGCCGCAGACTCGATTGCTTGCGGAGCCATCGGTTTAGGGATGACTCCTTGTCTTGATCTTCGCGGACTTTCTTCTGGACAAAGGAATTGCCTGTTTCATACAGTCGTCCAACAAAATGGCAAAGGAGTCGCCTTATGTTCGCGGGTCCCCTCCACAGGATACAGGTCCCCCGCTCCTTCTCGCTGAGTTCAGCTATCACTGTCTCCATGAGAGCCGTCTTGCCGGAATCCGCCGCCCCCCATACCAATCGGCCCTCACGCTTTTGAATTGCGGCACGAAGCTGTCGCAATTCATCCCGACGACCGATCAGCCTTTCTCCTTCTGCGATTGGACTCCTGTCGAGATTTTGCGCGGGAGTTGTGTCTAGACCGCGCAGGTTATTACGCAAGCGCTGCGCCTTGATGCACGTACTTAATCACCTCCACCTTCGACATGGCGATCACCCTCATCCAGCATGTTGTCCAGATACGGAATCAATTTTTGAACCTTATCCTCCGGATAATGACGCTGACCATCACCGGAGCGTCGTGAGAAAATGATAGATGACGCGCTCGGTGAATCAGTGTGCTGGCACCGTATCCTTCGATTCCACGAAACACTGTGGCGCCGGAACGTCCAAAGTCGCGACCTTCTCTATCATGGCGCGGAGCGGCTTCCCTTTCCATTTGTCACTCTCGCCGAAATAAGATACTTGTTCATGGGGCTAGTGAGATTCCCCCTTCCGGTCGTGGCGGCGACCAGTCTCTCGGTCGCTGTCAGCAATAAAGCGGTTAAGCTGCGCGACCAGCCCGCGCAAGCCCTCAGCGATTCCGTTCAACTCATTCGCCGCAGCTTCGGATAGCTCGCCATATCCACGCATGTGCCGCGGCTTGAGCTCCTCTAAAGCGATGTCGATGGAACCGAGTGCGGCATGGATCGCATGTGACGCGGAAATGAAGGGCACCTGTCTTGGTATGCTTTGTTCATCGAGTATGCGGACGAGTTGAGAGCGGATTCGCGCAATATGCTCTTCCATCTGCCTGCTCTCTGCGGGAGCGACGTCAGGAGAGTATTTCGGAAACGCCGCTCTTGATGAAGGCGTGTTCAGGACATCCTCGATCTCGCAGAGAAGCTTGTCGATGTAGCGGAATGTCACGTATAGGCGTCGCGCCTGAAATTCGTTCAGGTATCCAGCGCTCGACGGCGAACTGGGATTTTGTTCCGTCATCTAACAACCATCACCGGACAATGCGCATAGCGAAGCACTTTCTCAGCCGTAGAGCCAACCAGCATTTTTTCAAATCTTGATTTTCCGCGCCGTCCCAAAACAATCAAATCAACGTGGTCCAATTCTGCGCGATGGACGATTTGTTCAACGGGATGACCCACGGCGATTGCGGTTTCCAGCTCGACCTCTAAGGCGTCTGCACGTTCTGCGATTTTCTTGAACTGCTGTTCGAAATGCTCCCGCGCATCGTCAAGCATGGCGTCCACTTCAACCATCGTCGCAGGCTCAGGCGGCCGCGCAACCGCAAAGAGCAAAACCTTCGCGTCCAGCGACCGGGCGAGGGCAAGAGCAGACTCCGTTGCTTTTTCCGACTGCGGCGAGCCGTCGAATCCAATAAGTATCTTCTTGAACTGGGAGCGTCTGCGTCCCCTCATGGTGCCTCCTCAATCCGTAGCGGGCGTGCCGACTTCTTTCACGTTGGTCTCTTGTTCCGGTTTGGGCAGTAGATGCCGGGGCATGAACCAAGCGTTGGCGAACATCGTCGGGACAACAGCACTTCCAATGACGGTCGCGACCAGGTAGGAATATTGGGCTTGATCAATAACTCCGTGACTTAGGCCGAATAATGCTGAAATCGTTCCGAACGTTAATCCGGTGGACATCATAAGCGTGTAGTAAAGACCTTCCTGACGCTGATACTTGAAGGCCTTCACTGTCGGATATAGACCGACCATTTTCGACGCCATCTTTGCTCCAAACAAGACTGAAAATACGAGCGGCGCGGCCACAAGCGAGGGAACGGAGACAAACGAACCGGCCCGGAGGAAGTAAAACGGTGTAAGCAGGCCGAAAGTCAGCGTCCGCAATCGACGAACTAAAACATGATCCTTTCCAACTGTTCCGGCTAATACCATGCCGATGATGTAGGCAGGAAGAACAGGCTCACTCCCCGACCACGCGGCCAAGCCGCCCATTCCGAACAACAAGAAGAGAAGGTACTTTGCCTCAAGTTCAGATACGCGACCGCCGTAGCGATTGAAGAAACGCGGCGTCAGAAACGGCAGGATGAAAAACATGAAAACGCTCGTTACAACAAAGATTAAAGTCTTCACCGTAAACGGAGAAAAGATCAGGCCCAAGGCTATAACCGTGCCGAGATCATTTACGAAACATGCCGCGAGAATCGCCTTTCCAAATTCGGTCTTGTTGAATCCGAGTTCTAGCATGACTGCATACACCACCGCGACGGATGTTGTGGACAGGGCTACGCCGGCCAACCAGCTCGGCCTCGGAGGCCAGTGTAGAATGTAGTGCGCGACGGCTGTGCAACCCAGAAAAGGGCCGAGGAAACCCACGAGTCCAACAACCGTTGCTTCTCTCCACTTCACTCGGAAAATTTTCGGATCAAGCTCCGCACCAGCGAGAAACGTGAGGACAATCGCACCCGTCCCAGCCAGGAAAGTGATCCACTCTGTTTTTGCGGCCATACCCATAGGACCGACGATTACCCCGATGACCAACTGTGCGACCGTTCCAACTACGATTTCTGTCAGGGCCGTGGAAATCCTGAACCAAATCGCCAGCAGCGTCGCGATTAGTGCCAATCCAACCCACAAGGAAGCCAGTACCCAGACGTTACCCATGTCAGCTCTCGCTTCTATCTCAGTTGTGTGGGACCGTTGCCGAGGACATGACTCCGCGACAAGATCCTTGTCAGGAGTCATCATCTGTCCCGGCTCAGGAAGGGACAGCGGTTAGAGGGCGAACTCCTTCGCCACTGAGGCTATGATACTTGCGTGTGGACAGAAGTCAATACCAAGTCGCGCACGCTAGTTGAGGCCGCCAATTCTAAGCTGTGGTAGCGTTTCATGGCCGATCGTATGGGCGCGAAAGTCCGGTCGCAGCGTGTTGATCATGGTCTGAAGTGCACAGAGCCGAACCTCGTAATTGACGTCATCTGGGAGGTGGCGCGTGAAACGCTGTCGCGATGCGTATGGGCAGCGGCGAGATAAAGGGCATTTAGCGCAGGTGATGATGACGGGATCCAACTTCATGCCCTCGGAGTAGCAAGGAGGAGTCAATGGAAGCCGCAACTTCAAATGGCAGAAAGGACAATGGGAAGGGCACCTTGTTGTCTGCCCTTTCCCAATCAAAACATCATTGGAACGAGGAGGCAATGGAACGCCGTAACTTTCTCGGTGCTCTCACAGCCGCATCTCTAGGTACTTTCCTGGAGGGTGCCCTCACCGAATTTGCACAAGCGCAAAGTCGCGCGCGAGCTGGAGCATCTTCAGCTGATCAAAGCGCATTTGAGACCTCTCAAGTCGAGGTCTCTGGCAACACGATCTTCGTGCGGCGCTATGGAAAGGGGTCGGCCATTTTAATGGTGCACGGCTTCCCGCGCACAAGCCTGATGTGGCGATTTCTCGCGCCGAAGCTCGCCGAAAATCATACCGTGATCTGTGTGGACCTGCGCGCTTACGGCCGCAGCGGGATCCCTGCTTCCACGGACGACCACTTTCCTTATTCCAAGCGCGCAATGGCGGCGGAACTCGTTGGCGTGATGGACCAGCTCGGCTTTGCGACCTTCGCGCTGATCGGCCACGATCGTGGAGGGCGCGTCTCTTACCGAATGGCCCTGGACCATCCGAAGAATGTGGAGCGTCTCGCTGTCTTCGATGTGATTCCGATTCTCGAAGCCTGGGGCCGGTCCGATGCGCGCTTCGCTCAAACCTACTGGCCTTGGATTCTGCTGTCGCAAAAGCAGCCGCTCCCGGAAAGCTATCTACTGGGCGCTCCTCAGGCTGTCTTCGGTAACCCCTTCGGAGAGGGTTCCTTCGGCCCGGAAGTTCTCGAAGAATATGTCTCAACCTATCGCGACCCAGCCCGCGTTCATGGAATCTGTGAGGAATATCGCGCCGCGGCAACCATCGATGTCGAGCACGACCGTGCTGACAAGGAGGCGTCCAAGAGAATCGAATGCCCGATGCTGCATCTTTGGGCCATGGGTGGTCCGCTCGACACGTTCTACGTAAAGGACGGCGGTCCGCTCGGCATCTGGCGGCAATGGGCTCCGCGCGCGCAAGGACAGGCGATGAAGGGTGGCCACTTCTTCCCGGAAGAGAACCCTGACGACACCGCAGTTCTCGTCAAGCAGTTCCTCTCATCATGAGCGGTGCGGCACAAGAAAGGGGCCGTCGCTACGTACGCTTGGCAATTCGTCGGCACCTCAACATTGCTATGGTAGCGAGGGGATGGCGATTCGCTTGAGCACCGGGCAATGATTGGGCATCCCTCTCCCTGCAAAAGAGGTTTGAAGAAGTAATTATGGGTGCGTCAAATTGACGAGTAGAGAATCCGCAACGGGGAGGTCTTTATCGCGCCAGGCTGAGGCTGCAACTCGTGTGCCTGGCTTGAAGGCAATAGGAAGCGGAAAGGTCTCGATCTTGGCAATGCGATCATCGGCGGCTCACGACTGGCTCTCGCCCCTTGCCTCTCGCAGATGGAGCGGCGCTTTGATTCCGCGGATCGTCCCTCGAGTCGATGATCGGTAAACAGTCCAGCGGCGACGCCGATGCGCGCCACCCCTCAAAGTCGAACTGTTCGTGCCGTGGTCCTCGGTTAGACTGCCGCGGCTCGAACCGGAGCGAGCAATTTCTGCCTGAGTAGAGACACCCTAGCCCCAGTTCAAGCCGCTGAACGAGCTGCCTCTCCCTGGCGATCTGAAACGAATATAGCTACGTGCTGTGCCGCGGCCCCCACACTTACTTAATCAAATTCTCAGAAACGCGGGGCCGCATTATACTGACGGTTGTGAAGGGGGGAGAGCACGAAGATTAGGAAGATAGTGATGATTTGCCATTCCTCGTCGAGGATGAGCTGATGCGCCTGGGAGCCATCCTCGAGAAAGTCCGGGATCGACGAAGAGCAGGTGACAACAAAAGTGAGCGCAAGCATGCGAACTGTCGTCCCCGAAAGCCTCGGAGGTGACCAAGCCAACGTGGAAGACATGATTGCACTAGCACGAAAGCTGATGGCCGAAGCACTCGGAATCGACAGCCACATCGACACGATTCAGCGCGTCCTGGTGATGGGCGAGGATCTGGGCCAACGGCATGCCGTGGGTCACGTGGACTTTCCTCGGCTCCGCGAAGGCGAGATGCACGCGCCTTTCTTCGCTCTTTGGGTTCCCGTTTTCTTCCGAGGCGCGGAGGCGGTACGCAGGACGCTGGATCTTCGGGATGCGATGCAATCCGTGCTGGATACACATAAAGACGAGATTGAGCTGGCGACAACGGCGGCGGATATCGAGCAGATCGTGAAAGCGCACAAAATCTCGGCGTTTCTGACGATCGAGGGCGGGCACGCGATTGACGACGATCTACGTGTCCTGCGGAATTACTACCGGCTGGGGATACGGTCGATGACACTGACGCATGCCCGCAACACCAACTGGGCGGATTCGGCGAGCGACAGGCCGGCGCACAATGGCCTGACGGATTTCGGGAAGGAAGTGGTCCGCGAGATGAACCGACTGGGGATGATCGTGGATCTTTCCCACGTTTCCGACAAGACGTTCTACGACGCGCTCGCGGTGACCAACAAGCCGGTGATGGTTTCCCATTCGTCCATGCGTGCGATTTCAAATGTTCCGCGGAATGTGACAGACGACATGCTGCGTGCGCTCGCGAAGAACGGCGGAGTCATCGGGATCAACTTCGGGATGGGTTTTATCAATCCAAGAGATGCAGAAGCGTTGCGATCGGCCACCGAAACCGAGGCGGAGGCTCCGCCTTTGACTGGTAAGGCCCTGGACGAATACGCGGCGGAGAATGCGCAAAAGCTGTTCGGGAAGCGGTCAAAGGTGGTGGCCACGTTGGACGACGTCGCGGATCACATTGACCACGCAGTGAAGGTTGCGGGAATCGAACACGTTGGCATCGGTAGCGATTTCGACGGCATTTCGGGGACGGTTAACGGGCTGAAGGATGTTTCCGAGATGCCGGCGCTGGTCGCGGCTCTACTGAAACGAGGATATGCAGAAGGCGACCTGAAAAAGATCTTGGGCGAGAATACACTGCGCGTGGTTCGCGAAGTAACGGGCGAGTAGGCTAGACCCAACGCGAAAAAATCGTTGTTTTCCAACGGATGGATCGCGCGATGCTTGCCTCAATTTCAAAAGCTTTGGTTTTGCGGCGGAAGGTCAAGGCAGCCGCTCGCACAGCTGATCGGCGCGATCGGTGTTCGGCAGTATGTCTGCAGGGCAGGCGCGGCAGTCATTAAGTAATGCCGGTGATGCAGCGATTGGTCACGCTGCAGGCCCAATTTCTCAGGGAGCACAAATCATGGCTCAACTGATGCCCGGTCCATCCCGGTTTAATTGGTTGGCACCGGACTCCAGTTGGACCCTCCGTCAGCGCTTTTGAAAACACCCCTCCCGTGTGTGCTGATGTAGACCGCACTGGGGTGGATTGGATCGACCACGAGTCCAGTGACCAGGGTCTTCGATACAAATCCCAACGGTGGCTTCATTTTGGTCGGAAGGCCCGAGTTCATTGCCGCCCAACTCCTGCCGCTATCGACACTTTTCAGGATTCCGCTGTCGCTATTGGCGGCGTAGAGTTTCACCGGATCGCGGGGATCAACCGAAAGGTAGCTTAGGGGAGTTTCGTTGGCTTTCCCGATCGGGATCCAATCGCCGCCTGCATCAGTACTCTCGTAGAGAGTTGCTACCGCTTGCCGAAGAGAAAACTGCGCAACATACATTACCGAGGGGTTCACCGGATTTATTGCTATCGTCGTCAGCCTAGGGCTCCATGGCGAATCTAGCGGTGGCGGAATCCCCTTGCCGGGTGACCAATGTGCCCCCTGATTCGTAGATTTCCAGACGAAACCTGGTGTCAGAGCATAGACTGTGGCTGAATTTTTCGGATCAATTGCGAGCGCTACGATGCTCAACTCGCCACGCCCAATTCCTGAGTTTGAGGGCGTCCATGTCATTCCCGCATTTGTCGTTTTGAAGATTCCGTACCCGGCTGTTCCTGCGTAGAGATTCGAACGGTGTGATGGGTCGATGGCTAATGTAGAAATCCAGCCTGCGAAATGCCGCAATCCCGAATCAACAGCAGACCAAGATCGGCCGCCATTCGTGCTTTGAAAAAGCCCTCCCTGGTTAGAGACGTCGCTACTTCTCGTTCCCACATAGACTGTTGCGGAGTCAGATGGATCGACCGCCAGACTTGCGACCCATTCCCCGCCGAAATCTCTGTGCCTGAAGCCAACCTGTCGCCAGCGCTGTCCATCAAGTTTGTAAAGGCCCTCCATTGTTCCTGCGTACACTGTGCCGTCACTCTGGCCAATGGAGAGCGTCACAATATTGCCGGTGCTGAGTGCGGAGTCTTCTGCCGACCAATTCAGTCCTCCGTCGACACTCTTAAAGATGCCGTCGCCATCAGCACCGGCGAATATAACGTTAGGGGCGAAGGGATCGACTGTCAGACAATTGACATTTGTAGAACCGTTCCCCGAGCCAATGATTCTCAAAAGCTTCCAGGTTTCACCTGAGTTTGTACTCTTGAAGATGGCTGCCGTGAGCCCCCCAGTGAGGTTGGCGGACACGCCGGCATAAAGTGTCTTGGGCTCGGACGGATCGATTGCAATTGCTCTTACCCTTGGAATCTCTGCTTGGGCTTCATTTAAGTTCTTTGTGATCAGGCCCGAAGTCAATCGAGACCAGCTTTCTCCCCCATTGGTGCTTTTGTATATTCCATGTTTCTCTGTGCCAACGTAAAGGACAGAGGAATCAGAAGGGACCAACGAAATCGTGTTAACCTCCCCTTTGGGCAGCTCTGAATCAATGTAGGTCCAATTTGCGCCCGCGTCCGTACTCTTCGACAATCCTTCAGACAGAGCGTAAATGACCTGCGGGTTTTTTGGATCCACTAACAGGCTAAACTGTCCGTCTTCCAATGCCGAGGCCATTGCCCTCCAGCTTTGGCCGCCGTTTGTGGTTTGAAAGATTTTATGGCCTGAACCAACATAAAGGGTGGACGGGTCGGATGGATTGATAGCGAGACCATAAAACGGGCCCTCACCAAGTCCCAAGGTTACCGGAACCCAAGAGGTGCCCCCATTCGCGCTCTTGAATATTGCGGTGTCATCTTCCATATAGACGATATTTGGATCCGGAGGATTAATGACCACCGTTTTTCCCCCGCCAATCTTTTTCCATGTGTCACCGCCGTCCGCGCTCTTGAAAATCCCCCGCCCATTTGTTGCCGCATAGAATGTCGTCGGATCGTCGGGGTCGCCGATTATCTTGCTCACTTCGCCGATATGCACGTCGCTTGATGCGCTCTGCATTCCGATTTGGACCGCGGCATCCACGGTCGCTCGCTGAGTTGATAACGAAGATACGTTTGAGACGAAGCAGAAGATCAGCCCGACTGTCGCGAATCGGATCACAAATTTCTCTCCGAAATAACAAATTGTTTATACTGCCAATTTGATACTATAAAATTCGCTCTGGGCGTCTGGTTCGTGAACAGCAATAGAATCTCTGATCCGAGACTTCAGCCCAGTGCCAGTCCGTTTTATTGCCCCGCGTGACGGCACGCTCTCGAACTTACCGCCGTGAGGTCCGATTTCATGACCTGGCATCCGGCTCTGGGCGGAGCGCGACATCGAAAAGGCCAGAAAGGTTCTTTCGGCGATTAATGCCAGGCAGGAAGAAAAACAACTAATGCGCGCCGTCACGTAAGCTGTTGCTGTCCTACGTCGCCAGGCACTCGGCTGGCGGGCCATTTCCAAGCAGTTAGGGGTTGGGGTCGAGACGCTCTGTCGCGTTGCTCCAGAGTGTTCCAAAGGCCGAGATCGATTCAAGCGGAGCCGCCGCGCAGAGTCTCGGTGGAGAGTTCATCTTTTGTCGGTGTCGCAAAGCGATATAAACGACTTATATAAAGACTACCTAGTCGCACTGGGTATGGTGCGACCCAAAGCCCGAACAGTCATTTCGTCGGGTACCGTCTTTCCATCCTGCTGGTTCACAATCGCAAAGCCGCCATCATAATCCCAGAAGGCCCAGCCGATGCCGTGGTTTTCGAGAGCCTTCCGAACATCCTCGATCCAGGTCGCGCGGTCGCTCGGATTGGCGTTCTTGCGGTAAACGCCAAATTCATTGCAGATCACAGGAACGCGCAAATGGCGGGACCATACGTCGACTTGCGAGATCTCCGCTTCGATGCGTGCCGCGTTCCACCGGTCCATACCGTAACGCGCAATGCTCATTCGATGAACTGGGTCGACAACCTGTTCGATCACACTTTGAACGTTATCGGGGCTCGAAGGGTATGGTACGTCTTTCAACCAGTGCCAATAGTTCGTCGCCCAGGTCGCTCCTTGATGGGTAAAGATGTATGGTTCGTAGAAATGAAACGCATAGATCACATTTGAATCCCGCAACGGCTGCAAAAACATCAGATCATCCTCGTTCGACCAGCGCGCGCCCTCAACAATTAGCGTGTGCTGAGGTGCTCCCTCGCGAATCGAAGAGATGAGTCTTGCTTCGACACCGTACCAACGATATGAGTCGGAGCCGCCGGGCTCGTTGAGAATCTCAAAAAACACTCGGTCTGGGTCAAGAGCCGACCAATGCCGCGCGAGAGCGCGCCAGAAATCTGCAAACTCTTCGACGAACTCATCGTCCGTGCCGAGGCGCCTTTTGAAATCCGTGTCCGCATAAATATCAATATCCACGGCCAAGCCCTGATCGAGGAGCCTTTTTAAGGCGGCATCGAGTTGGTCGAGGAAATCAGAGCCGATTTGATCGGCCTGTTTTTTCCGAAACATCGGGCTTGGGTCAACGCTTAGGCGAACGTGATCGAAACCCATCGCCCGAATAAGCGCTATGTCCTGCTCCGTTATCTCGGCTTGGAGGCGCTCCTTACTGTATGCCGACGGGTCGGACTGAACGAACCACCGGCTCACGTTGATGCCGTGTCGCAAGCGGCTAAGACGCTGTTGGACGATACCAACGTCCGCAGCGCCTGTCCGAGAATAGTCTGCGACAGTCCCACTGCCGAGAGAAGCGACGACTAGCCAAAGAACTGAAAAAAAATATTGACGCATGTCGCCAAATTCTTTAACAGAGCATATAAAAGCGCTGCCAACATCAGCGAAGCACGAGACCATCGGCTATGGATGTTTTCAACACGCCGCTACTCCCCAGCCGAGCGGAAGAGAAGAGGCGGGAATCTGCCCTTCGTTTTCCTCGCATATAGTCTTGGGATCACTTCAGGCCACCGGCACGTAGTTTTTGATCAACAGAACTAACGGCCAGCGGCTTTCCGCTGCATCGGATTTAGAGAGTTCCGTTGTTGTCATTCGCGAGCGGTGCACAAATGTATGTTAGCACTGTCAGTCTCTGATTGTTTTGACTGAGATGGATAGGCAAGGAGATACAGCCTTAAACAGCTGGGGGTTGGGGTCGCAACTCTGTACCGCGTCGCCCCAGGGTGTTCCAAAACTCTGCAAAAGGTTTTTGGAACGTAGGGGGCCCTCTGCGCTGCTTAAAGTAGTTTTCGGCTGTGATGCGTTTAAATCAAACCGAGCGTGGGGCTTGCTGGTTGTCGGGTAACGGCCGGTCGAAGCCTTCGCGTTGGTTTTTCTTTCAAAGCCACAGGAATAGCGGATCATACGATTACAATCTTCAAAAAGGAATGCCGTTTGACGTGGCGAGAAATGGGAAGCTCAAAAAAATATATTACGGCGGCCTTGGCCGGAATAACCGTTGTCGTACTCCTAGCTCCTTTTAGATGACGGACGAAAACTGAGGCTTTTTCGCTTACATATTCCCTGACAACACTTACCAACCTGCCAGTAAGCTTCCCGACGTAGATGGACGAGGGCAACCCAAGGTGGTGGGTGAGGTTGTGCATCGGTGCAACCACTTGCCATTAAGCTGTAACCGCAACCGACGGTTAAGCGACGACGGCCTCGGCGTCCTGGATGGTGTGATAGGTGGGGAAGACCTGGTCGAGG
>Ga0187783_10000912_pt1 | contig 21738 bp, 20 predicted proteins | sample 1015_SJ02_MP02_2_FD_132471 | JGI IMG/M metagenome (GOLD analysis project Ga0187783, IMG submission 132471) | Tropical peat soil microbial communities from peatlands in Department of Meta, Colombia - 1015_SJ02_MP02_20_MG | ecosystem: Environmental > Terrestrial > Soil > Wetlands > Peat | place...
GCTCGGGCTCTGGATCATTCCTGCAAGCAGTGCGCACTCTGAAAGACTGAGCTGGCGCACATCTTTGCCGAAATACGCCTGCGCAGCTTCGCCGAAGCCATCGATGGAGAAGCTGCCTCGCTGGCCGAGCGGCACTTCGTTGACGTACATCTGGAGGATTTCCTGTTTTGAATAGCGATGCTCGAGCTGAAAGGTGATGGCGATTTGCGCAACTTTTCGCTGCCATGTTCTTTCCGAGGGCAGAAAGAAGTTCTTGGCCAACTGCATGGTAAGTGTCGAACCGCCCTGCACGCGGTGACTTGTGAACATATCCTGCACCGCTGCCGAGAACAGGCGCCAGTAGTTCACACCGCTGTGCTCAAAGAACTTCCGGTCCTCTATGGCAAGAACTGCCTGGACCAGGTTTGACGGGATCTCGCTGTAAGTGAGCAGACGGCGCTTCGTGCGGTTGGTGTCCTCGCTTAGCCCGGTGATGAGCAGCGGCTCCAGTTCGTAGCTTGAAAGCGGCTGGCCCTTGGCGTCGACAATCGATTCAACCTCGCCATTGCTGACGTGAATCGTCGCGCTGTCGGGCGCGTGATACGACTGCGGGCCGGGCTGCACGGTAATCGTCTGTACACCCTCGCCGTAAGTGCCCATCGGCGAAGCCTGCGGGGCGCCTTCGGGCGTGTAACCAGCCTCGCGCAGCTCACTCACAATGAGTTGCACACTGAGTTTCTGTCCGGGTCTCACCTCGCGCGGTGCGGCGTAAATCTTCGCGGTGTTTTCAAAAATCGGCTGCTTGAATCGTTCCTCCACAACCCCGCGATATTTGAAGTAGAAGAAACCAAAGATCGAGAAGCCCACCAGCGCGGCCATGGCGCACGCGCCCAGCACCACGAGCAGAATCAGCGTACCCAGGCTTTGTCCCAATACCGGTCTTGCCAATACCGGGCTTGCGATTTTCAGCTTTACCGCCATCGCGGCTCCTCTCGACTGCCGGCTCCGGACTTTGACGTTCGCCTTGCCCCAAAGAATACAGTCGCAGTCTGCAGCGAGTCGATGTTTTTGCTCCGGCCGTGACTAAGAGCCGGCGCCCACCAGCCCGCTATCGATCAGTTCCGCTTCCTGCACGCGCTTTTTCACCACCGTCGGCGCTTCAGCGAGCACGATATCCTCGCTGCTACGCGTGGCGCGAGTCACCAGTTCCACCTGGCCGGCTGCAGCTTTCTTGCCCACGTTGATTCGATATGGGATGCCCACCAAATCTGCGTCTTTGAATTTGACGCCGGCACGGTCATCCCGGTCATCCAGCAGCACGTCGAGCCCAGCCTTTTCCAGCTCGCGGGCCAGCTTTTCGCCGGCTTCGCGCAGGGCCGGGTCCGCAACATTGGTGATGGTGACCACCACCGTGAACGGTGCAATCGTCACGGGCAACCAAAAGCCTTCGGCATCGTTCGATTGCTCGATCGCCGCCGTCAGAATGCGCTCAATCCCGATGCCGTAGCTGCCCATGATCGGGGTGACTTCCTTGCCGTTAGGGTCGAGCACGCGCAGGCCCAACGACTCGGAGTACTTGTAGCCGAGCTTGAAGATGTGGCCTACTTCGATCGCTTTGCCGACGACAAGCGTGCCGCCGCAACCGTCTTTCGGGCAGCCCTCACCTTCGTTCACGCTGCGAATGTCGGCGCTGAGGGTCCAGCTGAAGTCACGGCCGGGCGCTACATTGCGCAAGTGATAGTCGAGCTTGTTCGCGCCACAGACCATGTTCCTGCGGCCTTCGAGGGATTTGTCTACGACGACCGTAACCTCGCCCATTGCGTTTACATCCTTGGCGGCTCCGTTGAGGAACTCCTCGCGCGTAAACCCCCACTCGCTTGACGGAATGATGTTGTGGCCGATCGGACCCAAGTATCCGGCCGGTGCATGAAGGTAAAGCGCCAGTTCTTCGCCGCTCATAAACCGAACTTCGCGCGCCCCCAGTGTGCTAAGCAGCTTGGTCTCGTTAACGTCGTGATCGCCGCGAAGAAAAGCAACGACAGGCTGCCAATCCTTGAACAGCGCCATGTAGGCCACGCATTTGATGTCACTCGCCGGCGAGATCTTGAAAAACTCCGCCACATCGGCAATTGCCGCGCAGTTCGGAGTGTGAACCAGTTCGGGCTTGCCGTCTCCCGTCGGATCCATCTCGGCGACCAGCTCGAGACGTGAAGTCGCTTTTTCAAGATTCGCCGCGTAGCCGCACTTGGGACAACTCGCAATCAGGTCTTCGCCCGCGTCGGAATAGACCATGAACTCCTGCGACTGCGAGCCGCCCATGGCGCCCGAATCGGCCTCGACGGCGACAAACTGCAGTCCGCATCGCGTGAAAATGGCGCGATACCCCTTGTCGTGCCGGTCAAAGCTCACGTCGAGCCCGGCGGCATCGAGATCGAAGGAGTAGGAGTCCTTCATGATGAATTGCCGCACGCGAAGCAGACCCGATTTGGGCCGCGGCTCGTCGCGAAACTTGGTTTGGATCTGGTACCAGATCTGCGGCAATTGTTTGTATGAGCGCAATTCGCCGCGCGCAATCGTAGTCATGATCTCTTCGTGCGTGAATCCAAGGCACAGATCGGCGCCCTTGCGGTCTTTGAGGCGGAACATGTTCTCGCCGATGGTGCTCCAGCGGCCGCTCTCAACCCACGGGTCTTTGGGCAAGAGACCGGGCAGATAAAACTCCTGGCCGATTTTGTCCATCTCTTCGCGCACGATGGCGATGATCTTGTTCAGCGAGCGCTGCCCGAGAAACAGATAGCTATAGATACCGGCGCCAAGCTGCCGGATGTAGCCGGCGCGAAGGAGCAACTTGTGGCTGGCCACTTCAGCGTCTGCCGGGGCCTCGCGCAGGGTTGGAATGAAGAGCTTCGACCATCGATGCATAAAAGAACGCATGAACCTTCCCGTTCGCCGCCGTCGCTTCGCGATTCCGGGCGAACGAAACAGAAATCAGGGCAAACTCCATTCTAAATGTTTGAGCGAATGCGCTCCGAATCGCGCCGGCACTCACTTGTCCATTCCGGAGATCTTGACGATCAGGCCCTCGAAGGCCCTCGATGGCAGAATCGAGCGCAACAGCAGGGCCATCCTCGCGTCGTTGCCGACGACGTAACGCAGCTTTGGCTTCGGGTCTTCGACGATGGAGGCAATCAGATCGGCCACCACTTGTGGGTTGGCCTTCTTATTGTTTCGCTCGAGCTGCTCGCGCCAGCGGCTCACGCGCGGGGCATTTGGCGCATTTGGATCCTGCATGCGCGCGGTGATTTTCGCGTTGCGCGTCCAGATATCTGTCTCGAACGAGCCGGGCTCGACCAGCACAACGAAAATGCCCAGCGCCTTCAGCTCATAGCGAAGAGTCTCGGACCATCCTTCGAGCGCGAACTTCGACGCCGCATAGCTAGAGACGCCGGGAAAGGCCGATCGCCCGGAGACAGACGAGACCATCACGATGTGGCCAAAGCCCTGGCGCCGCATCTGCGGCAGAATCGCGCGCGTGACTGCGACGGCGCCGAAGAAGTTTGTCTCGAACTGATCGCGGAGTTCCGCGCCGGTCACGTCTTCGGCGAACCCAGGCGCGGCGAAACCTGCGTTGTTAACCACTGCGTGGAGCGGAGCCTGACGCTTATCGATCAGTGAGGCAATGGCTGCGATCTGATCCGGCTTCGTGACATCGAGCTGACGAATTTCGATGCCGTTCTGAACTCCCGCGGCGCGTGCAGCGTCTTCGAGCAGCGACTGCCTGTTAAGATCGCGCATCGTTGCCAGCACGCGCCACCCGCGCCTGGCCAGTGTCACGCTGGTCAGCAACCCGAAGCCGCTCGATGCCCCAGTGATGAGTGCGTTCCTGGCCATTCCGAGATTCTATCGAAGAGCGCGCAGGCGCACTGGAAAGCGACAACCCGGAAATCAACGCGAGGAATACGGGAATCGAGGAACCGAGGGAACGTGAGCGGGCGCAAAGGAGAGCGCAGGCTTGAGCCCGCGCCCATCCTTTAGCGAATTGCGGAGTGAAATCGCCTTAGTGCCTGCGCGCCGAGTCGATAGCGAGCTGCAGCTCGTGTTCTGTTTCGTGCAAGAGTTGTTCGGCCCTTGCACCGTGCCCGTCCATGTCGTAGTGGTTCGCGGCGCGGGCGCGGTCCATTTCGTGAATCGCTTCGATAACATGGTCGTGCACCTTGTCGAGGTCGTGCCAATCGCGTACCTGCGCCATGGTGACGGCGCCGGCAGCAAACGCCAGCAGCATAGCAACAGCCAAATAGAGTTTCTTTATCATGTGTTTCTCCGTCCTTTCCTGGTGTTGAGGGGAATTGATTGCGGGCAGTGTGCCCGGGAATACCCTACATCAGTAACACCAGCTCAAAGAAGTAGTTTTTGATGACTGTGGTAACTCTTGTGGATCGAGGGCCGTAGCAACCAAAAATGAGGAAATCGAGTCGGCCCGTGAGTGCACAGCAACGGCGTGAAGAAGCGAAGCAGCGGGTCCCCTGGATACTTGGCGGGTCCAGTTAGATCAATTCCACACCCCACAGATCGTGCAGATGGACGATGCCTTCGACCTGCCCTTCTGAATCGACGACTATCAGCGAAGTGATTTTGCGTTCTTCCAAAATCGCGAGAGCTTTCGCCGCAAGCTCGTTTCCGCCAATCGTGCGCGGATGGCGGTTCATGGCGTCGCCGGCTGTCTTACTGAGGGCTGCGCCGCCCTCGCGCTCGAGCAAGCGGCGCAGGTCGCCATCGCTGATGACGCCACAAAGCCGGCCATCCTGCTGGACCGTGGTAATACCAAGCTTTTTCGATGACATTTCGAAAATGACGTCGGTCATTGGGGTTGTGGGCGCAACCACCGGAACATCGTCGCCCGCGTGCATCAGGTCGCGCACCCTGGCCAGTTGCTTGCCCAGCTTTCCACCGGGATGCAATTCGGCGAAGTCCTCTGCGCGAAAGCCCTTGCGGAGGCTGACCGCGACGGCCAGCGCGTCGCCGAGCGCGAGCATGGCCGTTGTCGAGGCCGTAGGTGCAAGATTCAGGCCACAGGCCTCGCGCTCGACCGAACAATCGAGCGCAACATCGCTGGCGGCGGCGAGAGTCGATTGCAGGTTGCAGCAAAAGCTGACCAGCGCGTCGCCCTTGCGCTTGACGGTCGCGAGCAGCCTGAGTATTTCCTCGGTCTCTCCACTGGCCGATAATGCGATGACCACGTCTCCGGGCATGAGTACGCCGAGATCCCCGTGCACGGCTTCAGCGGGATGCAGAAAGAGAGCCGGCGAGCCGGTTGAGCTGAGCGTAGCGGCAATCTTCTGAGCAATGATCCCGCTCTTGCCCATGCCGGTTACGACAACGCGGCCGTTCTGTTCGCCACAATGAAGGATGAGATCGACGGCGCGAGCAAACCGGTCGGCCATCGGCCCATCAAGGCGGTCGGCGAGCTCGGTTAGCGCGGAGGCCTCGGTGCGAACCAAATCGGCCGGGCGGAGCACCGGCTTACGATTGTCTGACTCAGATGGACTCATCGGTTTTTGATGGTAACAAAAGGCGCGGGACGAGGGAACGAGGGACCGACGGAACAAAGGCAGCGGCCGGGTAGCGAAGCAGCAGAAAAGAAGCGAGCCCAATCGCGTCAAATTGGAAATGCGAGGGCTGCTTTTACAATAAGGCTATGACGGCAATTCCACTGCGGCGTAACACATTGGTTCTGGGCACAACGCTTCTGATTCTGGCCCTCTTTGCCTGGGCGGGCTGGACCAATTGGGAGTACCGGCAGCAAGCCGCGGAAAAGCTCCTGGCTGGCGTCGGAAAAGGCGAACTGGTCGCATCGCCCAGTGGAGGAGTCGCGAATTATGTTTCTCCGCTGGATGGCAAAGCGGCGCCTGTCATCGCACTCGAGGATTTGAGCGGCAAGAAAGTGTCTTTGGCCGGCTACCGTGGCAAGGCGGTGCTCGTGAATTTCTGGGCCACCTGGTGCGGTCCGTGCCGGATCGAAACTCCGTGGCTCGTCGAATTGCGCGATAAGTATGCGGGACAAGGGTTCGAGATTTTGGGTGTCGATACCGAGGCTGAGGACCTGAAGCCCGACGACAAAGCCGGCTGGGCCAAGGACCGGGCGGCGGTGGGGAAATTCGTCGCCGAGGAGAAAGTGGACTATCCGGTGTTGATCAACGGCGACAGCATTGCCGACGCTTACGGCGGACTCGACGATCTTCCTGCGTCATTTTTTGTCGACCGCAACGGGAAAGTCGTGGCCGCGACGGTGGGACTGACGTCGGAAAGCGACATTGAAAGCAATATCAAGAAAGCGCTGGTGGAGTAAGAACAGGTTTCAGGTTTCAGGTTTCAGGTTTCAGTGATGAGTGATTGTTGGTCAGTGATCAGTGAGCCGGCGAGTCGGCCTGGAGTCAGCTCGCAAATGGGATTGGCGACCAATGAAGCAACCGATTCTTAGCTTCGCTCTTGCCGCGTTGCTGATCGGCGCCGTCTCGCTCGCAGCGCACGGCCAGATTGTTTCGACGACCGGCCAGAGCCGCCCGATGGTTGCCAAGCCTGACTCCGTAGCCTTTCTCTTTCCCCAGCAGGTGAGTGTGGCGGCGGGAAAGCCCAGCCCGGTAGCTCTGCATTTTCGTGTCGCGAAAGGGTTGCACATCAACTCGCACACGCCGAGCGAGCAGTACCTTATTCCGACCGACTTTTCGATTCCCGAGGAGGCGGGCGTGCGCCTGGTCTCCGCCTCCTATCCAGCCGGAACGATGATCTCGCTGCCGTTCGATCTGAAGAGCCAGCTCGGCGTTTACACCGGCGAGTTCATCATCGAGGCCCGCATCGTTGCCACGGCGGGCAATCATCGGGTCGAGGGCAGGCTGCGTTTCCAGGCGTGCGATCAAAACCAATGCATGCCGCCGAAAACACTCAACGTGCCCATTGATGTGGTCGGAAAGTAGTATGGCGTCCCGCTTCTTCCTCATGCTTAAGTGGTAGTGGTTTCTGAGGAGAAGACGGATGGCAGGTTCGAGCGCAAACGGAAAAATGGTGATGGTGGGTATTTTGCTTGCGGCGGTGGTCGTGGGGTTGGCGGTGGCGGATCGCGAGACCAATCATTTCACCACGGTCAAGGCATGGGCTGACCACGTTGTAGGCCACGCCAGCACGCAGATCCAGACGCCGTCGTTATAAAGCAGCAGCCGCACAGCGCCATTCGTGTGCTTGCATTATGTGCCTGCATTGCCTACAATAAGTGCATGCAGTACACGATCCGCAATATTCCGGACTATCTCGATTCCGTGCTCCGCTCGTCTGCGGAGGGCCAGGGCAAAAGCCTGAACGAAGTGGCGATTGAAGCTTTGGCCCGCGGTGCGGGCATCAGCCAATCTGAACGCCGGAAACGCGACCTTAGCGATCTGGCTGGAAGTTGGCGAGAAGATGCTGCCTTCGACAGCGCCCTGGCTGCGCAAGACGCCATCGATGAAGCGTTGTGGCCGAAGAAGCTCATGCCGCGGAGGAAGCCACGCAACAGGACGGCGGCGTGAGGCTGGCGCTCGATACCAACCGTTACACCGATCTTTTCCGCAATGAGCAGTCAGCGATCGAAACGGTGGAGCGGGCCGACGAAGTCTGGCTGCCTTTCGTTGTTGTGGGCGAACTGCGGGCGGGTTTTGCGGTGGGCACTCGGGGGCCGTACAACGAGGCCGTGTTGCGGCGATTCCTGATGAAGCCGGGCGTGGGAATTCTCTACGCCGACGAGCAGACAACGCATCACTATGCAAACGTCTACCGGCAACTGCGAAAACAAGGGACGCCAATTCCGACCAATGATATGTGGATTGCGGCTCTTGCGCTGCAACATTCACTGGTTCTGTATGCGCGCGATGCGCATTTCGACGCACTGGCGCAACTGGTTCGGATTTAAGCTTTTCCTACTTTGTTCTCGATCTTCGCCCACGAATCCTTCAGCGCAAGAGTCCGATTGAAGACCAACTTCGCCGGAGTCGAGTCCGGGTCCAGGCAAAAGTAGCCCACGCGCTCGAATTGGTAACGGTCTTCGACTTTGGCCTCGGCGAGAGAGGGCTCAAGCTTTGCGCCCGCGAGAATCTCGAGAGAGTTGGGATTGAGATTGTCAAAAAGGTCGCCGCCCTCGGGAAAATCGTATGGATCGGGCTTGAGGAAGAGCTTGTCGTAGAGACGGATTTCAGCGTCGATTGCGTGAGCCGCCGAAACCCAGTGCATGGTCGACTTGACTTTGCGGCCGTCGGGGGAGTTGCCGCCGCGGCTGGCCGGGTCATACGTGCAGCGCACCTCGATCACATTGCCCGCTGCATCCTTCACAACGCCTTGGGCGGTAATAAAGTATGCCGACCGCAGACGAACCTCCTTGCCGGGCGAGAGCCGATAATACTTTGGCGGAGGAACCTCGCGGAAGTCGTCCTGCTCGATATAGATCTCGCGCGAGAAGGGCACCTGACGCGTTCCAGCCGACGGGTCCTCGGGATTGTTCTGGACGTCGACGAACTCGACCTTGCCTTCTGGGTAGTTCTCGATGACGACCTTCACCGGGTGAAGAACGGCCATGGCACGCCGGGCGCGGCGGTTTAGATCATCTCGCTGGAAGTGCTCAAGCATTTCGATATCCGTAGTCCCATTGGTGCGCGTTGCGCCGATCGACGCGCAGAAGGCGCGAATGGCTTCCGGCGTAAAGCCGCGGCGGCGAATGCCCGATAGCGTGGGCATGCGCGGATCGTCCCAGGCATTCACACGCTTCTCTGTCACGAGCTGCAGTAGCTTGCGCTTCGAGAGCACCGTGTAGGTGAGGTTCAGTCGGTCGAATTCGTACTGGCGCGAAGGAAAGATTCCAAGTTGCTCAATGTACCAGCGGTAGAGCGGCTGGTGATCGGCAAACTCCAGCGTGCACATCGAATGCGTGACGTGCTCGATCGAATCCGACTGGCCGTGCGCGTAGTCGTACATGGGGTAGATGCACCACTCATCGCCGGTGCGGTGGTGCGTGGCGTGAAGGATGCGATACATCACCGGGTCGCGCATGTTCAGGTTGGGCGAAGCCATGTCGATTTTGGCGCGCAGGACACGCGAGCCGTCGGGGAACTCGCCGGACCTCATTCGCCGGAAGAGGTCGAGGTTTTCGTCGGGTTTCCTGTTGCGGTAGGGCGAGTCTTTTCCTGGCTCCGTAAGAGTTCCGCGGTATTCACGAATCTCTTCGGCCGAGAGATCGTCCACGTAAGCCTTGCCGGCGTTGATGAGTTTTAATGCCCACTCGTAAAGCTGGCCGAAGTAGTCGGACGCGTAGCGAAGCTTTTCCCACTCGAAACCCAGCCAGCGCACGTCTTTCATGATGGCCTCGACGTATTCGGTCTCCTCCTTTTCGGGATTGGTGTCGTCGAAGCGCAGGTTGGTTTTGCCGTCAAATTCGTCTGCCAAACCAAAATCAAGACAGATTGCCTTGGCGTGTCCGATGTGTAGATAGCCGTTGGGCTCGGGCGGAAAGCGCGTCTGAATCACCGCGTCGCCAAAGGTCTTTTTCTCGACGTCCTCGGCGATCTGGTCGCGTAGAAAGTTGTTTACAGGCCGGATGTCATTGCTTTCCTGAATTCCATTGGTCATGACTCGAGAGTTCCTTACTTAACTGGAAATGCTGGCGTTCAAGCGAGCGTTTGCAGGCGTTCCTGGGCTTGTTCGATGCGCGATAGACAGACCGCGCGGCCGAGAACGATCAAAGTTTCAAAAAGCGGGGGCGCGTTCTTGCGCCCGCACACAGCTACGCGAATGGGTTGGAAGGCCTGGCCGGCCTTTAATCCAAGTTGGGCAGCGGCATCGCGAAGAGCCTTGTCCAGCGAATCGTGGTCGAACGGAGTTTCGGATAGGACCTGCTGCGCCGTCTGAAGGACGCGCAGAGCCAGGGCGGCGTCGCCCGTCGATTCTCCTTTTTTGGGCGGGATGAGCTCGGCAGGGTCGTAGGGCGCAAGCTCCTCGACAAAGAAAAAGTCGGCGGCAGAAACGGCGTCGCGCAGAAGCTTGATGCGCTCGCGGATCAGCGGCGTCACAGCGCGAATTCTCTCGGGAGAAGGATGGAAGCCGGCCTGCTCGAAAAAGGGCTGCAACTGGGCTGCCAGCTCGTCGACGGGCAGAGCGCGGATGTGCTCGGCGTTCAGCCACACGGCTTTCGCATCAAAGGGGTCGTCGTCAGTGAAATTGACGACGGCGTTGGCGCGGTTGACGCCCTCCAGCGTAAACAGGCCGCAGATCTCGTCCAGGACCATAAATTCACGGTCGTTCTTTGGCGACCACCCGAGGAGGCAAAGAAAGTTGACGAATGCCTGCGGCAGGAAGCCCGCATCACGATACGTCGTGACACTGACGACCGGGCCGTGCTTTCGTTTCGACAGCTTAGTGCCGTCGGGCGCAACGAGCAAGGGCAGATGGGCGAATTGCGGGACGTCTACGCCGAGACCCTCGAAGATCAGCAGGTGTTTGAAGGTGTTGGTGAGATGATCCTGGCCGCGAATGATGTGGCTGATGCTGAGATCGGCATCGTCGACACACGAAGCAAGGTGATACGTCGGCATTCCATCGGAACGCAGGAGCGCGAAGTCTTCAATCTCGTCGGCAAATTTGGACTGCGCGCCGTAGACGGCGTCGTGAAAGCGCAGAACCCGGCCTTGATCGCGCGGCACGCGATAGCGCAGCGCAAACGGCTCGCCCGCGGCGGCGCGCCGGTCAGACTCCTCGCGCGATAATTCGCGCATGCCGGGGTTGAAAAGCCAGGCTCCCTGCGCGGATGGAGACTGGTTATCGATTTCCGAAAAGGCGGGGCCGGCGTGGGCGGGAGTGAAATCGCGGTAAGCGAGACCCCTTAAGAAGATGGCTTCAGCGGCCTCGCGATGAATGTCGAGGCGTTCCGATTGCTTGTACTCTTCGTCCCAGTCCAGGCCCAGCCAACGCAGTCCCTCGAAGATCGACTGCACGCTCGCCTCAGTATTGCGTTCCACGTCAGTGTCGTCGAGGCGCAGAACCATCGTGCCACCGCTGTGGCGCGCAAAGAGCCAGTTGAAGATAAAAGTCCGTGCGCTGCCCACGTGCAGAAAGCCGGTGGGTGAAGGTGCAAACCGGACGCGGAGTGCGGGGCGTGTTAAATCGGGCATCGTGTCGATTGCTTTCTCTCACGATGCTAAAACATTGGCCTTGCTCGCAGTCCGCACTGCGGCATGAGCGTTTTGAAACTCAAACCCGGGGCGGAATCGGCGGCTGTGGCGGATACGGCGGCGGGGACCCAAATCCCACCTGCGGCGCCGGCACGACCTTCCACTGTGCGAAGGCGAGAATGTACAGAAGCACAAGCAGGCCTAACGATGGAAGAATGCACAGCAGAGAAAGCCACGGCGAAAACCCGGCCTTCTTGCAGATAAGCCAGCACGGGATGATCAGGATCGCGATTGCGATTAGGAGAATGATCGGGATCACTGTGAGGATGATCGCCGCGATCTTCTTTGTCGCGTCGGGATCGAGGTTCTGAAGCAGGAACGCCATTTCGTGCATTGGGAACACTCCGGATATGGGATGACCATTCGCAGCCAAGGTACAGGGAACTGTGGGAAACCGCAATGGAAATCGGCGGGGTTTCCTTGTCCTTGATCGCCGTTCTTACGTGATGTCTTCCGTGTCGTAGACGGGCGCGACACGTCGCTTGGGAACGCCGTGAACGGTGGTAAGCAGGTCTTCCACCACGTCCTCAAGCTGGCGTTGGGTCTCGATGACGTCACTCATGCTCTTCAGCTCTTCAGGTTCCTGGACGCGCTCAACGAGCGCCACGGCGTGGCATTGCGCAACATGATTGAGGTTGAGACCCTCGGGGCTCTTGGCCTTGATGCTGACCTGATCGACTGCCACGCCGAGCAGGTCGGCAACGCGGGCGCACATGGCACCGGCGATGGGAGTGATCCTGGGCGCGGCAAGAATCAGCGTCGTGTCGATGTTGGCAATGCGGAATCCCGCATGTTGCAGTTCCTCAACAGCGAGATTGATGAAAATTGCGGAGTCGGCACCCTTCCAGCGGGGGTCGCCTGGCGGAAAAAACGTGCCGATGTCGCCCGCCGCGACCGCACCCAGCAAAGCATCGGTGATGGCGTGCAGCAGCACATCGCCGTCAGAATGGCCAGCCAAACCCTCAGGATGCTCCAGCGTCATGCCGCCGATGCGCAGCGGCACTCCGGCCTTGAATTCGTGAGAGTCATAGCCAAAGCCGATGCGCGTATCCATCTTCCGCCTGGGTCTCCGTTCGAGATTGAGAAGCTCCCGCCGGGGGATCGATCTGCTTACGTGTGCTGGCCACGCAGCCGGCGCAGATAGAATTCCGCCAGCTCCAGGTCACCCGGCTGCGTAATCTTCAGATTAACCTGAGAACCGGGCACAACTGCGACTGAAAGTCCGGCTCGCTCGACAACCGAAGCCTCGTCAGTGCCAACAAAACCGTCGGCTTCCGCCTCGGCAAAGGCCCGCTGCAGAAGGCCGTAGCGGAAGCCCTGTGGCGTTTGCGCAAGCACCACAAATTCGCGCGGAATGGTCGCTGTAATGAGTGCTCCATGAGCGGTTCGCTCCACCTGCTTGATGGTGTCGACGGCGGGAACACCAACGATGGCGGCACCGGTTTCGATCACCGCGTCGATGGTCCGCTCGATGATCGCGGTGTCGATGAGCGGCCGCACAGCATCGTGAACGAGCACAATGTCGTCAGACTCGGCAGGCAGAGCGGCCAGAGCATTCGATACCGATTCCTGGCGTTTTTCGCCGCCTTCCACGACCCGGACTTGCCGCGAAAATCCGAATTCGGCCACCTGGGCCTGCACCCGTTCCATCTCAGTCCTGCGCGCGGCGACGTAAATTGCCGTCACTCGCGGCACCGCCGCGAAAGCTCGGAGCGAGTGAATGAGGATAGGGACACCATCAAGGGCCAGAAACTGCTTGGGCTCTCGCCCGGCCATCCGCGTGCCCAATCCAGCAGCGGGAAGAATCGCAAAGACTTGCATGGCTCTCGGAGTATAGCACCGCGTCGACTGGCGCTCGAACCCAGTAGCTCTCAGCCTTCCGCTCATTCTTCCGGATCCACAAACATCATCTCGCTTGTTGCGTGGAAGCCGAACTTTTCATACACGGACCGGCCGGCATCGGATGCGTGCAGCGTCACTACGCGGATGCCTCGCCGGTGCGCTTCGGCAAGGCAGAGTTCGATCAGTAAATGCGCCAAGCCGCGCTTGCGAAACTCCGGCTCGACAAAAACGTTCAGCAGGTAGGCCCGCTGATTGCCTTCCGGATGCAGTGGATGGGGCGGCCAGTCGACGAGCAGCATTCCGGCCGAGCCCGCCGCCCGGCCGTCATCTTCGGCAACCCAGCCGAAATAGTTACCCTGGGCGATCCTCTATTTCACCCACGGCTCGAAGGCCCGGCTCATCTGTTCCAGCACGACCTCGTTTGGGTTCGGCATCGATAGGAACATCGCTCGGCGGTGTTCGGTGATGAGTGCGGCGTCGGCTTGGGTGGCTCCGTGCGTCGTAAGCATAAGCCTATGTTGCTGCAATGGCCTCGACGGCGTCCATGAAGATGAATCGCATTTGCGCTCGTGAAGAATTGCGATGGCAGCCCTGCATCCGAGCGGTATGATGCAACTCGTGAAGAACGGACTGCAGATCGACGAGTTGCTGCTCAAGCCGGGGATGCGCCTGGGCGTCGCCGTTTCCGGTGGCGCGGATTCTGTGGCGCTGCTACGGGTTTTGGCGGCGCGAAGCGGAGAGCTAGGTCTTGTGCTGCACGTGGCGCACCTGCACCATGGCCTGCGCGGACACGAGGCAGACGCAGACCTGGAGTTTTGCCGCGCGCTCGCTGCCAGGTTGGGCTTGCCATTTCACGAAGCGCGGGTGGACACAGCTGCGGAGGCGCAGTCCGATCCCGCCTCGGGCAAGAAAACCGAAACACTTGAGGAGGCTGCGCGGCGTTTGCGCTATGCGTGGTTTCGCGAACTCCTGTCCAAGAGCCCGCCCCACGCAGTGGCTCTCGATGCAGTTGCGACCGCTCATACGCTCGACGACCAGGCGGAAACTGTGTTGGCCAAGTTTTTGCGCGGCGCGTGGACTGAAGGTTTGGCTGGAATTAGTCCAAGACTTGAAAGCCCGGAGGGAGCGGGCTGCATCGTGCGGCCATTGCTCGGCGTCACGCGCGGCGAAATCGAAACCTACCTGCATGAACTGGGCCAGGAGTGGCGAGAAGACTCGACCAATCGTCATCTTAGCTTTACGCGCAACCGCATTCGGCACGAGCTGTTGCCGACGCTGGAGGGATGGAATCCGCGGCTGCGCGAGCATCTGGCGCAAATGGCCGAATTGGCACGCGACGAGGAGGCATGGTGGCAGGCGGAACTGGCGCGCCTGGCTCCGCAGCTGCTTTTACCCGGAGTTCCCGTTCGTGGAGGCGGGCGGGCAGCCGGTGGCTCCCACGATGCGGGGTTGGCCATTGATGTGACCCGACTGATCCCGCTGTCCGCAGCCCTCCAACGGCGCCTGCTGCGATATGCGGCAGAGCAACTGGGAGCAGCGATCGACTTTTCTACCACCGAGTCGCTGCGCGAGCTTGCCCTTGGAGGCCGGGCCGGCCAGTGGCGGGAGTTTGCGAACGGCCTCCGGGCCGAGCGCTCGACGCGGGAAATCCGGCTCATGTTCTGCCCCGGTGTTGCACGCAGTGAAAAGAGCGCCGAACCGCCGCCTGAGTACAGGGCGCCAATTCCCGGGGAGATTGATGCGCCTGCGTTCGGCTTGCGACTCAAGGTCGATTGCGCTGCGCCAGCTGATGGCGTAACAGAGCCTGGCTCGCAAAACGGCCGCGCCCCACAGGTGGCGATACTGCGCAACTGGAAGGCTGGAGATCGGGTCAGGCTGCGGCACTCGGGTAGACCCCGTAAAGTGAAGGAAGTGCTTGCTGATCTGCGAGTTACGGGAAAAGAGCGGGTGATTTGGCCGGTTCTTGAGATCGACGGCCGCATCCTCTGGATGAAAGATATGCAACTAGAGCCAGAACCGCGCCTGGTCATCAGGGAAGTCTGACGATCCAAGCCGGCGAATGCCCCGGCAGCGGTTCGGGGATGCTCAGGCGTTGGCCCAGCGGGTTCTAACACAAACGCGGTATTTAGATTGCTCCAAACTCCCGCTCTGCTGGGAGTACAATCGGGAAAACTGCCTCCTGTGGCGGGAGAGTAAGTGTGTGTTTAGGATAGATTCGGGTACATTTTTGCCACTTTGAATCGCTCGCGAACGTCTAAAAAGTGGTGTTTGGCCAGATTGGCGAATTGGCAACGATTCGTCGTCAAAAGGAGTCGTTGGTGAATTCAAACGTAAAAACCATCATGTTCTGGGTCTTTATCCTCATCTGCCTGATGATGTTGTGGGCGGTAGTTGAGAGAAGCGCCAACATGGGCAAGGAGCCGGAGTATTCCTACTCCGATCTTTTTGACAAGGTTCAGAACAACCTGGTGCTCGACGCCACCATTCAGGGTGACGAGCTGCATGGCCACTTGAAGGCCTCGCCCAAAGACCAGTTCCACACGACTCTGCCGACCAACTACGACGACCTGCTCAAGGCGCTCACGGTTGCCAAGGTAAACACCACCATCAAAGAGCCGCAGAGCAATGTTCTCATTCCCTTGCTCATCAACGTGGGACCGTTCGTGTTGTTGATCGCTGTGTGGTTCTTCATGCTGCGGCAGATGCAATCGGGCGGTAACAAAGCCTTGTCGTTCGGCAAGAGCCGCGCACGCCTGCTGTCGATGCAACAGAAGAAAGTCACATTTAAAGACGTGGCCGGCGTCGACGAGGCCAAGGAAGAGCTCAAGGAGATCATTGAATACCTGCGCGAGCCGCAGAAGTTCCAGAAGCTGGGTGGGCGCATCCCCAAGGGCGTGTTATTGGTGGGGCCTCCGGGAACGGGCAAAACGTTGCTGGCGCGCGCCGTCGCCGGCGAAGCCAACGTACCCTTCTTTTCAATCTCCGGTTCCGATTTCGTGGAGATGTTTGTCGGAGTGGGCGCCAGTCGCGTGCGCGACCTGTTCGAACAGGGCAAAAAGAACGCTCCCTGCATCATCTTTATCGATGAAATCGACGCCGTCGGACGCCATCGCGGAGCCGGCCTGGGCGGCGGCCACGACGAGCGCGAGCAAACGCTAAACCAACTGCTCGTCGAGATGGACGGTTTTGAATCGAACGACGGTGTGATTCTGGTGGCCGCGACCAACCGACCCGATGTGCTGGATCCTGCACTGCTGCGGCCGGGCCGCTTTGACCGGCGCGTCGTGGTCGGCCTGCCCGACGTGCGCGGACGCGAGGAAGTTCTCAAAGTCCACATCAAGAAAGTTCCGGTCAGCGACGACACCAACCTGAACGTGCTGGCGCGCGGAACACCAGGCTTCAGCGGGGCCGACCTGGCCAACATGGTCAACGAGGCGGCGCTGAATGCGGCGCGCATGAACCGCAAGCAAGTGACCATGTACGACTTTGAGCTGGCCAAAGACAAGGTCCTGATGGGCGCCGAGCGCAAGTCGATGCTGCTGACCGATGAGGAAAAGCGCGTTACTGCGTACCACGAGGCCGGTCATGCGCTGGTTTCGCTCATGCGCGACCATTCTGATCCGGTACACAAAGTGACGATCATTCCACGAGGCATGGCGCTGGGCGTTACGGTATATCTGCCCGACGACCGGCACAACTATACCAAGGAGTATCTGGAAACACGGCTGGCCACGGCATTCGGCGGACGCGTGGCTGAGGAGATTTTCCTCAAGCAAATGTCGACCGGCGCGGGCAGCGATATTGAAAGCGCAACCGATCTGGCGCGGCGCATGGTCTGCGAGTACGGCATGAGCCGCCTTGGGCCACTTACATTCGGCAAGAAAGAGGAACAGATCTTCCTGGGCCGCGAGATCGCGCAACATCGCGACTTCAGCGAGGAGACGGCCAGGCAGATCGATCAAGAGGTTCGCCGGCTGATCGATGAAGCGTATCAATCGGCCCATACCATCCTAGAGGCGAATCCGGACGCCATGCACCGCATCTCTGCAGCTTTGCTCGAGCGCGAGACCATCGATGCCGAGGAACTGAAGCTGCTGGTTGAGGGCAAAGAGCTGCCGCCGATGCGCTCGTCGCTGGCCTCGCCAACCGATGGCGACGGCAGCCCACAGCAGGTGCTCAAGCCCGAGAGTCCGCGTGGACCAGGCAGCGGCTTGCCAGAGGGTTCGCCTTCGCCGGCATAGAAGCAGCCAATAGCCAGTAGCCAATAGGGAGTAGAAGAGGGCTGCTCGAAGGAGCAGCCCTTTTGTTTACTGAGGATGCGTCTGGTCGTATTCGCGCGTTCCTGAGACATCGGCTGTGGCCGAAACGGCTGGCGAGCGATTCGCTGGCAGGTTTTACGGCCCGAAAACCTTGTAGCTGATGCCTACGCTGCCGCCGTACGGCCAAAGTGTCACTGACGAGTTAACCGGCCACTGCTCGTATTCGAAATCGACGCAACGAATGGTGAAACGCCTGGATAGGCGATAATCGAGACCTCCGCCATAAGCGATCGCGAAGCTGTGTCCGGACAAAAAGCTGCCGCCGCTCATGCCGCCCAGCACTTTGCCATACGGCGTAAACCCGTGGAACGTCACAAACGGAATGCGCGGCCCTATCAGGTAGGTATCTTCGCTAATGCAGCTTCCTGGAGAGACGCAGTACTGGTTGAAGCGCAGCCAGTGTCCCTCGCCTTCAATCTGCACCCAACGATTCCACCGCAGGTCGATGAATGCGCCGGTGCCATACAGGCGCTTGGGGCCCGTCTGTGCAACGCCTGTGCCGCGATAGTCCGGCTGGAAGACAGAGCCGAGACCGCCGGCGTCGACAGAAAAGGCGTCTGATGAGGCCGCGGGCACGACTTGCGCGTGAAGGGAAGCTGCCGCGGACAAGAACAGCATGCAAAAAGAAGCAACGATCGATCTTTTCATGGGCACCGCAAACAACAATTTGAAGTAGTTCAGCGCTTCGTCGAGCGCTTTCATTGTTCAGAGCAAGCCAATTGTACAGCCGCTTAAAGGTCAAGCCGGCGCGATCGAATGCGCGCCGGCCAGACTGGGTCGAACGGGTTCTACTGCTGAGGATTCTGAACTTCCGGGGGCTGCTGCTCCTGCGCCGTGGTCGTATTTCCGGACTGCTGATTCTGAGGAGCGACGGCGCTGCTTGTTGGCGCGGGCGGCTGCGCGGGCTGAGCATTGTCTGGCGCAGAGGCCGCCGGAGCGGAAGGCGCAGTCGCCGGCGCGGCAGCCGGAGCACCCGCAGACACAGGAGCGATGCCGGCCTCATCGTAACGCTGGAGCTTGTAAAAGATCGGGGTCACTTCAAACGGCATCTTGTCGCGAGCGTTCAGTGGCGCATACCGCTTGGCGTTCAGCATGTGCACCTTGTCATCCCAGGGATCCGTTTTCAGCCAGCTGCCAAGCGGAAGTGCCGCGGTCTGGTTGAGGTCATCCCAATTCAGCTTGGGAGCCATGTGCGTCAGATCGGCCATCCACGGCGTGCCATCTGGCTTGAGAAGCGAATCGCCGAGCTTAGGCGTATTCAGCGACTTCAGCACCTTCGCCCGATCGACCAGCTGCTCGTAGTACAGTCCGGCGCTCGCCAATCTGTCCTTATACATCGAGGCCTGAAGGTATTCCATTGCCTTCTTGGCCGCAGTCTGGTTGTCGACGTCGGTGTGGTTCATGTTTATGCGCTGGAAGGTCGATTCGTCAGGGAAAAGCAGGCGATCGTTAAAGGCGTACCGGGTGTCGATGTGATGTCCCATCGCGATGTGAGCCAGCTCCATCGCCACCACTGACGCAATCGCTTCCTCGCTGGGCAGGCTGTCGACGAGCCCTTTGCTGATGAGAATGGTGTTGCCTACGGTCGTGGCTTCAACGGTATCGGTCAGCATCACGCGGGTATGTATCTGATCGGTGAACGCAAGGTTATTGGGCACGACCAGGTTCACCACAATCTGGTCGAGGACTTTCTGCTCATATCCGTTCGGTTCGAGCGGCGCCACCAATCCGGCTTCGACCAGACGGTCGATCACGTTGTTCTCGGCCTGAGTGATCCACATGCGCGAAGCCTGCAACGGACCCACGTCGCCCGAGTCGTCGCTCTTGTCGACCGCTTCGTCCACCTTCACGCTCACGTTTTCACTGTCGCGCGTGGGCAGTTTGAGCGAGTAACCCCAGAAGTGCGTCTGAGCCTTTAGCCCGACGCTCTTGTCGGCCTCAGAGCGCTGCGTCTCTTCCACATAGACCGCGACGGGGAGCCATATTCCAGGCTGCACATTCATGCGCCAGCTGTCGAAATGGAAATAGTATTTGGAGGCGTCCTCTGACGTGGGGCCCGTGTACGTGCCGTTAAAGCGCACCACGTTGCCGCCCTGATCTTCAACCCATATGCGCCCGTAGAAACGGCCCATGCCCTTCACTTCGGTCCGCGGGTGCACGTCAAACACCGCTGTGCGCACCGATCCCAGAAACTCGTTCCTCACGAAGCTGAAGACGTAGTGCTGCTGGTCGAATCCCGAGGGATCGAGAAACATCATCTGCATGAAGCCGGTGGGTGAGTAGGTGAAGTGCGTATCGAGGCCCAGCGCCTTCGTCAGTCCGGTGATCGACGCAAGCGACCCCTTAAAGAAGCCTTTCTTCGCATCTTCTTTGGGCTGGTAGGCCTTGTCGTAGAAAGACGCCTTGCCGAAGTCTACGCGGCTCAGCATGTAGTGGTCGGCGATCGGCACTTCGTAGAGCTTTACATCTGGCCTTGTGTCCTGAATGTAGGTTTCGACGAGCGGCGTGCGCTGCTGAATGGCCTTAATCAGCACTTTCTCCTGCGCAATCGCCTTCTGGACCAATGCGGACTGATCGGCGGAAAGCTGGCGCGCCTGTTCAAACTTTGGCTGTTTTTTTGCAAAGGCGCCTGGAACGCCGATGATCAAAATCAGGAAGCTTAGGGGGATCTTCCGAAATGTCATTTGAAACTCCTATTTTTTTCTTTCCCGGCTTTCCTCGTTCACCGCGCGCCATAAAAAAAGCCCGCCGGCTGAGTTGAGCCCACGTTAGTCCTTACGTTTTTGATCCTACGTTAACTTACGCAAATGCTACGCCAATTGGAACGTAATGCGAATCTTGGTTGTAAAGTCCACCGGCCGGCCATTGCTCGTCGCCGGACGGAATCGAATCTGCTGTGCAACGCGGCGTGCTTCTTCGTCGAGCCCATGGCCCAGTCCCTGAATCACGCCGTTTACAACTACCTGACCTGAGGCGAGGAATGTCACGCTTAAGACCACGTCGCCCTGGACGTGCAACTGTTTTGCCTCGACTGTGTATTGCACCGCGGGCTTTGAAAGCACCTCAACCTCGGTCGACTGCACCGGCGCAGTGATCGGCTTTTGCACCTCCGCCACTTGCGTCATCACCGGAATCCCTGCCGAGGCGACTTTTCCATAGTTCCCACCGTTCCCGCTTCCGGTTGCTCCTGGAATCCCTGCAGAGGCGACTTTGCCTACAACGCCCGCGCTCGAACCGGACTTCAATCCGTTCCCAATGCCGGTTGAGCCTACGACTCCATGAGGCGCCACTGCAGGCCCCTGCATTCCGCCATAAGGATTTCCAATCGCCGCAATGGTTGCCGGACGCGTTGCATTGGGGTTCGGAGTCGCTCCAAACGTCTCGCCCAGATGCACGGGCGCAGTGGACGGTTTCACCTGGTTGTTCTGCGCAGGCATCGCCGCTGCGGCAAGTGCCGCCTTTGGTTGCGGCGCGAGATTCACGATTTGCGGCTTGGCCGGAACTATCGGGAGATTGACCTTCGCTTCCATCTGCACCGGTTTCGGCTCAGGCTTCGGCTTAGGCAATTCGATCTGCTTGGGCTTCAGTTCCAATTGCAGCTTCGGCTGCTCCGGTGGAGGCGGCAGTTTGGGCGGCGGCGGAGTCTTCACCTTGATCTCGGGTGGCGGGGTTGTCGGCACGATCAGTTCCGTCAACTCATAGTGCCGCTCGATCACCCGCTTGGCCGTCATGCCCACATAGAGAACCACACCCAGAATCGTAAGGTTGACCAGCGAACTCGTAACGAATCCGACTGACCTTCCTTCGGGTTCAGGCAACAAACCGAAATTGGTCCGTCCGGGGGAGTATGACATCGGCATGTTCTCTGTCCTCGTCTATTGCCACCGCATCGGCTCGGGTGGCCAAATCAAACAAGCCAAAAAATCGAGCCGGCATCTCATTCTGACCGAATGCCAGCTATTCTTCACGAAATTTCGTACATGGGGGAAAACGCTATAACCAAAGAAGTAAGATGCAGAAAACCAAACGCGAAAGCACCACGCGCTGCCTGAAATTCTCCGGTTTCCAACGCCGCTCAACCTTTTGAGTCACGCGCTGCCGGTGGGCGTTATCCGCCACTGATTTATCGCAGTGTCTGTGCTCCGTCCCTATGATCGGGAACGGTACCAGTATAAGTGCATCGCTATTACTTGTATACGCGCCATCAGGTTACTGCCGGATCACCCGAATTGGGTATGGACGAAGAGCATCCAGGTCGTTCTCGACACTTCAACCTGACCAACGGAGCCACGTCGACCGCAGCTGCGTATATGCCTCGCAAGGTCATTCCATTCAATTTGTTGCCAAGGCTTGGGCTA
>Ga0187783_10000913_pt1 | contig 21724 bp, 13 predicted proteins | sample 1015_SJ02_MP02_2_FD_132471 | JGI IMG/M metagenome (GOLD analysis project Ga0187783, IMG submission 132471) | Tropical peat soil microbial communities from peatlands in Department of Meta, Colombia - 1015_SJ02_MP02_20_MG | ecosystem: Environmental > Terrestrial > Soil > Wetlands > Peat | place...
TCCCATTCGGTGGTGCCCGTAACGATACTACGACAGACTGCCGCTCGGACAGACCCTCCAAGTGGCCACGTTGCGGAAACAATTCGGCGCGCGTCTGCGGCAGATCCGAGCCGAACGACGCATGACTCAGGAACGATTCGCCGAGACACTCAATATTTCCGTGCATTTTCTGAGCCTAGTGGAACGCGGCATCAATGCCCCCTCTTTTGAAACTCTGGAACGAATCGCCAACGTCTGCGGATCCCGGTCGCAGACCTATTCAAGTTTGATAGCAGTGTCAACCTGAAAGCTTCCCTAAGCCGTGCGAGCAGGTGAAGCACTCGCACATCAACATGTGCGTTTTTTGCAACCAGATGGCAAGTGGAAACCGCAGCATCGGTTCAAGCAGGGCGGGCTTTACTGGACGATGTATGGTATTGGGCTCGGAGGCAAGGGCCACCAGCCCGTTCACACCGTGATCGAGGAAATGGCGAGGCGGATTCACGAACCGCGGCCTCAATGGTCCCACTCGGCGCGTCCTGATCTGACAGGCTCGTGAAGGCCCAATTCTGCCAGTTTGGTGCGCTGGGTCAGAAATGCTATAATTCCTTTTCCTCAGCCCCAGAATGTGCTCTTGCCTGAAGATCTGGCAAGAGGGTCGCGAATCATTTTTCTGATTCCTTGCACCTTGAAGCAGGGTCCAATCTTTGTGCGTTGAGGTGCTCCCATGAGCGGTATCAAACCAGACGGAAAGAGAACGGCATTCGCCCTCAAAGTAAAAGTCGAAGGTCCTGGCGTCCATCGAAAAAGCATCGCGATCCCTGATCTGATAAAAATTTGCCAAGCGATCCAAGGCGCTGTTCACCGACAGGCGGAAGCAATGCAGAGGCCAACATCCCCGACGTTGCGCCGCGGACCGATAACCGCCACCGCGCAGCAAGAGTGTACGCTGGAGCTTATCGGAATAACTGGGGGTAGTACTGGGTTGGCCTTTCGCTACGCCCAACCGCAACAGCACCTCCCGATTCCTGGAGCACCTAATTTTGGCGCAGACGTAATCGCTAAAATCGCCGAGACAGTCAGAGACTTCGGAGGGCGAAAGCAAACATTGCAAAATGTAGACCCGGGTGTTCTGGACAGCCTAAAGGAGTTAGGCGATGTCTTGGAACGAAAAAAGATCACGCGAATCTCGCTGAGTGTGCCAAGGCATAGTGGCAAACGGAAAACCATCAATGCTGTTCTCACGTCGACAGTACGAGAGCGCATCGCAGCAAGAATACAATTGCCCTCGCACGAGCCGTTGAGCATCGAAGGCAAATTGGAGATGGCAGACTTCAAGGAGACAGGTAAGATGTGCCGGATCCACCCCGCGATCGGCGTTCCGGTTCAATGCTCGTTTGACCCAGAACTAGAAGACCAAGTGTATTTTGCTTTGCGGAAGCCAGCCCGCATCAGTGGGACTGCGCGACTGAATCCTATTACGCGCAAACCCGAGGAGCTGAAGATCGAAAAGATCGAAATTGTCGATGAGCTCTTGCTAGGAGCCAAGGATTTCTTTGCGTCTCGAAGCCTTGCTCAGTTGGCAGATGCACAGGGAGTCGGGCCACTGAAGAATCCAGCAGAATTAGCCGGTGGCTGGCCACAGGAAGAGAATGTTGACGAGTTTCTGTCCGAAACCTACGGAAGCAGGAGCTAGATCACACCTTCAGCATGGATGCAGTCCTTCTCGACACAGATGTCTTTTCGTTCTTGATAAAAGAGCGCGATACACGAGCTGATTTATATCGTCCGCACATCGCCCGGAAAACGATCGCGCTTTCGTTCATTTCAGTTGGCGAGCTGTACGTTTGGACTGTAAAGAAGCGATGGGGTCAAAGACGGATCGCCGAACTGGAACAGCGGCTAAAGGCGACTGTAATCGTCCCATTCGACTTGGAGCTTTGCAAGGCCTACGGCCGCATCAAGGTGGCCCTCATTGCCGCGGGCAGAGCAGTGCCAGCAAATGACTTGTGGATTGCAACTTGTGCGATACGCCACACAATTCCGCTCGTTACGCACAACGTTCGACATTTTGAGAACATCCCCGGATTACAAGTGATTTCTGAATGCAATCGGCCACTGCCGGAGCCATCAGGCGATCTTTTCAAGCCACGTCATTAAAAATCGCGATCAGGCTCGGCGTGAAGCCCACGCGCGTCCACTGACAGCCTTCCGAGTTGTTTTCCCGTTGCCCGGGCGTTGGAGAGATTCGCCCGGCTTGACAGGTTGTACCAAAAGGCTTCGCGCGCGGGCGTTCTAAACCACGATCCATCAGCGAAAAGACCTCCGGTTCGACACCGTATCAAAGGAGTTCTTTTGGTGCAGGCAGTTTGGAACGCTTCAAACTCGTCCCAACGACTGCAGATTCAGGCTCTCAAGCTCAATATACGCTCCGAGAACATCAGGGCCGTTCCGTTTGTTGGCGAGTTAGGTTACTGACCGCATTATTTGGTGAGCTAATGAGGAGCTAGAAGTAGAATCCCTGGTTGAATGTTGGTTGATTTTCATTTCAAGCAATCGCAATGAAGGCTGATACCTCTGTCAGAGGGCAAGCTTCGCGTGTCCCAAAGGTCGGGGAACTGGTGCACGTCCGCTCGCGACGTTGGCTAGTCGATGAGGTCATTGAGCCGAAGAGCCCCGGTCAAACGTGCACGGTCAGCCTTTCCTGTGCTGATGATGACGCCCAGGGGCAGTCCCTACAAGTGCTGTGGGACTACGAGCTCGACCGCTTGATTCTCGAAGCAGAAGGCTGGTCCGACCTTGCGGCCAAGGGCTTTGATCAGCCGCGCCAGTTTGCAGCGTTTCTGCACACACTCAGGTGGAACTGCGTTACTGCCACAGACCCAAATATATTCCAGTCCCCCTTCCGTGCTGGAATTAAGATTGATGCCTACCAGATGGAGCCTCTCCGGAAAGCACTCCGTCTGCCGCGCGTCAACCTTTTCATTGCTGACGATACCGGTCTTGGAAAGACAATCGAAGCTGGCCTTATCGCCCGCGAACTGCTCCTGCGTAAGAAGGCGAACACCATTGTCGTCGCGACTCCGCCCTCTGTCCTCGAACAGTGGAAGGCCGAGCTCGAAGAGCGTTTTGGCCTCGTGTTCGAGCTGCTCGACCGGGCTTATCTGACGCGGATGCGGCGGGAACGCGGCTTCGGCGTGAACCCGTGGCGTACCCACAGCAGGTTTCTAGTCTCACACAACCTTCTGATCGACCCGACCTACGCGGATCCAATGAGGGAGTGGCTCGGGCCGCTCCTACCAGGTAGCCTTCTGATTCTCGACGAGGCGCACCATGCGGCGCCCGCGAGCGGCGGTCGTTACGGGATCGAAACGAAGTTCACACGAGCAGTGCGCGACCTCAGTGGCCGTTTCGAGCACCGCCTGTTTCTCTCGGCAACTCCACACAATGGACACTCGAACAGTTTCTCCACGCTCCTGGAGCTTCTCGACCCGTATCGTTTCACGCGGGGTGTCAAGGTACGAGGAAAAAAGGCACTCGAAGACGTGATGGTCCGTCGGCTAAAGGACGACATTCGCGAAGTGCAGGGTGGCTTCCCCAAACGTGAAATCGATCGCGAATGCATCGAAGGCCTGCCTGGCAATGCCCCAGAACTCGAATTGTCACGCCTCCTTGACGAATACCGAACAATGCGTGAAGAGCGCTTTGCCAACACGACGCGCCGGGCGCAGGCCGCCGCTGGACTCCTCGTCGTCGGCTTGCAGCAGCGTTTGCTTTCGTCGATCGAGGCCTTTGCGCGCAGCCTGAAGGTGCACAGGGCAACTGTGGAGAAACAATGGCAGAAGGAGCGGATAACTGGGGCTGAGACTGTCACCGCCGACACCAAAGACTCAGGGCTCTTCACTTCTGCCCCGGATGCTGACGACGAGCGCGGCGAGTGGACACCAGAAGAACTTGAGGCCGAGGAGGCAACTGAGGTCGAGTCTGTCACTGCAACTGCGGAGGCCGAGTCGCTGCGGGATGCAACCGCAGAGAAGCTGTGGCGCCGCGAACAGGCGTTCCTCGACCAAATACAGGCGATCAGTGAGAAGAACCGCAGCCTGCCGGATGCCAAGGCCCGACGGCTGATCGATTGGATCCGCGAAAACCTATGCGCCGGGCTGCCACTCTTTGGCGAACAGCCCAAAGGCGAACCCCCTAGGTGGAATAACCGTCGTGTACTGATCTTCACCGAGAACCGCGAGGGGACTAAGAGGTATCTGAAGACAATCCTCGAACAGGCAATCGAGGCTACTGACCGCGCCGACGAACGGATCGAGGTGATCGACGGTCTCACCAGCACCGCACGGCGGAAGGAAATCCAACATCGATTCAACATGGATCCGGGCAAGGATCCGCTCCGCATCCTTCTCGCGACCGACGCAGCGCGTGAAGGTCTGAACTTCCAGGCGCATTGCACGGATCTATTCCATTTTGACCTGCCATGGAATCCCGGCCGCATTGAACAACGCAACGGACGCATCGATCGCAAGCTTCAGCCGGCTCCGAAAGTGCACTGCCACTATTTTGTGCTCTCCCAGCGGGTCGAAGATCGTGTGCTGGAGGTGCTGGTAACGAAGACCGAGACTATCAAGAAAGAGCTCGGCAGCCTCTCGAAGGTGATTGATGACGACATTGAGCGACTTCTGGCGCAGGGTATACGACACCATGAAGTTGATGAGTTGACGCGCGAAATCGAGAGGGCGGACCTCGACGCAGAGAAGAAGCGTGTCTCGGAAGAAGAGCTAGAGGCAGCGCGGGAGCGACGAGAGGGCCTGAAGGCACAGATTGAACATTGTCAAAACCTGCTCGAGGCCTCGCGTGCTTGGACTGGCTTCGAGGCCGCGCCGTTCCGCAACGCACTATCCTGTTCTCTGGAGCTTCTCGGCGCCGAGAGACTCGGTGAAACGACTGACGACGAAGGCCGGCCAGTCTGGATCTTTCCGCGCCTCGATCGCCGCGCGGAGACCGATGCGAGCTGGGCCGCAACCCTCGACACTCTTCGCGTGCCCCGACAGCAGAACCAGAAACTCGCTGACTGGCGCCGCGAGGCGCCAATCAGGCCAGTGGTTTTCGAGGACGCGGGCGTACTCACGGAAGACACTGTGCACCTACATCTCGAGCAGCGGGTTGCACAGCGCCTGCTTGCGCGTTTCCGCTCCCAAGGATTCATTTATCACGATCTGTCGCGCGCATGCCTTGCGCAGACCGCCGATTCGATTCCGAGGGTGATCCTGCTGGCTCGTCTTTCACTTTATGGCCAAGGTGCGGAGAGGTTGCACGAGGAATTAGTGCCGCTAACGGCTCGCTGGACCGAGCCGTCTTTGCGCAAGGGATCGTTGGAGGCCTACGCGCGGGATGCAGAGGCAAGGACACTCGACCTCCTTGAGCGATCGCTTGGCGACACCAACCGACGTATGCCGGGTGAGGCGATCCAACGGAAACTGCTGGCGTCGGCGCCACGCGACATCGAAGATCTCTTGCCTCAGCTCGAGCCGCGGGCCAGAGAACTGGCGATGCTTGCTGGTTACAAGCTTGATCGGCGCGGCGCGAGCGAGGGAAAGGGGCTGCGGGAAACTCTCGAACGACAGCGCGTGCGCGTGCGTGAAGAGCTCGCCAAGAATGAAGGTGAGTTTAAACAGATCACTCTTGACTTCTGTGACGAAGAGAAGCGCCAACTTGAATCCAATATGCACTTCTGGCGAATCCGCCTCGAGCAATTCGATCGTGACTTGGAGCGCGAGCCTCAGCGTATTCGAGATTTTTATTCGGTGAAGGCAACTCGTGTCGAGCCGGTTGGACTCGTCTATTTGTGGCCGGAGACGAACTGATGGCCAGCGCCAAGTTTGATCCTGAAATCATCGCTCATCGTGAGTGGATCGGGTTTGTCAAGCCGATAGGTCTCGTTGTGTCTGCTCCCGCTCTCGTACGAGCGGGAGCAATCCTCGACCGGCGCGACGCCGAAGGTCAGCGGCTCCTGCGGGAGTGCATCGCAGAGCGCGTCTTCAATGCCAAGGAGGGTGCGGTACCTTATCTACCAGAGTTCCGCCGATTCGCGGTGTCCGTTTTAGGCTGGAGTCTCTCGCCGAAAGGTTATGCCGGCACCGCTGAGTGCCGGATTCCATCTGAACTTGAAGTGCCGCTTTCGGATTACGGGGAGACACTACGGCCAGATTTTGCTGTCCGTGAACTCGATCCCCAGAATGGTTCATTGCCCTGGCAGCTGCTTGTGAAGGTACTTGATCCTGGCGAGGACTTCGATCATGTCGTGTCCACGCAAGGCCGACTCGAGGCCTCGGCTCACGGTCGAATGGAGCGGCTGCTGCGCCAGACTGGTGTCCCGGCAGGCCTTCTATTCAACGGCCGCACGTTACGCCTGGTCTCGGCGCCGCACGGTGAGAGTTCGGGCTGGCTCGACTTCCGAGTTGGCGACATGGTTCAAACTGCCGGGCGACCTATCTCGACTGCCCTCAGATTGCTTCTTGGCCAGGCGAGGCTTCTGAGTCTACCTCGGGCTCAACGCCTCGCTGCACTGCTCGAAGACAGCCGCAAGTTCCAGAACGAAGTCAGTGAAAAACTGGCGGAGCAGGTACTGCACGCGCTCTACGAACTCTTGCGCGGTTTTCAGGCCGCCCACGACGCGTCTAAGGGCGAGCTTCTAAAGCAGGTGCTCGCCGAACATCCTGATGAAGTGTACCGCGCGCTCCTCACCGTCATCCTCCGCCTCGTGTTCCTCTTTTATGCCGAGGAACGGGACATGCTTCCGGAGGACGAGACCTTTCTGCGCTACTACTCGCTCGCAGGGCTCTACGAGCGCTTGCGCGAGGACGCTGCGCTCTTCCCAGACACGATGGATCAGCGCTACGGAGCTTGGGCACAGCTTATTGTTCTCTTCCGCATGATCCACGACGGAGCTGAGTCAGGATCGATGCGACTGCCGAAACGGCACGGGGTTCTGTTCGACCCTGACCGGTTTAAGTTCCTCGAGGGTCGTCGATCTGGCGGCACTCGTGAGATTGGGGAGCACATCGAGCTGCCGCTCGTGCCCGACGGCACGGTGTACCGATCGCTCGAAAAGCTCGTTGTGCTTGAAGGCGAGCGCATTTCCTATCGTGCGCTCGACGTGGAGCAAATCGGCTCTGTCTACGAAACGATGATGGGCTTCCGGCTTGAGACGGCTACTGGTCGCTCAGTGGCAATCAAGGCGCAGAAGAAGCAGGGCGCGCCTACTGCGGTCAACCTCGAGGCGCTACTCGCTGAACCCGCCGCCGAGCGTCGGGAGTGGCTCGAGGACCACGTCGATTGCGAGCTAACTGACACAGTAAATAAGAATGTTTTGGCAGCAGCGACGGTCGAGGACCTTCATGCGGCGCTCCTTCCCCTGATCGACCCCGCCGCTACGCCCGACCTCGTGTCCAAAGGCGCGATGGTTCTCCAGCCGAGCGAGGAACGCCGCCGTTCTGGCTCACACTATACGCCCCGCGTGCTTACCGAGCCGATTGTCCGTACGACTCTTGAGCCGATCCTCGCCCGTCTGCGCGGGGCCGACGGAAGACCACTCCGACCTGCGCAAATCCTCGACGTCAAGGTTTGCGATCCAGCGATGGGTTCGGGCGCGTTCCTGGTCGAGGCGTGTCGCCAGCTCGGCGATGCACTGGTTGAGGCTTGGCACACCCAGGGAGAGTTGCCGGCAATTCCGCCCGACGAGGACGAGGTGACCTTCGCGCGCCGGCTGATCGCGCAACGCTGCCTGTATGGCGTTGACAAGAACTCGGTGGCAGTAGATCTCGCAAAGATGTCTCTCTGGCTCGTGACACTGGCGAAGGATCATCCGCTCACCTTCCTGGATCATGCGCTGCGACACGGCGATTCGCTTGTCGGGCTCTCGCGGAAGCAGATCGAAGCCTTCCACTGGAAGGGGGACGCACCGCGCTTCCAGGCGGGGCTAGAGGCTATGAGAGTGCGCGAACATGTTGCGAGGATTGCCGAATTGCGCAAGCGCATCCGTGAAGCAGGCGAAGACGTCCCCGACAAGGACCTACGCGAGCTATGGAAGGAGGTACTGGCCGAGTTGGGCAATGTTCGACTCTTCGGCGATCTCGTGATGGCGGCGTTCTTCGGAGCTGAAAAGCTGAAGGAACGCGACGAAAAACGGAACGAGTATGCCAGCGCGGTCGTTGGCGGCGACACGGATAAACACCGCCGCTGCTTGGAAGAATGGCAGCATGCCGGAAAGCCGCTGGTCCCGTTTCATTGGGAGATTGAGTTTCCAGAGGTCTTCGACCGTGAGAATTCAGGGTTCGATGCCTTTGTCGGGAATCCGCCATTTGCCGGTAAGAACAATCTAATTAGGTCACACCTGGTTGGATTCCTAGATTGGCTCAAAGAATTACATCCGGGCACTCACGGGAACGCTGACCTCGTCGCACATTTCTTTCGGCGCTGTTACACGACAATGCGTACTGCCGGGAGCGCAGGACTGATCGCGACGACGCGAATTGGGGAAGGGGACACTAGGGCGACCGGCCTGTCGTGGATCTGCCAACACGGAGGCCAAATCATAAGAGCATCTGGCGCAGCGGCATGGCCGGGCGGCGCCGCTGTCCAGTTTCGCTCAGTAAACTTTGTGAAGGGGGGATTCCTTGGCACGCGATATCTGGCCGATAAGCAGGTTGCGCACATAAGCCCGGGTTTGACGAGCTTCGGAAATCTTGGTGATGGTAGCGGGATTGGCGACACGGGGCCTCACGAACTCGTTGAGACCTGGGGAGTGAGCTATGTAGGTCATGCCCCACATGGGGCCGGGTTCATCTTGTCAAACAGCGAAGCACGCCAGTTGCTTCGTAATGAGCGCAATGCAGAGGTCATAGCACCTTTCTTGATTGCGAAGGACCTCAACGATAGTCCAAGTCTAAGCGCGAGCAGGTGGATCATAGATTTTGGCACGAGGACTCTTGCTGAAGCAGAACAGTATCCAGAGTGTCTTGAAATCGTACGGGACCGGGTCAAGCCGTACCGAGAGCGCAACAACCGAAAATCGTATCGCGAGAAGTGGTGGCTTTTCGGTGAACACAGAGCCGGACTGGCGACTGCGTGCGCGAAGTCTTCCGCACTAATTGCGTGTGCCATGACGACCATGGAGTTCAAATTCTCTTTTGTTCCGACGACGAATGTGTTTGATCAAACGCTCGCAATAATTGATCCGATAAATCCCGGGTGCTTCGCAGTCGTTGACAGCACTGTGCACAAGTTGTGGGCGAGAAAAACGGGAGCCACTTTTGGATCGAGCGGCGCACCGAGATACAACCCCAAACATTGCTTCCGAACTTTTCCTTTCCCCGGTTTAGCCTCGAATACGGCGCGACTTGTCGAGGCAGGAAACAAGATCCTTGACTGTCGGCAAAGAATTATGGCCACTTACGTAATTGGCCTTACGGAGACTTACAACCGTTTCCACGATATCGGCGAGCACGATCCGGAAATCTTGAAGCTTCGAGAATTGCATACCGCTATGGATCGTGCTGTCCTCGATGCCTACGGCTGGACCGATATTAAGACCGACTGTGAGTTCCTCTCTGATTATGAAATCGACGAGGAGGAATGGGGCGAGAAGAAGAAGCCATACCGCCACCGCTGGCCCGACGAAGTACGTGATGAAGTGCTAGCTCGACTGCTCGAGCTGAATGCGGAGCATGCAAAGGAGGAGGCCCGCTCTGGCGCCTCTACGGAGAGGAAGGGCGGTAAGAAAATTGCTAATCAGTCGGACAAAGCCTCGGATGTGGAGACTCTCTTTTGATGACTGAGCGAACCGTTGCTATTACACCCGCGAACTCTCTTGAGGTGCGTGGAAGGTTGGTCGGGGCGCTGAAGCTGGATCTCGTGGGCCCTTGGAAAGGTCATGCGCTCGCAGAGGAGCGACTGCCTGGCTGGGTGCGTCCGTCGAACTGGTATTTGGCCGGGTTCCTGATCCCGTCGGGCACGCCAGCTGGGAAAAGCGCGGACGCCGACGAGAACGAGGACTTCGAACTGGTACCGGAAACCGCGGGCCTCAAAGAGGAATCGAGCGAGGAGCGGAAGTCGGCGAAGAAGGGGTTCTTTCCGTCATCGGTGGGTGTGAGCTTTTTTGTTCCTAAGGAAGCGCGCAGCATCACCGTGACCCTACACTGGGGCGACTACTCACCAACGGAGATTGAGGGCACTGATGGCAAGCCTCTGTCCATTTGGCAACGACAGCCGCGCGAGGTGAACAAGATCGTAATGCTGAAGGAGGCCACCGATCCTGTGGTCTATGACGTCGCTGGCTCCGGAGGACTCCAGCTGCACGTTGTCGAGCGGCAGGTATCCGCAGAGGATCTTGCGGGACGCATCCCGCAGGGTACGCGTTCCGTGTCGGTCTTCCTCGTGAATCATCGCCCACCAGTCGCACCAGAGAAGGGAGAGCCGGATAGTGCCTACAGTTTCCAGCCCGAAATCGAGGTGCGATGTGACCAGCCCTTCGTGCCGCGGCCGGATCTCCAGGGCGCTCGGGCGACCGAGTGGGACGAACAGCTGGCTGACCTCCACTATGCCGATGCGCCCGAATACGCAACAGGCCATGGCATTTCGACAGAATGGGAAGTCGTGGACGGCGATTGTCATCTGCTTCGCACTGCGTGGATCCCAAGCGCCGAGGTCGAGAAGACGATCACTGTCGACGTGCCGGGTGTCCAGCTTTCGATGGCTGAGCTCGGAGCTCTCATCGATGGTGCTGCTGCTGAAGCGTCCCTACGGCCGCTTGCGTTCCAATACCGCAACTGGATCGAGGGACAGCGGGCCTACGTCGCGAATCTGTCCGGAACGCGCCGTGAGACGGGGGAAGAGTTGATGCGCTTCGCCGGCATCGCTGCCGACAGGATCGATCGCGGCGTTAGGGTGCTGGCGGAGGACAGCGACGCGCTCGACGCCTTTCGTGTGGCAAACCGGGCCGTGGCCCGTGCGCTCAGGAAAAGACTCGGAATCGAGGCGCCGCGCTGGCGAGCCTTCCAGCTGGCTTTCCTCCTGCTAAACCTCCCGGGCCTAGCCGACCTGCGCGACCCTAACCGCAATACGGTGGACCTACTCTTCTTCCCAACAGGCGGAGGCAAGACCGAAGCGTATTTGGGTCTCGCGGCCTTCGCGATGGTGCTGCGCAGGTTGAGACATAGGGGCGATAGAGGGCTGGCGGCCGCCGGCGTGAGCGTCATTATGCGCTACACACTACGCCTGCTTACCCTAGATCAGCTTGCACGTGCCGCCGGGCTCGTGTGTGCGCTAGAGCTCGAGCGCGAGGCAGATCGCGTGCGGTACGGCGAATGGCCTTTCGAAATCGGTCTCTGGGTCGGAAAGGCCGCTACGCCCAATACTCTTGGACGCAAAGGCGACACGCGACCGGATTCAGCGCGCGCAAAAGTGCGACAGTTCAAGGCCGACCCAAAGAGTAAGCCTTCGGCCATCCCGCTCGAGAACTGCCCATGGTGTGGAACGCGATTTGCACCTGCTTCTTTCGCACTTCTTCCCAATGACGACTATCCCGATGAGCTGCGGATCGTTTGCACGAACTTCGAGTGTGATTTCACACGCGACCGCGCGCTTCCTATCGTCGCGGTGGACGAACCCATCTATCGGCGGCTCCCGGCCTTTCTGATTGCAACGGTCGACAAGTTCGCCTCCCTGCCTTGGGTTGGGCAGTCCGGCACGCTTCTCGGCGGTGCAGAACGGCACGATTCGACGGGCTTCTACGGAGCTGCGGAGCCGGGCAAAGGCACGCGATTCACAGGGCCGCTCTTTCCTCCCGACCTAGTGATCCAAGACGAGTTACACCTGATTTCCGGGCCTCTCGGGACAATGGCGGGTCTTTATGAGTCCGCTGTCGACGCACTTTGTATGCGGCAAATTGACGGCCGTGCGGTGCGGCCAAAGATCGTTGCCTCCACTGCCACCGTGCGCCGGGCACAGGACCAGATTCAGGCGGTATTCGCGCGACCATTGACCCAAGTATTCCCGCCGCCCGGGCCCGAGCGTAGGGATTCTTTTTTCGCGAGGACGGTTCCCTCATCAGAAACAGCAGCAAGGCTATATCTAGGAATTGCTGCCCAGGGCAGGAACCCGAAAGTCGTCATGCGCAAGGCGTGGCTTGCCCTGATGGGCGCCGCAGAGCGCGCTTACCGCGACGCCGGTGGACACAGGAACGAGCAGAATCCCGCCGATCCCTACATGACGGTACTTGGCTATTTCAATAGCTTACGCGAACTGGGTGGTGCCCGCCGGATACTGGAGGAAGAGATCCAGAATACGATCAAGGCTTACGGCGGTCGTAAGCGCATCGGCGAGGAAAGAGGGCTCTTTCAAGACCGCAAGAGTTTCTCCGAGGTAGTTGAACTCACATCGCGCGTTTCCACGGACAAAGTGGCCGAGGCACGCCGCCGACTTGAGACGCCATTTTACAAGATCGAGCAACGGGTAGACTGCGCGATTGCAACAAACATGATCTCCGTTGGCCTCGACATCCCGCGCCTCGGATTAATGGTTGTGTTCGGTCAACCGAAGACGCACGCGGAGTATATCCAGGCGACGAGCCGCGTTGGTCGCGAAGATACGAAGCCAGGACTCGTGGTCACACTCCTCAATATCCACAAACCGCGCGACCGCTCCCACTACGAGCGCTTTCGACACTACCACGAAACGTTTTATCGCTCCGTGGAGGTTGCAAGTGCCACACCATTCTCAGCGCGTGCCCTTGACCGGGGCTTTGCAGGTGCTCTGGTAGGGCTGGCACGTCATGCGAAGCCCGAGATGACACCGCCGTCGGGTGCGGAGCGAATCGCTGACGTCCGAGCAGCGCTTGAACACCAGCTCTTGGACGCTTTCCTCGAGCAGGTGCGCCAGCAGCCGTTCGCGGACGAGCTCGAGCGCGAGGAGTGCCTGCGAAATGTGCAGAACCGGGTCGTGGACCTGCTTGATTCGTGGCAGAAGATCTTTGAGGACTACCGAGCTGCCGGAGTAGCGATGCAATATCAGAAGTACGAACTGAAGCAGCCGCGGCCGTTGCTCAGGGAGATCCTGGACAAGGACTTCGAGTCTGAGCACCATCGGAAATTCCGCGCTATCCGGTCACTCCGCGACGTAGAGCCAGAGGTGAATCTTTTCCTCAAAGATCTGAGCGGCATGGATGTGGAGGACCACTCATGAGCCGCAAGGCGCAAGGACAGATTCGCCAGGGTCAGGTCATCACCACCTACGGACCTGGGGCACTCATCGACTTGCCCAGACACTCGGCGATCGTGGGCGGGCTGGATACATGGCCGAAAACAAGCGACCTGGAGGAGATTATCGAGCCTCGACTCACTCACAAGCTTCAAATTTTGATGGGCGCCATGACACCCAGGCTCTTCGCACCACCTCCCGATTCCAGCGATCCTCGGGAGCCCGCCAAGGGAATCGGCGCTTGGCGCTTTCCTGAGTGGTTCGTCGTGCAAGAGGCCAGCAGCAGTGAGGCGCGCGAGCGATCCCGTCGCCTGGTCCACCGGAAGGCGCTTGACGATAAGGGGCGATTCGAGGGCCGGCAGGTCGTTGCTACCCGTTTCGTGCGAGCCTGTCCGAAAGGGCACGTAGATGATCTGGACTGGCGCATCTACGTACACGGGACCGAGGATAACTGTCGCCGGCAGCTCTGGCTAGACGAGCGAGGTACCAGTGGCGATCTTGCGGACCTAGTCGTTCGCTGCGAATGTGGAAAATCACGCAGTCTCTACGAGGCTACACAGCTCGATATGAATCCGCTGCGGACTTGCCGCGGCGCGCGACCGTGGCTGGGCAAGAACTCGAATGAGGATTGCAATCTGCCTAGTCGCCTCTTGATTCGCACCGCCTCCAACGCATATTTCCCTCAAGTAGTGAGTGTGTTGTCTCTGCCTGACCGGGGAAGCGCGGTAGAGGCGGCTATCAAAAAACTTTGGGACGATCTCCAGATCGTCGAAGACGCAAAGGACCTCGCATTTCTGAAGAAGAAGCCCAAGATCCTGGAGGGACTCGGCACATTCAGCGACGATGAGGTTCTCGCCGCGGTACGCCAAGCTAAGAACGGCATGGCGGAAGAGAAGTCTGTTAAGCAGGTCGAACTGGAAGCTTTGCTCGCAGCGCCCGAAGGGTTTTGCGATGACGTGCCGACTGATCCCAACTTTCACGCGCGGAGATTGCCGGATCGGGCCTGGCGGCACTCAAGACGCTGCGACGGCATCGAGGCTGTAATTCAGCTGCACCGTGTGCGCGAGGTTCTCGCCCTGGTTGGGTTCACGCGTTTCGAGGCAGTTACTCCCGACATAAATGGCGAATACGAGACCGACGTAGAGCGAGCGCAGATAGCCATTGAACCAACATGGCTCCCTGCGGTCGAGAACCGCGGTGAGGGGTTATTTGTTCAGCTCAATGGGAAGGCAGTGATGAGCTGGCTTGGGCGCCACACCGTGAAGCAGCGCCTCGATGCACTAGCGAGAGGGCACGCGCACTGGGCGAAAGACAGGAAGAGCCAGCGTCTATTCCCTGGTGGACCCTACGTACTAATGCACACGCTCTCGCATCTTCTAATGCAATCGCTCGCGATGCGCTGCGGCTATCCATCTAGTTCTATTCGGGAAAGAATCTACACTGCGACCGATGCCCAACGTTTCGGCATTCTCCTTTACACAGGGAGCCCCGATGCAGAGGGGACGCTCGGCGGTCTGGTTCAGCAGGCGCGCCACATGGAGGATCATCTTGCGCAAGCACTCAGAATGAGCGGGCTCTGTTCGAACGACCCGGTCTGCGCCCAACACGTACCCGGTGAAAGTTTAGAAAGCCGGTGGCTCCATGGTGCTGCCTGCCATGGCTGCGCATTGGTAGCCGAGACCTCGTGCGAAATGCGGAATGACTACTTGGACCGCGCGCTTGTTGTGCCGGTACTCGGATTTCCCGGCGCAGCATTCTTCGGAACAATCTCATGAGTGACGTCCTGATCGATCTCCCGTCCCATCTCCGGGATCGTTTGGTGAGCGCTTTGGAGTCCGGCATTCTGGGCCCGTCTCCCACTCCAGCATCGCTGCGCTCGGTGATTGGGGATCATGAAGATGCGAAAAATCTGGCAGCGGCACTTCTCGAACTCGAGCACCAAGGGATTTCGGGGCCGGCCGCTGCTATCTGGTTTCGAACTCTCGAACGGGTTGCAGAGCGAACCAGGAAACCCGACCTTGTGTGGTCCGGACCTGAAGTGCCAGGCTTGCACGCTCGGGAAACGAGACGCGTGTACGAAGAGTTGCTCGGCTCCGCGGTACGCTCGGTCTGGGCGAGCACTTATGCCTTTTTTGACGGTCCTAAGGCGTTTGACGTTTTGGCTCGACGCATGGAGACAACGCCAGCACTCTCCGTCACGCTCCTTCTGAATATCCAACGAAAAAGGGGCGACACAACCGCTTCAGAGCATTTGGTGCGGAGATTCGCGGATCATTTCTGGAAGACTGACTGGCCCGGGTCGTCTCGGCCAAGCATTTTTTACGATCCGCGAGCGCTTGACCCAGAAGGTTCCGACGGCGTTCTGCATGCAAAAGCCGTTGTTGCCGACGAAGAAGCAGTATTCATAACCTCCGCAAACCTTACCGAGGCAGCCTTGGACCGAAATATCGAACTCGGGGTTTTGATTCGCGACCGTGCGTTCGCTCTGACCATCAGTGGCTATTTTCGGAGCTTGATCGCGCGCGAGCTATTAAAGCCATTGCCTTTGGCCTAGAACACGACGACGAATGCTTTGACCGAAGAAGTTTCCGAGTCGTGACGAGGATGTTGTATCAAAACACATCTTTTGGTACGGCCCTCGAATCGGCCGAAGTCGCACGAGGAATCAACCGTTGACGGCTGCCTTGGCACTCGCCCTTTGATACGGAGCGACGCAGCGCTGTACGGTGCCTAGCGAGCCGCCGAACCGACCAGCCAGCTTTCGGAAACTGCCATCGCCGCGCTCGTATGCGGCGGCAATCTCCGCGGTCCCTACCTTGCTCTCCAACGACGACTCTGGATACTTGTCAGAACAGGGGGCTGCAACTGACAGAAAACAAAGGATTGGTAGGGGCGGTGGGGATCGAACCCAACGCCTTGAGGTCTGGACTTTCACTCGTGCGGACTGGTCAAGAAAACCTCGAGTACCCTCTGCGTTTGCAGAGTGCCACTTCTGCAGTTTACCCTGCGCCACGGCGACGAGTGAGCCATTCCGCGGAAGAGGGTTCTACCGGCGGCAGCGTCTCCAAGAACTCATCAAGATCGTCGCGAAGTACGATTACAAATTTGCCGCAGCGCCTAGCTCTGAGGCGCCCTTCCCAAACAGCCTGGCGGATAAACCAGGTACTTGCCCCCGCGTATCTTGCGGCCTGAACGATTCGCAAACCACGGGGCACCACTAAAGATTCATCCGTGGGCGATAAAGGCGCGGCTTGCTGAAGACTGTCCATGGGTAAATTGTCTCAACCAGCTCCGGGCTTGTAAATATCATACGGATACGGTACGATAATTACATGTAAAGTTGCTTAGAGCCCTTCGTGAAGACACAACAACAATTACACCGAGAAGCGGATCGGACCAAGCATAGCGCCGCACATGTTGCGCGTCGGCAGATCTATTCCCTTGTCCGAAACATCGGGGAACAGGAAGAGACTCTGCGTCCATCAGATGAGCGAGAACGACGAGTTTGGGCGAACATCGTTCGTTACGCGAATGCTGATCTGTTGGCCGAGGCGAAAGGCTACCTGTGCCTATTGAGAGCTCTTTATGAATTGACGCCGACACCCGAGCTCACCGAGTTTAAGCTAATCGAGTTTGGAGACGGTGCCGACTTCTTCTCTCTCTCGGAGCTGGGCGGTGCCCGAAAGAGCGACCTGATCGCGTTGTCTATTCACTACCAGAAACCATTAAAGAATCTACTCCTGTGGTTGTGCCAACCGAAATCACGAGCCGCAATAAGGCTTGAGGTTCTGAGGTTTCTGGAGGTTAATGTTCGCGGCGAGGATTGGCACATCGATTATAGCGAAGATCCCATCCGCGACCTCGATGAAGACAAGAGTCCTTTCCTTTACTTCATCAAGCAGGTCAAATTCGGTTCGATCGTGGGCCCTGTGTGCAAGTTCATCTTCGAATATGCGGATGAGCCGCCCAAGGCCTTGCCGATCCGGGTATGCAAAAGACCGGGGTGCGACAAGCTCATTCTTCCGCAAAGGTTAGGGCGCAAGGAATACTGCTCACGCAAATGTTGCGGTTTGGACCACAGACCAGGGCGCGCCGAGAATAAGGATTACATGTGGTTATATCGCCTGAACAAAATCAAATCTGACGGGACACTCCGAAAGAAGATAAGGGAGAACGCGGACACTCTGGAGCGCTTGCGTCGGTTAGAGAGCCGTTGGAGGAACCAGTCGAAGTTTAAAGCGAGGATCGAGGAAATCCGGGCGCGAGCACGCTTATGAAGCTCGCTGGAGTGCTTTCGGGCGGACTTGATGCTACATCTTGCTACCAATCTCTCGCGATTTGCTGATCCTTCACCCGCGAGCAAGGACCTGGATTCGCAGGGTTTAGACGGTACGAAGTCAAATGATTTCAATAGCTTAAGCGACGGCACTGAAGCAAATGCCAGCAAATACAAACATCGTTCAAACAGCCTAGATTCGAATCCCACCCTCTCCGCCATTCATTCTTGCAGCGCCTGCCATGTCCGTGCTTTTTTGTTTGCTTTTGCACATACACAAAGATGTGCTAATCTTACACATCGGAGCCTATTCGAAATGCGAACGAATATTGATATCGACGATCGGTTAATGCGCCGAGCGATGCGAAGTGTCAACTCACGGACCAAGCGTGGCGCCGTCGAAGCGGGACTGCGGTTGCTGATTCAAACGCGAGGTCAAACCGGAATTCGCCGCCTCCGTGGGAAAATCCGTTGGCATGGAAACCTCTCCCGGTCTCGCCGTGGCAGGACTTCCTCATAAGCACCATGACGATCGTCGATACGACCGTCTGGGTGGACTACCTGCGCGGCTTTTCGAACCTCGAGACGGAATATCTTGACCGAACGTTGGCAGTAGAACGGCTTGGCCTGACTGATTTAATTCTTTGCGAAATCCTCCAGGGGGTTGACGGGGAGGGTTCGGCGGCCCGCGTGTTGCGCGAACTGCGTCGATTCGAGATTTTCGAGACGGGTGGCAGACCGCTTGCCGCCGAATCCGCAAAGAACTTCCGTACGCTTCGACGCCAAGGTCGGACAGTGCGGAAGACGATCGACTGCTTGATCGCCACTTTTTGTCTTGTGCACGGGCACTCTCTGTTGCATCGGGATCGTGATTTCGAGCATTTTGAGCGGCTGCTCGGACTTCGAGTGATTCATCCCTAAATGCGCCTGGCCGCGGCGAGGACGTCAAACGCGGTTTTCGCCGCGCTACATTTTTCCGTCGCCGCGCTACATTTTCAGGCCCAGTAACAAGGCCCGCCTGAACGGAGTGATACAAGTGATACAGCTACGAGCTCAATTAGGAACTATTAATGTGGCGAGCGGCCCCATCAGGCGGGTAAACAGGCGAAACTGCTCAAGGCGCTGAAAGCATGGAAAGCGAAGTCCGACCAAAGGTGCAGCTTTGTGTTCCCTACAGCGGGCTGCAATCGCAAGCTGGATTCTCGATTGTTGTAAAGCCATCGTAAAACGCGCTGGCCTAAACTCCGATGCTTTCTGGTTGCACAAATACCGTTCGACGTTCGCAAGCTGGGCACTGTGGGCAGGCGTCGATCTGCGCACCGCACAGCAGTGGCTAGGCCACTCCGACATCGAGTCCACGATGCGCTACCTGAAGCCGTCACGCAGCAAGCGGAGGCGCGCGGCCAGCGCACTCGGTTTCACCGAACAGATTACACTGCGGACTGCCCTCAGCAATGAAGGCGGTGTTGCTGCCCTATGAGCCAGCGCCTAGCTGCGAAATTTGGCAGCGGGAGCCGCCCCTCAGAACGGGCCGAAACGAGCCGCGCTACCGCCGCAAAGGGGCCAGCGCCGTTTGCGGTTGATACGACGGGGCAGGAGGGCTAGGTTTTGAGGGCAAGGGCAAGCTCAAAATGGAAATTCCGGTTAGGATTGCGGGAGAAGTGGGCCGCCGTCGTTTGGTTGAGCTACCCTTTCGGAAATCCGGGCACGAGGAGGGATTGCGATGAAACCTTTTCTTCGGACCTCTCTGATTTGCGGTACCTCCCTGCTATATGGCTCCTCGGCATTCGCCCAAGTCGCCACTCCAGCGGCCCAGGGATCGAATTCGCCCGCCGCAAATGGGCCTGCCGGATGCACAGCAAGCTTGATACTGCCGGTAGGCACTTACTCCCAAGGGCCGTCGATGGGCCCTTATTCCCCAGGAGGCTGGGCTGCCGCTCCGTACTCCGCCGTTGAAGAATTCTGGGTCCTGCAAGTACTGAACGACGGAACCGTAGCCTCTTCGAAACGGCAATTAACGACAAAGATCTACCAGGATTCGCATGGTAGAAGGCGGCGCGAGCGACCCATTTGCTCCCAGCTCTATGAGGATGCGGAGGCGGTTCTTGTTTCGATTGATGACCCCGTGGCGGGCTATGAGTATGACCTGGACCCGCAGAACCGCATCGCCTACCGGTACTCTTTGAAGGCCATCAAAGACGCTGTGCGAGCCGCCGGTGGAAACCGGCCCGGCCCCCACATGGAAGTCACCAAGGAGCCGCTGGGCTCGCAATGGATGGAAGGTCTTTTGGTGGTGGGCACGAGGGAGACGCGCCGCCTAATCCCCGCGCCTGCGCCGGACATGGAAGACTTGAAAACCAAGGAGGAAATCGACGCAGCGAAGGCGCGGTTGGAAGTCACGACCAGTGAAATCGAGGAGAAGCGCAGAGCCCTTGAAGCCTCCCACGGCGAAGGGCTGACCAGCGAGGAAGATTACATTCGACAGCGTCGAGAACTAGACGAAAGAATGCATACAGCGATGTTGGAGTCATTCCGAGTTGGGTATGCGGAAAGGCACGCAGCGAAGGCGCGGAATGACCAGCCATTCACCATTGTCGAGCAGGTCTGGTACTCCTCCGAGATCAGGGCTGTGGTCCTGGAAAAATCCATCGACGAAGGGGTCGAAAGACGCCTCACCAACATCAACCGCGCAGAGCCCGACATTTCCCTGTTCCAGCCGCCCGCCGATTACAAAATCGAGGACGCGACAAGTACGGTCACCATCCAGATTTACCCGCCGCCCACGCTCGCTTCGATCAGCCCGGCGAGCGGGATCCAGGGGACCAACGTCGACGTGACGCTGACGGGCACGAACTTCGTGGTTGGCGGCAGCACCATCAACGTGCCCCCAGCCGAGGGAATTACCGTCTCCGGCACCACGGTCGCCACCGCCACGCGCAGCGCACTCGTCGTGCATGAAAGCATCACCGCGACGCTCCAGATCTCGGCCACAGCCTCACTGGGCCCACAAAATGTCTCCGTGACAACCGCGGCCGGGACCACGCTCACTCAGACATTTACGGTGAATCCGCCTGTGCCGAGGCTCAGGTCCCTCAGGCAGTTCATCCCTGCACTTCTCAATCGTTTCCCTGATTTCTTAGTAGGGACGGACCGACAGTAACCACGAGGCCCGGCGTTGCTTCCCGCTAACCGACCAGTGGCCGGTGCCTTCCTGCAACGCCGTAGCTTCATGCGGTGTGATTGCAAATCGCCTGATGCGCTCAGCATAGCTCTCCATCAGGGGCATCGAGTGGAGAGATGGGGCTTACCTTTTGGGATATACTGTAAAAATGTAATCCTTTGACGCCGCTAGTGTGTGGCATGCGGCGCCGCACTTGGCGTCGTGCCCCACCGGAGGCTTGCTGGCCGTCGTGGCTGGCGCGAACGTTCCGGACGCCGCGTCATAGTCGAACATCGCATATCCCCATCCGTGCGTATCCGAGAATCTCGTGCTGTCCTTCACGATGAACTCGACCTCCGCCAGGTCGCCAGGCACCGTGTCCGGCGTGCTCGCAGAAAAAGGCGGATCCGTTATCTTTTTCGGTCTCCACTCCAGCTTCACAATCTTGGAGCCGTCGGGGAAAGGCTTGCCATTGCCGGGAATGCCCTCCTGGTAGGCTTTGATCATCACCGGATTGGCGAGGATCACTCGGATCACGTTTGCGGCTTCGGTGAGGCTAGGGCCGACTACCTGCCATTGTTCGTATCCCCTGATCTCAGAGAACGCGAGCCCGCCCGGTATCTGCAGCGTGTACTTGTCCTGCTTCTCCTGCGCAGAGCTGGACCTGCCGCCCACCACGGCGATCACCAGCGCGACGATCGCCGCCACCCCGTATAGGGTTGTCTTCATGGCTTGTTCCTCCGGAGGCTGTTTGGAAGTCTGGGATTTGCTCCGATTAAGAACATGAATCATAGGTTGCCGCAAATCGTGTGGTCAAGGTTTCTGCCTGATTACGGGGTATTCGGAAGTAATCCCAATTGGGCGATAAGTCTACCCGGACAATTCCAGCGATATTTCAAATGTACGAGTACGCCGTTACTCGGGCACTTGGAACCTTTCGGGAGTAAACTCAGCACGGGAAATCGAGACCGATGCGTAGTGCCGTCCTCATAATGTTTTTCGCGTGCGTTTGTATGCCCGCCTTCGCCGCCCCTTTGCCGCAATCGAAA
>Ga0187783_10000914_pt1 | contig 21721 bp, 19 predicted proteins | sample 1015_SJ02_MP02_2_FD_132471 | JGI IMG/M metagenome (GOLD analysis project Ga0187783, IMG submission 132471) | Tropical peat soil microbial communities from peatlands in Department of Meta, Colombia - 1015_SJ02_MP02_20_MG | ecosystem: Environmental > Terrestrial > Soil > Wetlands > Peat | place...
CGGGCTTGAGTTCAGCCTGCGCCTCCCGGTTCGGCTTCGAGGTAATGGCACCAAACAGTCCCAGCTTGTGTTTGGCCAACAGATCGATGGTGCGCTCCGGCAGGGCATTGCCTTCGTTGCGCCAGCACTCCCAACCAATATCGGCAGGGAGGTAATTGGCCTCGAAGCCAACCGCTTTCAGAACCCGCAACGCCTGGGGCAAAACCTGATTGCCAATACCATCGCCGGGCATGGTGACCACGGTGTGTTTCGCCATGAATGCCAAGCCTCCTTGCCAAGCTCAAACTTTGCGGGAGGCGCATCGCCGCCGCGTAGCCCTCCCCAGTTCCAGCGGTTGCTTCCGCGCCCGTCTTCCCCCAGCCATGCTATCGAGACAACCCCAATCGCTTTGCCACCAGATTCTCCACCCCTTGCGCGATCACTAACGACTGCGGAACGCTGCCCAATGCCGGGAACGGGAACTTTTCGCCCCCCCACTCGCTGATTCCGGAAGTGAAATCGATCGTGATGGGTTGCCCGGGGATGATGGTCTTCTCCTTGGCTGCGATCGGCGCTGCCAGCTGTTCGCGCAGACGTTTCACCAGATGCGGAATTTCGACGCACAGAAAGCCATTGTTGTAGGCATTGCGCAAGTAGGTTTGGGAGAAGCTGGCGGCAATTACCAAGGGCAGGCCCTTGGCTTTGAGGCAGGTAACGGCTTGCTCCCGGCTCGACCCGGTGCCAAAGTTGAAGCCGCCGACGATTACGTCGCCCTGCTCGGTACGGAGAGCAAACTGCGGGTCGTAGTTTTCCATCACGACTTTGGCCATCATTTCTGGCGTCATGTCATCGCGATAGGTGTAATCTTTGCCATAGATTGCGTCGGTGTTGATATTGTCCTGGGGCAGGAACACCAATCGTCCGCGGACGCGCTCGGGAAAACCCGGGAGTATCTCTACCCGCTCGGCCGAGGCTGTCGCGGGAAACTCCTTATAAGACCGGGCTGGCTTGCGGCCGCTCATCAGATGGGGGCCGCGTATATACCCCGCCACGGCGGACGCGGCAACGACTTCGGGGCTGGCGAGATAGCATTGGGCGTCGCGCGATCCCATGCGGCCTTTGAAGTTGCGGTTGGTAGCCGAAATGCCCACCTCGCCCGGTTCGAGCAGTCCTGTACCCAGGCCAATGCACGGCCCGCAACCGGGAGGCAGAGCCTGAGCCCCCGCTTCTACGAGCGTCTGCCAAATCCCGCGTCGCTCGGCTTCTTCTTGTACCCATTGGCTGGCTGCGCTGAGGTAGAACTTCACGCTCGACGCAATCTTCTTGCCCTCTAAGACCGCCGCCGCGGCCTCGAGATCGGCCACTCGCGAGTTCACGCAGGAAACCAGATATGCCTTCTGGATGGAAATCCTCTTGTTTTCAATTTCGGCGAGCGAGGACGCGACCTGCACCGTGTCAGGGCCAGAAATGTGAGGCGTGACCTCGGCAAGATCGAGCACGATCGAGGCGGCATAAGGAGCTCCCGGGTCGGGGCGTGGCGGATTGTTCGCCCAGGCCGCAAGCTCTTTCTCGGAGAACCGCTCGACACCAATCGCCTTGAGACGCCGGTGGACCCCTTCGAAGTAAGCGATGGTGACCTCATCGACCGGAAACCAGCCGACCAAAGGTCCCCATTCCGTACTCATGTTGGCGATCGACAGGCGGGCATCCATCGACAGGCTGCTCAAGCCGGGGCCGCTGAATTCGACGGCGGCATTGAGAACCTCGTCGTGGTTGTAAAGCCCGCATAAGGTGATGATTACATCCTTCCCGGTGGTGCCCGGAGGGAGCTGGCCTTCGAGGATGATCTGGATGCTGCGGGGAATCTGCCACCAGAATTCCCCCGTGGCCCAAACCGAGGCTGCGTCGGTCCGGACGATTGGAGTGCCCAGGGCTCCAAGGGCACCATACATGTTGGAGTGAGAATCGGAAGCGACCACGAAGGAGGCGGGAACAACGTATCCCCTCTCGACCATGATTTGGTGTCCTATCCCCGAACCTGCGGGATAAAAGTCGATGCCCTGGTCCTTCGCAAAAGCCTCAATGGACCGGTATTTCTTCAGGTTGGCTTCGTCGTGATTCTGTATGTCATGGTCGAGCGCGAACACGAGCTGACCGGGATTGTGGATCTTCTTTGCCCCAATCCCCTTGAATTTGCTCATCACGGCTGACGTGTTGTCGTGGGTCATGACCCGGTGCGGACGAATGGAGACGAAGTCGCCGGCCCGGAGCGGCCGCTTCGGACCTTCGGCAAGGTGGGTTTGGGCGATTTTTTCGACCATGGTTTGGGACATAGAGACCCCCTCGCTGGTCTAGCCGAACGTCCTGCTGAATCGCGCCTCCCTGGCTCGATTCCCGGACCAGCTTCCTGCCGCAAGCCAATTGCCTAGCCCCGCTTCTTGCCTTTTGCCGGGACGCGCTTCGGCGCCAGCTTCTTCGCCTTGACATCGGCTTTCATCAGGGCCATGAGCTGGCCCACGGAACTGACCTTTTCCAGATTCCAGATGGCTTGCTTCAATTTCTTCTGCGCGCTCGACGATAGTACACCTTCGGCCAGCGCGGAGAATTTTTCCTCCACCTCGGCATCGGTTAACGGATTGCGCGGATCGCCCTTCGGATAATCGAGTTGCTGAGTAAGCTGGCGGCCGTCGGTGGTGGTAATCTCGACGACCACCCGCTGCAATGCCGGGAATACTTTCTCGATCTCCGGGTCGGCTATCACTTTCACCTTCTCTAGCTGGGCCCGGATGGTGGGGTCCAGGATCTTCTCCGGGGTGAATTGCGCGGGCGTGACTTGCCGTTCGACCAGCGCTGCCGCGATCACATACGGCAAGGAGTGGTCAGCCGTTTCTTTCGTCCGCGGATCGTACTTGCTGGCATCGGAAAGAATGTCGGCGGCACGAGCCAAGGAGCGGATCTCGATTTTGCGGACTTGTTCAGGCCTCAAGTCGTTGGTCTTGACCAAATCGAGCACGGCGGAGATCGGGGTGTGGGTAAGAGCTTCGGTGGGAAAGGCCTTCATGCCGCATTGCGTGATGCGCCAGGATTCGCCAAGACCGTCGGTCAGAACGCTTAGCTTCCATTCCGGACCAAGAACGTGCGTCAGTCCTTCTTTCCCGTCCACCACGTGCTCAGGGCCAGTGTATCCCTTCTCTGCCATGAGGGCGGCGAGCACACCACTCTGCGTCGCCAGAGGATCGACGGTATTCTTCATCATGGTCAATTTGCCGGCCGTGACTGCGCCCAGAGTGGCATGGCGGCTGGCAGAGATGCCTGCCGCGTGCTGCATCTGCTCCCAGCCGAGATGCAGGGCCCGCCCAGCTACAAACGGGGAGACAAACGCCGTCAGGGTGGCGTGATGCCAACCCCGCTCGCGGATTCCGGGAAAGGCAGCTTCGCAGAAACGCATCTCCAACTCGTGGCCAAGCACCAAACCGACGATCAACTCTTTGCCCTGGCTCCTGACCCGCTCACAACAAGCCATTGCCGCAGGAAAAATATCGGAAGGGTGGGAGGGATCCTGCTTCCAATAAATGTCGTTGTAATCCATGACACGGATCATCAGGGCATTCGCCAGCGAGGCCGAAACGGGATCGATCCCTTGCCCCGTACCGACAACCGTGGAGGGGCCGCGGGCAGCAATCTCGGCCAGGACCTGGAGCAGGATCTTGACATCGTGCTGCTGGTAGCCTCCCAGGGCGCAGCCCACCGAATCCAGCAGGAAACGCTTGGCTTGATAAACCGCCTCGGGCGAGAGATCCCGGTATTCCAGGGTGGCGGCCCAGCGCGCCAGCTGGGCGGTAAGGGTCGGTTTGGGTCGAATCGCTTCTTTGGCAGACACAGAGTCTTGCGGCATCAGCCCTTCTTCCAGTTGCTGTCGTTGCCTTTCGCTGGCCACTTCATCGCAGCTTCACGTTCCTCGGGTTTTTGAACGGCAAGAAAGCCATAAAATCCGAGTGGTGAACAATGAAGGCTTCGGTCGTGCGCTTGACCAAGTCACCTTCGGCAGCATGGGCAGCGATGATGTGGCAAACATCGTCTGGCACACCGCATTCCAGGGCCAGGGCCACGCCGGTGAAGGGATGGCGCAAGGCTTCGCCGCGCTCGCTTTGCCGGCTTTTTCCGTCGGGGCCGAGCTCGTATTCGAGCAGCTTGCCTACGTCGGCCAAAATCGCCCCGGCGATCACCGTATCCATATCGATCGGCAGCGCCCGTCCCATAAATTGCTGCATAGCCTCGGCACTCTGGCGCGCGATGTGCACCACACAACGCTTGTGCTCCATGAAGGTGACCGGGCAATTGGGTACCAGCAGCGTGAAGGGGATCTTATTCAGATCCTCCGGTTTGAGGGGGCTGCGTTCGAGTGCCTTGACCCAAGTTTGGGTGACCTGCTCGCGCAACTTGGGCTTTTCGATCCACTGAATCTCCGGCCACAGCTTGGAGATGATCTCTCGCATCGCTTTCAAGCCTTCCTTGGGAAAGCATCTAGCTTAGCGCGGAGAACCGAGAAACGTCGAGGGCCGAGCGCCCGGCACCAGAGGCGGGGGGATGGCGCACTCGGTGTCTCGACCGGACCCATTCCCTGGGCCGGCCCACCCGGCAACCCGGCAATTGCTGCCTGGCTCTATAATGCCGGCTGGCGAGCAACATTTCGTTTTCAACCTCGACCGCTTGCCGCGATCTGAGGAAAGGCAGACTCAGGGCGCGTTCGCGGTCCAGGCGCCGCCAAGTCCTCAATCGAATCCCTCTATGGCCGCTTCCGCTCCAGTTCGAATCGCTGTGCTGCTGGCGGTTCTTTCGAGTCACAGCCTCGCTCAACCGGCAGGGGGGACCACTGCGCCCCTGGTGGTTCAGACCGTGAGCCTGCCCCGGGCCTATTTACGGCAGCCCTTCACCATACGCCTCGAAGCGCGGGGTGGAGTTCCTCCGTACAAGTGGGAATTGAGGGAAGGCTTGTTGCCCTCGGGGATCGATCTCGCGAGCGATGGGGAACTCGCGGGCATTGCGACCGAGACCGGTGAATTCCGCTTCAGCGTAACCGCCACCGACAGCAGTAAGCCGGCGCAGCAGATTATTCAGCAACTTTCCTTGCTTGTAACCTCACCGCTTGCGGTGCGGTGGGGCCGGTATCCCAAGATCAGCGGGCAACGGCTTGAAGGATCGATCTGGGTTTCTAACCAGACGAATCGCGACTTTGATCTGACCGTGATCGTGGTGGCGGTGAATGAAATCGGTAGAGCCACGGCCATCGGATACCAGCATTTTCCTTTGCAGGCCAACAGCGATGACATGGAAATTCCCTTCGGCGACAATCTTTCCCGCGGAAGCTACCAGCTGAATGTCGATGTGGTCGCAGAGGTGGGCGCCACGAATTCCATTTACCGGGCGCGCCTGGTACCGAAGGAAAGATTCCAGATGGAACAAGGGCCGTGAAACAGGTACCAACCGAATGGGGTGGGGGAGGACAGTCGGTAAGAGACTGCCAAAACTTAAGAATCCCGAGGTAGTGTTAGGAAGATTCGTCTCAGCCAGTAGCTCACTTTAGACCCTCGCTCGACCTGCAATCATCGCTTCCTTGCGGGTTACGATGCGCGATCATTAGCTCGGGCTCCGGGCTTACCGCCAACCGGACAAACCAACCCAACGCCTCGGGATTCTATCCTGCCTTCGACACATCTTCTTGTTCGCCTCGACCAGCACGTTGCTATAGACCCTTGCTGGCCCTCCCTCCGTCATCTTGCGATGCGAAAGGTGACCTTGCTTGAGCCCCGGACGCTGTGTCAACCGGGAAAACTTTAGAAGCTGTCAAAGAACGAGTATGTTTATTACACCTTCCATTTTTGAAGTCAATCGGAATGCTGCGTCTCGATGTGTCTAGGATTCAATCGAGTGCAAGCTGTTCACAGGTGTATGCAACAGGAAGTGTGCAAATGAAACAGCCGCCCACCAAGGCGATGTCGCCGTCGCCAGATTTTCCCTGGGGTCTTTATATCGGCTGGGCGCGAACACGGCCGGGAGTCGGCGGCGCGTTTGTGAAAATCACGGGCGAATTCGCGGCAGGCACGGCTAGTCTCGCGATGGCTCGGGAAGCAATCCGGGGACAGTCATAGAGATGTACGCAAGACAGCAGGGACAGGATGGTGGTCAGGACGAATGCTTGTATAATGCCAGCCGGTTCAGCGCCTTCCGCGGGAGCGAAAAACCCGACGGCCACAGAAGCCGCAACTAGGGTTCGAGGTGGACCCAGGAGGAGGTGGGATTGACCCGAGCTCGCCTTGTGTATGCACTTTCCCTTGGGTTACTCACCTCATCCAGCGTTTCGCAATCGCAGCCCACGGCCGAGGAACGCACCTCCAGGTATTTCGACTCCGTACGCAAGCAGCCCGGCCTGTTGCTGGCATTCGTTCGCCAGATGCCCAAGGGAGCCGATCTGCACAACCACCTGGCGGGGAGTATCTACGCCGAGAGTTGGATTGACTTCGCAGCCCGGGATGGCCTTTGTGTTGACCGCACCACTTCGATCCTCGTTGCCCCTCCATGCGACACGTCCTGCGATCGACTTACGGGTAAAGCAGCGGTGGGCTGCGCCTATGGGGATCCGGTGCTTTATAACTCGCTGGTGGACGCCTGGTCGATGCGCAACTGGAATCCCAGCAAGGGGTCCGGGCACGACCACTTCTTCGCCACCTTTGACAAGTTCTCTCTCGCCTCCCTGACTCATCGTCCAGATGAGATTGTGGAAGCCGCCACTCGGGCTGCATATGACCACGTTCAATTGCTTGAGTTGATGAACACTGCTGACGGACTCGAAGCCGCCGAGCTCGGGACCAAGATCGGCTGGAATGAGCATCTGCCCGAGCTCCGCGAAAAGCTGCTGCTTGGCGGCCTGAGAGACATTGCTCGTTCTACCAGCAGAAGGCTGGATGAAGACGAGAGCAAAATGCGTTCGCGGCTGAACTGCGGCACGGGTGAGCCGAGGCCGGGCTGTGCGGTCACGGTTCGTTACCTATATCAGGTGTTGCGCGGGCTGGCTCCTGAAGCGGTGTTCGCTCAGACTGTCCTCGGGTTCGAACTGGCGTCCTCGGATCCGCGCTTTTTGGGGCTGAATCTCGTCATGCCGGAGGACTGGTATGTTCCCATGCGTGATTTCGAGTTGCACATGAAAATGTTGGACTACCTGCACGGCGTCTATCCCAAGGTACACATCAGCCTGCATGCCGGCGAATTGGCCTTTGGCCTGGTGCCGCCCGACGGGGTAGGGTTCCACATCCGTGATTCGATTGAGCGCGGGCACGCGGAGCGGATTGGCCAGGGCGTGGACATTATGAACGAGCGTGATCCCGTGGCTTTGCTCGACCGCATGGCCCAGCAGGGCGTGCTGGTAGAGATCTGTCTCACCTCGAATGACCTGATTCTCGGCATGCGTGGCAATGACCACCCATTGCCGATTTACCTGAAATACGGGGTGCCGGTTTCCCTGGCTACGGATGACGAAGGCGTTTTACGCTCCGATCTGACTCACGAATTCCTGCGAGCGGCGGAAACCTACGACTTTCTCTCCTATCGAGATCTGAAGCGCACGGTGCGACTTTCGCTCGAGCACAGCTTCTTGCCCGGAGCGAGCCTGTGGTCGGATGCGAAGACATTCCGTCGCGGGAGCGAATGCACGGGTATGCCGGACGAACGACGCACCGTGGCTTGCCAGAAGTTTCTTGCGGCAAACGAACGCGCCCGACTCGAGTGGAAGCTCGAAGGAGAGCTGGCCGACTTTGAAAAGAACTATTAATCTTTTGTGATTCCGAGCCGTTCCCAGCCGATCCGCGGGAGATTCCAAACCATGACCGAGACTTTCAAGCTTGCTGACTCCGCTGCAACCTTTCTCTTATCCCAAACCTCTCTCAGGCCGCAGATCGGACTGGTGTTGGGCTCAGGCCTGGGCGCTTTTGCCGACCAACTCACCGAATCCGTCCGCATCCCTTACGCCAGCATAGCCTCCTTCCCCCGCTCGACGGCCGTCGGTCATGCGGGACAGATGGTGATTGGAAAGGCGGGGGACACTTCTGTGGCGGTGATGCAAGGCAGGGTGCATCTTTACGAAGGTTATTCGGCAGCTGAGGTGGCGTTGCCAATTCGTGTCCTGGGCCGTATGGGGATTCGCGCTCTGATCCTTACCAACACCGCGGGCGGCATCAATTTGGCCTATAAGCAGGGTGCGCTCGTCGTCATCTCCGATCATCTCAACCTGCAGGGCCAGAACCCGCTGGTGGGAGCGAATGACGAGCGCTTCGGCCCGCGCTTTCCCGACATGACCCAGGCGTACTACAAACCCTATCGCGAGGTGGCGCTCGAAGCCGCACGCGGTCACGGCAAAGCGATTTATGAAGGTGTCTACGCCGGCCTCTTGGGCCCGAGCTATGAGACGCCGGCCGAGATTCGCTACTTGCGCACCATCGGCGCCGACCTCGTCGGCATGTCGACCATCCCGGAAGTGATTGCTGCTCGCCATATGGGAAGCAAAGTCCTGGCGATTTCCTGTGTGACCAACATGGCGGCGGGGATTCTCGATAAGCCGCTCGATCATGCAGAGGTTCTCGAAACCGCCGCCCGGGTACAGGGTGATTTTGTGGCGCTGGTCACGGCGGTATTGCCCAAGATTGCCGACGACATTGCCGCGACCGAAATAACCCGTTGAGCACGAGAAGTGACGATTTCTCGAACCTCGTCGGAGCGCCGCTTCGAATCCGACCGGTCCGTAGGGTTGAAAATTGAGGGCAGGTCGAGGCCGGTGGGGATCACTTTCCCGCGCTGGGGATAAAGATCGGCTGCGGCGGTTGAATGCCGTAGATTGCGGCGAAGTTTCCCTGGTTCACCGCCACCCCGAGCCTTCCGCGAGAATCCAGGTAGAGTAACGGTTCCCTCAGGGGCACATCACTGAACGTGTGCACGAAGGGAAGATCCATCGTCTTGTTGCCCAGCTTGATCGCTACCGTTTGGCCGTACCCGTAGCCCAACTTCAGGAATTCTTCTCCGCTCACATTGGTAACCAGGTTGCCGAAAGGACCATCGGTCGCGATCACCGCCCCGCTGAGACCGCGGTCATCCCGGTGCGCGGCGGTCAGATTCAACCGAATCAGTTTGCTGGTATCGAGTTCGGGACCGACTTGGGCCCAATCTTCGCCGTGCGCAAGGTGCGCGCCCACGGGGGAAAAAATGTCCCGTCCGTGAAACGTGGATGACAATCGAGTGCCGATCATCCAAGCTGGATTCGTGATTTCGCGCGCCGCTTCCACGCCATCTCGATCTTCGACAAGAGTCATCAGACCGTTATCGGGAAGGACGAAAAACTGACCACGCTTCGATTTCACCACGATGGCTTTGCGTGCGCTGCCAACCGTAGGATCAATGACCACGACGAAGACAGTGCCCGCCGGGTAATAGGGCGTGGCACCATAGAGAAATCTCGCCCCATCCACAATGGAGAACGGCGTAACCTGATGGGTGAGATCCACGATGCGCAACTCGGGAGCAATGGAATACATGACTCCTTTGCAGATTGCGACCGAGTCGTCGATCACCCCGAAGTCGGTCATGAAAACGATGGTGGGCTTCGAATGAGTCTCTGTATCCGCGGACGAGTGGATTCGAGCGAAAGCAAGCAAACAAGCCAGGGCAAGGACTTTTACCGGGAAGCGGCTGTGATTAAGGACAGTTCTTTGCATGGTTACCAGCGTCAGTCGGGTGGACCAGATTATAAATGTCGGTGGCAGGAGTGGTTATAGCTGGTTTCGCAGCATGAGGTCAACCGTTCCTGAGCGTCGAGCAGGCAGCATTTCCCCGTCCCAGAGGGCAGAAGCAGGGCTCAGTTCTCTCTCAGCCGCAAGGTGGATTCCTTCGGTAAATAGCTTTTTCGGCGAAACCAATCTTCCATGGCATTCGTCAGCTCTGCGAGAGGCACACGGTTACCGATTTCCATGAGGCCGTCGGCCAGCGGCAAGGTGTCATCAAAAACGCTGGCATTCGTGAAGTTGCGCATCGAGAAGCTGTCCAACCACTTCAAAGGACACGGGAGTGTTTCCCCGTTCTCTTCATACTCCACGCGGATTCGGCGTCGAAACATAGAACGATTCTAATCACATCTCCGGAACCTTATCGTACTGATCAACCTTAGATCGGCGGCCACACGTTGCCCCGAGCACAGATTCGTCGTCGCCTGCCAAAGAGCAGCCCGGTCTCGCTCAGAATTGTCGATCTAAATCTTCGGTAGGGTTCGGTATTATTGCGCCGGTGCGGCGGGTGCTGCTGGTGCTGGCGTGGGCTCGCTATATCCGGTGTTGACCAGGTCCTTCAGCTCTTTGCTGGGCTTGAAGAACGGGATCTTCTTGGCAGGAACTTCCACGCGATCGCCGGTCTTCGGGTTACGCCCCACCCGAGGCTTGCGCTGACGGGTGCGGAAGCTGCCAAAGCCACGAATCTCGATCTTGTCACCTACACGCAGAGAACGCACGATGCTGTCGAAAATCGTCTCGACAATCACTTCACTGTCTTTTCGTGTGAGCTCCGCCAGCCGGGAGACCTCGTCGATCAAGTCCGCCTTCGTCATACGCCCTCTCGCTCCGTCTCAAGTGTATTCAACAACGTGGCTATCTAACGTCCGGCTCCCGGGCCACACCGGGACCTTCATAACCTTCTCAAATTTCAGGGGTTCTGCGCAAGGGGGAATTTATATTCATTAGTTCTAAAGGTCCGGTGGCAAGCTCTAGCCAACATATTCTGCCAATTCAATGAAAGTTCTGTAACCGGGCGAAAGCTCCTTCACTGCCAGAGATAATAGAAGCCGAGGTGGCGCTCGAGAAGCTTCTCGCGCGTGGGCAGCCACTGGGAAATGTCGCCAAAAATGAGGTCGAGCAGGGACTCGCGGCTCTTTTCCGGGTGCACCAAGGTGGGCTCGCCCTTGATGCCTACGGACTTGGCCGTATCCTCTACCGCCGTCTGAAAATCGGCCACCTGGTCGATCAGATGCAGCACCAGGGCCTCCTGGCCGGTCCACACCCTGCCATCGGCAATTGCCCGGATATCTTCTTTCTTAGCGTGGCGCCCGTCGGCGACGGCCTCGACGAACTGGCCGTACATATTATCGATGAGCGACTGCATGTAGGCGCGTTCAGCCGGGGTCAAGTCCCGGCTGGGATCTCCGGTGTCTTTGAATTCCCCGACCTTGAGAACCTCCGGCTTCAGCTTCGCCCAGCGCATCAGCTCACCGTAGTTCACCCACTCGGCGATGACACCGATGGATCCCACGATGGAGCCATTGTCGGCATAGATCTTATTGGTCGCCGAAGAAACATAGTAAGCGCCGCTTGCCCCGACAGTCTCAATCGAGGCGACAATGCGCCGGTGCTTCTCGTCGCGCAACCGTTTGACTTGCCGGTAGATCTCTTCCGACGCCGCTACGCCCCCTCCGGGCGAATTGACGTGCAGAATGATCGCCTTGACGGAATCATCGTCTCCGAATCTCTTGAGTTGCTGAACCACAATCTTGGGGTCGAGAATGACGCCCTCAAGGTCTACGACTCCGATCTTATCTCCGAAACCCCCGAAGGATGTCTCTGTGCTGCCCGCATGCAAGGTAAGATAAACCAAGGTGAAGACCGCAAGCACAAACAGAAAAAATGCTCCGCCCCCAATGAGCACCCACAACAGCGTGCGCGAGCGACCGTTCCCCGCCATATAGCTAGGTAGTGTAGCACTGGAAGAGAGTTTCCCGTCCCTCCACCTGGCTCGCCGCGCAGAACCTCCGCCAGCGGCGAACGACATCTCTTCTCGTCCTGAGGTCCAAGCAAGCGTGAAGTCCGTAAGGCTTTTTTGAGGAGTCGAGTCCGAAGACGACCGTGGTACGAACAGCTCGCAGGCTCGCGCGAAACCGTAACAGATTCGTGCTAAAATGAGCCGCCATTGAGAGCTCGAATTTCTTTCTAAGGCATCAATCCCCGCAAGCACACGGAACCACTGGTGGCTGAGAATCCGGCACAGAGCACGGTCGTTACTTATGCGGATGCCGGTGTGGACATCGACCGCGCCAACCGTACCAAGAAGCGCATCAAGTACTTAGCTCACAAGACATTCACCAAGAGCGTGCTCAGCGAAATTGGCAGTTTTGGCAGCGTGTTCTCGATCGACAAAGAGAAATATTTGGACCCGGTCTTGGTCTCGAGTGTGGATGGCGTCGGAACCAAACTCAAAATCGCTTTTGAGATGAAGATGCATCATACCGTCGGTGCCGACCTGGTCAACCATTGTGTGAACGATATTGCCGTGCAGGGCGCCCAGCCTCTGTTCTTCATGGATTATCTGGCAACCGGCAAGCTGGACCCCGCAGTTGCAGAGAAAGTTGTCGAAGGGCTGGCAGAAGCCTGCAAACACAACGGATGCGCGTTAATCGGCGGTGAAACTTCGGAAATGCCCGGCTTCTACGCGGAAGGGGAATATGACCTAGCCGGCTTCATCGTCGGCATCGTGGAGCGCGAACGCCTCATCACCGGTAAGGCCGTAGAGGTGGGAGACGTAATCCTGGGTCTCCCGTCCACCGGACTCCACACCAACGGGTATTCGCTTGCACGTAAGCTGTTTTTTGAAGTCGCCGGCTACACGCCTGAGACCTACGTGAACCAGCTCAAAGGCAAGGCCGGGAACGAGCTCATGCACACCCACAGGAGCTACTGGTCGATCATCAAGAAGTTGCTGGCAGGGGAATGTGTATCGGCGATGGCGCATATCACCGGCGGAGGAATTACGGAAAACCTTCCCCGGGTCTTGCCGCGGGGCGTGGCGGCGGTGATCGATCTCGGGTCTTGGCCGGTGTCGCCCATCTTCGAGCACCTGCAGAAGCTGGGGAACGTTCCACAAGACGAGATGTTGCGAACCTTCAATATGGGACTCGGCATGCTGCTGGTAGTTCCGGCAAAAAAGTTCAAAAAGGCGCAAACCGTGCTCGAGCGTGCCGGAGAGAAGTTCTACACCGTAGGCCGGATCGTAAAGGGGGATCGGAAGGTTCTGTACACGTAATCTGTATGATGAACCCGGTCCTCACTCTCCACCATTGCGGCGGCTGTGCTTAACGCTTCAATAGATCTACCGGTTCCCGCACGTCGTGCACGCGGAAGGATTTCGCCAGCGCGGGATATTTCTTGGCAACCGCCTCGAACATGGCGTAGGCCACATTGCGGTAAGACCGGTTCCCGCCAGGCGCGGTTCTTAGCTCGGCGATGTAGACCACCTCGGCGAAATCCATCTTGAACAGGCTTCGCTTGCGAAATGCCAGGGGAATGACATACTGAGCATTCTCCCGGGCCTCCCTGCCATGTGCCTGGCCTAGACTCTCGACGGCGGCGGCTGCACGCTGCATGGCCGCGTGGTAATCCTCCGCCAGCCCGGCGGCGTTCACTTCTTCCGGGGTATCGTAGCCGTGCTGAGTGGTGAAATCCTGCAGGATCTGAATGCAGCGCCGATGGCGGTGCATATCGCGAAACCCTCCAACATCCATCAGGATGTCGAAGCGGAAGGGTTGTCCCGCGCAGAAAGAGCGCCGCATTTCATCGTGCTGGCCACGGTGGCGCAGCCCGAGATCGATGATCTCGCGGCGGACCGGTTCACCAGTCTCGGCAATCGCAGACCGAATCTGGCGATAGGGATAATGGCTGTGCTCGTAAATCAGAGTCGCTGCCAGCTCGATTTCGAGCGGCTCGTCCTCGAGCAGATCAACCGATGGCGCCGAGTTGACGGGCGTTTCTCCCATCAGCTGGTTCGCACACTGCCTGAGCTCGCGGCGAGTCTCGATTTCGTAGGGATTGGGATCGGCGTACTTCACCAGGGTGGGGGCGACCCGGATCTCGCGCAGAAGCTCCTCCTCGGCACGCACGCCCAGCTCGGGCGAGACTGCCCGGATCGCGCTCACCAGCTCCCCCCACTGTTTTCGACTCGCATGGTAGGCAGGCGACGTGGCCGCGTACTTGAGCAGTTCCCCTAAGTGGCGCACTTCCTTGTGAGTGTGCGACAAAAGCCGGGAAATCTGGCTCTCGAGCGTCCTTGCATTCACGATTTCTCCGAGCGAAGTGTTCGTCGCCAGCGGCAGCAAGTAACGCGAGATATCGAACGCCCGCGCCCGTAGGGTGCGTTCGTAGGTCTCTGTCTTCATATCTTGCGGTCGAGGCGTGATCTTGTTGAGGTAGCGAAACATCTGCTCGGAGAAAGCTTCGTATTCCCGGAACAGTTCCCGCACGCTTCTCTGGTAGAGCTCCGAGCCCTGCCGGTCGTCCCCGAAATCGGGGATAAAGTAGCCGCTCTTCTTGAAGTCTTGATACCGCGTAGAGCGTTCCTGCCCGTCCCAGCGCTGCTGGTCGACGACCGTGATCGCGGCCAAGATCGAGAGCCGCTCGATGGCTAGGGCAACATGGGCCAAATCCGCAATGGAGCGGTGTCCGTACTGGAAGTAGAAGGTATTGAGAAACTTTTCCGCTTTCTGCTGGCTGATCTCCTGGAGCGACTCCTTCATGGAAAGAGCCGAGCGCGAGTATTTTGCCATCGCGTAGGCCTGAACCTCCGGTTCGGCGCCACAGACGGCATAGACTTCGACCGACCCGGCACCTTGGTTACCATTGCTCGAATCTATCGCAGTAGCGGGTTCGGACATGGGCTGACCTCGGATTGGAATGCTAAGGGAAAGTCAAGCTTATCGAACGATGGGTCAAGTCTACAACTGGGCCTGGCGATTCGTGGGAGCTTTGGGGTGTATGGTAGGGTACACAGCATGGCTTTGTTCCGCTCAGATTTGATCACCTTGAGCTCCTCGAACATTGAGCTGGCTCGGCAATGGTGGATCGAAGCTCTGGATTGTAAGGTGACGCAAATACCAACGGATTGGGACAACTCGCTGCCTTCCGATGTGGCCCTCAAGTTTCCAGGGTGTGACGAGCCTACGATCCTGCTGTCGTCGCGGGCGGAAGTGGAGCGGGCGGGTTGCGAAAGGCCGTCGCCCGTCGTATCCGGCCGGACCGATCGACGATGGCGGCGACGTGCGGTTCTTCGAAATCCGCGACACGGAAGGCAACCTCATCCAAATCTGCCAAGAGTTCGGAATTCAATTTTCCCGTTGGCAGCGGACAAAGATATCCCCGCCCGCGTCCAGCTATAATTTCGGCTTTCGATGGAAGGAGGGAAACCCATGGGCCTATCCGGCCGTGTCGCCCTGGTCACCGGTGCGTCCCAAGGCATCGGCCGCGCTTGCGCCCTCAAACTGGCGGAGGCGGGAGCGGCGGTCGCGTTGGCTGCCCGCAACCAGGAAAAGCTCGAGCAGTTGGCCAACTCCATTACCGCCAACGGCGGGCAGGCTGCTACCTTTGCCATGGACGTTGGCGACGAACAGCAAATCAACTCGGGATGCAAAGCCGCGCTTGAAAAATTCGGGAAGATCGACATTCTGCTCAACAATGCCGGGATCACTCGGGATCAGCTGGTCATGCGATTGAAGCGATCTGATTGGGATGCGGTTCTTAATACCAATCTCACCTCGGCTTACCTTTGCATCCAGCAAGTGATTGGGAGCATGCTGCGCAACCGCTGGGGCAGAATTGTCAACATGACCTCGATCTTCGGTGAAATGGGCCAGGCCGGGCAGGCTAACTATGCCTCCTCGAAAGCAGGATTGATTGGCCTGACGATGGCAATCGCCCGCGAAGTGGGCTCACGCAATATAACTTGTAACGCAGTGGCTCCCGGGTTCATCGAAACCGCCATGACGGCAACTCTGTCAGAGGATTTCAGGCGAGAGGCCATCAAGCAGATTCCTCTGGGAAGGCTTGGAACGCCGGCCGACGTTGCCAATGCCGTGGCTTTCCTCGCTTCCGAGGAGGCTTCCTACATAACCGGTCACGTGTTGAACGTGAATGGCGGCATGCTCATGGGATAGTCGAAGGAGAACCAGAATCCAGAGGAAGGATGGCAGAATCCGATCGAGCCGCGAAACCATCCTCCGACCCTTTGGCCACGGTCGGTCTCACAATTTTTCAGGCCGAGTCGACGGCGCAACTCGCCGAGGCGCGAGAGCTCTTTCGCGAGTATGCTCTTTCGCTAAACTTTAGTCTTTGCTTTCAGAATTTTGACCGGGAGCTCGCGGAATTGCCGGGAGACTATGCTCCCCCGGAAGGACGTTTGTTGCTGGCCGATCTTCGGGGTGAGATAGCCGGGTGTGTCGCCCTGCATAAATGGAAACCCGAGGTTTGCGAGATGAAGCGCCTGTATCTGCGGCCTCGGTTTCGGGGAAAGGGCCTGGGCCGCATTCTGGCTGAGACCGTGATTGCCGAAGCTCGAAAGATCGGATATCAATGGATGCGGCTCGACACGGTGGAACCAGTCATGGCTGATGCTGTGGCTATGTACCGCAAGCTTGGCTTTCACTCGATTGCGCCTTACCGAGCGAACCCGATGCCGGGCACGCTCTACATGGAACTCGAGCTTCTGCCTCGGTTTTGACCGATGACAACTGCAGGATCACGAAGCTTGACCGGGCGAAGGCAGGGTTATCAAACCGGGAGGTTGGAACATGAAGCGCTGGTTGGTGCTGGTCGTCTTATGGCTGGCTGGTTCCCTATTCGCTGCGACCTCAAAGACCGTCTCTTACAAGAGTGGCGAGGAGGTTGTTACTGGTGTTCTCTATACGCCTGAAGGCAAGGGTCCTTTCCCGGGTCTCCTGGTGATCCATGAATGGTGGGGGCTCAACGACTGGGTCAAAGAGCAGAGCTCGAAGCTTGCCGACCAGGGTTACGTGGCCTTGGCCGTCGACCTCTACCGCGGTAAGGTCGCGACCACACCGGATGAAGCGCATGAGATTATGCGAGGAGTTCCGGAAGATCGTGCGCAGCGCGACCTGCACGCCGCCGTCGAATTCCTCCAGACCCAGCCGAATGTAAACAAGGACCGGATGGGATCGATTGGCTGGTGCATGGGTGGCGGCTACTCGCTCGATGTAGCGCTCGCAGAGCCGACGTTGCGAGCCGACGTTATCAACTACGGGCATCTCGCAACCGATCCTGGATCGATTGCGAAAATCCACGCCGCCGTCCTTGGCATTTTTGGCGCCCAGGATCGGGGCATTCCGGTCGAGGATGTGAAGAAGTTTGAACAAGCTCTCAAGCAGCAAGGCAAAAAGGTGGAAATCGTAATTTATCCCGACGCTGGCCACGCCTTTCAGAATCCCAATAACAAGACCGGATATCGCCCCGATGATGCGGCCGACGCGTGGAAACGCACCATTAACTTCCTGGCCAGTACGCTGAAGACCTAATCCGCCGGTGTGTCCACCTGGGAGCCTGTGAAAAGCTAGCTTGCCCTCGAGACCAAACAAGGCTTAGGACGCTGAGTCTTGAGGTGTTAGCGAGTAAACAATTTTCCGCTTGAAAGACCGTAGTAATCTGGTTACTATTCAGGGCGTTCGTGGAGAACGGAGCTAGGGCCGTTTCCGATATGAATATCGGTCAGAGCATCAGAAGCTACCGACTGCAGAAGGGGATGTCCCAGGGCGATATCGAGAAGCGCACCGGCCTGCTGCGTTGCTACCTTTCCCGGGTGGAGAACGGGCACACCATTCCTTCTCTTGACACCCTTTCGAAAATCGCCACCGCGATGGAGATTTCTCTTTCCCAATTCTTTTCCGATGCTGGGCACAGCAATGGCGCCAAGGGCTTGCCGCAGCTCTCGGAGGACGAACTGCGCTTCCTCAGCCAGATCCGGCGCTACGCTGCGAGCCTCAACGACAGCGACCGAAAGCTTGTCCTGGCGATGGTGAAGAAAATGGCAGCCAGCTCGGGACGTTAGCTTCGCAAACTTCCCCCTCATCGATTCGGAATTCGCGCGCTCGGCCTTGGCTTGCTTCAAGATGGGAATGTCGCGGTCGGCGTCCTTCGCGAGGGTGAGGAAGTTCCCGTATGCCGTGCGCGCCCGAACCCGGGCAGCGTCGGCGTCCGCCCCCTGAGATTCTTCCGCGCTGGGGGATCGCCCTCGCAAACACGGCTGATTACGCGGCATGTTCATTGGATCGGACCAGGAGGGCGCAGAACCTTCGATGATCTGCTGAGCGCCGTCATCGACAGAAAAGCTCCGACCCACGAGCCTGCGGCAGCAAATCCGACGTACACCCAGTTCCTCGTGTAGCTGATTACTGCAAATGCCGACAACAGATACCACACACTACTCCACGTTGCTGCCGGTACACGGCGCTTCGCAGAAACGGCTGCGTTGAACATGACATAGACTGCGTCCGTCGCGGCTGTTGATAAGAACACGCCAAGCGCTAGCCAAGGATCCATCTGCAACACTGTGTCACCTCACTGATAGCACCGCGAATCACACTGCTCTGGACTTTACTCCGGGGGTAAGCTTCAGTCGACCTCGCAACCAAGCATGCTCGAAATTGACCTCCACAAGAATAGGAACTGCATTCCTTGCCCACCACTTTTGCTGTGCGCTGCACCTTTTCCCTTCTCCCGTCCGAGGCGGTTCGCAGCCTGAATTGGCGCATGATTGGGCGAGCGGACACGCAGGTAAGAGCAGGACCACCACTCAAGCGGGGATGCGCCCGGCGTGATTTAATTTCGGAGGAAGCGAAATTCGACATGACCTCATCTCTATTGGATCGTTCTCAATATCCATGCCTCGGCGACAGTGTGTATCTCAATCAAGCATCGTTGGGGTTGATTAGCCAGGCAGCCGTCATTGCCATGCACAGCTTCCTTGAGAATGTGGCGAGGCATGGCAATCTCTATATGTCGGACAGCGACGAGATCAACTACTGGCATGCCCTTAGGGGAGTTGCCGGCAGACTGCTTCATACCGATCCTTCACGCATCGCCATTCTTGCGGGTGCCAGCGAACTGCTGGGACAATTTCCTTTGCTATTTCGTCTCCAGCCCAATGCCACAATCCTCGCCGTTTCCTCCGACTTTCCAGCCATTACTCGTCCCTGGGTTCGTCAGTCCTATTTTGAAAAAGTCCGTGTTCGTTTCGTCGATGACCTGCCCGATCGCGATCTGACAGACGCAATTATTAGCGCCATCGACGAAACCACCCGTGTCATAGCTGTTAGCAGCGTGCAGTACGCGACCGGCACCCTCGTGGACGTTCGTCGCCTGGCCACGAGTGCTCAGAAGGCGGGCGCATTCCTGATCGTCGACGCGACGCAAGCGGCCGGTGCGATGCGGGTGGATACCTCGACGCTCGAAGCTGATGCGGTGGTTACCAGCGGTTACAAGTGGCTGGGCGGACACGGGGGCGTCGCCTTGGCAGCCGTGTCTGAGTCCTTACTGGAACAGCTTCCGATTTTGCCAGGCTGGATGAGCGCCCCGGATCCTTTTGACTTTGACGCTAAATCAGTTTCTTTCGCGTCCGATGCCCGGCGCTTCACGCAGTCCACCATGTCTTATGTCTCGATTGCGGGTCTTACTGTTTCCATCGAACAGCTGTTGTCATTGGGCGAGAACCGAATTGAAGCCCATGCACGTGAATTGGCTGCGATGCTGGTTGATGGCACTCGCCAATATGGCTGGGAGCCGTTTCATGAGGTTCATAGTGTGGCCGCATCTCCTCACATCATTTCGCTCGCCCACCGCCGACAACGCGCAAAGGAAACCGTGGAGAAACTCCGTGACCAGAGGATTCTATGTTCGGCGCGCGCCGAACGGGTCCGAGTCTCCCTCGCGCCATACAACGATCGAAGTGACGTGATGAAGCTTTTTCAGGCGCTCGCAGGGTTTCATTCCGCATGAACTCCAGGCCATTCCGCTGGCTTTTTGCTGCATGCAACGTCCTAACAAAGTGAGTTTAGCGACGAGATGCTGCAATCATGACCGAGCAGGAAGGGGCACGTTGGGAAGTGGAAGAATCGCTTGTGTAGTCTTGACTCTTTTGCGGCGCGACGATGGCTGCCGAAGACCATGCGATCGCATGCCATCAGCAGTTTCGGACCTCCAACAACTGCTATCGGCTGTATAAGGCAGACCAACCCGCGCGGCCTAGTCGTCCTGCTCGCTTACGACGGTTCCGACGCCAATGCGTTTTCATCGGCGGCACTTCCGTTTCGGGCCGCCAGGAACCCGCCACCCCCATTCATGGCGACTCTACTCGCCATTTAACTCGTAAGCCAACGAGAACAGGCGCAGTGACGGTAGTGAGTTGCACCCGCTGAAGTCCAGCGCCTTTCACGGCGCACTGTTTCGCCAACTACTCCGTCGTAAGACATCCCCACTCATTTAGAGGAATCGTCTGAACAAACGGTGTTCGTACGATCGGAAATCCTGCCTTTCTTCCTGCCCCACCGTGCCCAAGAGAATGCCCCGGCGATGGTACCAACTAGAAAACCGAGCGGTCCGGTAACAATGCCGAGCAGAGGCCCTTGGGACCCGGGATCGAAGATCATCGGCCCAAAAAATCCTGCCGAGAATCCCACGCCACCCATGACAACAGCGCCGAGAATCATGCAACTCATCAGTCCGCGAGGGGCGAAGGACTTATGCCGCCAGGTATATTGCGCTACCACGGCGGCGGTGACGATTGATCCAAGCACCCGGAGGATCCACATCCATTGGAAACGCCCATAAGTGATCTCCAGCGCTATGGCGAAGGGAACCCAGTAGACGTACCAGAAGGCGGCGAAGGTAGCTAGCGCTGCGATCAATGAGCGGAATACCGGATTCATCACGGTCCTCTTCTTACGGGAGAATTTTGCTGCTATGAATACGTCGCAGTGACGCAGAAAGGACGCTTAAAATATCTTCGTTGGTCTGGCGAGTTTCGGTTGAACGAGCGTCCACACCAGCGAGGAGTGGAGTTAGGTGAAAATCCCTCTGGTCGATGTATGCCGTTAAACGTCCACATTTCACATCTATTTTAAAGTGGTTGGGAAATAGATGTTGTAACCAGGCGGCGATGTCACCAACTTGCGCCTTCCGTTCGCCCGCGAGCGCTGGCTGTGCGTTTACTGCGAGAGATTGGAGCGATTTAGCGCCAAACTACCAGCCAGACAGTTTCCGAGTTGCGACAATTCCTCCTAAATTCCTGCCGGGCTCTGCCTTGTCGGAATTATTCCAGTCACTAAGGTTTGGCATGGCAGGGTGGGCACCACGTTGCTTGACTTGCTCTGTCGCTCTGAGCACGATGTTGAACAGGGAGGTGTGCTTATGGCAACGGGAAACGATCCAATTCTCGATAGTCTCGGAATGGCTCATTTGGGAAGTCCGAAGGCGTTGCTGGGGAAGAAGGGCGGTCGAACGCTGGGAGAATTCAGGGACTTTGCTCTGCGCGGCAGTATGCTCGATATGGCGGTAGGCATCATTGTAGGCGCGGCTTTTGGGAGGGTTGTAAGCTCGTTCGTTTCCGACATCCTGATGCCTCCGATCGGTTTGATCACAGGGCATCATTCGGATTTCTCAAACAAGTTCATCAACCTATCGGGACATGCGTACGCCACGCTAGCGGAGGCGAAAGCTGCGGGTGCGGCGACCATCAACTATGGGGTTTTCTTTACCGCTTTGTCCGACTTCTTGATTGTCGCATTTGTGGTCTTCATGCTCGTCAAGCAGGTGAATCGACTGAAAAGCGAACAGCAGGCCTCAGCCTTAACCAGAGAATGTCCGTTTTGTCTTTCCGCCGTCGCGATAAA